>WNFP01004981.1_pt1 | contig 10677 bp, 14 predicted proteins | sample 5400201 | NCBI WGS metagenome assembly WNFP01 (sample SAMN13153355, study PRJNA577476) | soil metagenome | isolation source: 115 cm saprolite under Madrone tree | place: USA:California | collected 2016-06-14
GTATTGGATAAAGTAGACCAGGCGTTTGAAGCCATGCTGCTGGAGTTATTGAGTGTCTGGCAGTTGAGCATTCCCAAGCTCGGAACTGTCAGAGCCGAGAGCGTTCCCTTTGTTGTCCTCACTTCAAATGAAGAAAGACGTATCGGAGACCCTCTCCGGCGTCGCAGCTTTTATCTTCGCGTAGAACACCCGTCAGCCGAACGTGAAGCCGAGATTGTTGCATTGAAAACACCAGGTGCCAGCCGGGAGTTTCACGCTGGTTTGGCCGGATTAGCCAAGGCGCTTCGCGGGTGGAGTCTGGAAAAGCCGCCATCCATCGCGGAGATTTTGGATCTGGCACAGGCACTGAAGGTTCTGGGCGAGGAGCGGGTGACCCCCGAAATGCGGGACATTCTGTTGCCTCTCCTGGCGAAGACAGAGGCTGACAGGAAGAAGCTTCTTCTGCGCGATGGTTTCGCCAGCCTGATCTATGACGCGCAGCAACACACGCAAGAAGCACTCGGGAGTGCCGCATGGGGAAATGCTTGTGCCTGACGCTGTTTGCCCTCGCTGCTTTGAACTGCCGAGCTCAGTCGCAGCGAACTGCGGCCCGGCTCGAAGCGGAATACTATGTGGCGGCCTATGCCCAACACTACAACGTCCCAGCAATGTTCGTCCGCGCGATTGTTGAGCAGGAATCGAGTTGGCGTCCCTGTCCGGTCTCTCCGAAAGGTGCGGCCGGCCTCATGCAGTTGATGCCCCTAACGGCCACTCGGCTGGGAGTCCGCGATCGCTGCAATATCGGCGAGAACGTATCTGGTGGAGTCCGTCACTTGGCGTGGCTTATACGCAAGTTCTCAGGCGACCTGAGATTGGCCGCAGCGGCGTATCTGGCGGGCGAAGAAGTCATCGCCCGCCGTGGGCTTCTGTACCGGAACCACGAGGTAGTCGCCTATGTGTCTCAAATCAGAAAGAATTACCAGCAACAATTTGCGGAAGACAGCGGGCCATTGTCCACCGCACTAAGGAGCAGAACAATCCGATGAAAATTTGTTGGATTTTTGTGTATTTGATAACGACGACCTACGCCTTCGCTCAGGTCGATCCGCCGCCACGGGTGGTTCGTTGCTAAGCTGCCCTCACATCACCGTTGGGGCTTCGGCTGCCAACTAGATCCTGCCTTAGTCGCTCCATTTGTGCCGCTGTTTCTTTCATCTGCTCAGCATATTCGTGTCCCTGTCGGGGGAGAAAACTTCCGTAGTTCTCCAGCAACAAGCGGGAATTCGTATTCATGGCAATGAGGTCAGAACGCGCTTGGCCGGAAAGAGCAGAGGTTAGTTTTTCTAGCTGCAACTCCCGCATGGCTAGCTCACTTCTGCTCTGGGAGGCTTCTTCTCCAAGCAGCCGCCCATAGTGGCGGATCAGCCAAAACAGACCTACCGCCAGCAGGAGCAGGGCAGAATTAGAAATGATGGTTACCGACCACACCCTCTTCAGTGCGACAGTCCTTTCTGTGTCGGATCTCGCCAAATTGCTGCTCTCCGCTGAGGATAACGAAGACGCAATGCGACGAATCTCATCCATGTAGTCCTTGCCTTCATTTGTATCGACGAGGTTGAATGAGCGGCGGCGATACCCCTGTTGGCGCAAGCTAATAGAGCGCTCCATCTCGGCTTGCTTTGATGTAGCTAAAGACTCCAACTGCGACTCCAGCGATTGTGCGCTCGGCGTCCGATTGGCGAGCCCTGCGCGAAGATCGGCAAAATCTGTTCCGATCCTGCTCTTAGCATCATTGTATGGGTTTAGGTAGGCGGGGTCGTCGGTCAGCAGGTATCCGCGCTGACCGGTTTCCATATCGGTGACGTCCTTCAAAACCGCAGCGAGTTTCGCTTGGAAGGCAGAGCTTTCAACTGTAATTGCCGCAATTGTCTGCACCCTTTTTAAATGTTTCGCGGCAAGGTAAGCATTCCATGCAATGAAAGCGAGCAGAGCGGGGACTCCGATTTGCAGCGCAGCTTTCCGAATCATTTAATTTTGCCGCCCTTCAGGTGATATTGGAAACGACCTCAGTCTTGATTCGAGTGGCTTTGCAAATCCTTTCCGCAACCCTAACCGCGGCCTTGCTGCTGTGGACCGGGCCTTCTGCAGACATTAGCGAACTGGCAGCCAGAGTGAAAAGCAAAGCATCCTCCTGCTTGTCGAAGCAAAGCACTACTTGATTCGCAGCCATGTGCGCAGCTCCTACTGATCGTTCTTAGGGGATCATAGGCCGATTCAGCACAAGAACGACGTTATCTGTTTTGGTGCGCCAACAGTTCGCAATTTCTCCCTTACTTCACGAAGACGAAGCGACGGAGGTCTACACCATGCGACCACACGGCCAAACAAAGCTTGGCTTCTTCCCACTCCCCATTGCCGAAGCAGAACGCCTCAAACATTGGCTGAACTTTCCAGATGAATTCTCCGCTCTCGATCCGTGCGTAGGCGATGGCGTGGCATTCAGGCATCTGCTTCGTGACGTAGCCGTCCATCGGTTCGGAATTGAAATCGACGCCAATCGGGCAGAGCAAGCGGGAGCCTTGGGAATCGAGACTCTCCAGGCCGACACGATGGATGTCCGGTGTCCGCCGGAGGCAGTGTCCTTGCTCTACCTCAACCCTCTGTACGACTGGGAAGCCGGGGAAAGTAATAACCAGAGATTGGAATTTCTCTTTCTTGAGCACACCTATCGCTGGCTCAAAGCCGGAGGCGTCCTGCTGTTTGTGATTCCGCAGATGCGATTGGCGACGTGCGCGAGATTGTTGAGCAAGCAGTTCACCGACATAAGAGTGTTCAGGCTCACTGAACCGGCTTGCCTGCAATTCAACCAGATCGTAGTGCTGGCAAGACGGCGCAAACGACACTCCCGCCCTTCCGACGTGGCGTTGTTGGACGGAGTGCGATACCTCGAAATGCTTTCAGCGAAATCCGATTTAGCGCCTTTAGAAGATGCCGTTGATGTTCGTTACGAGGTTCCTACCTCCGAACGAGTCGTACTGACCAACGTGGGGATTCCGTTGGACGAAGTAGAAGACTTGCTTCTGGAGTCGTCAGCCTACCGACAGACGGGCCGTGTCCTTCTTCCCAAACTGTAGCGATGTCAAAGGGCGGCCGCTCACACCGCTTCATGGCGGGCATGTCGGCCTGCTGTGCACAGCGGGAATGCTTAACGGGATATTCGGCGAGGGAGAAGATCGTCACATCGCCCACTGGCGGTCGGTCAAGTTCACAGACCATTGGGAAGAAGGGGAAGAAGACGGTACCAGGATTCTGCATGACAGAGAGAGGTTCTCGCACGAACTGACACTGGTCTTTGCCAACGGAAAGACCCAGGTACTCACTCACGAGAAGAAGGAGCCCGAATGAAGAATGCTCATCTCCGCTTCGGCTGGCTCACCTACGTCAAGAGCACGGAGAAAACGACAACTAGCATCAAGCTACGCTTAGACCGCTTCATCGGAGAGGTCCTGCCTGACCCTCCACGGCAGGCCAAAGCGCACCTCATCTCGGTGATTGGCGGCGACACGCAGATTGCGGCCGTCAGTGCGGCGATCTCGCTGGGAGACAGGTTTATGGTCGAAGGCCCTGACATACAGCCTGTTCGAGTCTGTCTCGAACGCAATGCGCAGTGTTTCAAGGGCTCGGTGCAAGTCGCTGGACGCAAGAAACCGCTGCGCCATCTCATTGGGTTGTCCGAGGAATTCGCTTCCAGCAACATGTCAGCGAGTTCAGGACGAACCCTTCTTGCGGGTTCGGACAAGCAGTTCATTTGGGCCTCACTGGCTCACATCCACGGAATTCCAGGAATACCGGAGTGGGCCGACTGGTTCGCCGGTGAACTGGACTCCCACAAAGCCATCGTTCGAACGCTTGGGATCGGATGTAGTCCGTTACTGATCAAAGGGGAGAAAGAACAGTTTCTCGACTGGCTCAGCTGGGGGGTTGAGAGTGAGGCCATCAAATTCCCAGCAGAGACTGGTTCGATCCGCTGGCCGAGTTTGAGCCTCACGGATCTCTTCCTGTCGGCCAACTAGTGGCCTGTCGCGGAGATTACGTTAGTAAGAAGGCGGCAACCGCTCGACCTCTTCATCGAAGACAGCTTGCCCAAACCGGGCGGCTTCTTGGTTTCACCATCTCTCACGACAGCGGCATGCCGCTCGATTTGGTCATTTCGAACATCGCATGGCCGAACTTCTCATGCGGAAATTCACGCTGAATTCTCCAGCCGTGATTTTGATAGAACTCGACGGCTCGAGTATTCGACTTGACCACTCGAAGGCGAAGTGTGTCATGTCCACGGCTGCGTATTTCACGTTCGGCGTGTGCCAGTAGCTCCCTACCGATGCCAAGCCTGCGGGTATCGCAGCGAACCCACAGATCGCTGACCCATTCATCCCGCGTCATCGTGGTACCCACAATTTCTTCTCCCGAGACTGCCACCCAAGCCGAGAGCCAATTGGCTTCTCCGATCGGTACTTGAGAAGGCGCGAATAGGTACGCAAAGGTCTCATCCGCAATGGCCTGCACAAGCGCGTGCACCAAGTCGTTCTCACTCGGCTTGGCGCGGCGTATGACTATCCCCGCCGACATGCTGGTCACTATACAGCAGCTCGGGGCTCGGCATCCGTAGTAACGAAATCTCTGCGACAGGCCAATAGTTCTCAGACGTTGTTGTACACGCCACAGAATCCGTCCGCAGGCTTCTAACTTCCGGTCTGCCGACCAACCACGAGCTGTGAGCACCCGAAGCTCATGCGGTTGTCGCCGGTGTCGCACCGGACACCTATTGTCTCGGCGGCAACGGGCGTTCATGGAGAATCATCCAGTTAATACCGAACCGATCTTGCACCTGCCCAAAGCGGAAGGCAAAGAAAGTCTCTTCTAGCGGCATCAAGACCCGTCCCTCGTCGGAAAGCGCGGCGAAAACGCGCGCTGCCTGTATGTTGCTATCCATTCTCAACGTTAGGTAAGCGCTGCGCATTGGTTCAGCGTTTGGGATGTCTGCCGCCATCAGCTCCGTGTCGCCAATCGAAATGCGGGCGTGCAGCACCGCGTCCTTCCATTCAGAGCAACTCGCCGGTTACACGGCCCAAGGGAATGCTCTCGGCACACTGGCATCTTGTTCAGATCGGATCGTTGGCCTGACCGGAACACTCTTAGGCGGCTACGCAGACGACCTGTTCAACACCTTGTTCCGACTTGAAGCTCGAAGGATGAAGGAACACGGATACGAATGGGGTACGACAGGACGAACCTCGTTCACGCAGGACTATGGGGTTCTGGAAACCATCACCAGAGTAGAACCTGCCGACAACAAGTGTTCAAAGGCCAAAACAACCACTGTAGTTCGACGCAAGCCGGGAGCCTCATCCCTTCTCTTCGGCGAATTCCTGATGCAGTTGTGCGGGTTCGTGTTCCTGGAGGACATCTCCGGAGAACTCCCGTCCTACGAAGAGACCTACGTGAGTGTTGCGATGGACGCGCCGATGCGGGATGGCTACGGCGAGCTGGAAGACGACATTCGGCAGGCGTTGAAGGAACACAGGGGCAACCGTTCGGTGTTAAGCACGATGCTCAACACCCTCTTGTTGTATCCAGATCACCCATACGGACTTGGGACACTGTACGGCGCAGAGTTCGACTCGGAACTCAAACGCAAGGTTCCATTTGTTATCGCAAAGACTCGCGATCTTCCGGAAGACTCCCTCTATTCCAAGGAACGACGACTCCTGCAAGAGATCAAGCAGGAGCTGGCCGAAGGACGCCGATGCCAGGTCTTTGCGGTATACACGCGGAAACATGATGTCACTGCCCGGCTGCAACGGATCCTGAGCAACGAAGGCATCCGTACAGCCGTTTTGCGGGCGAATGTTGACACCTCGAAAAGAGAAGCCTGGTATGCGAGACAGATTAGAGACGGGTTGCAAGTGGTCATCTGTCACCCCAAACTCGTGGAGACAGGCCTCGACTTGCTGGATTTTCCGACCATCATCTTCTATGAGTCCGGCTACTCGCTGCACACTCTAAGGCAGGCGAGCCGCAGGTCCTGGCGAATCGGCCAAAGACGACCTGTGCGAGTCAAGTTCCTGTGCTACGAAGGCACCATGCAGACGGCCTGTCTACGGCTCATGGGAAAGAAACTTCTGGTCGCGCTCACCATGGAGGGCAAGTTTGCCGGCGAAGGACTGCAAAGCATCGACGAAGACGACGACATGCTTTCTGCGATGGCGCGGGAACTGGTCGAACGAAACGGTATTGGTGAAACAGCGGATGCTGTCTGGAAAGCCCTGAATGCAGAAAATCAAAAGCTGTTTCCAACAGCAACCGGTTCCAACCGTGATACTCCGATTACAGACCCACCCGGCGTTCTGATTGAGAGCCAAATCGATCCAGCTTGCATGGTCGAGTCCGCCCTTGACAACACCTCTATCGTCGCGTTCGGACAGCGACCGGAAGCACTGTCGGGGAGAAGACGGCGAGCTAGGCCGGCTGTCCCCGAGCAGGCTTCCCTATTCAGCTTGAGCTAAATCAGGCAAAATAGGCGAGATGTCTCATTGCCCCTTGGCTAGTCCTAAGTAAGGATGGCCTGAGGGTGACGAAAGCTGCTGGGGCCAGCCCCTATGGAGTTGAAAATGTTCAGACCAAATCTGAGTATTCTTCCAGAGCCTCAGAGGCAGCTTTGGGCTGAATTGAGAGACACTCCGAAAACGTTTGTGCTTTATGGAGGTACAGCTCTGGCATTGCGGCTCGGGCACCGGCAATCGGAGGACTTTGACTTTTTCTCCAACAAGTCCTTTCAGCCCACTTCGCTGCGCACGAGCATCCCATACTTAAAACACGCCGAAATGACCCAATTCCAAGAAAACACACTCACGGCGATTGTGGATCGGAATGGTCCGGTGAAGCTCTCGTTCTTTGGATCTCTGGGAATCCAACGTGTGCACGATCCCGACATCGCAGAGGAGAACGGAGTCCAGATCGCGTCTCTGCTTGATCTTCTCGCGTCCAAGCTCAAGACCATCCACTTGAGGGCCGAGATGAAGGACTATCGGGACATTGTGGCCATGTTCGACGCGGGTTTGAGCCTAGCTGAAGGCTTGGCGGCCGCGGCGGGGATCTATGGGAAGGAGTTCAATGGAGCGCTAAGCCTAAAGGCCTTAACGTTCTTCCAGGATGGTGACCTTCCCAGCCTGACGCCCGCAGTGCAAAAGCGACTGCTTGAGGCTGCAACTTCGGTAAACTTAAAGGAGCTTCCGCTTATCATGGCGAGACCCGGTCTCAGCCCGCGGGAAGAGGGATGATGAAGTATTCCGAGGATCTCCAAAGAACCGCCAAGCGTGTGGTTTGGTTCAAACCACCAGAGGAGACATTGAACGAGACAAAGTTGTTTCTCGCTCATGTGATGACCTACGGCACGCTAGAGGATATCGTTACCGCGATGAAATATTACTCCGATGCCGATTTCGACCTCGTCTTGAGGGAACCTCCAGCTGGTATCTTTGACCTGCGCTCGTGGAACTATTGGAACCTGCGCTACCACCATGAGCCAGTTCCGCCCCTGCCCCATCGCGAGTTTCCCCAAACCGACGTTCCCGGGGTCTGATGAGTCTTAGCTTCTAAGCGCCTCCTCTCCATCATCCACTGTCCACCATCCCCTCGATTCAATTGTTTGTTTCTACCCCCATTCACAGCTTTACAACTCACAACCATCACAGCCTAAGGAGGAAATCCATGAGTACTGGAACTCTTGTTGCCGGTCCTCTGCCCAAAATTGGGCGGCGCGAACTGGAGCAAATCCCTGTCCCAGAAGCAACCTTAACCCACAAACCTGTGCCCCATCATGTCATCGTCGAGGCATTGGTTGAAACCCTCAGCTTTCGCCACATCGGTGTGGTGAACGAAGAGTACGCGGTCTCTTTCGATGGTATGAAGATGTTTGGCGTGCTCGACCTTGAGACCCAGATGGAAGGATGCCGGTTCTCGATCGGCGTCCGCAACTCGCATGACAAGTCAATACGCCTGGGGCTGACCTCGGGCTTGCGCGTATTCGTCTGTTCGAACATGGCGTTCAGCGGCGAATTCACACCCGTCCTGGCGAAGCATACCAAGAGCTTTAACCTGATCGACACGTTGGCTGTAGGTGTCGACCGGATTCAAAGAAGCTTCGAACCAATGCGTCGACAGGTGGAGGAGTGGCGTCAGGCGCAAATCACTGACGAACGAGCAAAGCTGATCCTCTACTCCGCGTTTGTGGATGGCAAGCTGGAAGCGCCACGGAGTTTGCTCTCCGAGGTGCACCGGCTGTACTTCCAGCCACAATACGAGGAGTTCTCGCCGCGGACGATGTGGAGCCTGTCGAATGCGTTCACCAGCGCATTCAAGGAACTCGACCCCGTTCCCCAATTCAAGGCTACCGCGAAACTGGGTACTTTCCTGTCTCAACTGCTTGCGTAAAACCGACTGACTCCCCGTTTGTGATTTGGCGACCACGGACGGGGAGCCCCCCTTCTGACAAAGCAGCAAGAGCTATGTTTCAAGAGTTGATGCCGCAGCGGCCAGTTCTCTGGGTCGGTCATGCCGGCTCTTCTCGTTTCTTGTAAGGGCCGCGTTCGCCGTTCCACGCCATGAAAATTCAAACTGAGGCACTACCCACTATCTTCGCTATTTGACTGGCCAACTGTGTTCGTCCTCGATTATGTCGCTGCAAGAACTGCTCTGCAACCATCTATCCCCCCGCAAACCACAGCCACGCTGAGCGCGAAATCTCAGCTGACGGTTCCATGAGCTAGATCAACGCCAACCTGGTCAAATTGCGATTTTGCCTTGGTCTGGGGATCGACGGCGAACATGGTGGCCGTGAGACTGGTGTTCGTAGCTTCGACCAGAAGGTAGCCGTATCCTTTCCTGGATTTCTCAAAAATATGGTCGCCGGTTTTCTGCTTGGTTGCCGGGATGATGGCCTGGTCACCGATCCCGCCGGTTCCGGCCACGATATAGGGAATTTGTAAGGCTCTACCATTGAAGCTCACTTCGCGCGTGTAGCGCTGGTAGCTGTGCGCATGGCCGGACAGGAACATGTCAGGCATCACTCCGGCTTGCTTGCAGGCGTCGTCGATGTCGGCCAGCATTGTGGTACTGGGAGAGTGGCCGCCGGACGTATAAGGCGGGTGATGCGTTGCGAGAACAAGCGGTTTCCGTTTTCCCGCCTTGCGCTGCGCGCCGATGTCCTTCAGAGTCTTGATCAGCCACGTCTTTTGCGTCTGACCGGGAATCGCGCCTGAGATAAACCCCGGATTCTCTGCGGCATTCGAGTACAGCGCCACGATGTGCAAGAACGGAGCATCCAGGAGCCAATACACCGCGGGCTGATTCATGGTTTGACGGAAGATAGTCCCTGCAATCGGAGGCACGGACTGCGAAGCGGCGCAGAAATTGGCGAGAAAAGCCTTGAGCGTGGTCGGATCTGACTTGGGAAAGACCTCGCCATCATGATTGCCGGGAATCGCAATGATCTTTCCCGGATAATGCACGTAAGGTTCATAGAACTCTGGCCGGTACTGCTGATCCTTGCCGGGGCCGTAAATCACGTCACCCAGATGAAAGAAGAAAGCGGGCGAGAGCTGGGGCTTAGCAACGTTGAAGTCCTTCGTCATCGCTTCCGCCACGTCACCTTGGGGCGAATTTGCGCTCTTGCCGGTGTCGCCCACAGAGTGAAAGCGAAGGGCGCCACTGGCCTCAATCTCTTGACTGCCGTGGTCGCCAATGATTTCGGCCAAGGTCATGACCGGGGTTCGCTTGGGCGCGGGTATGGATTGCAGGTTTCCCTGAATGTGATCCAGAAGCTGTCTTCCGACCCCGGGCACGGGCTTCCGCGCTGCAATCGGCTGGGTGGTGAAGAACGGGTGGGCAAACCGAAGGGGTTGGGTGCGTCGCTTCATGCTCTTTTTCTTCATCTCGCTGCCTCCTCGCAGTGAATAAGTTGCCGTTCAAGTAAGTCTTTGTACAAGCCCCCGGGGAAAAGCTTGGCGCAATCGAAGGCCATTGCGTGTGTTGCGGGTTGGCAAAACTCAGGACGCTCGCTAGCCTCTCAGTGCACCCGACGGGCGATAAATCCTCTCCGGTCGTCGCTTTGAGAAATCGCGGGGAGATCGGCCCCCGCCGACCCGATTTCCGTGACCATAACTTTGTTCCTAGGGCGGCTATTCCCCGACCTAAGTACAAAGCAACACGCTCCTGTGAGGTTGCCCACACGCAGACCGTGCCACTTCAGGTCCTTACACACTTGCCCTCTATTGGGGAAATCGGCGAGCAGAAGCCCCCTCGGATGAGAAGCCAGGAAAGCGCTTCATCCTTCGCTTCGCCGAATCGTGTTAAAGATATGCATCTGAATACAGAATGTCAATGACGACTTATTCGCTGAGGGGCCTGGGGGAGCCTCAATACAGAAACAGTACCAGGCTGCCAATAATGAGTGGCATATGCGGGTCGGAGATAAAATTCATATATGAGTAATTCTACTTCCGGAAAGACTCCGTTCTTAAGATATATTGGAACGCAAGAACTGCATGATGCCCGGGTGGTCCGCGTTGATAGCATCATCCATCGATTGGTATTCGTGCGGGAGCCAGGATCTAAACCTCATTTTTGCTGGATGTCGGG
>WNFP01007795.1_pt1 | contig 10677 bp, 6 predicted proteins | sample 5400201 | NCBI WGS metagenome assembly WNFP01 (sample SAMN13153355, study PRJNA577476) | soil metagenome | isolation source: 115 cm saprolite under Madrone tree | place: USA:California | collected 2016-06-14
GAAAACCACCCTGATCAAGTTGCTGACACGCCTGTACGCACCGACCGCAGGAAGGATCCTGCTCGACGGGCAGGACCTGGCGCAGTGGGACGAGCGCGCGCTGCGCGAGCGCATCGGCGTCATCTTCCAGGACTTTGCCCGCTATCAGATGCTGGTCGGCGAAAACGTCGGCGCCGGCGATGAGCGCTTTTTCGAGGACGAAGCGCGCTGGCGTACCGCGGCAGACAAGGGGCGGGCGAGCGAGTTCATCGAAACCCTGCCCTTGGGCTATCACACGCAGCTCGGCAAGTGGTTCCGCGACGGACGCGAGCTCTCCGGTGGCCAGTGGCAGAAGATCGCGCTGTCGCGCGCCTTCATGCGCATCCGGGCGGACATCCTGGTGCTGGACGAACCGACGGCGGCCATGGACGCGCAGGCGGAGGCGGAAGTTTTCGAGCATTTCCGCCAGCTGGCGCGCGAGCGCATCACCATCCTCATCTCGCACCGCTTCTCCACCGTGCGCATGGCCGATCAGATCGCGGTGCTCAATCGCGGCCGCATCGTCGAACGCGGCAGCCACGAGGAGCTGATGCAACTGAACGGGCGCTACGCGCAGCTGTTCACGCTGCAGGCGCGCGGCTACCGCTGAACTGGCGCGTTACCGGGCCGCCTTGGCTTTCCTGGACTGCGCCTCGAGGCGCAGATCCGCCTTCATGCGCCGGTAGTCGACCTTGCGGATCTCATCGATCGGGCAGCGCCAGTGGCCGGCGATCACCGAATCCAGCCGCGAATACACCGTGCCGGTGGTGGAGCTGATCCCGATACGGTTGGCGAACTGCAGGTTCTCGCACGGCGGCATCACCTTGAGGAGATAGGCGTCGTTCACGCCGGTGAACACCACCAGCTCGTAGCGACCGATCGCTTCCCAGCCGTCGTAGCGCCCGAGCCAGGTAAACTGATCGATCGGTTCGCCGGAGTAGGCGTTGTAGCGATCGCGCTCTTCCTGCTGGCTCTCGCGCAGGGGGATACCGCTCGCACAGGCCGCCAGCAGGGCGAGCGCCGGCGCTACTCCCGCAAGTCCGCGGTGTTGGTGTCGCATACCTGCTTCGACCCGCGCGCCAGCGCGAAAGTTCGTTGTTGGATTTTCGGTGTTCCCGGGTGTCAACCGGCGTCGTCGTCCGGCGTTTCGCAGCCGGCAGCCACCAGCGCCACGGGGAACTCGGCCAGGGCGTGCGCGGCCAACAGGCCCACGCTCTCGCCCTGCCGCACCGGCCGCAGCTGCGCGCCGTCGAGGACATTGCGGAACGACAGCCGCGATCGCTCCTCGCGCGGCAGCTCGATGAGCGTCTCGCCCCACACGCCGTCCCCGAGGGGCAGCCCGCCCTCGTCACCGAGCAGGCGCCGGTACAGGCGCGGCGCAATGACCACGAGGGACTGCTGCCGGAAGCGGCGGGCGAAGGCGCACAGGTGCTGTGCCTGGCCGCCGCGCACCCGCAGGCGCCGGTAGTCGCCGTCGCGAAACAGTTGCGGGTGCGCGCGCCGCAGCTGCAGGGTCTTCCAGGTGAGCAGCAGCTTAGCTCGCCCGTCCTCCATGCGCTGCGCGGCCGCGCGCGGCGCGGCGCTGGCATCAGCGTGCAGCAGCTCGGCCAACAGGGCGCGCCGGCACGGGTAATCGACCGCGCGGCGATTGTCAGGATCGACCAGCGAGAAATCCCAGATCTCGTTCCCCTGGTAGATGTCGGGCACGCCCGGCGCGGTCAGCTTGCACAGTGTCTGCGACAAGCCATTGAACAGGCCGAAGCGCGCGACGCGCCGCTGGAACTCGACGAAGTCCCCGAGAAACAGGTTGTTGTCGCGCGGCTCCAGCACGCTGCGCACGAACTGCAGCAGCGCCTCCTCGTAGGGGGCATCCGTTTCGGTCCAGCTGGTGCGCTGCTTCGCCTCGCGCGCCGCCTTGAGCGTGTAGGCTTCGATGCGCTCGCGATAGGCGGCAGCACCCGCCGGGTCCGGTTCCGTCAGCGGCCAGGTACCCACCAGGGTCTGATAGAAGTGGTATTCGTCGTTACGCGAGGGTGCCTGCCGCCCGTCGACTTCGCGCTTGCGCGAGCGGTTGATGCGGCTCCAGCGCCGCACGGCGTCGCGCCACGGCGTGGTCATTTCCGAGAGCACGTTGAGCCGTGCGCGCACGTCCTCGGAGCGCTTGGTGTCGTGGGTGGAGGTGGCGAGCATCTCGTGCGGCCAATGCCGGACGCGATACTCCGCGTCTGCATGAAAGGCGCGCACGCCGCCGCCGTAATTGCCGGGCTCGCCGCCGACCTCGTTGAGCGACAGCAGGCGGTTGAAGCGATACAGCGCGGTGTCCTCGATTCCCTTGGCGGTGATCGGCGCGGTGATCTGCTGGAACTTCATGGCGAAGGCACGCATGCGGCGCCGCAGCTCATCGGTCGGCGCCGGCAGTTCCAGCAGCAGCGCCGCACGTACGAAATCGAACACCGACGCCTCGGTCGCGGCGCGGCGCCGCCGGGCACTGGCGATTGCCCATTCGATGTAGCGCCGGTCGCTGTCGGCAACCATTGCCGCGACGTAAGTCCGGTAGACCGGGAAACAGGCAATGACGTCCGCGAGCGCGCTCCGCAGGCCGTTGAAAGTGAAGTCGCGCGTGCGCCGGTCGGCACGCGCGATCCGCGCCAGCTGGTTGGTGGCGACGTTCAGCTCCGAGGCCAGCGAGCGGCGCAGCACCAGCTGCTGGCACTCGTACGCCACATCCCGCCACTCGAGCGGCTCGTCGATGACTGCGCGATACACGCGGTCCATGCGCGCGCGGGTGGCGGAATCGACCAGCATGCGGTTGACGACGTTGGCGAAGTGGTAACCGGTCTCGCCGTGCACCGGCCAGTCCGACGGCAGGTGCTCGAAGGAGGCGGTGATCTTCTCGACTACCAGGTACAGCGCGCGCGTGCCGCGCCGGCCGCTGACGGCGCCGATGCGCTCCTGCAAGCGGCGAAAATACCCGGCCGGGTCGTGCAGCCCGTCAGCGTGATCGATGCGCAGGCCGTCGATCCTGCCGGCGGCGATCAGCTGCAGCACCAGGCGGTGCGTGACTTCGAAGACCGCTTCGTTTTCGACCCGCAGCGCCGCCAGATCGTTCACATCGAAAAACCGCCGGTAGTTGATATCTTCGGCCGCGACGCGCCAGTAGGCGAGCTGATAGGCCTGCAGTTCGAGCAGCTCGTGCAGCGCATCGAAGCTCGCCGGCTCCGCCGCCGTGCCCGCGAAGCTGTGCACCGCCGCTTCGATCGCGGCGCCGACCTCCGGCTTGCCGGCCGCCAGCACCGCGAGTCGCTGCTTGTGGAGCTCTTTCTCCCGGCTGCGCTCTGCCACCTGTTCGGGCGTGAGCGCCTGGCGGTCGGGCAGCGCCGCCAGCGAGCGCCTGATGTTCTCGAGTTCGGTGTTGGAGACCAGCGCCGCCACGCGATCGAGGATCCGCGGGTAGGTGCGCGGATCGAGCGGCAGGCGATGCGACTGGTAATACACGGCGAAGGAGCCCGAGCGCGGCTCGAAGCGCAGCTCGAGCTCGCCGCGCTCGAGTACCGTGCCGTAGAAATCCGCCAGCACCGGCACCAGCACCTTGTGGGCGCGGTCCGGATTGGACGGCGCCCAGTCGATGTCGAAGAACGCGGCATACTTGGATGCCTCGCCGTTCTCCAGCACGTCCATCCACCAGGCGTTGTCGGCGCCGAGGATGCCGACATGATTCGGCACGATGTCGACAATGTGACCCATGCCGTGCGCGCGCAATGCCGCCACGAACAGCTCGAAGTCATCGCGGTGACCGATCTCCGGGTTGAAGGAGTTGTGGTCGACCACGTCGTAGCCGTGGGTGCTGCCCGCGCGGGCGCGGAAATACGGCGAGCAGTACACGTGGCTGATTCCGAGCGCGGCCAGATACGGAACGATCGCCGCCGCATCGCGGAACGTGAAGCCGGCGTTGAGCTGCACCCGGTAGGTGGCGCGCGGAATGACGAGCTCAGCGGCGTCGGAGGCCGCCGCGCCGCGCCGCGCCGGGCCGCGCCGCTCAGCGCGATTCACTACGGTGCTCCACGCGCCATACGACGCTCCAGGGCCCAAAATGCTGGCCGGGAAGCGCGGCGCCAGCGTCCTGGGTGGCGAAGATCACGCGGCCCGCCGTGCTGCCCGCCAGCGGCGCTGCGGCCGCGGTGAGATTGGCGCTGAGGCGCAGCACCTGCTCGCCCGCCGCCCAGTCCACGGTGAAGGCCCCGGCGGATCCGGTCCTGGTGCAGCGCCCCGCGCGCAGCTGCGGAATCAACGGCGCGATCTCGCGCCGCCTGATCGCCAGCAACTGCCGGTGGTATTCCAGCGCCTGCGCGTGAGGGGGCTCATTGAGGCGCCGCCAGTCGAGGCGCGCGGACGCGTAGGTCGCCGCATCGGCCGGATCCGCCGAGCCCGGGAACTCGCGGCTGCGATGCGCGTACACCCGTGACGCCAGCTCCGGCTCGAAGTCGCAGAACCACGGGAAAGGCTCGGTGGCCGCCCACTCCTCGCCCATGAACAGCAGCGGTGGTGCGGGCGCAAGCAGCAGCACCGCGGCCGCGGCGCGCAGCGCCGCCTCGTTGGGCACCAGAGCAGTGAGCCGCTCGCCGCGGGCTCGATTGCCGATCTGGTCGTGGTTCTGCAGGAAGTCGACGAAGGCGCTGGGCGGCAGGTGCGTACTGCTCTCGCCGCGCGGCCCGCCCGCGTAGCGCGAAACCTCGCCCTGGTAGGCGAAGCCCTCCGCCAGGCTGCGGCACAGCAGGGCGTGCGGCTGGCGGGCGTAGTCCGCGTAGTAAGTGTCCGATTCCCCGCTCAGCAGCACATGCAGGCAGTGGTGCGCGTCGTCGTTCCATTGCGCGTCGCAGGTCGTGGGAGCGCCCGCGGCGCCGAGAAAGCGCACGGCGTTGTCGAGGTTCTCGACGGTGAGGTAGATCGTGCGGGTGCGACCCGGCCCGGCGCGCGCCGCGCGGGCGATTTCGTTGACGATGTGCGGTTCGCTGGCGTCGTGAATGGCGTGGATCGCATCCAGACGCAAACCGTCGAAGTGATATTCCTCGAGCCAGTAGAGCGCGTTGTGGATGAAAAACTCACGCACCGCAGCGCTGTCGGGTCCGTCAAAGTTGATCGCGGGACCCCAGGGGGTGACGTGCCGCTCGTTGAAGAATTGCGGCGCGTACCAATGCAGGTAATTGCCCTCGGGGCCGAAGTGGTTGTAGACGACGTCGAGCATCACCGCAAGTCCGCAGCGATGTGCGGCCGCGATCAGCGCCTTCAGCTCCTGCGGCGTACCGTACGAGCCCTGCGGGGCGTACGGCAGCACGCCGTCGTAGCCCCAGTCGCGCGTGCCCGGAAAAGCAGCCACCGGCATGAGCTCGAGGGCCGTGACACCCAGGTGCGCGAGGTGCTCGAGCCGCGCCGCCACCGCGGCAAAGGTACCCTCGGCAGTGAAGGTTCCGACATGCAACTCGTAGATGACCGCGGTGGGCCAGGGCGGGGCACGCCAGCCCTCGTCATCCCAGGCGAATGCCGTCGGTTCGATGACCTCGCTCGGCCCGTGAACGCCTTGCGGATTGCAGCGCGAGGCGGGATCGGCGACTTCGCGCACGCCATCGAGCCGAAAGCGGTACAGGCTGCCCGCGCGGGCCGCAGCGGTCTCGAGTGCGAACCAGCCGCCGGGGAGCGAGCGCATCGCCAGCAGCTGCCTGCCGCCCGTATGGTAGAGGATCACATCGACCTGCCGCGCCGCCGGCGCCCACAGCCGAAAGCGCACCTTTGCTGCGGCGGTGAACTGCGCCCCGAACGGCATGTCGTGCTGGCGCCGGATCTTCGGCTGCATGCGCTCTCGGCCTCTCAGCCCGCGAGGGCGACGAGTCTGCGCAGCGGCACCTCGGCCCATTCCGGCCGGTTGACCAGCTCATGACGCAGATCGGCGAGGGCCGTGTCGAGCTCGAACAGGCGCAGGAGCGGCGCCATCTCCTGGAACGATGCGTACAGGCCGCTCGCGCACGCGATCTCATCGTAGCTCGCAAGAAATACGCGGCGCGCCTGCTGCTCCCACTGTTCGAGCTGCGGTTCCCATTTGCCGCGCTCGTGCGCGGAGATCAGCGAACACTGTCGTAACGCCATCTGACGCGCATATGCAAACGAGCGCAGCATGCCGGCGACATCCGTCAGCGGCGAGTGTTTGCGTCGCCGCTCGGCAACGCTGTGATCGGGAGCGCCTTCGAAATCTGTGATGATGAAATCGTTGCGCTTCAGCAGCACCTGGCCGAGATGGTAGTCGCCGTGGCAGCGCATCCTGATGCCGCGCGGGGCGCTGCCGCTGGAGGCGCCGATGCTGCGCAGCAGCGCGGCGCGCTGCTCGAGGAGGGTGACAGCCTCCGAGGCCGCCGCGGACGGCAGGGCCGTGGTGCGCTCGGCCAACATCTCCAGCGTAGCCGCGGCGGCCTCGCGCGTGGCGCGGCGCCAGGCGCCGAGGTCCTCATCGCTGATCGGCTCCGGGGCGAAGGCCGGATCGGAGGTCGCCGCCGCGAGCGCGCCGTGCAGCTGCGCGGTGCGCGTGGCGAGGGTCTTCATGAGGGCAAGCTGCAGCCCATGCGCATCCGCGGGCGGCGTCACGCGCGTCACGCGCTCCTCGAGGAAACGCACCAGGTGATCGACGGTGTAATCCCAGCCATTGCCCTGGTTGGTGACCAATGCCTGCAGCAGCGCGAGCGTGCATGGGGCGCCATCGCCGCGCTGGTACTCGATGAAGCCCGCCAGGGGCACGCAGTTGGGAAAGTGCGCGACTTCGGTGAGATAGCGGCCGACTTCCACGCCGGGATTGAGGCCCGGCTGCAGTTTGCGGCAGATCTTCAGGAACCACGTGTCCCCCACCCTGACCGTGGTGTTGCCGCCCTGTGCGCCCGCGGGGCCCACCACGAGGTCTGCGGCCTGAGTACCGCGCAGTGCGGCAAACGTGCTGGTCGGGTGGCAGTGCACCCGTCCATGCTGGGTGGGCCACTCGTGCGATGCTCCGACGGCCTCGACGAGGCTGCGGCAGAAGTCCTCGTCCGCGCCGGCGTCCGCCAGCACGCCCACCGCCGCCTGTTGGCGCACGCGCGCCAGGGCTGCGGGCTGGAGCTTGCGGCAGCGCGCCTCTTCGCTGTCCTCGAAGGCGATCGCCAGCGGCACGAAGTACTGGCCCGACAACGCGCCGCCCGCAACTTCGAAGATCGCGAGCAGCCAGCGATCGAGATCCAGCTGCGGCATGACGCAGTCCGCAAGCGTCGCACCGCTTAAGCCCGCACCGCGCGCCGCCGGGGGTCCGGGAAGCGCCACGCCCGCAGGCGCGGCCCAACGCTGGGTGGCGAGAAAACCGGGCACGACGCGCCCCTCGAGCTGCGTACGCAGCCCGATGGCGAGCGCCTGCCGCCAGGGAGCCACGCGCTCCGGAAAGAAACTGCTCCATCCCTGCACCAGCACCATCACCGGCAGGTCTTCCCGCGCCAGGTGCTCGCCGTGCCACGGCGGCGCCTCGGCCTCGCGGCTGAGGCGAAACCAGTAAAACGCATACCCGGGCAGCGTGAGCAGGTAGGGCAGTTCGCCGATCGGCGGAAACGGCGCCCGCCCGAGCAGCTCGATCGGCACGGCGCCCTTGTGTTCCGTGAGGTCGAGCTCGACCGGCTGAGCGGACCGCGACAGGTTCGCCACGCACAGGATGGTGTCAGCGCCGTACTGGCGCAGGTACACCAGTACGTGGCGGTTGCCGGGACGGATGAAACGCAGCGTGCCGCGGCCGAAGGCCTGCGAGCCGCTGCGCACCTGCAGCAGGCGTTTCATCCAGTTGAGGAGCGAGGAGCGGTCGCGTATCTGCGCTTCGACATTCACAGCCTGATAGCCGTACACCGGATCCATGATCGGCGGCAGGTACAACTGCTGCGGGTCGGCGCGCGAAAAACCCGCGTTACGATCCGGACTCCACTGCATCGGCGTGCGCAGGCCATTGCGATCGCCGAGAAACACGTTGTCGCCCATGCCGATCTCGTCGCCGTAGTAGATGATCGGCGAGCCGGGCATCGACAGCAGCAGGCTGTTCATGAGCCTGATGCGCTCGAAGTCATTCTCCAGCAGCGGCGCGAGCCGCCGCCTGATCCCCAGGTTGAGGCGCGCGCGCGGATCGGCGGCGTACGACTGGTACATGTAGTCGCGCTCGCGGCTGGTGACCATCTCGAGGGTCAGCTCGTCGTGATTGCGCAGGAAGATCGCCCACTGACAGGTGTCGGGGATGTCGGGGGTCTGCTCCATGATCTCCACGATCGGGTGCCGATCCTCCTGCGCGATGGCCATGTACATGCGCGGCATCAGCGGGAAGTGATAGGCCATCTGGCACTCATCCAGGCCGTCGCCGAAATAGTCGCGAACGTCCTCGGGCCACTGGTTGGCCTCGGCCAGCAACATGCGATCCGGGTATTTGCCGGCGACCGCGCGGCGGATGATCTTGACGATTTCGTGGGTCTCGCGCAGGTTCTCGTTGCTGGTGCCCGCAGCATCGCCCGCAGCACGTGCGGGTTGTCGAAGTTCAGATCCGGCTGGTGGCTGAAGAAGCGGTGCCAGTAGTACGCCTGCGCCTGCGGGTCCCAGGCCCAGTTGGACGTCTCGGTGTCGCGGAAGATGATGCGGGTACCGGCATAACGCTCCGGGGTATCGCTCCAGACGTAGTAGTCCCGCTTGAGCGAGCCGGGCGCGGCGCGCCGCGCCGCCTGGAACCAGGGATGCGCGTCCGAGGTGTGATTGAGTACCAGCTCGGTGATGACCCGCAGGTTGCGGCGATGCGCCTCGCGCACGAAGGCGCGGAACTCGGCGCGCGTGCCGTAGCGCGGGTGGACGTTGCGGTAGTCGGCGATGTCATAACCATCATCGCGCCCGGGAGAGGGGTAGAACGGCAACAACCACACGGTGTTGACGCCCAGATCCTGGATGTACTCGAGCTTGCGCGTGAGACCGGCAAAATCTCCGCAGCCGTCATCGTTGCCGTCGAAGAATGCGCGCACATGCACTTCGTAGATGACGGCGTCCTTGAACCACAGCGGATCCCCGCCGGAGCGTTGTCTGCGCTGCGCCCTCATGCGCCGCCTAATCCGGCGTCAGCACCACCACCGCGAGCGGCGGTAGCCGCACGTTCAGGGAGTAATCGAAGCCCTGGGTGCCGAGCGCCTCGGCCTGCAGCGCCCCGAGGTTGCCCTGGCCGCTGCCGCCGTAGTCGGCGGCGTCGCTGTTGAGGCGCTCGCGCCAGCGCCCGCCACGCGGCACGCCGATGCGGTATGCCGGGCGTGGCACCGGCGTGAAGTTGCACGCCACCAGCGCCAGCTCGTCCCCCGTGCCCTGGCGCAGGAACGAGATCACGCTGACGTCGGCGTCGTCGCAGTCGACCCAGCGGAAGCCGGCGTCGGAGAAGTCCAGCTGGTGCAGTGCCGGGGTGCTGCGATAGAGGTGGTTCAGATCACGCACCCAGCGCTGCACGCCGGCGTGCAACGGGTACTGCAGCACGTGCCACTCGAGACTCTCGTCGTGCTGCCACTCGCGCCGCTGCCCGAATTCGCCCCCCATGAACAACAGCTTCTTGCCCGGGTGGGTCCACATGTAGCCGAACAGCAGCCGCAGGCTCGCGAACTGCTGCCACTCGTCGCCGGGCATCTTGCCGATGAGCGAGCCCTTGCCGTGCACCACCTCGTCGTGCGACAGCGGCAGCACGAAGTTCTCGCTGAAGGCGTACCAGAGGCTGAAAGTGAGGCGGCTGTGGTGATACTTGCGGTGCACGGGGTCCTGCTGGAAATACTTGAGGGTGTCGTGCATCCAGCCCATGTTCCACTTCAGACCGAACCCCAGGCCGCCGAGGTAGACCGGGCGCGACACCATCGGCCAGGCGGTCGACTCCTCGGCGATGGTCTGGGTGTCGGGATGATCGCGATAGGCGGCGAGATTGAGCTGCTTGATGAACTCCACCGCGTCGAGATTCTCGTGCCCGCCGAAGGAGTTGGGGATCCACTCCCCGGCGCGCCGCCCGTAATCCAGATACAGCATCGAGGCCACGGCATCCACGCGCAGCGCGTCGATGTGGTAGGTGTCGAGCCAGAACAGCGCGCTGCTGGCGAGGAAGTTGCGCACTTCGGCGCGGCCGTAGTTGAAAATGGAGCTGCTCCACTCCGGATGGAATCCCTGGCGCGGATCGGCGTGCTCGTACAGGTGCGTGCCATCGAAGCGCGCCAGCCCATGCTCGTCGGTTGGGAAGTGCGACGGTACCCAATCGAGGATCACGCCGATGCCGCGCTGGTGCAGGTGGTCGACCAGGAACATGAAGTCCTGCGGCGTGCCGTAGCGGGCGCTCGGGGCGAAGTAGCCGGTGACCTGGTAACCCCAGGAGCCGTAGAACGGATGCTCCATCACCGGCAGCAGCTCCACGTGAGTGAAGCCGAGTTCCGTCACGTAGTCGCCGAGCGCGTGCGCGAGCTCGCGGTAGTTCAGGAACCGATCGTGCTGCTCGGGGCGAAGTAGCCGGTGACCTGGTAACCCCAGGAGCCGTAGAACGGATGCTCCATCACCGGCATCAGCTCCACGTGAGTGAAGCCGAGCTCGGTCACGAAGTCGCCGAGCGCGTGCGCGAGCTCG
>WNFP01014771.1_pt1 | contig 10677 bp, 7 predicted proteins | sample 5400201 | NCBI WGS metagenome assembly WNFP01 (sample SAMN13153355, study PRJNA577476) | soil metagenome | isolation source: 115 cm saprolite under Madrone tree | place: USA:California | collected 2016-06-14
TGCCGACCGAGGCTTCGAGCGATTGCCAGACCGTGAAAGTCTCCACCAGTGATCAGGGCACCAACTTGTCCATTGCGCGATAGATGGGACGGCTCGGTTTGCGCGGGCATATATCCCTTAGGAATACGGAGTTGAATGGTTTGCGTGCGACCGGCCGATCGATTGGGCGAGCGCCATACCTGCGTACTCTGTGCCAGCCACAAAGTACATCAGCGGACCAAAGGTCCAGGATGCTGGAGCTCCAAGGAAGTGAAGCCCCGGAACAGAAGACTCCAAGCCCCGACGCAGCCTTGGAAATCCGTCCACTCTGTCCACTTTGGCCAAGAGCTCAGGAGAGAGGAACGGATAATTCGCTATGTTGACCCGGTATCCTGTGCCCGTAACGACGTAGTCCACTTCACGGAATTCGCCGTCGTCCAAATTGAGATTGAGCGCAGAGCCCTTGAGAGCTGCGGAAACCACCTGCCGACCTGCGGTAATCGGAATGCCGTTAAAGCGGGTTTGTAACCACCGCGATCCCGCGGGACGAAGCGAGCGGGAGCGAAACTTGTCCTGTACGCTTCGAGGGAAGTACTGCACAAGATCGGGCCTTGCGACAATCTGGCTGACGCCAGCTGGGCCGACGTCGGTTGGGGCATACAGCAATTTGGCGAGGGGGCTCAGGCGCTGCAGCCTTGCGCGCCAGCCGAGCCAATGCACAGCAGGTTGGCGTGCAATCAGTTCCACGTCGCCACCGGTTTCGTGAATCAGTGCGGCGCACTCCAAGGCACTTTGCCCAGCCCCGACGACCACGACCCGCTTCCCGGTGAATTGAGTCAAGTCTCGCTGGTCCGAAGAATGCAGAACCATCTGAGAAGGAATGGAGGCAAAAACCTGTGGCCGGACCGCAAACGCCTTGATTCCGGCCGCGATTATGAGGCGACGAGAGGTCCAGACTTCGCCGTCACTGAGCGTGAAACGAAAACCGGGATCCGTGGACTCCACGCGCTCGATTCGACGGCGATCAACGACGGGGACTGCCTGGCTCTGGAACCAGAGACCATAGGCTACAAAATCGTCCAAGGGAATCGGAGCCGGGATGTTCTTGCCGAACTTGCTCTGGAAAGCGTCTAGAGAGAGCGCCTTCGCCGGGTCGGAGATGTGGGAGGCTGACCAGGGCGAACGCAAGAACATACCCGCAGGCATTTGAGACTTCCAAAACTCCACGGGCTCACCAAAGACTTTTACGTCGAGCCCCTTGATCGCGCGCAAATGAGCTCCCGCGGCGAGACCATACGGTCCGGCGCCCAGAATTGCGACGTCACAGGAGGGCATTATTTCCCCGCGGAACAAATTTGTCTGTTTGGTTCGGGATTCTGCCGGCCAGAGAGTTGCTGACGAGGCACCACTCATGGAACATGCAGAGACTCTGATAGAAGTGAAGCATGTGGGTCTAAGGTAGAGAGCTCCCAGTATCAAAATAAGCTTACTTCTCAAACGCGCGCCGCAGGAGAATTCAGAGAGCGATTGATGCTTAAGCCTCACTATTGACCGTAAGGCGCTCCACTAGCTCAAGGTATTCGTGCTGTTTAGCATTCCAGTCATTTTCTTCGATGAAGCGACTGGCATTGTCAACCAAAGCCTCTCGTTTTTGCGGGGATTCGATGAGGTCGAGCATGGCCCTGGCGAGGTCCTCAGCATCGCCGGCCCGGAAAAATCGCACGACGGAATCATCATAGTAATAACGATCAATATCTGTGTCCGGGACGACGACGGGTACGCCCATGGCCATAAACTCCATGATCTTGGTGCTGAAGGCTTCATTGCCAAAGCCGTCCTTGCGCTTCGGAACGACTCCCAGACTGGCGGTTTCCATAATCTGTGCGATTTCCTGGAGAGACCGTGCTGACGGCATCTTGATCTGATTCTCGACCTGAAGCTCCCTGATCAGAGCCAATAATTCTGGTTTGGACGGGCCATCACCGTAAATGTGGAACTCTGCGTTTGACGCTTTCTTGCTGATCTTCGCAAAGGCGCGGATCGCGATATCGATGCCCTGATGCCAGTTGAGTGATCCAGGATAAAGCATAAGAAACTTTCCGCTTTGAGGATGGCCATTGCCAGTTCGGCTGAAAATAGAGCGGTCGGGAGAATTCAGGACGACGGTGCATTTGTCGCGAGATAAGCTCCGCGAGACCAGACGTTCCCGCCAAATATCGTTAGCAATGATCACGTGACTGGCAAAGCGAGAAGAAGCTCGTTCCACTCCGACCAGGATTCGAAATAGACCGGACTTTTGGTCCGAAGCAAATTTGCTCGCGTAAAATTCGGGCAGAATGTCGTGAATATCGAGGATGACGGGGGCACCCCGAAGTTTCGGGAGTAGCGCGCTAAAAACCATGAAGTCTGGTACAGAATGGACGTGCAAGAGGTCGTAGTGTTTTCGCAAGTCGTGTTTTGCAACCTGTAGCGTGGCGCGGGCGAGAAACTGGCAAATCCTCCAGGCATAGGAAAAGCGATTCTTTTCATTCAGAATCCGTCCCTGCAAACGGTGGACGTGGACACCATCCAACTCTTCTTCGGCAGGCTTCCCTTCGCGGCGCAACGCGAAAACGTCCACATGGTCGCCACGCTTGGCAAGAGTTGACGCGTAGCGCAGGACACGATTGTCCCTCTCATAGAAAGAATAGGAAACCATGGCTATGCGTAGCGGGCGGCGATGAATAGCGCGCGGTTTGGGTGGACTTTCTAGTGCGGCAGTGGTCGAGAAAGTGGTGGTCTCAGCAGGGGAAGGAGCAGACGAACTTGCAGCAAGCAGCGCTTTGCCATCATTAACCTGATTGGCGGAAATCCTGAGAGGATCTCGATTGATGGCGCCTGCTGAAATCGGAGGACCTGCTGGAGCGGTGGCTCCGACCGGCGTGAACGAATAGACGAGCGAATCGCCGGAGAGGCACGCGTAAGCAACGCGCGCCCGGTCACTGCCCTCGCCCATAACCTGCCAACCGTCCGGACTCTGTACCAGGTTCATGGCGTTCCGTTGCCTCCACCACGAATTGATTGCCGACGGTACAGTGGCCCAGATCTCGCGCGCAGTACACTGCTGACGGACGAAATCCAGCAAGCTACGAAAGAGCTGCTGTTGTTCCGGCTCAATTACGTAATCAGGGTGAATGATGACGCTTATCAGACCGTGCCCGTCTGTTATTGTCCTGATTTGTTGCTTCCAGAGGTCCAAGGAAGGTTGATGAAGGATGTGAAAAAGAGAGTAATCTTGCGTTAAGGTCAACGGTATTTCGAGGATATCACCGATAAAATAGGGCATGACCGTGCAACAACCGCCGCCCTGAGGGTCGAGGTGGCCGACATTGGGCACGGACATGTCAAATGCGAAATCGTATTCCCCATACCAGCGGACGTTACGATACAACACGCCGGAGCGGAAGCCGTGGGCACCAAAGGTTTTGCAGTAATTGTTAATCAGTATGGCTCGCCGCTTGAACTCTGAATATTCTCGGTAAAGATGTCCGTCGTGATTTAAGTCGTGAACGCAGATGTCGAAATGACGGTCACGAAATTCTTGAAGAAATTCCGGTTCCACCAGGTAGCGTTCTTCCGGGACGATCTGAAACGATGCTTTGAAACCATACTCGTCGTCAATATTCATGAGCGACGTGCAGAAGTCCTTCCCGGCCTGATCTTCGACGTCATGGGTAAGAATGAAAGCGCTCCGTTTTCCTTCGGGCCAGAACCAAATGAAAGGAATGGGACGTCCGCCATTAGCCTCGATCCTTGCGATCATCATTTTCTCGAAAAGCTGATCAACTGATCGGTCAATGGGCCACTTTGGGAACGGAGTATCCAGCTTTCCGCGAAGTTTGACCCGTTGCAGCGTGCTGCGGATCGAGACTGGCAGCATGGGACGCGTCCAGTAGTACAATTTGCGAAGGACCGGATTTGTACCGAGACGGGTAAAATGCGCCTCCATTAGCCCGACGTACACCTCGTTACGCAGATGGACTGCCAATTGGTCGACGTCAAACGGGAGAATTACATTTCCGTCTTCAATACGAATAGCCGGAATGCCGATCTCAGGATTCTCGGAATTGGTCAGAAATGCGGTCAGCGCCGCTTTGACCGGAAAAGGCCCGAACGGTCCTGAATGGTCGGAGACTGTTGGTTCCGGCTGTGAATTGGAGTTCACGTAAAACCGCGGATGAGAATCCGGGCAGCGGAAGTATTCAAGGAAGAAGCGTGACATATTTACTTTTTCTCTTCAGCGATCGACGCATACAGAGACACGATTCAGCTCCATCTAGTATAGCGGTTCGGCGATGCTGCCACGCCTAGAACGGGCCTTAAGAAGCATCCCTGTGCCGGAAGGAAAAAATGCATTGATTCCCAAGCCAGGAATTGCTGTTCGACAGCCCATCGCCAAAGACCGCATGAATGGCGGCATGCGCCCACTTCGCGGGGATAAACTGGGAAACCAAGGGAATCGAAAAGTATGCCGTTAGCTTCCCGTCAGGTGAAAATGCAGATTTTTGAAGGTATCGATAACCCAGGCCCGAGCTGATCCGATCCAGAATGTACCCATGGAGGCCGCACGATTTCGATGATGCGAGATTTGACCAGGCCATTCGTGTCCTTGGGATGGAATTTATAGCGTTTTGGACCTGGACTGACAAGTTGGCAGACTCGACTTATCAGCGCTTCCGGCGATTCGACATGCGCGAGGACTCCTACGCACACGATCAAATCGTAGGAATGCGCACGCAACGCAGCCTGACAGACGTCTTCATTCAAGAATTTGACCCGGTCGAGGAGATCCGCCGGAACATTGTTTTTTGCGACCTCAAGCATTTTATCTGACAGATCGAGCAAGGTCAGGCTATTCGAACCGGACAACAGAGGAATCGTCACTGAACCGTCGCCGCACCCAATGTCCAGGATGGAGAGCGGGGTTTCGGCTCCTACAAAGTCCCGGACAATTTTCGCTCGAATTGCAATCGGAGTACGCCAGCCTTTGACGTACCAATCTGTGCGGCGGAACAATTCCCTGACGCTGTTAACTTTCCCGTTCATTCCGCATGCCTCTCCATTTTCAATTTAGCCGGAAAGTAATCGTTTCGGGCCATGAGCGAAAAAGAATCTAGCTCTGAGGCCATCTTGAATTCCTTGTCAGTCGGAATCATAGTGGCCAGAGAATAGTTGCGACTCTGAGTGATTACAGGATCGCCTGACTTTTTTGCACGACCAAACGTTCGCGCCAAACCAATTCGGTCTTACCCTTATGGCCTGGCAAGCGACACTGTTTCACCGACGCTCAGAATTTGCGCCCCAGATTCAACCGCGGAGCGTACGACTCTCTGGAATAGGCTGGCCGTGCAGCCGTAAGCAGAAGGTCTAGATTGAACGTCATGAGTATAGAAAATCAGCCAAGATTTCTTGCGGCTGTTTTCTTCGATCAATTTCTGCGCGCCTGCAAACTGGCCATTGTCACCGTATAAACTGTTGGCGCGTAAAAGATTCAGATCTACGCGAGGCCCATTAAGACCCGGATAAATACCCCTGCAACTTTGCATCGATGATGCCACCCGCTGCTTAACCCTAAGCGTTATATCGCCGAAGGGATAGGCGAAGTGTCGCGACGCAGGCAATTCAAACTCCTCCGCGAGACTGCGAAATCCCCTTGCAACTTCCTGAGAAAAAGCTGAAACGGAAACAGAACGGGCGGAAACATGAGAATACGTATGGCTCGCTAGCTCGTGACCGTCTGCCAAAAGATTAGTGAGGTCCTCTCTCTTGCACTGCGGCCCCAGGTTGTTCACAGTGTCTATCAATGCCGGCGCAACGTAGTACGTGCCGTGAAGTCCCGCATCGCGCAGAATCGCTCCGCCTGCGATTAACGCGGTTCTCGGAAAATCGTCAAATGAGAAAGAGATCAGCGGTCGTTCGTGGGGGATGGAAACGTCACGGCGCGCCAGCAGGCAAAGCGCTTCGCGACGGACGCCTGCGATTTGCGAACGCAACGTCATGCTGAGGAGACTCTGGTTGCGAGGATTGCAAGCGCGAGCAATTGGCCCGAAGAGTTTTTGCCTGCTCTTCCGGAATGGATGAGTCGTGCGGTGTTCATGCGAAAACGGCGGCACTCGAAAGCTACTTCCAGATCGTCTCTTTCCCCAACAGGCGTTTCATTTGTTGATCGCGAAGATACTGAATGGTCTGCGCATCATCCACCCGCGGAATGCGCTTCAGGTATCCGCTCACGAATCCGTAGAACAGTGCAATCGAGCCTACTAGGTATGGTTTGCGGATGAGTCGGCCCAGGCACTTAGAAATCATAAACAGGGGATGGTAACCGCAGATATAGTTGGCTCGGCCGTTTTTCACGATGCCGTCCCAAAGTCCTTCGGCCGTTCCTGTGAGCCGGTGATGAAGGAGGTGCAGTTCGGGAAAGCTCTTCGAACGCCATCCCAACATGCTGGCTTTCACTTCATCCATGGTGTCCCATCCAGGGGCCGGCCAAAATCCTCCAATCATGTCCCAACATTCTTTACGATAAATCTTAGTGGCACCACGCACGTGAAATGCGGGGCAGCTTTCGACCTTCTTCACACCGTCGATCAGATGGCATATGTTTCCGCCGCCCACCCCCAGACGGCTATCCATCCGGAAATGCTCCAGGCATTTCTCGAAGTAGCCCGGTTCAAACGTCAAATCTCCGTCGAACTTGACGATGAATTCCCAATCTTCACAGGTTGCGGCTTGCAATCCGTCGTTGAAGGCTTCCACCACGCCGCCGCCGGCCTTGCGAAAACCGCGATCTTTTCTATGGACCGCTCGAATCCAGGGAAACCGCCCGGCATAATCATCAATGATCTGTCCGGTTCGGTCCGTGGATCCGTCGTTTACGATGATCCATTCCCGCGGACAGACCGTTTGGGCCAGCATGCTCTCGATGGTCGACTTAAGGTAGGCCTCCTCGTTGCGCACTGGAGTGATCACAAGATATCGATAAGCAGCTGTCGAACTTGCCGGCAAATCTCGTACGGGCAGACCTGTATCGCGGAGTTGCATTGGTTGTCTACCTCTCGTTGAATCCGGAATGGCGGGTCAATTTCCTTTTCCTGGGCGGAGAAGTTTGCAATTGCGCACGAGAAGCAGCGTCAGTTGTGCGCTGGATTCGCTCTGGTTTTGATCGAGATTGGGCAAAAGCGAGCCCTCCAGACTCCATGCTCGGCGACGCAATCCTAAAGCGCACAGGAGCGAGCCCTGCAGTCTGCTTCTCCTGCGCAGCGCCTTCGGCCAGCGCGGGGACCGTGGCTGCAGAAATCATGGCAAGAAAAACAAACCAAAGAGTACGGGTCTGATCAAAGTAATCGATACCCAAGAAACATATGACGTGAGCAAAGAGCGCTGCCCCTAGGCACCAGAAATACCACTCTTGTATGGTGCCCTCCGCTTGTTTGCGCTTCTGGCCAAGCATCCCGAAGCTGCGACTTAGGATGGCGAAAAAGAGAAGCATGGTAAAAACGCCGCCCTGCAATCCTTCACTTATGTATTGGTTGCATTGATCCCAGGTGAAGTCTCCCCAATTTGCATTGTCCCGCGTTCCTATGAGCCACCAACCTCCAAAATGTCGAACCGCTTGGTCAATCAAATTAGCTCGATCCCAGCTGTCTCCTCCAACAATATTAACTTTTGTGATTATGTACCAGATTGGCGCTTTCATGACCAGCGCCAACCCGATTACTGCGAAAACTAATCCCCATCGCACTTCCCTCATATGTCTGCGGAGCTGCCACAGACACAATGCGAGAATTCCAGCTAAATATCCAGTGACCGGCGTGCTCGACATCGACGTGATCGCCACCACGCTCGCCGAAGCCATCCCGATGATTGCCAAAAGCTTTGCCTTGCCGCTCTTCCATAACCAGAAAAAGAGAGGCAATAACGTGGCGCCAATGGTCCCGGCGGTGATCGAATTTCCGAAGGCCGCCTGCGCACGAACCCTGCCGTTGCGCAACCATGGCTCAATGGTGTGGCCGGCAAGGTAGCTGAATACATTTACCCGCGTCAGAAACTCATAGGACATGCATATTGCAAGGACGGCCGCGATCGGGACGAAGATCTTTGTCGCCCGGAGGATGTCCTCGTCGTCCTGAAGAGCGTAGCGAAAGAGAAAGTAACCCCCGAAGGCGTCAAGCCACAAGCCCACCTGATTCACAACAACTCCGCCTTGCTGGTAAAGAAGAATGGCGGCCATGCCGCGCAGAAAGGCCCATAGACAAAAGAGCTTGTCAAGGTTGTTGAACCCACCACGGAAGAGGGTTTTACCGCCGATCTTGGCTATCAGCAGGCGGAGCGAAGCAACGAAAATCAAAAGGCGGAATACGAACAAGTGAAACCCAGCCACATATACCTGCTGACCAAAAGGCGTCAGAAACACCACCAGCAGGATGGGAGCAATCAGAAACTTTCTGGGCAGAATTAGAACCAAGAGACCGGCCACTAAAACACATGCCAATACGAAAGGCGTGATAGTGCTTGCCCCGGCCCCGCCTCCGAAACTTAGATTATCCGGCAATTGTTTATTCACTTCCTTCCAGAATTCGCAGACGAAACCTGAACTCCGATAGACACGTCTGCGACTGTCCGATCCGTCCGCACTAATCAGATCTCCTCAGATGGTCTCATCGGATTCAACGCGATCCGCGTAAACCTTGCATCAGTAGTGTCCAGTGCGGCCATACCCATTCCAATATTAGCTCGCGATGTTTTGCAATCCCAGTTCGGAGCGGGAGTCCGGGGAGGATGCCGCAATCGGCACAACCTTCATCCCCACGAACCAGGGGGAGCGATCGGCAATTGCGCCGCAATAATGCTCTGCACGTTCCAGCAAACGACTGAGGGTTGCCGCACCGGGCGTTCGCCTCTGTCGTAACCGCGCTACCCACAATTGACGCCGAGCGGTTCGCAGTGCTCGCCGGACCGGCACCCGTAATGCGGCGTAACGACCGCTTGCCCTTACCGTTTCGCTCGCTCGCTCCCGTATTCCCACAATACTCTCTTTAAGCTCGGTCGCTTTCTGAAGTGCCTCATGCGCCAAGCTCCCCGCCGATCCGTGGTTGTAAATCACCAGCGGCTCGTTGGTGAATGCGAACGGGCCTAGAAGCGAGAGTCGAAGCGCCAGGTCGTAATCCTCCAAATATCTCAGGGATTCATCAAAGCCGCCAATCTTAGCCAACGCCTCCCGGCGGACCGCTACGATCTGATTGAAGAGCATGAACCGATGGAGCAAGACCTGCGGGGCGTTTATCCAAAGCCCTTCTTCCTCCGACGGATGGAGCAGGGAATTGGCGAAGGATCTCAAAGCGGCTCGGTCCTCGGATTTCAGTATGGCGTTGCATACGCAGCAAGGAACGCCGTTGCCAGCCGTTCCTAAGAGCGCGACTTGCCGTGCTATTTTCTCCGGTAGCCAGGTATCGTCGGAGTCGAGAAACGCAATGATTTCTCCCTTCGCTGCAGCGATACCACGATTGCGCGCAGCCGAGGGACCAGCATTCGGTTGGCATAAAATGCGCAGGCGATTGCCAAACCTTTTCAGCACGTCGACGGTACCATCGGTCGATCCGTCGTCAACGATGATCACTTCCAGATTTTCATACGTCTGCCCAAGAATGCTTTCGATTGCCTGGCTCACAACCTGCGCTCGGTTGTATGTCGCCACGATCGCGCTTACCAAAGGTCGGGCGGTCACAAATTGTCTCCCCGGCAGGGCTTCCCTAAAACGCAGAAAGGCGAGCTTTCGCAAAGGATTGGCATCAGCAAACATTTACTCACTGGGTTGCCGACCCTACTTCGACCGAGACGCGAACTTCCTCGCCCGGAAGTCGATACAGGAAATATTCTGCGTTCACTCGCCATTGCCCTCAGATCGGATCGCGAACGGCATCTCGCCCTGCTGCCCCGGTTGCCCAGCTCTCGGTGGGCGCTGCGCGACTGCTCTCCACATGGCCAGGCCTGGCTTTCCGAACACTGCGGCGCACAGGAACACAACCGATTTCAGCGAAAATGCGTAGTGGAATTGCTCCAGAGCAAGCCTGCGAGAACCTTTCCCTTCCGCTATGCGAAGTTTGCATAGGCCGCGGACAACGTGCGCATATTGCTCGGCCCATGGTTGCTTTTTCCCCGATTTCTCAATTGCCAAAGAATAAGCCAGCATCCGGGAGCGATAGTAGTCGGGACCGTTGACACCGTTGTGTTGTACAGAAGTCTCGAATAAATCGGAGGTTCGATAAAACCGCGTAACGATAGCGGGAATCGCCGCGAACCTGTAACGAGATGCAATTTGATAACCGGCCAGGAGATCGTCATCTGAGCGCAATCCTTCCGCGAAGCACCCAGCATCGATTAATGCTTGTTTCCGTATGAGACTGCTCTGCAGCATCGGAAACTGGAATGGGAACTGAATACCGAGTGAATCTGGGAAAATATTCTGGCCGGTGATTGTCAGTCCATATTGTTCGAAAAATGTTTTCCCTTCTCCTTTATCCGTGACGATCCGCATATCGGCAAACAGCCAGGCCACATCCGAAGGCAATTGCTCGGCCGCTGCAAGTAACTGCTTATTGCGGTCCGGAAGCCACTCGTCGTCGCTGTCCAAAAAGGCGATCCATTCTCCACGCGCCTCCC
>WNFP01004986.1_pt1 | contig 10674 bp, 9 predicted proteins | sample 5400201 | NCBI WGS metagenome assembly WNFP01 (sample SAMN13153355, study PRJNA577476) | soil metagenome | isolation source: 115 cm saprolite under Madrone tree | place: USA:California | collected 2016-06-14
GTCGCCGCGCGCTCGCGATGCGTTTCGAGCCTGTGCCATGTTTTCGCTGTTCGAGCGGCTGTTGAAGCCGACCGACCCACCGGAGCAGGCGGCGCCGCCGCCCGGCTTCACCGCGTTCTTCTGGCATTTCGCCCGACAGGCGAAGGGCCTGTTCGCCGCTTTGTTCGCCGCCGGCTTGGTGGTGGCGCTGCTCGATTCGACCATTCCCGTGTTCATGGGCCGCATCGTCACGTTGATCACGGCGAGCCCGCCGGACGAGCTGTTCGCAAAATTCTGGCCGCATCTGCTCGGGATGGCGGTGGTGCTGCTGGTTGCGCGTCCGATCGCGCTCACCGCGCAGAACCTGATCGCGAACCAGGCGATCTCGGCCAACGTGTCGAATCGCATCCGCTGGCAGAACCACTGGTACGTGGTGCGCCAGTCCTGGGCGTTCTTCCAGAACGACTTCGCCGGCCGCATCGCCAACCGCGTGATGCAGACCGGCCCTGCGATCCGCGAGACCCTGGTCGCGCTGCTCACCAGCGTCTGGTACATCCTCGTCTACGGCACGAGCGCGTTCATTCTGCTCGCCTCCGCCGACCCCGTGCTGGCGCTGCCGATCGCGCTGTGGTTCCTCGGCTATCTGCTCATGCTGCGCGTGCTCGTGCCGCGCATGCGCGACCGTTCCAAGGACGTGTCGGAAGGGCGCTCGCTGCTGACCGGGCGCATCGTCGATAGCTACACCAACATCCTCACGGTGAAGCTGTTCGCCCGCGCGCGCGAGGAGGACGCCTATGTGCGCGACGCCATCGATCACCACACCAAGCTGTTCTATCGCTCGCTGCGGCTCAACACGCTGTTCGGCTTCTGCCTGTCCGCGCTCAACGCGCTGATGGTGACCAGCACCGGCGCGCTCGCGCTGGTGTTGTGGACGCAGGGCAAGGTCGAGGTCGGGACCGTGGCGATGGCGCTGCCGCTCGCCTGGCAGATCGTCAACATCGCCGGCTGGGTGGCCTGGCAGATCACATCGATCTTCGAGAACGTCGGCGTGATCCAGGAAGGCATGATGACCATCGCCCGGCCGATCACGCTCACCGACCTGCCCGATGCGCCCACCCTCAAGGTGACGCGCGGCGAGATCAGATTTGAGGATGTGCGCTTCGGTTACGGCCGCGAGAGCGGCGTCATCGACGGCCTGACCTTGACCGTCCGCCCGGGCGAGAAGATCGGCCTGATCGGCCGTTCCGGCGCCGGCAAGTCGACGGTGGTCAATCTGCTGCTGCGCTTCTTCGATCTCGAGGGCGGCCGCATCGTGATCGACGGCCAGGACATCGCCGCGGTCACGCAGGAGAGCCTGCGCGCGCAAATCTCCGTGGTCACGCAGGACACCTCGCTGCTGCACCGCTCGATCCGCGACAACATCCGCTACGGCCGCCCGCAGGCGACCGACGCCGAGATCGTGACGGCGGCGAAGCTCGCCCACGCCGACGAGTTCATCGGCGAACTCGAGGACTGGAAGCAGCGGCGCGGCTATGCGGCGCAGGTCGGCGAGCGCGGCGTGAAGCTCTCGGGCGGCCAGCGCCAGCGCATCGCCATCGCGCGCGTGATCCTCAAGGACGCGCCGATCCTGGTGCTCGACGAGGCCACCTCCGCGCTCGACAGCGAGGTCGAGGCCGCGATTCAATCGAGCCTGGGCACGCTGATGGCCGGCAAGACCGTGATCGCCATCGCGCACCGGCTCTCAACCATCGCACGCATGGACCGGCTGATCGTGCTCGAGCGCGGCCGCATCGTCGAGCAGGGCTCGCACCACGAGCTGTTGCGGCACGGCGGTCATTACGCCGCCTTGTGGCAACGCCAGTCGGGCGGCTTCATCGACGCCGACATGCAGGCCGCCGAGTGAGCGGCGTGATAGGCTTTCTCGGCCTGGGAGACCGCAGCCGGCGGGACGCCAGGACCCGGTCGAAAACCGTTGAAATCTCGGGAATAAAACCAGCGGGTGGCCGATCTTCACCCATATGATCGTGGTGCGCATCGAGCATGGCAAGCCTGAAGAGCGAGGACGATCAGGCGCGCTTCGCCAGCGTGGTGCTGCCGCATCTCGCCGACGCCTACGCGCTCGCGCGCTGGCTCACCGGCGATCGCGCCGACGCCGAGGACGTGGTGCAGGAAGCTTGCCTGCGCGCCTTTCGCGGCATCGGCGGCTTTGCCGGAGTCAACGCCCGCGCCTGGGTCTTAACCATCGTGCGCCACGCGGCCTATACCTGGCTGGGCAAGAACCGTTCGGCGTCGCTGGTGATGGTCGACGATCTCGAAGCGCTCGAGCAGAAGCAGTCGAGCGCCGGCGCCGCTTTCGAGCAGGCGCCGCAGACGCCGGAGGCGGAGCTGATCGCCAAGGCCGACGCGCGGCGGCTCGAAGCCGCGATTGCGGAGCTGCCGGTGCCGTTTCGGGAAACGTTGGTGTTGCGTGACGTGCAGGGCCTCGACTATCGGGAGATTTCCGAAGTGACCAAAGTACCCATCGGCACGGTGATGTCGCGGCTCGCGCGCGCCCGCCGGCGGCTGATCGAGCGCATCGGAACCGACAAGCCAGGGGGCGCGCCATGACACCGACGGATCCGCGCTTGCTCGTTCACGCCTATGTGGACGGCGAGCTCGACCCTGCGCACGCGCTCGAGGTCGAGCGCCAGCTTGCCGACGATCCGGCGCTGGCGGTCGAACGCGAGCGGGTGGAGGCGCTGCGGCGCGTCATCGCCGAGCAGCTGCCGCGCGAAGGCGCGCCGCCCGGTCTCGCGCAGCGGATCGAGGCCGCCATCGGCTTGCGGCCTGCGCCTGCGCCCGCGCGCGCCTCGTCACGCCCGTCTTGGCGCGCGCTCGCGGCCTCGGTCGCGGTGGCCGCGTTCCTCGGCAGCGGCGCGACCTGGTTGGCGCTGTCGCCCGGCCCGCCCGATGCCGACATGGTCGTGGCCAACCACGTGCGCGCGCTGATGGCGACGCAGCCCGTCGACGTCGGCTCCTCCGACCAACACACGGTCAAGCCCTGGTTCAACGGCCGCATCCCCGAGGCGCCGCGCGTGGTCGAACTCGCCAACGCGGGCTTTCCCCTGGTCGGCGGCCGCATCGACGTGATCGGACGCACCCCGGTTGCAACGCTCGTCTATCGCGTGCGCCAGCATCTGATCAGCCTCAGCGAGGTCCCCGCCGGCCGGACGATCGCGACCTCCCTCGGCCAAATCGGCGGATACAATATTGTGTCCTGGACCGACAACGGCGTCGCCTATTGGGCCGTCTCCGACGTTGCCGCAGCCGATCTCGATACGTTCGCGAAGGCTTTTCGCGCCGCCGAGCCCGAGCGCTAGCTAGACCAGATCCTCGCAGGCGCGGCGCTTGCGAACCCAATCGCCTGAACCAGCATTAGGCCTGCTGCAGCAATCCCGCCATCGGCTTCACCGCGGCGCTGTCCGGAAACACCTTGGTGGCCAGCACGGCATCGTCGACGCGCAGGTGGTCCTTGAGCAGGCCCTTGAGCACCGCGCGCAGGTCGGTGGTCGGCTTGAGGTCGCGTCCGTCATGAAGCTTGGCGAGCTTGAGCCCGGGCCAGTCGGCGACGACGCGACCGCCCTTGAGCGCGCCACCCGCCATGAGCGCCACCGTCGCGGTGCCGTGATCGGTGCCGTCGGTGCCGTTGATGCGGGCGGTGCGGCCAAATTCGGTGACGATCGCGACCACGGTCTCGCGCCAAGCGTCCTTCATCTCGGTCTCGATCGCGGCGATGGCGCCGTCGAGCGCGCCGAGCAAGATTGCGAGCCGGCCGCTCATCGCGCCTTCGGCGGCGTGGGTATCCCAGCCATCGAAGGCAAGCGCGCCGATGCGCGGCCCATCCGCGCGCGCGAGAAACTTCGCCGCCGTGCCCGCGGATTCGGCGAAATAGGCGCGCACCTGTCCGGCCCCCGCCGCCTGCGGCTGCTCACCGTCCATGCCGCCGGCGCGCGCGATGGTCGCAAGCCCCATGCGTTCCTCGAGCACGCGGGCGAGGATGGGATCGGTGTGGTGGTAGAGCTCCATGAGCCGCATCACCGTGTCATCGCCCGTTGGCGGCAGCCGGCGCGGCGTCCAAGACAGCACGGGCGCGGGTCCGCGCACGACCAGCGGCGCGATCGGACCGATGGCGAAGGCGTCGCGCGATCCGGCGCGGTCGCCCGGTTGCAGCGAGGCGAGCGCGCGGTTGAGCCAGCCCGTATCGGCCGCACCCGGCTTGGCGAGGCCGCTCTCCAGCACGTCCTGGCCGTCGAAGTGGGAGCGCTCGCGGTAAGGCGTCGCCGTCGCATGCACGATGGTCGCCGCGCCGGATTTGTAGAGCCGATGCAGGTTGGGCATCGCCGGATTGAGGGCGAAGAAGGAATCGAGCGGCAGCGCCGGCGGCTTGCCGTCGAGGGTGAGCGCCTTGTCGCCGCGCAGCGCGAGCCAGTCCGGATCGCCCACGGGCGCGACCGCTGCGAGTCCGTCGAGCGCGCCGCGCAGCACGATCACGAGCAGGCGCGGATCGCGCCCCTCCGCGCGCGCCACCTTCGGCAAGTAGGCCCAGGCGAACAGCGTGCCGGAGGCGATGAGCAGTTCGCGCCGGGTCGCAGCGTGGAGGTTGAATGTCATCGGCTCACCTCTTTCGATCGATCCCGGTGTCATCGGCGCTGGAATTCGGGCGCCATGAACAGAAGCGCGAGCGCCTGCGGGCGGCTTTCGGCGCGCAAGACGGCTTGGCGCGTTTCGCTCGAAGCGAGCGGCGCCAGCGCCTGCTCGAACACCTCGCGCGGATCGGCCTCCGCGCCCACGCGGCGCGCGAACTGATTGGCGATGTCGAGGCGCTGCGCCAGGCCGTCGAGCCAGGGCGCGCTCTCGTCGGCGAACCCCTTGGGAGCCGACGGCCGCCACAGCGGCTCGCCCAAGAGGTTGTGCGCCTGCATCACCGGGCCGATGTCGGGCGGCGTGATGCCCGCGGCGCGCAGCATCCCGACGACCCATTCGCCCGGACGCTTGAGCTTGGCGCGCGGCGCCTCCCACGCTTCCGGCGCTGCCACCAGCGCCTTCGTCACCTCCTTCAAATCGCCTTGGGTGGCGAGGAAGCGCTTGGCCAGCCGCTCGACCAGCGCGGGCGGCGGCTCATCGGCGACGAAATGGCGCGCGAGCTTGGCGGCCACGTGTTTCGCGGTTGCCGGATGGCGTGCGAGCGCGGCGAGCACGTCGCGTCCCTGCTGCATGCCGGCGTCGGGGTAGCTCCTCCCGATCACCGTTTGCGCGCCGGGCTGGTGCATGCGCGGATTGAACTCGAACTCGCCGCCGCGCACCGGGTCCTGGCGAAACGGCACGAACGTCCAGCCGGTGATCACATTGGCGAAACGGGTGACGTCCTCCTGGGTGTAGACCGTGCGCACACCCAGCGTATGCAGTTCGAGGATCTCGCGCGCCAGATTTTCGTTGAGGCCGCGTTTCTGCCGCAGCCCGGCAATCGAGTCGGGGCCGATCGAGCGCGCATTGTCGAGATAGATGAGCATCGCCGGATGGGATTCGGCGGCCAGCAGCATGTCGCTGAAGCGGCCGAGCACGTTCGCGCGGATGACCTCGCGTTCATAGGCGCCGCAAATCTGGCGCACGTTGCCCTTGTCCGCCGACACGCAGAAATGGTTCGACCAGAACCAGACGAGCCGCTCGAGGAAGCCGACCTCGGCGCCGAGCGCGGCCTGGATGCGCGCCTTGGCTTCCGCGAGATAAATCTGCTGCGGCATCCCGGGACCCGGATTGCGCACTGGCACTGGCGCCGGCGGCGGCGCGGACTGATCGTTCATCTGCGGCAGGGAAGCGCCGCCGCTCGGCGCGGCGGCCTGTTGCGCGGCGCGTTCGGCCTGGCGCGCCGCCCGCTGCGCCTGTTGGAAGGCGAATGCGACGCGGGCGGCGGTGCCGCTCGTCAGCAAATCCGCATTGCCGATGCGGCCGGCGCCCGCGCCATCCAATTCCGCGAGCAGCGCGCCGCGGGGATCCGACGCAATGCCCGCGATCGATCCGGCGCGTGGACCGAGGCCGAACCGGTACAGGGCAAGCGCAGCTTGCGCTTTCGGATCAGAGACCATGCGTCATCGTCCTTTCGATCGGGACCCGACGCCACTGCCCCGCCAGCAACATCGTCCGCGGCCGCAAGTCAAATTTGCGGCGGGCCGCCTTTCGCAATCATGGCCATGGGATGAAAAATTGGAAGGGTCGGGTCACAGCAACAGCAGCCCGATCGCGATCGTCATCAGGCTCAGTGGCGCGCCGACCCTGAAATAGGCCCAGAAGCCGATCTCGACCCCGCGCGCCTTCGCCCGCTGAGCAACGATGAGATTGGCGACGGAGCCGACGAGGGTGAGATTGCCGGCGAAGGTTGCCGCCATGGCGATGATCAGCCACGCGCGCTGCGCATCCTCCAAGTTGGGCACGAACGGCTTGAGCAAGAGAACCGCTGGCACGTTGCTCACGATATTCGACAATACGGCCGTGATACCGGCGAGCACCGCACTATTGTCGAGGCGCAGATGCCCCGCCGCGGCGGTGACCTCCGGCGTGAGCACCATCTTCTCGAGTCCAGCGACGACGACGAACAAGCCGACGAACATCACCAACAGCGGCCAATCGATCTCGATATAGATCTTCTGCGGCCTGACGCGGCGGGTGAAGAGCAAAAATGCGCCGCCCACGATCGCCACCTTGGCCACCGGCTGCCCGAGGAAAAACAGAACGATCATCACCGTCATCACGATCAGCGTCTTCGCCATCAGCGGCCCGTGGTGGTGCGTGGGCATCGCCACTTTCTCCAGCCGCTGCGACGTGAAGAACTCGCCACGATGGACCAGCGCGATCAAAAGCACTGTGATGACAAGCCCGATGGCCGCGACCGGCGCCAGCTTCCCCGCGAAAACCCCGTAGGGAATCTGCGACAGGCTCGCGATGATGATGTTCTGCGGGTTGCCGGTGATCGTCGCAACACTGCCGATATTCGATGCCGTCGCCACTGCCAGCAGATATGGAATGGGATTGCGCCTGACCGCGGTGACGAGCTCGAGCACGAGCGGTGTCATCACCAAGCAGATCGTGTCGTTCACCAAGAAGGCCGAAAGCGTGCCGGATGCCAGCGCGATGGCCACCAGCAATGCGAACGGCCGGCGCACATGGGTCGCGATCCAGTCCGTGACCAGGCGGAAGAAGCCGCAGACCCGCAGGTTGGCCACGACGATCATCATCCCGAGCAAGAGCGTGATGGTGTCGAAATCGATCGCACGGTAAGCCTCCTGCGGAGTCAGCACGCCGATGCCCAGCATGAGGCTGCCACCGAGCAACGCCGCGCCGGCGCGATCGATGCGATAAACGGGAACCTTGCCGACCGCGACGACCGCGTAAGTCGCGATGAAGATTGTCACCGTTGCAACCAGCGTGAGGTCGGGCATCGCGATTGTTTCCCACAGCCCGGCCAGCTGCCGTCATTGCGCTGTAACATGCGCCCGATATTCGTGGGGCGCTGGAGGCAAACGCCCAAACGCCCCCCGCATATCTTTGCCGTAAACTGTAGCGTCCGTGTTTCGCACGACTAGCGGCTCCGGCGCGCACTCGCCCCGCGGCTGGAGCCGCTTTTCTCCTGCGCTTTCAGACTGATGCTTTGCGCCCGGCGCACATGCCGCGGGCCGAGCGGGCGTTGCCCGCAAGCGCGCCAGCGGGTTGCGCGCGCTCGCGAATCCAGCCGAAGCCCCTTTTTTCTTGCCGTAGAGCGGGCTAAATCCGGCGCTAACCTCAGCGCTCCGGAACCTTGGGAGAACCGCGATGCGGCGTCCACGCCTCTCCTCCACCCATCTCGTCGCGGCTGCGCTCGTGATCGCGGGTGTATTCGCGCCCGCGTCGGTCTTTGCCCAGGCGCAGCCGCCGGCCCAAGCGCCGGCGCAAGCGCCCGCACCAGCGCTCGGACCTTACAAGCCGGTCGCCATCACGCTGCCGCCGTCGGTGAACGATCCGAGCTTCGAGGCGTTCCGCAAGCAGCTCGCCGAAATCGCCAACACCAAGGATCGCGCCGCGCTTACCCGGCTGGTGGCGGCAAATTTCTTCTGGGTGCCCGAAGAGAAGGATATCGCCGACAAGCAGAAGTCGGGAATCGACAACTTGGCCAAAGCGCTCAGCCTCGACGGGACCGATGGATTCGGCTGGGAGGCACTCGCGGCCTACGCGGCCGAGGCCACGGTCATGGCCGACCCGCAGCGCAAGGGCGTGTTCTGCGCGCCGGCGGAGCCCGTCTTCGACGAGAAGGCGGCCGACGAGCTCGCCAATGTGACCCAAACCGACGCCGCCGACTGGGCGTTTCCGATCCGGGACGGCATCGAAGTGCGGGCGGCGGCAAAACAGGATGCCGCCGTGGTCGACAAGCTCGGCCTCTACCTGGTCCGCGTGCTCCCCGACGATTCGCCCGCCAACGCGGTGCTCGCGACCTTCGCCAAAGTGCTCACCGCGGGTGGCAAGGTCGGCTATGTGCTGATCGATACCATCCTGCCGATCGGCGGCGAGCAGTTGTGCTACCTCAAGGATGCCGGCACCTGGAAGATCGCGGGCTTCCTCGGCGGCGAGCCGAATCATTAGGCTGTAACAAGGTAGACTTTAACAACGTCAGGTGAGCCCACGCGCCGCAAAGACTCGCGGCGCGGGGCGCCAGCGCGGGATGATCGCTCGATGGACGCAGGCGACGCGGTCGCGTCCCGCAAGATGATCTGCACGCGCTGCGGGCGGGCCTTCGATTGCGGGCTCGGCCGCGAGTGCTGGTGCGCCGCCGAGCCCTTTCGCCTGCCTATGCCGGAGCCCGGATCGGGCGCCGACTGTGTTTGCCCCCGATGCTTGCGTGCGGCCGCGCAGGAGCGGCGCTGACGGCGCAACGCTTTTGCTTTGACTCTCGTCCCGACAAAGCTTGTCATGCCTCGGTCGGCGCCGGTCTCGGAGCTCAAGCCATGATCATCGAAAACCAAAAAGACGTCACGACCGCGGTGCTCGCCGAGTTGCAGCGCGCGCCGGATGCAAGGTTCAAGGAGATCATGTCCGCCTTCGTGCGCCACCTGCACGACTTCGTGCGCGAGACGAAGCTCTCCGAGGAGGAGTTCCAAGCCGCGGTCGGCTACGTCGTCGCGCTCGGCAAGCACAGCAACGAGTCCCACAACGAGGCGGTGCTGATGGCGGGCTCGCTCGGCCTATCGGCGCTCATTTGCCTCATCAACAACGGCGACCACGGAACGACGGAAACCGACCACAACATGCTCGGGCCGTTCTGGCGCATGCATTCCCCGGTGACGGCGAACGGCGGCTCGATCGTGCGCTCGCCCACGCCGGGGCCGGCGCTGTTCGTCGACGCCTTCTTCCGCGACGCCGAGGGCAATCCGATCGTGGGCGCGGAGGTCGACGTCTGGCACTCCTCGCCCGAAGGCTTCTACGAGAACCAGGACCCGGTGCAGGCCGACATGAACCTGCGCGGCAAATTCTTCACCGACGCCGACGGCCATATCAGCTTTCGCAGCGTGAAGCCGGCGGGCTACCCGATCCCGATCGATGGACCGACGGGAGATCTCTTGCGCGCGCAAGGCCGGCACAACATGCGGCCGGCGCATCTTCATTTCCTCGCCTGCAAGGACGGCTACAAGACGCTGATCTCGCAGCTCTACGTCCCCGACGACAAGTTCATCGACACCGACGTGCAGTTCGGCGTCACGCGCCACCTCATCGGCGATTACGTGCGCCACGACAACGAGAAAGCGCCGGCGCCCGACGTCAAGGGATCGTGGTATTCGCTCGAGCACACGTTCGTCATGCAGGCAGGCCGCGCCAAGCTGCCGCGGCCGCCGATCACCGGCAAGGCGCGCGGCGAACGGCCGAAGATTCCGCACCTGGCGTGATGACGGACACGCAACCGTGTGTTGTCATTGCCGGGCTTGACCCGGCAATCCATCTTGCGAAAGGGATGGATGCGCGGGTCAAGCCCGCGCATGACGCAGCCGGTGTTCAATTCCGCAGCGCCGGTCGGCACTATCTCGCTTGCGCGGCGGCGCGGTCGACCGACGCCGCGGTCTGGCCGAACAGGATCGCGCGCTCCTCCGCGGTGCGGATGCCGCCCATGTTCGGGTTGACCGCCTTCGCCTTCTCGTAGGCGCGTTCGACCGCCGGCCGCGCGCGCACCGTTTCGAGCCAGCGCTTGAGGTGCGGGAAGTCGGCGATGTTCTGGCCCTGGCGCTCGTGCGGAACGATCCATGGATAGATCGCCATGTCCGCGATCGAATAGTCGCCGGCGACGAAGGCGCGATCGGCGAGGCGCTTGTCGAGCACGCCGTAGAGCCGATTGACCTCGTTGCGGTAGCGGTCCATGGCGTAGGGAATCTTCTCCACCGCGTAATTGCTGAAGTGATTGTTCTGACCGGCCATGGGACCGAGATTGCCCATCTGCCAGAACAGCCACTGGATGGCGTCGATGCGCGCGCGCGGATCGCGTGACAGGAACTGACCCGTCTTCTCGGCGAGATAGAGCAGCATGGCGCCGGATTCGAACACCGCGATCGGCTTGCCGCCGCCGGCCGGCGCGCGATCGATCAGCGCGGGAATGCGGTTGTTCGGGGAGATGGCGAGGAATTCCGCCTTGAACTGCTCGCCCTT
>WNFP01010310.1_pt1 | contig 10671 bp, 8 predicted proteins | sample 5400201 | NCBI WGS metagenome assembly WNFP01 (sample SAMN13153355, study PRJNA577476) | soil metagenome | isolation source: 115 cm saprolite under Madrone tree | place: USA:California | collected 2016-06-14
AGGCAGGAGCTTGCCGATAACCTCAGAGGATTTCAGGACACAACGCTCAAGGTATTCCGTGAGTTTGGTGATTCACTTGGCGCCGATGTGAAGGAATTTGGCGGCCGCCTTGACAAGGGCGTGCAGGCGATCGATGACCGCGCTGCCGCGATTGGCACCAAGCTAGATCAGGATACTGCCCAGATGGGCGAGGAGGCGACGAAAAACCGGGACGCTCTGAGGCAAACGATTGAAAGGAAGCTCGACGATGCGGCCACAAAGCAGACGGCGGCCGCAAAGGATTTTCGGGAAGAGATGACGGGTAGCTTCCGGGGGTTGGGGCGCATCGTGTCCGAGACTCTGACGCAGCTCAGCGAACAGCAGAAGGAGCGGCTTGAGCATGTAACGACAGCCCTTTCGGCCTTAACCGATAAGCAGGAACGTGCCCAGGAGACGCTGAAGCAGACGGTCGAAGGCCGGCTCGACGCGATCAGGAATGAGAGCGCGACCAAGCTCGAAGAGATGCGCAAGACCGTCGATGAAAAACTGCAATCGACCTTGGAGACGCGGCTTGGAGAGTCATTCACTCGTGTTGTCGAACAGCTTGAGCGTGTCCATAAGGGGATCGGCGAGATGCAGACACTCGCAGCTGGCGTGGGCGATCTGAAACGAGTGCTCTCCAACGTCAGGGTCCGGGGCACGTTCGGAGAGGTTCAGCTGGAGATGATCCTGGAGCAGGTTTTGTCTCCAGAACAATTCATAAAGAATGCGCAAGTTAAGGAGGGCAGTCAGGAGCGCGTGGAATTCGCAATTAAATTGCCAGGACGGGGGGCGGACAGTGAAGTTCTTCTTCCTGTTGACGCAAAGTTTCCGCAGGAGGATTACGAAAGGCTTCTGGCGGCAGCGGAGTTGGGTGATGGCGAAGCCGTGGCGGAAGCGGCCAAAGAATTGGAGAATCGAATTAAATTGTTCGCGAAAACTATCCGGGACAAATACATCGGCCCGCCGCGAACGACCGACTTTGCAATCCTGTACCTCCCGACTGAAGGCCTCTATGCCGAGATTCTTCGCCGTCCGGGGCTGTTCGAGCTGCTTCAGCGGGAGTTTCACGTTACGCTCACCGGACCCACGACGTTCACGGCGCTTCTGAACGCGCTTCAGATGGGCTTCCGCTCCCTCGCGATTGAAAAGCGCTCAAGTGAGGTCTGGCAAATCCTGGGTGCTGTGAGGGGTGAATTCGGCAAATACAACGAGGTTGTGGACAAACTATCGAAGCAGTTGAGCACTGCTGCCAAGTCAGTTGAGAGTCTCGGCATGCGGACTCGGGCTATGAACCGTAAGCTGCGCGATGTTGAGAAACTGCCAGATGCAACGGCGGAAATTCTTCTTGGACCTGCGCTTGCCGAGGTAGAAGGGGAAGAGGCAGAAACAGAAGCCGAAGAAAACGAAGAAGTGCCGCCAGAAGAATAGGTGAGCGCATACCTTCACCAATCAATCTCAGTTGACCGCTAACTTTGTTTGCGGCGCCGCTTCTTTGGAACCTGCGCGGCCACTACCAATGGCGCACGCTCCCTCTCGTATCTCGCCAGAAGAAATTCGACGCGTTCGCGGTCGCTGGTGAAAGGTTCCTTGCGATAGAGCTTGTCGACAGCGGCGTCGAGAGCCTGGTGAGCCTTGCGTAAATCCGCGGGCATCGCTGCGGGGTCGTAGAGGTCAGCAAGAGTGGAAGCCGCATGGTTCTTGCGGGTTGCAAGAACGACTTGAGCAAGCTTCTCAACGCGGTCCTGCAGGGCTGAATCGGTAGCGGGCCATGGAAACGGGTTGTAGCAGATGCCAACAGAATACTGATACCGACTTTCTAGCCGTCCTCCCACGTATTTCACCCATGCCATGTGCATCCGAGAAGTCAGAATTCCGAATTGGTACGGCGTTGCGTCTGCAACGAGCCGCAACTTGTTGCTAGGAATGATTGGCGGGGTAAGCCAGACGATGGGAATATATTCCCTTTGTTCGGAACTAACTTCGGGAATGACCATAAACGGCTTTTGGGGAATAACGTTGATGTGAAAACGAGTGGGAGTATCAGCGAGTTTTTGCGTAGGCTTGCTCTTACTTGCCTTCCGGTAATTGCGGACGGCCTCGATGCGTTCCATGACATGCGGCATGGCTCTTATCGCGGCGGGGCTTGCATCGTGAAGCGTCAAGATCCAACGGCTGGACCCATTGACCAGTTCCTCTGTTCCAATAAAAGGCCGAACGAAAGGTTTCGCGCCAGGTTCAGTACTGAGAAACGCGTCTCTCTCCTCCTCCGTCGAAAAAATGTAGTGCCCGTCATCAATCGGCTTTGACCCGATGATCATGCCCGGACGACGGTCTGCCGGACTCGATAGCTCGTAAACGACAGTTTCTGGATCATGAAGCTGAACTCCATTGAAAAGATAAGGAGATATAACCGGGGCGCGGGTTTCAATAGGGGGACCGTCGTATTCCGCGTAATCGAACAGTCGTTTCTCTTTCGGCGCCTGGCCTTTCAGTGTCAAGCCGATGATGACGACGTGAACATGGGCCTTGCCTCGCGCTTCGCTGCCCCAGGCAAAAGTCCGATGCGCAAAGGAGATTTCGAGATTGTAGCGTTGGAAAAGCAATGGCCACAACTCGGCGACCTGCTCGCCCTGAGTGATCGAGTTGGTCGCAACGAATCCAATCTTGGCCGTTGTGTTCTGTATGTAGGCCCCAGCCTTGATGAACCAGGAGGCCACATAGTCGAGGCTTCCTTTCTTGTTTTTCAGTGCAGCGAGTTTGGTGATCTGGGTTCGTTGGGCGTCAGTCTGGAATTTCGAACCGCCGAAAGGCGGATTGCCGAGGACATAAGTGCAATTCACGGGGTCGAGGACCGTCGCCCAATCCATTTCAAGAGCATCAGCGTTCTTGATGGTGGGCGAGGCCTTCAATGGGAAACGCGGGAAGTAACCGCCGAGGGCTTCCGAGAGGCGCATGTTCATGATGTGGTCCATCATCCAGAGCGCGACCTCGGCGATGCGCACCGGGAATTCTTCAATTTCAATTCCGTAGAACTGGTTCACGTCAACCTGGGAAAGGTCCATCACGTCGAACGCCCGGTTGCGATTAAGCTCCACGAGCACTTCGGTTTCGAGCACACGCAGTTCGCGATAGGCAATGACGAGGAAATTGCCGCAGCCACAGGCGGGGTCGAAGCAACGAATTGCGGCAAGCTTCTTCTGGAATGCTTTGGTCGTCGAGAAAAAGCGGGTGGATCAGCTTCAGGATGTTTTGCTCGGTCGTGTAATGCGCGCCGATCGCGCGGCGCTTTTGTTTGTCCATGACGCTCTGGAAGAGCGCGCCAAAGATTGCGGGGGAGACTGCTGACCAATTAAACGCGCAGGCGTCGAGGAGGAGGCGCCGCATTGCGCTGTCGAAATCAGGCATCGGCAGTCGTTCAGAAAATAGGTCGCCGTTGATGTATTCGAATTGCTTCAAGTCCTCATCGAGGGTCTTGTGGCGTTTGTCGGTAGGTCGGTTCAGAACTTCGAAGAGTTGACCGAGCAATGGGCCCAGGTCGGAACCATCTTCACTGGTCCGGTCACGGACAAAATCAAGAAAGATGCCCTTGGGCGCGAAAATGCCGGTGTCGTCTGCGAAGAGGCAGAAAACGAGGCGCACAAGAAAACGTTCAAGGTCGTGGCCCGCGTAGCCTGAAGCGAGCAGGGCGTCGTGGAGCTTGCCCATCAGCTCCGAGGCTTCGATATTGACGGGGTCCTGGTCTTTGAAAACACGGGGCGCGCCGCCGAAAATGAAGCTGAAGGCGTGAACGTTTTTGTGAAGATCGGCGAGCTTGAACTTGACCTCTTCGCGGGTGTCGAGGTCGTAGAGTTCGAAGGTTTGAAAATCGCAAACGAGCACGTAGCGCGGGAGTTCGGTATCTTTGATGCCGGGGAAATAGTCGAGCGCCTGCTCCTTGGCCTTTGTCAGGTCGCGGCCCGCGCTTTTCTGCTCGACAAGGAGAGTTCCCTTCCAAAACAGATCGATGAAGCCGGGTGCTTTTGACGCTGCGCGTTTGACTGGTTCTTCGAAGGTCGCAACCTTGCGGCGCTGAATGCCGAACACTTCGAAAAAGTCGTTGTAGAAAGTTTGCGTCTCGCCCTTTTCGTAGTGGGCGTCTTTCCAATCCTGCGCGAACCTGGTGGCTCGATGTCTTATTTCGTTCCACGCAAGCCGCACGATTCCTCCCTGGTAAAAGTTTCAACGTGTATATGGGCCTCCGCGTCGGAATCGCGGCACCTGACATACGCTTGTACCACGGGAATGAAATGTTGGGGAGGTTTAGAGCGCAGAGGTGTGTTTGACCGTACAGGGAACTCGCGGAAATCGGTAAGGTAACGCTGAGATTGCTGCCCTCATTGTAGAAGCGGACTTTCCTTAAGTATTCTTATCGCATCGGATCTTTTCGGATGGGGCAGGCGCCGTCACTCACAGCTTAAACATGATACGGGATTCTGCCCCGCCGAGCTGGCGGCCGCCAACGTGCTTTGCGTCAACACCCAACAGAAGCGGGCAAGGAAGGAAGTCCCCCATGTGTCCATTGGCTTCCAGAAGATGAATAGCCATGACGAACAGGCCTGCCAATGAGTTGAGGCCATTCTTCAAATTGGCTTTGTGATACTCCGAGTGCCTTTGGTGTTTGACCTTATTGTATGCGGTCCACCAAAACGGTACGCCGTTAGCGCGCCTCCATTCGTCCCAAGGGGTCAGCGTCAAGCCATATCGTGGGAGCGTTACCTGAAATTTGGAGATATCGGGATATCTCTTCGTAATCTGCTTCCTATAGTCGTGAATGTTATTCGCGCGGGATCGGGGATTAATCGCTGCGCAGATCCCCTTGCATACCACATCAACTTCGGCGCCACACGACAGAAGGATTCGGGCAATTTCGATTGAGAAGCACTCAAAGTTTCTGGCGTCAAATTCGACATACCTGGACAACTCGCTAACGTCCCTCTCTATAGCGAGAAGGTAGTTCCAGTGCGGTTCGACAATCGTTGTCTCTATCCCCATACGCCTAATCCCAAGCTTCATAGCCTGACACAATCTGGCTCGCAAGTCTTGAGGCGGGAGGTGAATCCAGTGTTGGCGACTTCAGTCACAGTGACCGCGTCCGCGATTGCTCCCGACAAAACAGTCGTTTCGTCTGTGGCTTCAGGCGGCGAGAGCTGCAGAAAGTTAATACAATCTTAAGATGTGATAATAAACCTTCCGGAAATTAGGGCTGGGCGAGGGGGCGGTTTTGTTTTCATATTGTGCCTGATTGTTTTTGAAAGAGCTTGAATTTAAGTCCGCGTGCTCAAACCCCAGAGTCTCGAATTTGCAAAACAATTCCGTGTGGATGTTGGTCGCAGATTTGCAAGATGTGGCTGAGAAAATGTTAGGTAAATCAATTGGTTGTGTTGATGGGCGCAGGCCCTTTCTCAGCGGGCTGCGGGCGGCTGATGTAGTATTGAGGAATTCTGCAAGCATGTCCTGCGGGGTCGTCTTGTGATGGTGGACGGACTCACTGCGAACTGGATAAGCATCATTGTCGGACTGGTCGGCCTGTTCCTGGGGGCCATCGGTATATGGTTGACGATGCGTTGGCGCGCGCGAGCGCGGCTCGTTTACCAGAGCCGAAACGTAAGCCTCGTGGGGCAACCGGACTCCACTCCGCACGGAGAGATCAAGATTCTGTTTAACGGCGCTGCGGTGCCGCGGGTCACGGTAAGTCATCTTGCACTCTGGAACGCCGGGAATACGACGATTCGCGGCGCCGACATCGTTGAGAGCGATCCCCTCAGAATTTGCTTCGAAGAAGGGACAACAATCCTCGGAACGAGAAGCGTTGGTTGTAAGCGGCCTGTGAACGGATTGCTGGTCGCCATCAATCAGGAGCGTCCTTCGGAGGCTTATTTGCGCTTCGACTATCTCGACGGCGGCGATGGTGGGATTTTCGAAATATTGCACACCGGCGCCGGAAAGAAGCCTGTCGTCAAAGGCGCCATACGGGGCATCCGGAATGGCGTGGAAGATCGGGGCGCTCTCTTGAATCCCGAGGATAAGGACTGGATGGCCGAAGCGCGGTCATGGTTCGGGATCTTTCTGTTACTAGCCATCAGCTTAGGCAGCTTCGTGGGGTTCTTCGGATGGCCGAAATACCGCGGCATTGCCTCCCTCTTCTTCATAGCGGGCGCGCTGTTTCTCGCGTTGTTCGGTGCGTTATCGTTAGGCCGTATGCGGCGCGCACCGAAAGCCCTGTGGCGGACGCACACGGGGGAAACAGCGCAAAAATAACCCGTGTTGTATACTCGCAACCATGAACCATATCTGGTGCTTTGTCATTGATGTCCTCGTTGAAATGATCGTCAAGAAAATCTGGCGCTTTCTGGCATCGCGCGCGCGGGCATGGATGGATCGCGTCACCGCCGACATGCTTGAGATGATCGGTTTGGGTCGAGCCATGCGGGCGCTCGCTGGCGGGCTTCCCCTTGTGTTATGCCTCGCGGGCGGCGGGATCTACCTGTGGACCCGCAGGCGCCAGGCAAGGACCGCGTAGTTACCCCCCTCAAAAAAAGCTGGGCGGGCGCCGGTTAGTAATATCCGTGACAGATTCCGTGGATTTTTTGGCTCGCGACGGACGCCGAAGTGGCGACGGTAATGGCCGTGGTGCTGACCGCGCTGATCCATGCGGTGGCGACGCCGACATCTCCGCCCAGCGCGATATAGCAGACCGGCGTATTGCTCCAGGCGGCGGCGAAGGTGATGGTGCAGGCAGTTATTAAAGCACCCGTGCCGGTCGTGACCGTGAAGGCGTTGTCGTTACCGACCACCGCGGGGCTCGTGCCGCAAGCGCTGAGGGCGGGAGCCGAGCCAGTGAATTCTTCGTGGCCGTTGGTCCTTGTGGCCGTGACGGATGTGTTGCCCAGCATGATCTGGTTGCTGGCCGTGATGATCGCGCCGTTGCCGAGGGCGGTGGAATTGGTATAGGCGGCGCCGTTGGCCTGCGCCTGATAGCCGATGAAGGTGTTGTTCGCACCCGTCGTATTGGCGGTGCCGGCATTGCCGGCGTTATAGCCTAAGGCGGTGTTGCTGCCGCCAGAGGTATCGGCGGCAAGGGCGGAATGGCCAAGGGCGGTGTTGTTGGTGCCGGTGTTGTTGGCGGGCGTGGCGGAGCCCATCAGCGCATAGGCGCCGACGGCGGTGTTGTAGGTGGTCGCTCCACCCGCCGCGCTGTCGGCGTAGACCATGGCATCATAGCCGATGGCGGTGCTTTCTGTCTTGGTGACGTTGTAGTAGAGGGCCTGATAGCCAAGCGCGGTGTTGTTGCCGCCGCTGGTGGTGAAGGTAAGAGCGCCCAGGCCGATGGCGATGTTGTCGCTGGCGGAGGTGTTGCTTTGAAGGGCGCTTTGATTGTTGTTATTGCCGCCGATCGCGACATTCGCGCTGCCGCCGGCGTTGGAGTAGAGGGTCTTCACGCCGATCGCGACGTTGCTGATGCCGGTGGTGTTGACTTTGAGGGCGGAATGGCCGACCGCGGTGTTGTTGACGCCGGTGTTGCTGGCGGGCGTGCCGGAGCCCAGCAACGCATAGGCGCCAACGGCGGTGTTGTAGGTGACCGCCGCCGTGCCGTTGTCGGCGTTGGACATGGCAGCATAGCCGATGGCGGTGCTTTCACTCTTGGCGTTGTTGTTGTAGAGGGCCTGGTAGCCGAGGGCGGTGTTGTTGGTGCCGGTCGTGGTGTTGTTGAGAGCGCTGCTGCCGACCGCCGTGTTGCTCGACGCCGTGGTCCCTGCACTGGCGAGCGCCGAGTCGCCCACCGCGGTGTTATAGCTGCCCGTCAGCAGCGCGCCGGACGAGCCCATCATTGCGGAGCTGCCGACCGCCGTGTTGTGGGTGCCGGTGGTGCTCCAGGAGAGAGTCCCGTATCCGAGCGCGGTGTTGGCGTTGCCGGTGGTGATGTCCTGCCCCGCCTGATAGCCGACAGCGGTGTCGGCGCCGCCTGCGCCCTGGAGAGAGTTAAGCGCCAGCGTGCCGACAGCGGTGCTGAAGCTGCCTGTCAGCGGTGTGCCGGTGATGCCTGTCATTGCTGATGTGCCGATGGCCGTGTTGCTGGCGCCGGTCGAGATAAACTGCCCGGCTTTATGGCCGATCGCGGTGTTGCTGGTGCCGGTATTGTTCGTGGCGGTGGTGGAGCCCTGCAGCGCGTAGGCGCCGACGGCGGTGTTCTTGGTGGTTGCCGCCGTGGCGGTGCTGTCGGCGTAGAGCATGGCGTCAAAGCCGACGGCGGTGCTTTCTTTCTTGGCGACGTTGGCGTTGAGGGCGTTATAGCCGAGCGCGGTGTTGTTGAGGCCGGTGGTGTTGGCGGTGAGGGCGAGTTCGCCGACAGCGACGTTATCCACGCCGGTCGCCGGAACGATCTGGTAAGTGGCGTCGGTGTTGCCCATCAGCAGGTTGTGGCCGGTGGTGCGGTCGGCGATGGCGTCCGTCAGCGCGTCGATGCTGCTGGAGCCGCCGCTGCCCATGCCGCCCCAGACCGTGCCGTTGCAGAATTCGAGCACGTTGCTGCCGCTGTTGTAGTGGATCGCGCCCGCGATGCCGGCGGCGCAGGCCTGCGCCGTATTGCCGACCCTGACCTCGCCGTTCACGTCGAGCGTGGTGGCGGGGCTGGCAACGGCGATGCCTTCACGGACCGGGTTTCCCTTGGCGCTGCGCAGGATCTGCAGCAGCGCGCCGTCGCAGATGGCGGCATAGCTGCCCGGCCCTTCGGCGTTATAAACCCTGTCAACGCCTGTACAGGCCGTGCCCTGCTGGGCGAAGGCGGGCAGGCTTGGGGCGAAAACGAGGCACAGGAAAAGCGCGGGCAGAACGTGCCTGATGAATGTCCTGGACATGATCGCGTTTCGCAAAAGCATTTTTCTGCAACCCTGTTACCAGTATAGGCCCTGGAATTTATTAAATAGTTAACGTATTCAATAGGGAAAGGAACGCCCGAGGGTTAGAGGTGGTTGTCCCTTGTATTCTGAGGTGATTCTAGCGGGCTGGTGTGAGGCTGTCGAGGCCCCTCGCCTGTCTCTTGGGGTTTTTGCTGTTTTGGCGGATAAAACCACATTTTTAATGTGGCTGTTGCTCTTATTCGTCCGGGAATTTCAAAATCTCGGCGATGAGCCAACGGAGATCATCGGCGGAGATCTTCGGAAAATAGACCTGAAAGAGCGAGAGAGTCGAAGGGGGTCAGACCTAATTTAGCCGCGGTTCGAACAACGCGCCGTTCGGCGACGCTAAGACGCAGATATGTTTCGAGGTTGGCGGTCACGGGGGGCGTTCCTGTGGTTTTCGTGCTGGCCCGCCTCCTTGATACAGAAAGTTTGGTGGACAGTCCAGATGGCGATGCCGGGGCTTCGGCCCCCCTGCCCTCGCCCGCGTAATCTGCTTTGGGGGTAGAATGGTGAGGATAGATGCTGCCAGGCGCCAAATGAGGGCGAGGCCGGTATGAAGCTTGAACCGGAAAAAAGAGAAAAAGGGGATGTTGCCACCGCAGAGAAAAAAAGCGTATTGCGGGGGAAGAAGGTATTGGAGCGGCTGGCTGAAAAGGCGCAGCGCCTCAGGGCCGAGATCGACAGCCTGCTGGAAAAGATGCGGATGAGAGAGATGAGACAGGACCCCATACTGAAGGACGCTGCCGAATTCAGGAAACGCCTGCAAGCAGGCGAGGAAAAATTCCTCAGCGCCGACGAGAGCGCAAAGTGGCGGGAATCGTTCCGGCAGAAGCAGGAAGCAATAAGAAATCAGCTTGAGGCGCGACTGAAAAGGTGAGCGACTGGACGGTGGACCTGAGCACGCAGTTCAGAGACGACCTCACTGCCATCCAAGAAGCATTCGCACAAAGACTTAAACAAATCAAAACCAACAAAGCAGCGGAAGTTGAGTGGCGGAAGTGCGAGGATTTTCAGGTTTTTGCCTCTGACGCCCTCGATCTGAGGGATGGTCTGGCTGACCCGGCAAAGCTCCTAAAGCCATACAAAGGCAACCCCGGCCAAACGGGAACCTACGTTTTGGATTCGCCTTCGGGACACTGGGAAGGATCGTTTTCCGTGGATGAAGAGAAGAAGGTCTATTACGGAATCAAAGTATACGAGAAACCGAAGTAAAATATGATTCTTCCCTTCAGTAGGCAGCGTGGTTAGTTTCCTGAGATGCTTGCTATGACGCAGAAGCAGACATATCTAACGGTCTTTTTTATCAGCCTGGCGTGTTCGATTGGGGGAATCCCCTTTGCTGCCTATGTCTGCAAAAGTGACGCCGATGCAGGGCGCGGCGGAGCTATCGGCTCCGCGCTCGCTTTCCTGTTTCTGTTCGTCACGACTGACTACGGAACCAAACTCTTCGAGGCTGTCACGAAGGACTTGCCGGAACTCAGAGCCCGTGTTGCGCGATTGAAGACGCAGACGGAAACGCCTGCCGAAGTCACGGCGCCCACCGTCGAGGCGAACGTGGCCAGGCTCGAACAAAAAATCAACAAAATCGAGACTGAAGTAAGCACTCTGGTCAATCGAATAGACATTGACGGACAGGGACAGCGAGCACAGAACATCTGGCTCGCTGTGGCGACGGTTATCGGAACAATTGCGTGGGGCTTCGGGGATCTCG
>WNFP01004987.1_pt1 | contig 10669 bp, 9 predicted proteins | sample 5400201 | NCBI WGS metagenome assembly WNFP01 (sample SAMN13153355, study PRJNA577476) | soil metagenome | isolation source: 115 cm saprolite under Madrone tree | place: USA:California | collected 2016-06-14
AGCCAGCACCGCGACGGCGATCGCGCCCCAAATGATGCGGCGGCGCTTCTTGCCGTTTTTTCCGTTCTTCCCGTTTGCTAAACCGCTGCCATTGCTGGACATACCGGACCCCCGCTATTCTCGCCTCGCTGCTATCAGTGAATACGCAGCCGTGCGCGAAAAGTTCCCACCATCCCGGATGTTTGGACGATGGGCAATGCTTTTGGTCAGGTCCCAGCCGGGGGGTTCTGCGCGGTTTGACGGGATTCGTGTGACAACCTATGATTCCACCCACAAGTTCACCGAATGGAGAGCACTATGAGCGCTTCTGGAATTCGGCCGACTCCCACACTACTCGTGATTGGCGTTGCGATAGGGCTCGCATTGTCCGTCCATTCCATTGCCGGGACGGCCTCTGCTCAGGAAGTGCCAAGATTCAAAGTGGACCCGTCCTGGCCCAAGGAATTGCCCAACAACTGGATCATGGGCCAGGTCGGAGGCATGGCTGTGGATCGCCACGATCACATTTGGGTTTTGCAACGCCCGAGCTTGAACACGGTGGACGAATTGGGCGCTGCGCAAACTCCGCCGTGGTCGCAGTGCTGCTTCGCGGCGCCGCCGGTCCTCGTATTCGATATGCAGGGAAACCTAGTGCAATCCTGGGGCGGTCCCGGCGAAGGATTTGATTGGCCAAAACGAGAGCACGGGATCTATGTGGACAAGGACGACAACGTTTGGCTGAGTGGAGCCGGCGCCGGTGATCGTCAAATCTTGAAATTCAAAAATGACGGGCATTTCCTCATGCAGATTGGTCATCCTTCTGCCGATCCAGCAAACAGCTTGCGCACCGACATTCTGGGGCAGCCCGCCGGCATGGAAGTGGATTCCGACGCCCACGAGATTTATATCGCCGATGGTTATCTCAACAAGCGAGTGGCCGTGTTCGACGCGGACAAGGGGACTTTCAAACGTATGTGGAGTGCGTACGGCAACCCTCCGAATGACGTGGATCCGGGCGTCTACAATCCGGCCGCGCCGCTGGACCAGCAATTCCGCAATCCCGTTCATTGCGTTCATATCTCGCGGGATGGCCTGGTGTACGTTTGCGATCGAGTGAATAACCGGATACAGGTGTTCACCAAACAAGGCAAATTTGTGAAAGAGTTTTTCGTGCGGCCTCAGACGCTGGGCATAGGATCGGTCTGGCAGTTCGCGTTTTCAACGGATGAGAATCAGAAGTATCTTCTCGTTGCTGACGGCGAGAACAATGTGATCTGGACCTTGCGCCGCGACGATGGGACGGTCTTAGGCCAGACGGGACACAACGGCCGCAACGCCGGCCAGTTTCATTGGGTGCATCAGGTCGTGTCCGATTCGCAAGGCAACCTCTATACCGGAGAGGTGGACACCGGCAAACGAATCCAGAAATTTGTGTTGCAGCACTGACCTGATTACAGTGACGCGCGTCGTAAACGAAGGGCATTGGCAATCACGGAGACGGAGCTGAAACTCATCGCCGCACTAGCCAGCATGGGGCTCAGCAGCCACCCGAAGACGGGAAAGAAAACGCCAGCGGCAATGGGAATTCCGATTACGTTGTAGAGAAATGCAAACGCAAGATTCTGTTTGATGTTGCGAATGGTGGCCCGGCTCAATTTTCGCGCCCGCACGATTCCCTGCAGGTCGCCTTTCAGCAGTGTAATGCCGGCGTTTTCCATCGCCACATCCGTGCCCGTGCCCATCGCGATACCAACGTCGGCCACGGCCAGCGCTGGCGCATCGTTGACTCCGTCCCCAGCCATTGCCACGACCAGCCCTTCATTCTTCAAATTTTTTACGATCTCGCTTTTCTCTTCGGGTTTGACTTCTGCCTTGATTTCTTCGATTTGTAGTTGAGCGGCCACGGATTTTGCAGCTTCCGCGCGATCTCCAGTAAGCATTACGACTCGTACGCCCTCGGCCTTCAATAACTGAATCGCTCCGGCTGATGAACTCTTCACCTTGTCAGCCAGCATAAAGGCGCCTGCGGCTTTGCCATCGATCGCTGCGTAAACCACGGTAACGGATGCCGTTCCCACGGTCACCGTCGCCATGCGTTTTCCTTCCGGGAGTTGCACTCCTCGCGCCTTCAAAAACCTTGCGCTTCCAGCCAGCACGAATCTGCCGGCGATTCTGCCTTCTGCGCCCTCGCCAGGTGTCGCACGAAATTCCTCGACGGACTGAACCGCTATCTTCTCGTCCTCCGCTGCGCGCACAATCGCCTTTGCCAAAGGATGCTCGCTGGCTTGCTCGAGACTGGACACCAATCGAAGCAATTGCTCTTTCGTAACCTCACTTTCATTAAAAACCTCAATATTTCCCACTTGCGGCCTGCCCTCCGTGAGCGTGCCCGTTTTATCCACGACGAGGGTATCAACTTTGGCGAGAGTCTCGAGGGCTTCGGCGTTGCGAACAAGAACGCCGGCGTGCGCTCCGCGGCCGACGGCAACCATGACGGACATCGGAGTTGCAAGGCCGAGGGCGCAAGGGCATGCGATGATCAGCACCGATACAGCCGCTACCAGAGCGTGTGCGAAACGCGGCTCCGGGCCGAAAAAGAGCCAGCCGAAAAAAGCCAAACCCGCGGTGACAATCACAGCAGGCACGAAGTACGACGCTACGCGATCGGCGAGCCGTTGGAGTGGCGCGCGGCTGCGCTGGGCTTCACTGACGAGTTTCACAATCTGCGCGAGCATGGTTTCGTTGCCGACGCGCTCCGCTTCCATGATGAAACTGCCGCTGGTGTTGAGAGTGCCACCGGTGACCTTGTCGCCGGTGGCCTTTTCGGCCGGCATGGGCTCGCCGGTGACCATCGATTCATCAAGTGCGCTGGCGCCTTCGCGGATTGTTCCGTCCACCGGAACGCGCTCGCCGGGCCGCACGCGCAAGCGGTCGCCGCGCCTTACTTGATCGAGGGTCACGTCCTTTTCGGCTCCGGTGGAATCGAGAAGATGCGCTTGCTGCGGGGCGAGATTCAATAGCGCGCGAATTGCTCCGCTGGTGTGTTGCCTGGCGCGCAATTCCAGAACCTGGCCGAGGAGAACCAGCGTGGTGATTACTGCGGCCGCTTCGAAATAAACGGGCGCGGCCCTATCCATCCCGCGAAAGGAAGCGGGGAAAATCTGAGGGGAGAACGTGGCCACAACGCTGTCGAGATAGGCGGCGCCGGTGCCCAGTCCAATGAGGGTGAACATATTCGGGCTGCGATTCGTGAGCGACGACCAGAAGCGTTCAAAAAAAGGCCAGCCGCCCCAGAGAACTACCGGCGTGGCAAGGAGAAATTCGATCCCGTTTCGAAAAGCCGGCGTCAAATGCAAGCCGAGCGATTCACCCAGCATGGAAAGAAGAAGAACTGGAAGCGATAGCGCCGCGCTGACCCAAAACCGCAGGCGCATGGAGTCATATTCCGGATCGGCTTCCACTTCCGCGAAGACATCCATCGGCTCAAGCGCCATTCCGCAGATAGGGCAGTTGCCCGGCCCCATCTGGATGATTTGCGGATGCATCGGGCAGATGTAACGAACTTTTTTGTTACCTGACGCTGCGGAACGCGCGACAGATGCACTTCCCTTCATCGTTCCGTGTTCCCCAGCTGCAGGATCGTGATCCATTCCCGCGCTTCCAGGGACGGCCAGAAATCTCTCCGGTTCGCGGGAAAATCTCTCGGCGCATTGCTTCGAACAGAAGTAATAAGTGTTGGCCGCGTGCTCTACTTTCCCTGCCGCTTTTTCTGGAGCAACCGTCATTCCGCAGACGGGATCCTTGTGTTTGGCCGGCCCTTGCAAAATCGGGAGTGACGCCCCGGCTGCATGCTCAGGACTCATTGACTGACCTTCTCCTTTCTCGACGGCGTTATCGCAGATGCGCGTAGATCAATTCGAGCAATTCGTCGTACATGGCTTCAGTCGCTGTTTTTTTTCCACTTCGCAGCGCTTCGGCGGCGCAATGATGCAAGTGATTCTTCATAAGGTTTCGCGCCACGCCGCGCAAGGCTTCCTGTACGGAAGCAACCTGCGTGATAATGTCGGCGCAATAGCGGTCCTCTTCCACCATTTTTTGCAAGCCGCGAATCTGTCCCTCGATGCGGCGCAAACGTTTCTGGTTGGCGTCCTTTAGCTCCGGGTCCACGCCGGTGGCTTTGCGCCCGCCGGGCACAGCCTCGCAAGCGCAGTTCACCAAAGAAAGATGAGCGTGTTTCGCTGGCCTGCCATGGAGATGCTTTGCCGCGTTTGCCGCCATGATACCCCCCGCCCCTATTTATACCCGTACCCCCTATACGATGTCAAGAGCGTGTGGGTCGTCTGGCCGCGCCGCTAGGGGCGGACTGGTATAATGCTGGCATGACACTCGTGGAAATCACTTACGAATTGCAGTCACCGCTGACGGAAGAGCAGTTGCGCCATCTGGGACAATTTGCGAATACCTATGGATTACGCAGCTTCCGTGTTGACGAATCGAAGAAGCAGCTCTCGTTTGAATACGACGCTTCGCGCCTGCGCGAAACACAGGTAGCACATGTTCTCGGCCAGGCGCGCATCGCTGTAACGCGCAAGGTTAATTGATGCGATTTTGATGTGCCAATTCAAGCTGCGCCAAGAAGTGGCCGATCACTGAAGTTTCTGCTGCGCGGTGAATCAAGTTCAGGAATTCTCCGCTTCCGCGCAGAAAAAGCGGGCCCCGCTTGGGATCGGGGGCCCCAGAAGGCGCGGTGGAAGTGGCAAGCCCCTCCCCTCTCGCTGGCCTCTCTTCACATCTCCTCATTTGAAACGCGCCTGCGCAACCCTCTAATGCACCGGTGCCGCCAGTGCTGAATTTTCTGCGCGTATCAGATAAACACTTTGTTATGATGAGGTTAGTTTCGGGTCCCGGCTCATCCGCCTGCCCCAAATCTGTACTCCCAGCCCAACTCGGAACTCTCTCCAGTCGGAATCGGGAACCACCTCTTTTCGACGCATGTCAGCCCCCCCTTCCTACCCGGTTCTAGGACCCTGGTAACAAAATTTTCGAGCTTCCTGGGCTATCGGTTTTTTTTCAAGCTACTCGCAGAATGAGCGCATGTGCCGCCTCCCTAGCAAAGCCCTCTCCTGGCGGAGTTTCGCGTGCAGAAGCTACATCCTGGGAATCAGTTTCCTGGCTTGCTCAGCCACGCTTTTCGCGGACACGCCCGCGCTGCTGCGGACCGTCCCCGCGGGCGGATGCTACTGCCATTGCGCTGAATCGCGCGGGCGAAGCGGTTGCGTGAAAATGTGCGATTCCAAGCGCTATGCCTCCCGACGGCGTGGAACAAAGTGCGCCAAACCTCACATGCAGTCACCAACCCGTAATTCGCATGCCGGTCCTAGATTCCCGCACCCCGGCCGCGCCGAGCAGGCCAAGCTCTGATGAAGTTTCAAGTTGTCAGCTTTAATTGATTAGTTCCGCGACGAGACAAGTCAGAGAGTGTGGGTTGCCACCGGCGCCGGCGAAATGGCCGGATGTTCGGAGGAGGGTTCGCCTAAGAGCATCGCGAGAATTTCCGGGATTTCGAATACGGCGCGGTTTTCCTGGGCAGCCACGTTTCTACGGAACACGCCGAGCGTTGCAGGGTCCAGCATCCGCTTCACGCCATCCGTTATATCGTCAAAACTCTTCAATACAATGCCTACACCTTTCTCTTTCACCCACTCAGCGTTGTAGCGTTCCTGCGGGAGTGTCCAGGCGTTGCATTCGATCAACACTGGCAGCTTGCGGACCATGGCTTCGGCGACGCTGCCGGGACCCGGCTTGCCGATCAGAAAATCCGCTGCACGCATCAGCTTGTGAACTTGTTTCGTGAAGCCAATAACATGGACCGGTAATTTCCATTGGCGCGCGCGGATTTTCATCGCCAGCTCTTCGTTTCTGCCGCAAATCAAAATTAACTGCACCGGGAGCCCGGCCGCATCAAGTTTCTCGGTAATGTCGTACATCACTTTCGAGCCGTGTCCGCCAAAGAGCACAATGGCCGTCGGCAGATCTTCATGCAAAGCCATTTCCTGGCGCAGCGCCACCGGATCGGAATTGTCTTCGACATAAAAATCGGGACGCAGAATCATTCCGGAAGTCAGAAAAATATGCGTGTCATCATGGCCCATGGCGCGCGCTTGGTCGGCGGCTTTTTCAGTTCCGGCGATGACGTATTGCTCCTTGACCGGCTCGATCCAGAATCGCGGCGGAAAATCAGCCAGGTCCGTGATGATGGTGACGAACGGGCGGCCAGGATAGACCTTGGTCCAACTCTCGCAAATCTGCCGGTTGAAATGGGGGATGACAGAGATGAGCAGATCTGCAGGTTTTTCGCGCCAGAACTTTTCCAGCAAATTCACGAGCGGCCGGTGAAAAATGCGAATCGTCGTTTGAAGAGCGCGGAGAAGCTGTCTGCTGCCCAACGTCCAGCCGTTCTGCAACATGATGTTGTACTGCTGCTGGATGCGAATGCCGGTCAGCCTTCGCAAAATGTCCAGCCGGTCAGTCAAATCCTGGAACTGAATAAGTTCGATCTGCCAATCCCGTTGCTGCTGAGAAATCACCGTCTGTAGAGCGACGGCGGCGTTACGATGCCCTCCCCCGCCATCATGAAAGACGACGTGAATTCTTTTCATTGCGGCGATTGTGCCACAGCTTTGAACCCCCCAGCCAGAGCACTCTCCATGCCATGTGGATAAGCGAATAACCTATTTGTGCTCAATGAGTTCCATGGGCACATTAACGCAGATTTCGCCACCTCTTTACAGGCTGTTCATATCGGATGCGGACAATTGCACCATGCGCTGCGACCTTCACGTTCACTCCATCGCATCTGGAATGTTTTCCGCACCCGGGCTGAATCGCATTTGCCGGGAGTCCTATAACCAACCCGCGGAAGTCTATGACCGGCTGAAGCGGCTGAACATGAGCATTATGACCATAACCGATCACGACTCCATTGACGGCGCGGAGAGTTTGCGGCGTCACCCGGACTTTTTCCTTAGCGAAGAGGTCACCGTTCGCATGTCCAGCGGCACGGAGATGCACATGGGCGTTTACGGCATCACGGAACGCGACCATGCTGAAATTCAGCGGCGTAGAAACGATTTTATTGCGCTACTGATGTACCTCACCGAGCGTAAACTATTTTTCAGTGCCAACCACATTCTCTCCGGGCTAACGGGCCGCCGCAAAGAGGAGGACTTCCATTGGTTTGAGTCCTATGTACCGGCGTTTGAAACGCGCAACGGGCAGATGTGGCCGCAGGCCAACAAGAGCGCCGCGCGGCTTGCGGCGCGTCTGGGAAAAATCGCGATTGCCGGAAGCGACTCGCACACCATCGCCGGCGTTGGGCATACCTACACAGAAGTACCCGGAGCACGAACGGTGGATGAATTTTTTGCCGGCCTGCGCACCGGTTGCGGCCGAATTCATGGCGCGCATGGCGGCTACGCCAAGCTCACGGCAGACGTGCTAAGCATCGTGCGATCTCTGTTCACGGACAAGCCGTGGACGCTGGCGCTGTCGCCGTTCGCGCTGCTGGTGCCGGCTTTTACCGCGGGCCACTGGTTAAACGAGATTCGTTTTTGCCAGAAGTGGACCTCGACGCTGGAGCGCGGCGAGAAACGCAAAAGGATGCTGTGGGACCTGGATTCGAACTTCGAGGCCAACTGGGCAAGTTGAGGTGCGGTGTGGGTAAATCCTCCGATTCCCCGATGCAATTGCAACAGAGGAATCTCCATGCGCACGCGATTCGTATCCGGGAAGTCTTTCTTGCGTACTTTGGCATCTTTCTTATTGAGAGTGCTTGTTTGTTTCCGGCCGTGTGGGTGAGGTAAAGCGATGGCAGTCGCACGCGACCTCTGGGGATATATTGACCGGCGCGATCACCGGTTGATGCAGCGAATGAATCGCTGGCGCGCGCCCCGCTGGATTCGCATCTGGATGATCGCCGCGACGCGAATGGGCGATGGCTGGATCTGGTACGGCCTGGGAATGATGCTTCTTGTATACGGAGGGGCGCAGCGTTTTTCGGCCATTGGCGCCGCTGGATCCGCCGCGGTTTTGGGCATTTTTGTTTTTAAGGCTCTCAAGAAGCTTAGCCAGAGGCCGCGGCCTTGCCAGATCGAACCGCATTGCTGGTCGAAGGTGCTGCCTCCGGATCAGTTTTCATTTCCCTCGGGCCACACGATGACGGCGTTTTCCATCGCGCTGGTGGTCAGCTATTTTTATCCTTCGCTCGAAGGCGTGCTTTTTTTCCTCGCACTGAGCATCGCAGTGTCGCGCATCGTGCTGGGTATGCACTTCCTGAGCGATGTCCTGGCAGGCATGGTGATGGGCGTGGCTCTCGGCTGTGCTTCCATTACGGCGTTCGCCTCGTTGGGTATCATTTAGGGGATTCGTACTGCTTCGCATTCGCGCTCTCTCGTGCACTTCTGTTTTGCGAAGACTTTGAATCTAGCGAATCGATTCATCACATCGCGACAGTTTGAAGACCCAGACTCGGCCTGAACCGCTGTATATTGGGCCAGATGGCTGAAGCCACCCAAACTTCTTCAAGTATTGCGACTGGTCAACAATCTCATACTCTACTGGTTTTCTTATTGCAGGTTTCCCGGCCCGGGCTGTGGAGTACAACGGCGCTTTTTTATCTGATGCCGCTTGGCCGGGCGGACTTCTTGCATTCCGGCAAATTGTGGCTGGGATTATTTTTCGTGCTGTTCCCTCTCGGGCTGGTGCTCTACGGCGTCAATGACATCGTGGACGCGGAGACGGATGCGCTGAACCCGCGCAAAGGCACGTTCATGTTTGGTTCGCGCGGCGCTCGCGAGCAACTCGCCGCGCTGAAGTGGCAGATTGCCGCAGTACAACTTCCATTCGCTGTAACGCTCTATTTTTTCGTCGGGCCACGCATTTTATGGTGGTATGCGCTGCTCCTGCTTGCAGTGGGTGTCTACAATGCACCGGGCAGCGCGTGGAAAGGCCGGCCTCCCTTCGATGTGCTGATTCAGGCGAGCTACCTCCTCGTTTTCGTGTTGAGCAGCTGGCTGAACAACGTTGCGCAACTTCCGTGGCAAACATTCCTTTTTGGCGCGCTGTTTGCGATGCACTCGCACATTTTCGGCGAGGTGATGGATATCGAACCTGATCGCTTGAGCGGCCGGCGCACCACTGCGACCTTGATCGGAAGAGTGCGCGCGAAATTCCTGATTGCGACTCTCCTGGCCGTTGAAACTGTCCTGGTGCAGATCTACTTCCGGGACTGGCTCATTACCGTATTTCTAGCATTCGGTGCGCTCTGGTTCGTGATGGATGCAACTCTACTCTGGATAGACCGGGCCTACTCTGCAAAACAAATGCGTCTTTTCCTGTGGGGCTGGAACGCGGCCGCGCTATTGGGAATGATGTGGAATTGGGCTCACGGCACGCTTACGCATGTTGTCTCTGCCGCCGGACTTCGGACATGAATCGCAAATGCCTGCTGGAAATCAGCGTTGAGAGCCTTGAAGCGGCCATGGCAGCGGAGCGCGGCGGCGCGGACCGCATTGAACTCTGCGGAAATTTATCCATCGGCGGAATTACGCCGGCGACAGAGGTTCTTCGCGCGGTGCGGGCGCAACTTCGCATCCCCATTTTTTCCATGGTGCGGCCGCGGGCGGGAGACTTCGTATATTCAACCGGCGAGTTCGCGGAGATGAAACGCTCTATCGCCGGCGCGAAGGAATCCGGAGCAGACGGCGTGGTGCTGGGCATCCTCACCACTGACCGTCGAGTCGATGTCGCGCGAACGCGAGAACTCGTCCAGTCTGCGAAGCCATTGCCGGTGACGTATCACCGCGCGTTTGATGAGGCCGCCGATTTGCGCCAGGCGCTTGAAGACGTGATTGCAAGCGGGGCGAAAAGAATCCTGACGTCCGGCGGGACGAAAAGCGCGTTGGAGGGAGCGGCAGTGCTCGCCGATCTTATCGAAGCCGCCGGGGAACGGATCTTCATTGTGCCCGGCGCAGGAATCAACGCCGCAAATATCCGCCAGGTTGTACCACGAACCAAGGCGCGCGAATTTCACTCCGGACTAGGCACTTCGCTGCCTTATGGGAGCCACGAGTACAAGCAGTTTGAAGAGAGAGTGCGCAAGCTGGCAGAGCAACTTGCGCGAATCAGCGGCACTCAAACTCTCCGATAGCGAAGCACGATTTTCAGTTAATAGTAACTCGCCCTCTCCCACGGTTGTTGTAAGCATGGCATCTGAAGGAGTTGGAGTTGTCCTTCGCACTCCGGGATCCATCCCAAGGAAATTTCACGGTGTGAACTGTCCACGGAACTGGCATTTGTGAAAATTGGATGTTCCTCGTCCACATAGGGAAGAAATGCGGGGACCCCCAAAGGAACCGGGGTTGCTTCGCGCAGCACGGGCTCTAATTTCTTGAAAACAGAAGAGGGCTCTTTTGGAGAGGGCTTCTTGGAATCCTTTGAGGAATCTTCTTGCTGTCCTATTGTTGACGCCTCAGCGACGCTACCTGTACGAACTGCCGAGAGGAACAATCCGAGACCAGCGAGCCTCTTCTCCATAGTTACTTCAGAAAGCCACGAAGAGCAAAGCCAGCGGAGCCGTATTTGCCCTATGCTTTTTGGGCTTGGCGGCGAAGGAAGGTTGGGACGTCCAGAT
>WNFP01004988.1_pt1 | contig 10669 bp, 20 predicted proteins | sample 5400201 | NCBI WGS metagenome assembly WNFP01 (sample SAMN13153355, study PRJNA577476) | soil metagenome | isolation source: 115 cm saprolite under Madrone tree | place: USA:California | collected 2016-06-14
CCGGGCAGGGCTTCCGGGTGACACTCGTTGATCCAGTTACCTCGCGCTCCAACTGATCCATGACCTTGAAGTCCGGACCAGCCTTGCCCGTCACCAACTCAGTGGTAACGATCAAGCCGACAGTCAGCGCAAAGATGACCTTAACCAAGAAGGCTCCCGGGGCACTGAAGTTGACCCACATGGAAACCCCCACCGGGAACGGCATAACCGCGAGAGCGGTTGTCCGTCCCGACCTAAGCATCGCCGGAGTCCCTGCCACCTTCACCGAGACGAAGGTGGCCGCGTCAAACGCGACAGGGATAAGGCACGCCCCCAACATCGGAGCACCGAGCGAGAGCAGATAGTCCCGCTGGTGAGTGTAAGAGATCACCATGGCAATAGTCATGATGACCGTTCCGGCTAGCTTGCTGTAGCGAATCGTGTTCAGGTTCGCCTTAGCAAGATTCTTCGCATACGCTGCTGCGAAGATCTGAGCCTGGGTTGTGTTGCTCATGATTCCCCTTCCTTGGGATCATGGGGCCGGATTGCCCACCGCTAAACCAATCCGGCCCGGCGCCACGGGTCGCGCATCGCGCGGTATCCGGTCGCTCTGTTTCACGTGAAACGCTATCGCTATTGAGTTATCAAGTTACGATCCCCACCGCTACCCGTAAGTCTACCATCCAACCTAACGGTTATGGTAACGATTGGGTAACGAGTTAACCCGTGGTTAGTGATAAGGCGGGACCGCTAACCGCGTCAGTCACCGAGAGCGGGGGGACACTCCGGTAACAATCCTATCACTAACCACGGGAGACTAACGCTGCCGATGCCTCGGCAAATGCGACACCGTACCATCACCCACACCCGTCGACGGCATATGCGCCGTACGCTGCTGATTCAAATCCGCCACAGGCTCACCGGTAGTGTGCTTACCTATACGTCGACGCGGCAGACGCGGTCGACGCTTAGGCTCCGGGGTACCCGGCGACTGAAGACTGTTGAACACCGGGGTATCAGCGTCGACGTTCACCATCGTATCGTCGTCGACGCGCCGCACCGGGAATCCTTCCTCGCTGATCTCGTCCGCACCCTTATCATTCGTATAGGCGAACATCTGATTACCAGATTTAAGAGTCACTATCCATTGGGCAACGGGGGATTCCGGGTATTCCTCATAGGCATCTTCCGCTATCACGTCGACGCGTCGACGATCGTCCTCCTCCCTATCGTATTCCGATTGATCCACTTCCGGGGGTTGCTTCTTGTCACGTCGACGCCCCTTCCGGGCATACGGGGAAATCGCCCCGCGCGACCGGAGCAACTCGATTTGCATAGCGCGGTCGTCGACGACATCCACTCCCATCGACTGCGCTAATTCCTGTAACTGCTCGTCGGGTAAGTCGTCTAATCCGTCACTGTATGACACCGCCCCTAGTCACCTCCCGTCGACGTGCCCTAGACGCTAACTGAGACTCCCCCACGTTGACGTTATCCTCATCACTCAAAGGTCGGATACGCCCCACGTAACCATGTTGTTCGGCCAACTCGTTAGCCGTCTTACGTGGAATGAGCAACACCACATCATTACCGGATTGCAGCGTGAGTTTCCACGCCTCTGTATCACCGGGGTGACCGCCCCGGACAACCATGGTGAGTCTACGGATTTCCTCGTCGTCCGGGTCGGGGGTCGACGTTGTGCGGGCCGGGGCGGCGGACTCCCCGCTCCGGTTTGGGGTTACCGGCCGATCTGTAGTCACGTCGACGCTCCTCGTTTGGGTTAGGATACCGGATATTCACCATTGTGTCGTCGGTGTATTCCTGGTAATCAGCCATACCCATGGTGAATCTGTCTTCATCCGTCAACGGTCGTGTTTTCCATTGACGTTTTATGGCATTCAACCCGCCCGGGGTGAGCCACACAACCGCCCGGTTACCGGTTGAATTAAATGTGATAGTGTAACCGCGTTCCTGCCCGTCGAAATACTGCTCGGCGAGTTTGTTTATCTGTGCGTATTCCTGTTCCTCTTCCGGGGTACGGTGAATGTCAATATACCCTTGAAGGCGGGAACCACCTTCCGCCGCCTCTATCTCGTCAAACTGTTCGTCAATGTCGTACTGTTCGTCTTGAGCAACTCTAATCTCATAAATCAGATAAGACCGAGTTTCAGGATCCAGTCGACCATCCTGATCTAAAAACGGAACGTTTGGTATTTCATACTCTACGGCTAAATCACGTAGATCACGGTCATTGAGTTGTTCTAAATCATCATTTCTTGGATTGGTCATCAGTCGACCTTAGGCGGGTTGACCAGCAACATGGGGGCGTGAATAGATTTCGGAATGAACAAACCGTGGAACTGTGGCAGTTGCTGAATCGCGGACATCAACTCTTGCCACGACCGGCCCATAGATTCGGCCACGGATTTAATCATGTTCACGTCGCGGGTGGGGAGCATGAGAGTACCCCACGCCTGCCGGGTAGATGCACGTGGAACCCACGCGGGAGCCTGGAAGCTAGTAATAACAGACGTTCGGTTTCGACGGGCCGCGATGAGCAATTCCTCGATAGGCTTGCCAAGTCCGAACATCCGAATATCTGACAATATTTGGAATTCGTCAACGTAGAGCGTCCAACCGCCTTGTTCCCGCACCATTTGGATAGCTTGCTTCATCAATCTTTGGAGTGCAAGTTTCTCCGCGTCTGTTCGTGAAGGTCCACCAATAATAAGACGAGCGGGTGCCCCCGCTGCAATTCGATTTCGTAGGTACCCTGGCAGCGGCAGGCTAGTGACGCGCATATATCCGGATGCGGCGAGAGTTTCATCCTCACCTTTAGGGTCAAGTGCGATAACCCATTGTCGCAAACCGAGAATTCCCACAACAAAGGTTGTTTTCCCCTCACCGGTCGGGCCGATGATAGCTAAATGCTGCCCGGGGTCCCACGCGTCCGATAGCCATGCCAAAAACACAGCCCACGGCACACCAACAATCGACGGTTTGTATTCCTCATACTCGTATGAAGACTGTGCGTCGTCCCAACCCGAAGCGTCGCCCGGGAATTGTGGGTAATACTCAGGTCGATTGGGTTGGTACTGTTGGGTTGGTAGCTGCGCTCCCGTTCGGTGAGGCTGCATGTTGCTCTCCGGTGAGAATAAACTCGATCATCGCATCGATGCGTTGCCCGTAATGCTCCTCGAATTCGGCTTCTTCTTTCTCCAGTTTCTCCAACTTCGGACCAGCTATTTTGATCCAACTCCGAAGTGCCTGTTTCAACACCGGAACCAGCACAGGCGCCATGTTCTGCCCGCGCGGACTGGACAACACTCCCACAATTAGCGGCGGGCCCAACAACGCGAACGCTGTTTCCCCACCCTGACCGGCCCGTGCGATCGGCTGCAACATCCGGTCGATGACCGTGTCCTTCACCGTGTCTTCCAACACCATACCCGCTACAGGTGCCTGCAACGCCAAGGTGCGAGCCACGGGAAGACTGATAGGCTGCGCCATCTGCGCCAGCAGCGTCCACCCCGTACTGATAAGGGAGTCAACCCCGACCCGGGGTAGCGCCTTCTTGGGACGGCCCGGGGCGCGCTTAGGCTTCGCCACGGCGGTGCGGAACCGGTCAGCCAACGTACGGGTACGGGAGGGAATCTGCGGTTGGCGCTCCACCACCCGCTCCCGTGGTGGGACAGCGTTCTCGTCATCGGCGGGCGGAAAATCGTTGTCCCCATCATCGGTGATGGTCACCACCGGTTGCCGGTTTTCCCAGTCGGAAAAGTCGTCACTACCGGGGTCCGGCGGTGTACTGGTCGCTTTCCGTGGTGCCACCTTACGCGGGCTGATCTTTCGTGCGGTCGGCATAACTTCCCCCTAGCTGATTTCGGTCAAAGACAACTTACACTTGTGGTCGGATGTAACATTACAGGCCGGGCAGAAAGACATATCGCCCTTGTCGGTGCGGGTTTTGAACTGACGCGCGTGATCCGCACACAACGCCATAACGTGCCCTTTGTGACCATGCGGGCAGAGAAACCGGAACCGGCCAATAGCCCGCTTCTTGCAATACCATTGAGTCACCCGCACTGCCTGCGGAATAGGCGCGCCGAGGTATGTTTTCGCCCCACCCGTTTCGACCCCGAACGGGTTACACCATTGCGACAACACCGCCGGAGCGTCGCCTAACAACACGCCCCCGTTGAGGTTGCTCATTCACCCCACCCCATGAGCCGGTGAACCCGTCGCCGCTCCACCGGCGCCTTTTCCTTCGTTCGCTCTTCCAACGCGGTCAGCTTATCCTCCACTCCCTTATCCCGTTGCTCCCGCCGCTCCCGGGCCTTCCGATCTACCTCCAACTTCTCCACCGCTGTACGAACTTCATCATCCACACTCCGCGACCGTTGCTGTTGCGGCTGCCCACGTAACGGTTGACGCTGCTGTGTCGGTGCGGGGTCGCCGGTCAGTCCGGCCACGGCCGCGCTGACCGAGTCGGAGATCATTTTTTTGAGATCTCCGAAACGCATCGTTGCGCCTTTTTCCGGCTCCGGGGGTGGGGTTGGTGCTGTCATTCTAATACATCCTGCCTTCCGTACGTTTCGGCCGCGTTGGCCATGGCGGTTAATCCTTGTATCCATATTCGCCACGTTTGGTTGATGGCGAAGTCGTGTCCCTGCCAGTCCTCATCCTGCCCGGGAATACTCAAAGAAAACTCGGCACCACCCCGATAATTCATACCCTGAACTAGCACGGATGGTGCTTGTTCGGCCAGCAGACTGATTCCGGTCACCGGTTCCACTTCCTGCGGTGGTTCGGATCCTTCGGTGTGATACGCCAACCAATTACCGGCCGCTGAAATCATGTCAATCAGCCGGTCTGTTGTTTCAATATCAAACTTCACCAACGGTTTTACTTCCGGTGACACGCGGATAGACAACGCACCTGACTCGTGCGCGGCTATGACAACGTTCCATTGCTCATCGTATTTCCATGCATCTGTCAGATACTCGTTTAGTTTGTATTCGTCCGCGATCAAATCCATTTCGTCATCGGACTCGTCGCTCTCCGCATTGTACAGATCCACCGTCCACTCGTCCGGGACTTCATCTGCCATGTCATTTTCAACAGCCTGACTGATCAAATAGACACGGGTTTCCTGCGATTGCGGGTTGGAGGCAATCGCCGAGCGGATGTCGTCAGGAGTCAACATGCTCCCCGTTGTGCTGTGTGGCTGTTGCTTGTGAAATGGTGTGATCAATCAGTTTGGTTTGGGTACCGTCGGTTTGGGTTTCAATCTTACGAATTTTACCCCACAACACACCGAGCACACCGAGGACAAGAATACCGATAGCGTCGGTTGATTTGCCATGGGTTGCGAGGAACACAATAGCACCCAGCGCGCCGAGCATGACCAGCGTCCCGCCGATGATGGCAGTAATCATTACCGCTGGTCGTTCGAACATGCTCACTTGTCCTTTTCGGGGCGGAGAATTTTCATCAACCGTTGGGTTGGTGTGGTCGCCAGCATGGTTTCCGCCTTTTCCACCAACGGCATAACCCGCCCAATTACTTCTTCTAGTTGTCTGCGCAGTGTCTGGACTTCGTATATCAATTCAGCCAGCATGCGTTCAGGTGTTGCGGGGTCCAGCTTGTCCAGTGTTGACGGCTCGTTTTCCACAATTCCCCCTAGCGGTCGAAGTTGTTTACAACTTTTCTTTGTTATACGCGGTAGCCGCGTTATCTGCCTGTTTCTGCCACCAATCCACCTGCGATTGTGCTACCCGCTTGGCGGTAAGTGCGACTCTCATTTTGAGAGTCTTAAACGCATCCGGACGGGACATTTGATAAACGATGTACACCGTAATCACAGTCCCGACCAACGAAAATACCAGAATCACAACTTGACGTTGTGTTTCCTCTTTAACCTGTGCACTCACGATCCGCTCACCACCCGACCAACATACAAAGGCATGTCATTGATGATAGCCAACCCGTAAATTTGGGTTGGTGCAGCCGGGATACCAGTCAACCCGAGTAGCAGATTTTCCCGGGGGAGTACCTGTATCTGGTCTGCGGTAAAGTCGTCAAAGAAAGGTACGGACGGGCGTTGCCAGCGGAGTTGCAACGGGTTGAACACACCGGGAGCAAGAGCACCGGCTTTCTGCCCTACGTACCAGGTACTGACCGTGGTGGCCATCGGCACAAACACCCCGGCGCTGGTAACGGAGAAAACCCCCAACATGCGGGTTTCCCATTTGCGGCCGGCCTGCGGTCCGCCGAAGTCCAACACATCAGCAGCGGCGGCACTGACTGATTCGAACATCAACGGAAGTTGCCGGGGCAGGTTACGGCGCGCGGCTACATCCCGCGCATCGTTGTAGTCGTTCATCCGGGTTAGCTCGGTTTGCAACCCACCTAATGACAAACTGAACTGTGCGAAAAGATCCAACAATCCGCCAGACTCGGTGTCGTCATCAGTGTCAGGATTCGTCATCTTCGGTCACCTCCCCTTCAATTCCTCCGCCGATCATGTCAGACAACCGGCCGCCGGACAGTACGTCAATTGCAATAAACAGAATGACAGTACCCAACAGCAGCCCGAAAACACCGCTGACCCTTTCGCATAAAATACAACGCTTCGGCTCTGTTTCCACTTGTCATCCTAGGGATAGAGCGGTTTCACGGTCAATGCATATTCAAACAATCCTGCAAATGCTGCAAGGTTAGTTAGTGCTATTTGAATGTTAGTAGCAGGTAGATATAGAATGATGGGCGGTGGTCCTAACGCATTACCCACGGTGTATAGTCTGGTGAGATTTCCGTTGTGGTCTATCGAACTTACAATGACGAACCATGTTGTGACGATACTGGCATTGGCATAGAAGAATGCAGGACCGACCATCACGTTTGGTACGTTAAAGGTATCAGTAGCACCGGCGTTAACATTGAACTGACGAGACGCGAGCACGTTTTGGGTGGGGGTGAGTTGAGAAATTGTGGCGGTGGAGGTCTCATACAACAACAAGGTAATGGTCCAGTTACCGGCACTACCAGCCACGACGGTAATGCGGACAAAGTTTCCCTTGACGGCCAGACTCTGATCAAAAACCCCACCCTGCCGGATGGTAACCTGATCTACCGTGAGGAATTGTGTTAAAGCCTGGTCGTTGAACCATTCCAATTGCAGCAAACCATGGTTCACGTTGCTGAACAACCGGACGCCGAGAAACGATCGCTGTGACGTGTCCAGCGGGTTTCCCAAAACCTGTGTGCCAACAATGACAGACCCAAAAGCCAGCAGCGCTGTCAGGCTGACACCACCGGTTGATCCAACAAAGCGGGCGCCGGGAACGGATGGAAGAATTCCCAACGGTGGCGGAAGGTCGGAAGACAGGCCAACGACTTCTAAGAATACAACATCTCCGGGGGTACCGGCTTGGAATTGTGCTGAGATGGCTTCGCCGTAGGAAATAACCGTGCCCGACAAAATGGATGATGTGTCGTCGTATCCTTGGAAGGTGAAGTCTTTCAGTGTGGTTGGATCCGTTGCGGCTGCCACCCCACCCGAATGCAAACCACAACGCATCTGCATTCCGGAGCGGTTACCAACATGGGTGATGGTCGGTAACCAGAATTGACCTGTATCAGGTTTAACAATGAGGGTTGCGTTTCCGAACTGGTCAAGCACTCCGGAAGTTATTTTATACAGATAGGATAGGTGTGGTTGGTATGACAGGTTAGATGATTGTGTCATATCAGTTGCCGGACTGTACTCGGGAGCACACTCGCCGCACCGGTTTTCCCCAACCCGTACACCGACAGCAGAACAGCCCCAACAACAATCAGACTGGCCCCGCCGAGAATCAACACCGCACCAATCCAGAACCGTCCTTTACGTTTCGTAATGACGCACACATCACCGCCGATGTGAACCAGCGGGACGTCGATTTTCGGGTACGACAATTGCCACGCACACGTGTCATCCGTAGTACCGGTAGCGGCAGTGGTGGTGGCGGTGGTGGTATCCGATGGAAGCGGTTGGAGTGTACGAGTCCACGATCCCGGTTGGTCAAGAAATGTGATGTGCACATGGTCAGTATGCGGGTTGCTGGTGGCCGTGTACGGAGACCCCGCCCACCCGTTAGTGTCAGAGTAGTAGGTGCGGTTCCAGATAATGTATTTGATACCCAAATTGGCATGGTTAGCCACAGCATAGTTTTTAAGACTGTCCCCCGTTGCCATGTTGGGAGTCATAAAATCTATGGCGTGGCCAGACGGGTGGTCCGGGAACGGGTCCGACTGCCGCCACCCGTATTCGGTTTTGATACCGAACATCGTACCCAACGCCTCACCCGCGTTGGATACCCACGGCTTTACCGGGCCTAGGTTGTACGGTGTGAAAATCGGCGGGCTGACGGTTGTCATGTTACAGCACCCGTAGTCGTGTCACCCGGCAACAGAACGTTATCCGGTATCATGGCGGTTGGTGGCCACGGTCCGGGCGTGCTGCCGGGTGGGGGCGCGCTGCCGGGTGTTTCCGACTTACGCGGTTGCGCCGAAGGGCCTGCTCGTGGTCCGGTGAGTGGCGGGTACAAGTTCATGAACGCGGCGATGTCGAAACCCCACGCGGCGATGGTCGCTACCGGTCGTGCTTTCTCAGACGTTGCCACAAAGGCAAGAAGCACAAACAGACCAGACGACCAGATGAGTTGCCCCGGGCCGGGTGGGGCGTGATATTTTTTGTACGTGCGGTAAACCATAATACCTTCCCCCACCAACCATGCCAGCGTAAACGGTCCCATGGTTTCAGTATCCTTCGTATTGCGGTTCAGCGTAGCCAGTCTCATCAGCCTCTCTTATAGGCTGATAATCTGTGTAGTCTATGATATTAGCCGCTTTGACATCCCGGAGCAGCAACGCTAGCTCTGTCGTGTCAATGTCGTTCGCCGAGCCTACCGGCAAGTCAACGAGAATAAGAATTTCCGCCACGGGTTAGGCCTTGGCGGGCGGTGGCCACGTTGTAGACATCAACTGTTTCACGGTGATGTCATACCCCCTGATGAGACAATACCCCCACAAGGCGGCTGAATAGCCGGTCCATATGATAATGAACCCAATAGCGATCATGTTACCTCGCAGCTTTCCAATTGATTCCGGAGCGGAATCGTTCCACGGCAGGATCACCAACGTCATCAGTCGCCGGATGGGCAATCATATACTCGTAACCACCAATGAATATCGCGCATGTAGCGAGCGACACCAACAATGGAAGTGACGATTTGGTGTGGTAACTGATTGCCCACCCGGTACCGACAACTATCACGGTTGCTGCTACTTCACCCCAACGAATCCGTTTGATATTCCCTCCCTTGGCTTCCTGGTCGTGGAAAAACGGTGACGACACCGTAAACCACGATGGGCAGAAACCGGCAAAAACCCCGGATGCCTCACCAACAATAAGAGGAATGAATACCAAATCTCGTTGGTTCACCGGTCAGCCTTTCAGGACCAGTTTGTGAAGTCCGGCGGCGAGTTGGTTCACGTAGTCGCGTCCTTCGAACGCGAGGGTTTCGTCCAGTGCCGCCCGCGCGTATTCGACTTCCTGCACCGTGGGCTTCTCGGACATGTCTTTCAACGCCTTGACGAGATCGGCGAATTCGTCCTTGCGGTCCGGGATAGCAGCGGACCGGGCGAGTACGTGATCCCGCAGGTTCATCACCCCGGCCGCAACCGGATCTGCCGGTACTCCCCGCTCGGCCAGCAAGCTGGCCATCTGAGTTTGGAGTTCCTGAATCTGTGCCAGCAACGCTTCCGGGTCAACGTCAACCGGGGCGGCTCCAGCTTCCGCGAGTGCGGCTGCGGACGAGACATCCACAGGCGCTTCGGTGGGTGTGGTCATTGGTTATCCTCTCAGGTGAATCGGTATTCCCGCTGCCAGGTAGACTTGACGGATGGGTCCATTTCCACCCGGGGTCGGGACGGCGTCAACGGCATAACTCCGCCACGACTGAGTGAATAATTGGGGTAACCCTGGAAATAGAACGGGGCGCCGTTCGACGTGGGGGCGGTAACCGGTCTGGTAATCGCCCACGTTTGTACGATGTTGTCAATGACAGCAATTCTGATAGCCCCGTTGCTGCTGACGTACGGTTGAACCGGACGCGGATGATACTGATGCGCGACTTCCCCACGGGTGAGCATTTACCGTCCCGATCCTCTCCGGCCAGCCGCGTACAACTGTCCCCACGTTCCGGGACTAGTGGCGGGAATGATCCCACCATCCGGGGCAATCAGTGGTTGCAAGTCGTCGTACATGACAATGTCCGGGTAAATCTGAATCCGCACCATAGGGATCGCCTTAACATTCCGATAGTCTTTGGCGTATGGTGTGAGGGTGGGTGGAATAGAACCCACCGACGCAATCCGATCCTTTAATCTGCTCATCAGTACACCAACCTAGTGCCTGGGTAAATCCACCATCCTGAACTGCCGGTCGGGCCCTTACTGGACGGCAACCCATGCGCCCTAGCGGCCGCTTCAATAACAGCCGCGTTAGGCCAATACAAATTACTCCACGAAACCCCCAACTTGCTGGCAATGCTGTTCAGGTTATCGCCGCTGACCACGGTGTACACCCGGCCCGGAGCCGGAGCAGTCGGGGTTGGGGTCGGGGTCGGGGTCGGGGTCGGGGTCG
>WNFP01004989.1_pt1 | contig 10667 bp, 10 predicted proteins | sample 5400201 | NCBI WGS metagenome assembly WNFP01 (sample SAMN13153355, study PRJNA577476) | soil metagenome | isolation source: 115 cm saprolite under Madrone tree | place: USA:California | collected 2016-06-14
AGGCACCGAGTTGCATGCCGTGCTCGATGCTCCGCTCTCGACTAAAACCGCGAAGCCAGGCGATCGATTCACCGCGACCATTACGCAGCCGGTTCGCGGAGCAAGCGGCGCCGTCCTGATTCCCGCGGGCGCGCGCGTCGAAGGCGAAGTCGCGGAAGCCGAAGCGGGCAAGGCTGTAGCAGTATTGCGTGGAAGAGGCAAACTCAACCTGCGGTTCCGTGACATCGCCCTGCCCAACGGACAAACAGTTCCGCTCACAGCCACTCTGGTCTCTGTCAACAGCACGAACGGTAAGAACACCAGAACCGCGGACCAGGAGGGTCAGGTCCAATCCGGGACTCGCGGTAGAGACGTTGCCAAAGACGTAGGCATCGGCGCGGGCATAGGCACCCTGGCTGGCCTTATTTTTGGCAGCCCGCTCAAAGGACTGGCGATTGGAGGACTTGCCGGCGGTGGATATGTTTTGGCGACCCAAGGCAAGGACGTTGATCTGCCGGCACAAACCGGGATGGTGATTCGTCTCGATCAACCGATGAGCGTGTTCGGTTCAGCACCACCGCAATAAACTGGAACTAAGCGCGGAGACGGTGCTGAGCGCCATCTCACGCAGCAGCTATCTGCTTTTCTTTCGACTGCCTGGCTCTTCGCTTCGCCTTTTGCTTTCGCAGCAACCGCTTGTGCCGCGCGATTTCCGCTTCAGAAAACATGGTGCCTCTGCACGTCTTCGCGCCACAATAACAAGGAGCAAGCTCCCCCGGTTCGCCGTCATAGAGGTTGTAATCGTACGTGAGTTCTTCGCCGGCTTTGATGTTCTGAAGCGCGAGGATCCAGATGGCCCCGTCAATTTCGTCGGTTTCACAATTCGGAGCGCACGAGTGATTGACGAATGCCGCGATCCCAAAACCATCAATCACGGTTTTGCCGTCTTCCATACCGAAGAGATAGGTCACTTCGGTGTCGCCATAGAGGCCCTCGCTCTCTTTCTTCGTGAGGCGTGGGCCGGTGTATTGGAGCACACGTTGGCCCTTGCGAATTGGACGAGTGGTGTACACTCCGGCGCCGTGAAGAGGAGAAGATCTTACGATGAGTCCCATGCAGTCAGTTGTGCTGTGCGCACGTATTGAGTATAGCCAAAGTTGGTGAAGCCGCACGAATGATCAGGATTGCCGCCGTATGGCACGCTGCAATGTTTTGTCCAGCGCTGCTTTTGCCGCCTCGTATTCCTGCTGAGAGATCTTGCCTTGCAGCCGGTCGGTCTCAAGCTGAAAGATTTCGTCCTTCATGGCGTCTAGCAGCATGCTCTTGCGGTCTCCGGGTTTGGCCGCCGGCCCAGCAACTGCCGCAATCGGCGGTTTGTTGGATATGTAGACGAAAACGGCGCCCCCAGTCAGAAATAGAACCAGTATTCCCAGCAGGAGCCACTGGGCGGAGTACAGCGGATCGGGTTTTTCATTCGGCACACCCAACCCGCCTCCCGGACGCGAGTCCGCTGGCGCGCTCGCTTGCGGAGTCGGTTCGTCCTGCGCCAGCATCCCGCTCCCGGAGATCTCAAAAGCAATCTGCGTTCCTGACTGCGGGCTGTCCACCGCGTGCGTGTCTACGGGTTTGATCGTAGGGTCAACCGGCCATCTATCCATACTTTGGAAGCCAGCGCCGCTGTTCGCGGAGAACTGCATTGATTTTGGCGTGACTACATAAAATCTGCCCGGAAGCATTTCCAGCCTGGGAACGATTTTTAAATTGCCGGTGTAAGGCATTCTGTAGACCACTTCAAAATGCGTTTCACCGGGGCGCACAGGGTAAAGGAAGGCGTACTTGTTTTTCTCCGGCCGCGGCACAGGCGCACTTTTGATCGGGATGTCATTGGTCACGGCCTCGCCCGCGGTGATCTGCGCGCCTTCAGGCAAATAAAACTCGAAGTTGGGCTGGGTCAGAGCAGGGTTTGACGTATTGCTCAGCCGAAAAACTTCTACCACCTGAGCTACGTTGTCCTTTGCCTGAAATACCTGGGAATAGTCGAGCAGCTTGATCTCGGACACTCTGGCTTTTGCATTGTAGATCTGCAGTTGCACACTGGTGGTTCCCGGAGGCACGGGCTCGTTGTAATTGACATCCTGATGACGTATGCGCACCAGGTGCATGCTGGTGGTGTCGGATCCCAGGTCAAAACGGAATTCGCCCTTAACATTGGTCCGCGTACGCGCGACCTCATTCATCCCTTTATCCAAACGCAGCAGGATTACTTCTTCTCCGGCCGCGGGCGTCCTGGTTGTGCCGTTGGTGGCCACGCCGCGTAAAGTCTCCCCCACAGCAGTGAGCGAACAGGCAGCCAGGACAAAAAGAATGCTCAGACGTTTCAACAAAGGTAGACTCCTTCAAGCCTGGGCGGACTCGAGTTGGTCGATCTCAGCCAGGATACGTGCAGCTTCAGCTTCCATACTCAGGCGCATGCGGTCGAAGTCGTCCTGAGTGAACTTGCCGGACTTAAACTCAAAATTCAAGTCACGCAGGTTTTCATAGACAACTTCCTTGCGTTCGTAGAGATAGGAAACGCGCGTTTTGTCGGCTCCGCGCGCGATATCTTTCGAAGGAAGGAAGATGAATACCATCGTAGCTGCGGCCAGCAGTCCGCAGACGATTCGAACCAGCAGGTCAATGGTTTGCGGGTTCATGTTTCCGTGTCCTTGCGCGCACGATTGCGGAAGGCCTCCAGGTTCGGGTCAAGAGGCACATTTTCGGCTACGGCATGTGCCGGACGCATCCGCCAATTGCGAATCAACAGGAAGGCCACGCCCAGTCCCAGCGCCAGCGCCGCTGGAGGCATGATCCAGGCCAGCAGCTCAAACCCGTGGGTGGATGGTTCCACCACAGCCGTCACTCCCCAATGCTCGCGAAACCACTTCAGAATGTCTTCATCACTCGCGTTGCGCTCCACGTTGGCCTGCAACTCGCGGATCATCTGGGCGGAATTCGGACAGCCGACGTGGTTGCACTTGAGCAGCATCTGCCCACAACCGCACGAGCACATGATCTTGCCACCCACAGAGTTGTAGCGGGAGGTTTCATTGTCGGCACCCATCAGCAGGAAGAGCGCGCATACCAGAACGGAGACGTGGGCCAGCCGTTTCATTCACCCGCTCCCGCTGGTTGCATGTGCTTGGCGAGGGCCCCGGCAGTGACCTGGACCGGCGATTTCATTGGGGCGGCATTCGGCACCAAAGCCAACCCGGTGCCAAAAATTAAGACGATCACGCCCAACCAGACCCACACCACCAGAGGCTTGACCATCGCTTTGATGATCGGCCGTTGCGTGTCCGGGTTTCTGCCTTCGTAGACTACATACAGGTCTTCGCGCAGAGTCGAGCGGTTAGCGACGATGTGGTCCGGCTGCATGGATGGTTTGTAGCTGCGAAGCTCGGGGTTGAGCTGGCCGATATACTCGTCGCCTTTGAAGACGTCCAGCATGGCAGCTTCGCTCTCGTAATTGTCGCGGGCGTCCTGGGTATAGGAGCGGTTGACGAGAGTATATTGGCCGACTTGCAGCTTGTCACCGAGGCCCATTTCCAATTCCTTTTCCTTATCGAAGGCTGTTCCGGCAAGTCCCACTACCAACACAGCCACACCAAAATGAGCGATGTACCCGCCGTAGCGGCGAGTGTTGCGGCGCGTCAGGTGGTACATTCCGCCGAGAAGGCCGCCTCCGGTCTTGGCCTGCAAGACACGTCCACCGCGGATAAACTCAGACGCGATCGTCGCCGTGATCATCATTGCCAGCGACAAAGCCAGCCAGGAAAAGAATTGGCTGAGATCCGTCCATGGCTTTACTCCGAAAACAATCAATCCGATTGCCGTTAGCAGTGATAGTCCAGCAGGAATGGCGAAATTTCGCTTCAGGCTGCCGAATGAAGTGTTGCGCCACGCCAATAATGGTCCCAGGGCAGTGAGAAGGAGCAGCAGCAATCCCACCGGGATAAAGACTTTGTTGTAGAACGGAGCGCCTACGTTCATCTTGTATCCGCGCACCCACTCGGAGAGCATAGGGAAGAATGTGCCGCACAATATGGTGAAGCATGCGCCCAGAAGCAGCAGATTGTTGAACATGAAGCTGGACTCGCGAGAGATGACCGACTCCAGCGCATTCTCCGACTTCAGGTGCTTGCGGTTCGCGACGAACGCCACCACGCACACGATAAGGACCAGGAGCAAAAATATGTAAAACCACGAACCGATGCTCGATTGCGCAAAAGCGTGCACCGAGCTGATGATCCCACTGCGGGTCATCAGCGTGCCGAGAATCGTGAGCATGAAAGTGATGAAGATAAGCCAGACGTTCCATATCTTCATCATCCCGCGCTTTTCCTGCATCATCACGGAGTGTAGAAAGGCGGTCGCACCAAACCAGGGGAAGATGGAAGCATTCTCTACCGGGTCCCAACCCCAGTATCCACCCCAGCCCAGAACGGCGTAGGCCCAGTGCGCTCCCAACGTGATACCAACGGTAAGAAGACCCCAGGTCACAATCGTCCAGCGGCGGGTGATGTGGATCCATTTCTCGCCAGGGTAACGCATGACGAGCGCAGCTAGAGCGAACGCAAAAGGAACCGAAAATCCAACGTACCCCAGGTACAGCATGGGCGGATGAATCACCATCTCCGGATACTGGAGCAGGGGATTAAGGCCGTTGCCGTCGGCTGCCACGGCATCCATCAGTCCGAAGGGATTGGCGGCAAAGTTCACCAGCAGCAGAAAGAAAATTTGTATTCCCGCTACTACAATCGAGGCGCCTGCGACCAGTTGCTGGTCTACTTTGTGGCGGAGGCGCAGGACAAATCCATACGCCGAAAGCAACAGCGACCAGAAAAGAAGGGAACCTTCTTGCCCCGACCAGAGCGCCGCAACCTTGTACGCCGTTGGGAGCGCGCGATTGGTGTGGTGTTGTATGTAAACCAGAGAGTAGTCGTTCGTCAGTGCCGCCCAGACGAGTGCAATGGCGGCTCCAGCGACTGCCACAAAGGTGGCCATGCCGGCCCGGCGGGCTGTCTCAGCCAGACGCGCTCCAAGATCATCGTGGCGCCGCGCGGCGATAATCCCCACTACAAAGCTGTAGCAGGCGAGCGCCAACGCGAACAAAATACAGAAACTTCCGAGTAACGGCATTGTGTGAAGACTAATATTTTTTACGCGGGGCCGCAATAGAGGATTGGACTATGCGTGGTATTGCAGACCTTAGTACTTTGAGAACCTCAACCGCAGGGCTGCTTGTTCCATCATCGCAGCCTATGGACGAAATTGATCAGGCGGACGCTTGCCGTTGGACCGGTGAGAGTGCTTTACGGGTAAGATCCATGAGATCCTCCGGATCGCAGGGCTTCATCCGGAAGAGTACGTTCAGTCCCCGGTACTCAGAGTCCGCGTCCGGTAGCCCGCTGATCACGATCACCGGAATTTCCTGATTGAACTCACGGAGACGGCGTACAAACTCCACGCCGCCTATTCCCGGCATAAGGTGGTCGGTGATAACGACGCCAATGCCCTCCTGGCCCACAACGCTGCGCAACAAAGCCAAGGCGCTTTGGGCATTGCTTGCGACATGGCACTCAATTGACCCGCGACGCAGAACCATCTCGCGCAGACAAAGTTGCTCTGCGTTATCGTCCACCAGCAGGGCGTGTTTGATCCTGGACACTATGCGCTTTTCTCTCGGTCGTATTGCGCCAGGACTTCGGACTCGGCACGGACCCAATCCTCGTGCTCGTAGCCTTCCAGCCGGCCGCGCTCTTCATACAGTTCGTAGGCGCGGCGTCGTATTTGTTCCTCTATCTTTGAAGGTCCTGAATTCGCCGTGTTCTCGGCCTTGACGCTGCGATTGCCGTTCGTGGTCAGACTTGTTGTTGTTCCCGCTCGTTTGCCGGTGGGACTCTTGCGGCTACTCTTTGCCATACTGATTGATACTCCTGAAATCTGTACATCGTCGGTCCGCGAACTCGATTCGCGGTCAAGGAAAATTATAAGGAATGATTTTCCGATTGTGAGGAACTAGGTAATAAAAAAAACCAATGAGTTTTATCAGAAATTTCGTTGGGGGGGAACCACACGGCGCCTTTGTTATACTTGATTTGCATGCTGCTTGCTCGGGCCAGCTTCGCTGCCGACATGGCGCTATCGTCTAGGGGTTAGGACGGAAGATTCTCAATCTTCAAACCCGGGTTCGATTCCCGGTAGCGCTACCAATCTTCTTCAGGCCTTGTCTAAGCTGAACACACCAGACTTTAGTCCATGTTGTTTGTCTTCAACCGTGGGAGAGCTATTCAGGGACTAAGTGGTCCTCATTTGCGCTCGCGATATGGGAGAAGTCGTGAAAGCGGCGCCGTTAAACGAGCGGTCGTCGAAAGATGTAGCGATGGAATTTTTGCCATTGTGCTTTACGCTGTACATGAGATCGTCTGCCACTTGCACTATTTCTTCCACGCTCTCTGGCGGAACCGAGAACGTGACCATGCCGATACTGAAGGTTACAGGCCACTTCTTGTCTTTCGCCATGTCCGTAAGCATGCGGTGCGTCTTATGGACCGCCGTGCAGGCGGACTCGTAGTCGTTTTCCGGCAGCAGAATCGCGAACTCGTCTCCGCCCATGCGCGCAGCCAGATCTTCAGCGCGCAACGTGTTTTGCAGAATCGACCCAATCTGGATTAAAAGCTGGTCACCGACTTCGTGGCCCATACGGTCATTGATCTGTTTGAAGTTGTCCAGGTCCACGTAAGCCACACTGAGAGGACGCGAGTGCCTCAGGGCGCGCTTTCTTTCCAGTTCAGCTCCTTCGTAGAAGGCGCGGCGATTGGCAAGTCCTGTCAGCGGGTCGACACGCGCAAGACGTCTTTCCGCCGCCAGGGCAGCTTCCTGGCTCTTGCGCAGAGCCGATTCCAATTCAACTTGTTCCGTGACGTCCTGGGCATGGCCCAGCACGTATGGCGGCTGGTCGCCATCCTGAATCAAACGGTTGGTGTAGGACCACACCAGGCGAGATCCACTCTTGCTGGTCAGCGGCATGTTGCCACTTGCTATTTGACGTTTCTTGATCTGCTCCAGATAGAGATCGAAGTTCGGGCGCGCCTCAGGAACCAGGGAGTCTCTGATGTTCTGGCCGATGCACTGTTCAACGTTCAGTCCCAGGGAGCGGGCCGCCGCTGGGTTGATGGAAAGAACCCGGCCTTCCAGGTCATGTGTGCAGATCAACGCGGTCGTGTTTTCCACCAGATTGCGGTAGCGCTCCTTGGCGTCATTGAGCTCTTTTTGAACACTAATGATCCTTGTGGCAACCAACAATCTCGCTTGCAACTCGCCAGGATCAAAAGGTTTGGAAATGTAGTCGTCCGCGCCGCAGCGCAGGCCTTCTACAACGTGCTGAGAATCGGCCTTGGCGGTAAGCAGAATAATGTAAACGTAGTGCTTTAGGTTGAGCTGGCGAACGCGCCGGCTCACCTCGGTGCCCTCCATTTCGGGCATCATCCAGTCCAGGATGGCGATGGTTGGGACATCCTCTGACCGAAGAATCTCCCATGCCTCCAGGCCGTTTTTGGCGACGCGAACGTCAAATCCCCACTTCGCCAACAAGTGGTGAAGCAGCTTTCGCGAACTGGTATCGTCCTCGGCGACTACGATTCGCAACGAGTGGTGAGGGATCGTCCATTTCGTTTCTGGTTGCATGTGGAGCTCACTATCGGCGCGCTCAGAATCGGGGGATGAGTTCGCTACAGGAGATATCGGCAGTACTTTTATTCCCTTAAGAGTGTTCCGAGACATAAATTGGGGGAACGGCTCTCCAGCAGAGGGGCAACATTGACCGGCTGCCGCCCGCTCCCGTAGTCTTACAGGTTTGCTTATGAATCACTTGCGGATCGCTGAGAACATTACCGAACTGGTGGGTGGGACCCCCATGCTGCATTTACGGCGGATGGTCCCTCAGGGCTCCGCCGACGTTTTCGCCAAACTGGAGTATCTGAACCCTGGTGGAAGCGTAAAAGACCGGGCGGCAATCGGGATGATCCAGCGCGCGGAGCAAGAGGGCAGACTCCAGTACGGGTCTACAATCGTCGAAGCGACTGCCGGGAACACTGGCATTGGGCTGGCGCTGATTGGGGTAAATAAAGGATATAGAGTCACCCTGGTTGTTCCGGAAGGCTTTGCGGAAGAGAAGGTAAAAATCATGCGTGCTTTGGGCGCAGCAGTGTTTCGTACCCCGGAAGCGGCAGGCATGCAGGGCGCGATTGCCAAAGCCCGGGAGATCGCTTCCACCGTACCTGGCTCCTTCACAGCGCTGCAATTTGAGAATCCAGCGAATCCCGACTTCCATCAAGAGACAACAGCCGTGGAAATCTTCAACCAGATGCAAGGCAAGATTGATGCGGTGGTCGTCGGTGTGGGGACGGGCGGAACTTTTACCGGCATTGCACGGTTCATGAAAAAGCGATTGCCGCAGGTGTATTGTGTTGCGGTGGAGACTCAGGGATCGGTGCTCGGCGGCGGACAGCCTGGACCACACAAAGTGGAAGGCATTGGCGCCAGTTTTATTCCGAAGACTTTCGATCCGGCGGTCACGGACGAGATCATTATGGTCTCTGACCACGATGCATTTGCCACTGTGACTCAACTCGCGCGCCTGGAAGGCGTTCTGGGCGGATCGAGCGCCGGAGCGAACGTATTCGCAGCAATCGAGGTCGCGAAAAAAGTGGGAGAGGGGAAGCGCGTTGTGACGGTGATCCCTGACTCTGCGGAGCGCTATATGTCCAAAGATATTCTTGAAGGCGGGCCAAAGTAACAAATGAAAAAGAAAATTCCAGGATTTGCGACCAAAGCCATCCACGTTGGACAGGAGCCCGACCCGAGCACCGGCGCAGTGGTTCCGCCTATTTACGCGACCACTACCTACGCTCAACAGGAAATCGGCAAAAATAAAGGCTACGACTACTCGCGGGCCGGCAATCCCACGCGCACGCGCATTGAGCAGAATCTGGCTGCGCTGGAAGGTGGAACCTCGGCGCACGTTTTCGCCAGCGGAATGGCTTCGATTGTCGCCGTGACCCAGTGCTTTCTCAAGAAAGGCGACCACTTGGTTTGCGGCCACAACGTGTATGGCGGCGTGCCGCGATTGTTTAATCAGGTCATCTCCAACTATGGTGTCGAGTTCAGCTATGTGGACACCTCAAACCTTGACGCTGTTGAGAAAGCGATGCGCCGGAACACAAAAATTGTATGGATTGAGACTCCAACCAATCCGCTGATGGTGCTGACTGATATTAAGGAGGTGGCCAAGATCGCGCACGCTGGTGGCGCGGAACTGGTGGTGGACAACACATTCATGTCGCCGTATTTTCAGCGTCCGCTCGAGTTAGGAGCGGACATGTCCATGCACGCAACCACCAAGTTTCTAAACGGACACAGTGACGGACTCGGTGGTGTGATCGTTGGCACCAAACCGCATCATGCTGAAAAACTCGCGTTCATGCAGAAGGCTGCCGGAGCGATTCTTTCCCCGTTTGAGTGCTGGCTGGTGTTGCGTGGCGTAAAGACACTGGCTGTACGAATGGAACAGCATGATCGGAACGGGCGCGCAGTGGCTGCGTTTCTACGGCAGCACCCGAAAGTGAAGAAGGTGCTTTATCCAGGGTTCACCGACCATCCGCAATACGAGCTAGCCAAACGGCAGATGAAGGGTTTCGGTTCGATGATCACCTTCGAAACCGGCTCCATCAAGAACGCCAACAAGATGCTGCGCAAAGTCCGCGTTTGCACTCTGGGAGAGTCGTTAGGGGGAGTGGAGACGCTGATCTCTCATCCGGCGAGCATGACGCACGCCGCGCTGGGCGAGGCGGGGCGCAAGAAAATCGGTCTCACCGATGGCATGGTGCGCATCTCCGTGGGCATTGAAGACGCGGACGACATCATTGCCGATCTGGACCAGGCGTTGGCAGCCATCTGAACATGAAACGTGAATGGGACGGCGCCGCATACGACAAACTGAGTGATCCGCAATACGGCTGTGGGCTGAAGGTTCTGCAAAAACTTCAGGCGCTCCCGCTCCGCGGAGATGAGCACATCCTGGACGCTGGCTGCGGCACCGGCCGCGTTACCGCCGACCTGCTGCAAGCCTTTCCCCGTTGCCGCGTGACAGCGGTGGACGCTTCAGCCAACATGGTGGAGGAAGCGGGCAAACGATTGTCCGCTTTCGGACCACGGGTCAGTATGGCACAGGTTGACCTGTTGGAGTTGCCGAATGCATCCAGCTTTGACGTCATCTTCAGCACGGCGGTCTTTCACTGGATTCAAGACCATGATCGGTTGTTCCAGGTGCTCCATCGTTCTCTCCGCCCAGGTGGAATTCTGCTGGCTCAATGCGGCGGTGGATCGAATCTGGAGCGATTTCGCGCTCGCACCACCGAACTGATGAAGGCGCCTCGGTTTGCGCCATATTTCGAAAATTGGGTGCGGTTGTGGGAGTATCCCGGCCCCGAGCTCACGGCTGATCGCCTGAAACGAGCCGGCTTTTCCGAGATCAACACTGCGCTTGAGCCGGCCCCGACTCTCTTACCTAATGACGAAACTTTCCGCCGCTTTATAGCTACGGTAATCCTGCATCCGCATTTAAAGCGGTTGCCTGCGGAATTGCATAG
>WNFP01014597.1_pt1 | contig 10667 bp, 12 predicted proteins | sample 5400201 | NCBI WGS metagenome assembly WNFP01 (sample SAMN13153355, study PRJNA577476) | soil metagenome | isolation source: 115 cm saprolite under Madrone tree | place: USA:California | collected 2016-06-14
TGTTCCTTCGTGATGTCTTTCATGGTTTCGGGTTCTTTGGCGATCATGTCGGCAACCATCGGTGTTTCGATTGCACCGGGGCACACGGCATTGATGCAAATGCCTCTGGAGGCATATTCAAGCGCTGCGCTCTTCGTCAACCCGATCACGCCGTGTTTCGTTGCGTGATAGATGGCCCGGCCCGGAATGCCTATGAGGCCGCCGATAGAAGAATTGTTCACGATTGTCCCACTTCCTTGCTTGCGCATTTGGAGCAATTCGTACTTCATGCAGAGCCAGACACTGCGGAGATTGGTCGCATTCACTCGGTCGAACTCTTGACTAGTGGCATCAGCAGTTTCAACGGCGAGAGTCTGCACACCGGCGTTGTTGAACGCCGCATCCAGCCGCCCAAATACCGAAACTGTCTGCTCGACCATCTCCTTCACCCGAGCTTCACTGGTGACATCGCAGCGGATAGCAATCGCCTTATGGCCGGCAGCGACCAGACGCTCGGTGGCTATCCGCACTGCCGATTCATTGATGTCAACCAGCGCGACCGCAGCACCCTCTGCTGCAAATGCCTGCGCCGCAGCCAGGCCCATACCGGAGCCTGCCCCGGTGACTAGTGCGACTTTGTTCTCAAAAGACAAATTCATTGACCGGTTCCTCCTTCACTTGATGTGCCTGCCTGCCCGTTCTCTTGCGCTTGGTCCTGTTCTTCGAGTGCGACCTTTCGAGTGCCGTCACGCATTCCGAATGTCCTTGTCGTCCACACTTTAGATGTCCACACGGGTGCGGTGCACTAGCCAAACGCGCCAATCTACTTGCAAAACACGCCACGCGGCGCCGCTGGAACGGGTCTGTGTCGAGGGAATTCCGCTGATGAACTGCTCTCTATCTGCAAATGTGACGGCCATCGAAAGGGGCATGCGCCGGGCACGACGAGATTGAAAAGAAAGAGGTGAACCTGTGGACGGGCGATATCTGTTTATAGCCTAGGCGGCACCGTCGCGCGCGGATGCGAAGATTTCTGGATGGTTTGTCGGCAACTCTTACCTTGAGATTTCTTCCTGTTTGCCCGTGACTCGGACACAATCGCCAGCGCGATAACGCAGAACACACCTATGCTACGAGCCTCCATTGGATATGGAGAATCCGACGCGTGACAATATCTGCCGGAACTGCCGTTTTGATCGCAATCCGTTCCACTTGTGGTCAAGCAGGAAAGGCATATGCACATCACGATCCTCAAAGGCTTGCTCCAGCCAGTGCAGCGCGGTTTCCGACTCCTGCAAACCCGCGAACACCAGGGCTAGGCTGTATGGAGGGACATAGCGTTTTGCTTTTTGTTCGAGCAGTTGTTGAATCTTGGCCTCTGCTTTTGCTTTTTCCCCTGAAACCGCGTGGACATAGCCTGCCAATGACAAAGTCTCGGAGTTGCCTCCGGAAAACTCTCCGGCCGCCTCACAGGCTGCTAGCGCGTCGCTGTACATGCCCTGCTGCTCGTAGGATTTCGCCAGGCAGATGTGCGCTATCCAGAAGCGCCATTCCATGTCGAGAGTTGCACGGAGTTGCTGAATGGATTCTTCCAATTGTCCGGCATGGTAGAGAAACTGGCCGTACATGGTATTCGAGATTAGGGAAAAAGGATCGAGCACACGCGCCTGCTGGATCGTCGCCAAGGCCTCTTCATGTCGCCCAACATTCGAAAGAACATGAGCGAGATAAAGATGGGCCAGAGAATAATTTGAATTCAGGCTGATAGCTTTTCGCGCCGCGGCCTCAGCTCCATCAAAATCCCAGTCAAACCAAAACTTGATTGATGCGTCAGTATTATGAGCCTCCGCAGAATCGGGATCTAACTCAAGGGCGGTAGCAATGGCCGCTTTCGCTTCCGGAAACGCCTCTTTCGAAGGGACTTCACTGGTAATCGCCGCCGCGAGGGTATCCGCCAGCCCTGAATAGGCCAGGGCGTATTCAGGATCGCACTGCGTTGCCTTTCGAAAATACTCAGCTGCCTTGAGCAACTCAACGGGCGTGAGTCTTGCCCAGTGATAGCGTCCGTGAAGGTAGTAATCGTAGGCTTCCTGCTTCTTGCGCTGCGGACTTAAGAGCTGTTGCTGCTCTTCAGGAGTGAGCTTGAGTTTGACCTGCGCGGCTATGGCGGCGCCGAGTTCGCCGTGGATGTCAAGAATGCTTTGCGGCGGGCGATCGAAACTTTCCGCCCACAAATGGATCTGGTCCTGCACCCGAATCAACTGAGCAGTCACGCGAATGCGGTTCGGCTCTCGTCGGACGCTGCCCTCGAGCACGTAGTCCACGCCAAGTTCCTCTCCGATTCGGGCGACGGTCTTGTCCGTGCGCTTATAAGCCATGGATGAAGTACGCGCGATCACGCCCAAGCGATTCGGCGACATCTTGCCCAATCGCGTAATGGTTTCCTCAGTTAACCCATCGCTGAAATATTCCTGCCCCGGATCGCCGCTCAGGTTTTCGAAAGGAAGGACCACTAGCATGATGCGCGGCCTTTCGGTATCAATCGGCGGCGGCGTGATCTTGGGGGCGGCCGGTATTCTTCCCTTGAACCGGTAACCTTTGCCCTGCACGGTCTCGATGTACTGCGGATTCTCTGGGTTTTCCCCTAGAGCCCGGCGAATCTTGCGGATTGCGGTGTTGATGCTGTTGTCAGTATCGAAGTAAAGTCCTTTGCCCCAGAGGCGATCAATAATCTCATCGCGGCTGACCAATTTTCCATTTTCGCGGACCAAAAGGATCAATAGGTCCATCGGGATCCGTTCCATGCGCACTGGCTTTCCAGCGCAAGTGAGTTCGTAGCGGCTCACGTCCAGAACGAATGGTCCCAGCCGGATTCTTTCGGAAGCCATGGAAGCTCCACCGAAGGGAAAGCTGCGCCATTCTACAACCTTGCCGGCGGATTATGTACGAGTCCTACAGATAACCTACAGGCGCTCTCCATTGTGTGTTGCATTTCCGAACTGCACGATACGAGCCAAATCCGGGTGAGGCCGAATGCCACCCGCGAAACTTTGGAGGCACCATGAAATTCCGAATATCTCTGGCTGTTTTGACGTTGGCCTTGGCTACGTCTTCATCGATGGCAGCGCATGATCGTGAATGCACGAATAACACGATCAAGGGAAGCTACGCCTTTACCATTCATGGACAAATCTTCACCCCGAATGGGACGCTCGTCGTCGATGGCATAGCGAAGACAACTTTCGATGGCAACGGTAACCTGACCCAGGTGGATGCAGTTGCGGTGAACGGTAATACTCTGCAGGTGTGGCGTCCTGGAACGGGTACGTACAGCGTGAACTCGGATTGCACAGGAACCATGACTCTGCTGAACCCGGACCAACCGCCACTCCATCTGGCAATCCTAGTGAGCGACTCCGGAGATCTCATCCACACTGTTGTGACGGATCCCGGATTCGCAGTCACTAGCAACGCCGAGCGCATCCTGACTCGCAAGCCTGAGGATTAGTGCCTTCGGCGGGCAGTCGTACAACAGAGCGGGCATGTGTCGCCGCTATCTGTTAGTTCCTCCCTCGGATGCTTTGGATGTGTCCTACATGTGCGGGTCGAGCATCATGAGCAATGAAAATGCTACCGATAACCGGTAGCCAAGCAGCACTGTAACGGCTGCATGGAGTCGCAACAGGCTGAAGGGACCGTGCGTACTCGTTTGGACGATACCACCGCATTGGACCGTTCCGGGCGAGTTGTCGACTACCCGGAAGTAATGGCGTGAGCGGGTCGCCTGGGATCACTTCCGAATTCACCGGGCCAGAGATCGCCATACGTGCTAACCCTGTCGTGAGTATGAACGCCTGTTAAAAATATCTATCGCCGCGATCCCGAAGGCAAATTGCAGAACGCCGTTGAGCGCGATTTTGGCTAGTATTCCCCGCATGCTAGGACTAGCATCAACACTACCGCTAGAGGCAGAAGGAGAGCCCTGATGCACAAACGCTTCCTGCCATTGCTCGTTTTGTCGTTTTTGTTAGCCGGGACCGTGGCTGTCGCGCAGACCACGAATGCTTTGCCCGGTGATGTGCTTGCCGCAAATCAGGAACTGGACCACCAACTTCTTGAAGGGCATAGGCTGCTCGACACGGCAAAAGTAATGGGCCTGTTTACAACCAGCCCCGAAGTTTTCTTCATTTCTCCGGGCCGTGCCGACTTGTTTAGGGACCGCGACGAAGTCCGCCGGTCCTGGGAACAGTTCTTCGCAACCTTGCAGTCGATCCATGGAGAGATCGACCATATTAAATATCTTCCCGCTGGCGATGGAGTGATTGCAGTTGGGCAAGTTACCTACTACCGCCAACTAAAAGGCTACGAGCCCGACCAGCGCGTCGTTGTGTGGACCGATTTCCGGCGCAAGGAAAACGGAAAGTGGGTCTACGTTTTTCGCCACGCTCATTTGGTGAATAGCTTTTATGTTGACAGTAAGCAGTCTACGAAGAGTCTAAACTCCGAACACCGATAGCTTCCTCCACACGGTTGCCGATTCAGCTGTAACCCGTGGCCGAACACGAGCTTTTCCGGTGCTGTGGGCAAGTCGCTAGGGACAACTGGCGTAAGCTCGCCATTACACTCACAACCCCAGAATCCAACTTAGTGAGTTGTCGGCTAACCGGAAGGAATCCGGGTTCCACGGTGCGTACGCCGGAGGAGAGGAGACTTTAGTTGCGGAGGCCTGATTTGAACCAACGGGCTTGAAGGTTACTGCCTCCGCAAAGCAATTCACTCGACTGCTCTCTCGCTCCCCCCGCCCTAATTTCGAGTCTCCATAGGTAAGAATCCTCCTGCGTCGCAACAGCGATGCCGGAGGCAGGAATGCAACATGGGAGCCTGATCAAAAGTAATCGTAAACGCGGTCCCGATGTCTGGCAATTCCGATGGGCGGAGAGAGGCCCTCAAGGGAAACGTATCTACCGCAAGAGGGTGATTGGCACAGTCTGCCAATACTCCGATGCGGATTCTGCGCGCAAAGCGGTCACTGGCTTGCTGGCAGAAATCAACTCAAATGATCTGCCACGGGGCCCTCTCCCGATGACCGTTGCCGAAGTGTGCGACCACTTTGATCAGCGCGAACTAACGAAAGACAATACCTGGCGCAGCTATTCCACCAAGACAACGTACAAAGCATACCTAAAGCGATGGATCATTCCGCAGTGGGGAGCCCTCGATCTCTCGAGAGTGAGAACGATAGAAGTGGAATCCTGGCTTCGTCGCTTGCCGCTGGCGAAAAGCAGCTGCGCGAAAATCAGGGGGTTTGCTGTCGGTGCTATTCAATCATGCTTGCCGCTACGAACTGTTCGACCGCAATCCCATTCGTCTGGTTCGTCAGGGGGCAAAACGGAGAGCCGCGCCGAGTGTCCTTACGCCCACTGAAATCAGGGCTTTGTTGGGCGGATTAAATCTGCGAGAACGCACGTTAGTGCTCCTCGCAGCATCTACCGGCTTGCGCCAGAGTGACCTATTCGGAGTGAAGTGGTGCGACAACGATTTTGCCCAACACACGATGAACGTGGTGCGCTCCATCGTGTATGGAATGGTCGGACCCTGCAAGACTGAATCTTCACAGAAGCCCGTGCCTGTTCATCCAACTGTTTTGGAGGCGTTGGGCAAATGGAGACAACTCTGCCGCTACAACAAATCAGACGACTGGGTATTTGCAAGCAGACGCTACCGTGGTCGGAAGCCAATCTGGGGCCAGGCGATCCTGCGTAAGTATATTCGTCCAGCCGCACAGAGGGTCGGAATTCAAAAGCGATTCGGATGGCACACCTTCCGGCACACGTATTCGACTTTGCTACGTAGCGTCGGGACAGAATTCAAAGTGATGCAGGAGTTGTTGCGGCATTCCTCCTTCCGGTCGACGTTGGATGTTTACACGCAGGCAATTTCGCCCGCAAAACACGCCGCCCAGGCAGCTGTCCTCGCTCTCGTGTTCACCGCTGAGACGAACGCCACGAGCTAGCGTAAACGCGGCAAGTTAGTGTGGCAGCTCCTGCAATGAAAACGACTCTAATTGACGAAAAGGGGTGCAAAAAGGGTGCAAAAACGTGTCCATTTGCACCCTCGTTGGTTGCAGCGAAATTAGTGCAACTCTTTTGGAATGAATGGCGGGGACGACGAGACTCGAACTCGCGACCTCTGCCGTGACAGGGCAGCGTTCTAACCAACTGAACTACGTCCCCAGCCGTGGAATCAACAACTTAGCCTAAAACCTTGCAAATAATGGCTTTGCAAGATTCGCATACAGCGCACTGTTCGCCTCGGTTGCCCCTGACTGCAAGGTCGGTAATGTTGTATCGACGAAACACGCTCGCCGTCTTGTGACCGCTGATTTGCATGGCAACTGAATCGTGCACGCCGCGTCTCACCATATTTCGAATCGCCGAGCGCCGAAAATCATGCAGGTTCAACCCGATGTAACGGAGGTAGTCCTTGCCGTCCTTGCGCTTCGCCGGTTCGAATCTTCCGAGATCAGAACTGACACAAAGAGAATACCATTCTTCGCGCGGATCTACCACATGGCTGCCGGCAGGTTCGCGAGTAAAGACGAAGTCCTCGGCCTGCTTGCCGCGCACGCATTCATTCATCAACTGGAAGACTTCCGAAGTCATGCTGATGTTTCTCGGGTCGCCGTTCTTGGTGTTTTCGGCGTCGAGCCTGATCATGCGGTCGATAAGGTCCACCTGGCGCACGCGCAGGTTGAGCAGCTCGCCCTTTCTAAAACCAAAACTGTATGAGCAGGCGATCAGGCAGCGAAGCCATAAATCTTTCGCGTTTGCGGCGAGCTTTTTGTACTCCGGGTCCGTGATAAATCCTTTGCGCGGTGCCGCCTCTTTCAAGCGTTCAGGGAATGCGGGGACCATCGTCACCAATCGGGGAGTGAGCTTGGTTCCCCTAATCAGCATGGCGCGAAGCGTTGCCAATTCTCTGTTGATGGTCCCGTTCGCCATGCCAGCGACGCGCCGTGATTCGATGTACTCCTCTATGAGTGCGGTTGAAACGTCCGGGACGGCGACGATCGCAAACTTCGGTTTCAAATGATTCCACGCGATTTCCAACCGGCTCGCGTCCGTCTTGCCCTTGTTCTGATAGTTGCGGACGTAGATCGGCCACAAGTCGGCGACGGTGACTTGCTTCGGCTTTTCCGGCCGTGCTTTCCAAGGCTCATACGTGCCGATGTCCACCTGTTTCATAAAATTTAAGCGTCTTCGAACGCACTCTCGCAAATCGGTGACGCCGCTGATGCCTACTCGCCGTCGGGCAATGCTGCCATCTTTGAGCGCGAAACTAGCAATGATGGAGTTTCCACGGTACGTCAATCCACGCGGCAGTTTTTCTTTTTTCGCCATGGCTATGCCCCCAATCCATTGGACAACTCCCTGCGAAGCCGGAGTATGTCGCGCTCTGTATCCAGTCGAGTGATGAAGTCGTCTGCATCCGCTGGCCGGTAGCTGTAAAGCAGTCTGCGGTAGATTCTCGCTAGCACTGCAATTCCTTGTCTTGGTCCTAGATTCTCAACTCGCGGAGCCGATTGGTCGGTCAGTCGAGCTACTAGACTTCCTTCTGATAATCTGTCATAAGCCATGATGCGCACCTCCTTTGTGCGTCTTGTGGTTAGGGGTGCGTCGGTGCAGATACACCCTCGCATCCCGTTTGATTATTTCAAGCCCCTCCAGCGCGTTCGCGCGGCCTTCCTCGCTATCTGTTTCCGGCGCTTGGCGGTCAACGCCTTCTTTCGGGCTTTGCCTCCGGCCTTTGCCAGCTTGCGAAGGTATGCGGCTACGGCGTCTTTGGGCTTCATGGGGATAAGATATGCTTGCCGGGTAAGTAGGTCAAGGCGCGAAATGCAATCATACAGACGAAGAGTAGTCTGTATGATTCGGCATTTTGTCGTTGACAGGGGAAACGCCAAGAGAAATACTATCCTCGCGTTGCCTGGTGTTGCCGTTCGATGCCATGCGATGCAAGGAGACGACCTTCCCCGCAAAGGGACAAGAATGCGGGAGAAGGAGTACTGTGTCTCCAACACCTACCGCAGTTACTACCGGCAACTCTGCTCTAGAACCCCTTGCCCACTCGATCGAGGAAGTGTCGATTCTTCTTCGTGTGAGCCCGCGCACGTGCGAAATTTACTTAGTGCCGGCGAGCTCGCCAGACGAAAAGTCGGAAGCAGGACAATCACTCCTGGAACGTCCGTCGAAGCGTTCTTGCGCAAAGATCATGCAACCGGGGAAGGGAAGCGGAAGCGGCGTCGAAAGAATTAACACGGGACATCTTAGGCAGTGTTATGTGTCGATTTGCGCGGTATTTTCGAGGAGTTCCAGGTAGTGTGCGCATGTTCGTGTCACTTCTTGTCCCGCGTAACCTTATCGATGGTGTTAAGGTAGTCTAACAATAACAGTCCGCGGCGAGTCGGCCGATAGCAAAAATCCTGGGGGCCCATGTGACCCGTGTTGCGTAGTACTTCTGCTGCAAGGCCGAATCCTCTGAGGCGTTCACACGTCGAGAGAAAATCGTCGGGATGAATCCCCGAAGCCGATATGGCAGTCTTAAGCGCCGGGGTTTCTTCGCTGAATTGATGCGGGTCGTGAAGGTTTGGTGCATGTGAAATTGCGCTTGCGTGCACCGTAGCGAGGACCCCCAACGTTTGAATATCTCTGTCCCCTAGTTGAGCAATATCACGAATCATTGACGCGACGCTTCATCGGGTGACGCCCAAGCGCTCGGAGTCGGAACCACATAGCCGACGAGCACCGCAGCCATTCGTTCGATCGTCTTCTTGTTCGCCGCTCCTGCGGCCTCTTCGCAGGCTACCGAAACCGCCTCGCAGAATCGCTCGCCTTCTAGCTTTGCATTGACGGCGTTGACCTGCTCCGCGACTTCTCCTATGTCTGATTGCACGCTCTGAAATCCCAACCGTATTCCGTCAAATAGATAATCGATCCTCTGAAACCTTGAGCCCCTATCCCATTGGTCTTTGAGAATCTGCCAGAGTTTAGCTGGGACAAACTTGATACCGGCAATTGTCAGTGCGAGGCTCGATAGGCGCTCGCCTGAATTGGGCGAGTCAGGTTGCCAAGCTTCAAATGAGGCTTCAACCGGGTCGTCCATTTTCCTGGGAGTCATGTGGCTAACCTCTTGAGACAGGCTTCTCCGTCACGCGTGATCTTGTACCACTCGTCCGGTTGGCCGAGGACTCTCATCAGCATCCCTTCATTCACCAGCCAGCTCCAAGCCTCTTCGAGTGCCTCGCTCACCGCAGGCTGCTCTGCTCCGTATTCTGGCTTTGCGTTCGATATACCGAGACCGTGACTTCTACCTTCAACCACCGCGATAAAATACCGGTGATTCAGCATACCTCTTTGCATGACGGTGTGGGTTCCTTCCCAGCTCTTCAAATGCTGGAGAACAATTTCGGCGAGCATCGGAGTGCTCAGGTTCAAGAGCTCACCGGCGGTAGCTGCGCCATCGAAAGATGAAATGAGTCGGACAGCCATAAATGTCAAACCTTGGGTCTTCGGTGCACTATCATGCGCCGAGGCGCGCCTCACTCACAAGGTGAGCTGCTGAAATTGAACGCTCGATAGCTAGGCCACTGCGCGGCGCCGTAACCCGCGCGGGGCCAGGAGCCGACATTGTTGCACGCTCTTATTCTAAACCTCCTGTTCGGCCAGCTCCTCGCGTCGATTCGTTTTTCAGAGGTTGCCCTTTTTTTCTACTTCTCACTTCGTTGGGTGGTCGCGTTTTAGAAACGCTTCCAAGCTGGTCTTCGGGATGAGCGTCTTTCCGCCGATCTTACGGCGCACGAGTTCCTTCCGGCGGAGCAAGTTGAAAATTGTATTGCGCGAGACATTCAAATAGGCGGCTGCCTGCTCCGGAGTCCACAATGCGGGTTCCGGCATCCAGATCGGGTCGGTCGTCGCCAAGCTCATTCGTCGCTCTTCGCATTCGAAAATAGAGTTTTCTCTCGCTCGTCGTACTCGACTTTTCCCCTGGCGGACAGGTACAGATTCTCTATGACATAGCAATTGCCGTGCCCGGTGTGGCACCGCTCCGCGCCGAAAATCAATGCTTTCTTCGATTCCATTCTAGTGCTTAAGATCGGCTGAAGTTGCTCTGTAGTTTCGGTGTTTTGCGGCTCTAGCGGCCATGCTCCTGATTGCCGTCCCCTGCTGGGGCAGAGTCTGGTGTTTGCGGAGATCGTAGACCCTTCAGTTCCGCCATTGCTTTGGTGACGGTGCGTCGGGCGTAATCTTGGGGGTTGGGTTTGTCGTAGGCGCGGAATTCGGCGATGTTGCGGATGATGTCTTCAGGGATTTCCCCACGGGACAGGGCACGTTTGGCGTAAGCCCAATCGCGTTCGGATTGGCTCAATTCCCTGGGCTCTGTTGACGGCAGCCCATTTCGGTGGCCTTCGGATGCCGTAAGCCACGTCGAGCAGTTTCCTGGCTATGCCCAAATTGCCGATCCTCACTTTCAATCTGCTCCTGATAAGCAAGTGGTTCAGCAGTTTGTCTATGCTGCGCTCGATGCTTGTTCGGCGCGAGCGCCGGATTGGCTCAGCGTCCCGCAGTTGCCCATTGTGGATGATGGGTCGAGAAACAAGATCAACAGGCTCTTGGCCGAAAGCGCCAGAT
>WNFP01008210.1_pt1 | contig 10666 bp, 9 predicted proteins | sample 5400201 | NCBI WGS metagenome assembly WNFP01 (sample SAMN13153355, study PRJNA577476) | soil metagenome | isolation source: 115 cm saprolite under Madrone tree | place: USA:California | collected 2016-06-14
CCCGAAAAGTGAGCAGCATCCAGTGAAGAACTTTCCAATTCTGTCCAAACTTTTGGCAGAACGGTACCAACCCTTGGCCCACACTGCCGAAGGGGTGATTTATCGAATCCGTTAAGCGAATGGAATCTTCGCGTTGGTGTTGAGCTGTCTACTGCCGTGAGGCCAATATCCCAGGGTGATTGCTTCGCAGGCAAGTTGTCGTAGGCTGGATGTTCTTTCATCATCGCATGGAGCTTCTCCACAAGATCGGCCGCGAATTCTCCGGCTATAACATTTTGGAATCCGGTATGCGTCTCCTCGACCGGAAACCGCTGCAATGCAGTCTTTACGTCACGGACCGTTGCAATCTTGATTGTGCCTATTGCACCGAGTACGACAACAGCCGGCCGCATCCGAGCCTCGACGATTTGAAAAAATGGATACGAAAAATTCGCGAGCTCGGCACCATGCGCATCGCTCTCGTCGGCGGCGAGCCGCTCGTGCATCCGAATATTGTCGAACTCGTTCGCTACTGCCGCGAACTCGGCTTTGCCACCAGTCTCACAACGAACGGCTTTCTTCTCACTCGAAGGCTTCTCGCCGAACTCGAGGACGCCGGCTTGCAGGTGATGCAGATCAGCGTTGACCGGATGACACCGAGTCCCATCACAAAAAAGTCGTTCAAGACGATTTTGCCGAAGCTCGATTACTTTCGTGACTCAAAAATCAGCTTGCATATCACCGGAGTGATATGTGCCGATACCTTGCCCGAATCGCGGGCAGTTCTCGAGACCGGGCTGTCGCGCGGAATTGCGACGGAAGTTCGCCTCGTCCACGCGGACCCATTGCATCGGTTTCGCGTCAATCGGGGGCCCCGTGAAGAACTCGAAAGCTTCATCGATTCGATGATCGAACGAAAACGCCGCGGGGAAAAAATTCACACCAGCGAGGCCATCCTCAATTACCAACGCAGTCTCCTCCGGGGCGAGCAAGTTGAGTGGACCTGTATGGCCGGGTACAAATTATTCTTCGTCTCTGCGCAAGGAAAATTCTGGATCTGCAGCATGGTGCACACGGACAAGCACATCATGGACATCACGCTCGACGATCTCTACGCAAATTACCGCAAGAAGTCGTGCCAGGAAGGTTGTGGCGTTTATTGCGCAGTGAGTACTTCACTTCTCGTGGAGAAACCGGTTCGCGTTCTTGGCAACGAAATCGTCGCACGCACCAAACGCATTCCATCGATGTTTCGTCGTTCCTTAACTCCGGATGCCGACAAAGCGGCGCCCAGCGCTATCACAAATCCAGATGGAACGCACCAGATGAACGGCAGCACTAACGGCGGCCCATCCGCAGATGACGGCGTAACTTTGTCGAAAAGCGTCTAACCAAAAACCGCACGCCAGTATCCAAACGTAAACGTTCCTACGAGCCGCGATCAGCCGGAAAGCACGGTCGAACGGTGTAATGTCATCCAGCAGGCGGCCTTTCGCCATTTTCGCCCGGCGTTTCGCGAATTCATCCAATAAGTGCGATCCGATGAGCAGAGCGAAAAAATAAAACACGTTTGGAAATTGGCCGCTTCGCCACAAATCAAAAGCGATAGCCGCCCACCACGAATTCTCGATCAAATAATCGAGATGATGTTCCCACTTTCCGCGCTCGGTCATTTCGATTTTGACGCGTGACTGCTTTCCGTCCAGTCCATCGACGATGCCAAATATGAGAGCAGCGACGATTCCGAGCCCGATACGGCCAAGCGCGAAGGCCGCGGTCGCCCCGCATCCGATGATGAAACCGGCAATCGTAATTTGGTTCGGTGTGATTCGCGTTTTGCAAAGAAGTGAGATGATTCCCGTTTCGATCGGTGCGTGGAAATAAGCCGGAAGGTCGAGCGTTCCATTCTGGGCGGAATCGAGAATGGTCCGCTCAGCCGCGCGGCGGTTCTTCTCGGGCGGCGCCGGAAAACAGACCGGCCGCACGCGCCGGCGCATGTTGACGATGTAATCATCCTCCTCCGCCGCGTCTATGAGGTCGATCTCGCCGTTGTTGATCTCGTCTTTTAGTTCCTCAAAAAACGGCGCTGTGGGCAAAAACGCAGAAAGAAAATCTTTCGTGACCAATGCCGGCCCACACGGACTTCGAATTAAAGATCGCGCGAATTCCGGGGGATTGGAATCGACGAGCGCGGTGGGCGAATCTTTCGCGCAAAGAGCGGCAAGCAAACGTGCGTCACAATAAATATTTGCCGGTACTATTAAGAAGCGCTCCGACGGGCTTTGTTCCAAAAGCAGTTGGGCAGTTAGGGGTCCATTTGCGCCCGAGACAAGATGGACAATTACTTTTTCGCGCGCCCACGAACGCTTCGCCAATTCAGCCCCGACGATTCCCGGTGTTGTGGAAAAAACAATCGCGCGACGAAAACCGAGTCGTTGCAAAATGCGGAGCAAACGTTCGAGTAAGTTGACGCCGCACAATTCCATCATCTCCATCGCCCGCAAGATTAACGGCGGAGCCGCGCGCTGCCAACTGTCGGCGGGTTTGGTTACGCTTGGCGCTTCCTCGGTCGGCTGCGCGACGCGACACAAGAAGGTGTCCCGATTTTTCGAGGCTTATGCGTACGCCGATTGAGAAGTGGCCTGTTTCGCACATCTGTCGAACGCCTATAACTCCGAATCAGATCAGGCTTGGGACCGGAGTTCTCGGCTTAAGCGTGACGCTGCTTTATGCTTTGGGATACCTTTGGGCCGGAGCACTGCTTGCCTTGATTGTTGGAGTTCTCGACGGCGTTGACGGAAAGCTGGCACGTCTGAAAGTTCACATGACAAAATCCGGCAAAGGGGAACACCTTCTTGACTACGTGGTCGAGATGTCCTGGTGGATGGCCCTGGCGTATCATTTTCACGCCACGGGCCAGGTTCGTTACGCTTACGTGATTCTGCTCGTCTTCCTTGCGTTCATTTCGCTCGAACGCGTCGCGAGAGGATTCGTTCAGCGACGAATCGGTCGAAGCCTGAACGATTTCTCTCCGTTCGAGCGGCGCGGCGCTCCAACTGTCAATCGAGCGTTATTTAAAAAATCAACGCCAGCTGCCGGCGCGTTTCGGTCGGTTTGGTGAGAATCCCTCATTTACTGGGCGCGCGAAGTCCGCCTTTTACCCGCGGATTAGCTGCACCAAACCCATCGTTAAGCCCGCATTGCCGGCAACGAACCAGAATACAAAGCGACGTGGGTTATTTTGCATCAACGTAATGTTGAACGCGAGACTAACTGGTATCAAATCCCGGCAGTACGATATTTGCTCCACAAAGACATCGCTGCTTAGAAAGATTGAGCCTACAGCGAACGCCATTCCAGTGCGGCGGTAAATTGAATCAGACCGTGGCGCCCAGAATAGGTAGAAGCCCTGGACAAGAAGGGAAAGCGGCGCAAGCAGAGGTGTAACTGCAGAGAAGCCGAGGTGTTTATGAGGCAACGTTTTTGTTGCTTCGAGTATGGCCGCAAGATATCCGGAAAACGGCCAGCCGACGTTTGTTCCGAAGTGAGTAGGTCCAAAGGTGAAATGCACATATGAATGCCACAGCAACGCTGGAACCAAGATGCATGCATACTTAGTCATTGCCGGAGCGAGACTCCCGGTTTTTCCCCTGCGGAAAGATCTTTCAATCAGTTGTAATATATAAGTCTCTTTGGTTAGGACTGCTGCGGCAATCGCGACCACAGCAAACTCTTCGGCGAGCGACGCTCCAAAGAAACAGAGTGTAGCCGCAGGGAGATCCACCAATGCGCGTTGCAGGGAAAACAGAACCCCGGAACTTAAGCACGCTGCAAGAATACATAAATAGTCGCGACCTGACGTTGGACGCAGGTAATGCAGGAGCCCAAAAACGAGCAAATACCAGAACAGCAGGTTGGACAGAGCATACGCTTGCAGTATCCAGAATGGGCGCCCAAATCCTGCGAGATAGCTTAACCACGGCAGAAAGGGCCGCATTGCGCGGTAAGCAGGAGCGTCCAACGATTCCCTTAGTCCAACTGTTCTCAACGATGGATGGATAGCTATTTGGGAATAGAATTGGCCGTCGTAGCCGCCGGCGGAGCTAAGCTTTGGCTTAATCTGTCGCACCTCCGGTATCGCGGTCGCATAAAAATCTGCGCCGTAGTAGATCAGACTTGTAAAGTACGTCTCTGGCGAAAATCGGTTTAATACATAACGCAGCGGAAGCACACAGACGACACATACGAGCGCGATGCGAGTGAGCCGCGATAAGCGGTAGCCAAGCAAGGTCATCGAGGATTTCTACCCGTTTCTCTTATTTTGGCGAATCGGCTGCGCTTGCCGAATAAGAACAGTTCTGTGTGCCAGGCTTTCGCGCTGTTCATTGGCAAACCCAAGCGTTCCGCGCATGAAGCGGACCATAGCGGCAATATAATGTTCCCGGAGTGTGACTAGAAATGAGCTCTTGGCGCTCCGGCCCAGCCAGAGATAATTGCCCGGATATTTTAGCAGAGCGTCGAAATGGCGTCCACTCGGAAATCTCGTGTGCCACATCGCATTGGCGCGGAACGTGAGGGAGCACCGGTGGAGCTTTGATTTTCGATCGCAAGAATCGACATCTCACCCAAGTAAGTCAGCGAAGCAATTCAATATCGAGCGTTCGATCGCACGCTCTAAGTTTGACTTGAGATTGCGGACGCAAGATCGACATTGGTGAATCCGCTCGGGCGAAATAGGAACAATTTTTGTCGACGCAACTCACGCCGCAAAAACCGGGGCGAGGACTGGAGCGCAAACCGTCGTGCGCGGTTTGCTCTGGGGACTGAGCAAGCGTGGCGTTGATCTTCAAGTGATGCGCTGGTCGAAATGGCGTGACGGTTTATTGCCGCTGAATCGGAAGCAGAATGAGCGCCTGGGAGTAGTTCAACGTATCGAAGGCGTTCGTTCCGAATCTCCAGCCGGATCATGGCTTGTCTTGCCGGAGATAATTTATGGCAATCGAGCACTGCGCGTGATTGACCACGCGCGGTGGCGAAAAATGCGTGTGGCCGCCATCTTTCACGACGCGATCCCGCTCTCCCATCCGGACCTGATGCGTGCTGAGGCTGTCGAATGTCATCCTGAATACATGAAGGCGCTTTGCGGCACCGACCTTGTGATTGCGGTTTCCGATTCGGCGGCGGAGCAATTTCGGACCTTTGTGCAAAAGCACGCGCAACGACCACCGCAGTTAAGCGTCTGCCGGCTTCCCGGCGAGTTGGTTGGCGAGAAGCGCTCTTCCGCGAAGGATTTCGATTTTTCCGGTCCGATAACAATTCTCTGCGTTTCCACGCTGGACCCGCGCAAGAATCACAAAACGTTGCTCGAAGCGTTCGAGCTGGGTTGTGCCACAATCTCGAACCCGGTGCAGCTTCATCTGGTTGGCGATCGCTACCGAGATGCAGAGTTCATAATCGATCTTGTGGAGCGCGTGGCGGCGCGGAACCGAAGCGTGACCTGGCACGGCAAAGCAACCGATCATCAGCTCAGCGATTTCTATCGCGACTGCGATTTCACTGTTTATCCATCGCTAGTCGAAGGCTTCGGGCTTCCCATTGTCGAAAGCTTGTGGAATCGCCGTCCGTGCATCTGCGCAAATTTTGGTGAGATGGCCGAGATTGCAAAAGACGGTGGTTGCTTGACCTGCGATGTTCGCGATCCATTGCAACTTTCACAGGCAATCGTCGCGCTGGCGACGCAGCCTGTGTTGCGCGAGACGCTGATCAATGAAATCGAGCGCCGGGAGTTCAGAACTTGGTCCGATTACGCGACAGAAATCTGCGAGAAGTTGGGAAAAGCGAGTTAGTTTCGAGATGAGAGGGTGTTGCCTCCGATTGGTTATAGTAATTCAGGATCTCGCCTGTTAGTCTCTCTTCTATGGCGCGCTTGCGGGCTTCCGCGAGCTGCCGCTTTAGCTTTCGCGACCGGAGCAACGTTTCGCCCCGGACCGGCTTGGAATCGGTGATCGTCTCGACTTGCCGCAAGGCTTCTTGGCTCGTGTCGCGCTTTGGCACGGCTCAACCTATGCTGAGTTTGACGGCATGACAATCGACGAAAAACGCAAAATCCTACAACAAGCTAGGAATCTATTGGCCGAACTCGGAAACAATCAACCGAGCGGCGACGTTCGAACCGTTGTATCGGAAGTAATCCGTCGCCTCAGCGAATTGGAGAAGTCGCTTTGAAAAATCGGCTTTTCAAAACTTTCCGCCACAGAAGTCGTATTGAGATTGTGTGACCCCCAGACGTCGAAAGATCGAAAAATCGTCGCCTAGAACGAAGTTGCCGCGCATCCGAATACGGAAGCTGTCCCAGATCAGGGGGCTTTTACAGTTAGGGATTCGCCTAAATAATTTCCATACCGAATCGGAGGCAACACCGATGAGAGCACGAGGCTTCTACTTGCGCTCGGCGAGCGCTACCTTAACTTTCTTCCGTCTAGTTACGATGAACCAACCGCCGAAAATTTCCATCCTGTTGCCATGCCTAAACGCTCGGGCATATCTCAAACCCAGGATCGATTCCCTCTTGGCACAAACGTGCACAGATTGGGAAGCGATCGTTCTTGATAGCCACTCGACCGACGGCAGCTGGGAATTTTTTCGATCAATCGCATTAGCCGATCCGCGTTTTCGGCTTTATCAAATCCCGCGCGAAGGAGTTTATGCGGCTTTGAATCGTGGAATGGAACTGGCAAGCGGCGAGTTTCTCCTCATCGCCACGTGTGATGATACAATGCACGCGGACTTTCTCGCCACACTGCTCGAAGCATTCACGATTTGTCCGGAGGCCGGGATCGCTGCTTGTGATGTGTCGCTGATCAATCGCGACGGCAAACAACTTACAAGAGAAGACATGGCCAGTTATTTACCGGCCGAATCGGTCGATGACCTGCTTGCCCTGGACGTCGTTCGTTCCTACCCCATCACGCACAATCCCAACTACCGGCCACCTCCGCACGACTGTCTTCTGCATTTTTCTGCGAAGAGCGTTTACTTTTCTCTTACTCAGCTGCTGATTCGCACGTCTCTGGCACAATCCGCAGAGCCGTTCGACACTACCGTAGGTTCAGTCGCCGATTTGGGCTGGCTCATCCGTCTGACAAACCTCGCCGGAACAGTCCATGTACCGAGAAAGCTGACAATGTGGCGCTTTCACGGAAACCAAGTCAGCGTGCGCCAGGATAGCTCGCAGCTCGGTTGCCTAAAAGCAATGTTCGGACGTGCGTTACCGGAAATCTACGAGCGACATCATTCTTTGCTTACGCGTAACGATTGCGCGGCACTCATGCTTCCTATCAAGTGCTATCTTGCGAGCACGACGCCGAAGCGAGTTTTCTGGTGGCTGGACGCGACTTTCCGTATCTTTCTCATGTTGATCCAACGCCCCGTCGCTACTCTGCGAGCCATCCGCGCGTCTCGCTTCTTGCCGCACAACGTAAAGCGGTCGTTGCTTCCGATGTTTCTTCAGCGAATGGAGATGTTCCCGAAAACATTCGACTCACTCGAAGTGAGAAGTATGCTGCGCGAAATTTCTTCTGGGCCTGAACTGGTGTGAGGGTCTCGCTTGCTATGATCGTGTTGCTATAGGGGTTATTTGATGAGAACGCATCTTCTCAATGAGTAAATGAATATCTTGATTGACGTCACGAGCTCGTGCCAGTCTGCCCGAAATAGCGGCATGCAGCGCATGACTCGCCAGCTTTTCACAGAGCTGGCCGCACGTGTCCCCGTTACACCTTTTTGCTGGAACAGGCTGGGTAATTTTTATCAGCGCCTCGGCTTACAGGAAATGGAGTACCTCAGAACGCCGTTTTGCCGATACAACCGCCCGATAAGCCATCCTCATGCAAGGGAAGATTTGCCGCACGCATTCCTGCGTCTGCTCCGTAACGGCAGCGTCGACATGTTTACCCGGTTGCAAAATGACGATTTACTTTTCGTTCCGGGTACGTTTACCGATCGCCGAATGCAGAAGTTGCCGGAAATGACGCGACAAACCGGCGCGCGGTCTGTTGCGATCTTCCACGATGCTGCGGACCTGCGATTGTCTCTTCTATCGGGGCGTCGAATGGAAAAGTTTCGGAATTACATCAAGTTGCTCGCAGCGTTTGACCTCGTGATCTGCGTTTCAAACCAATCACGCGCCGATCTCTTTGAATTCTGGAAGCGAAATGGGGTGACTGCCCGAGCAGAAACCTTTGTGGCGCATTGGCCGCTGGAATTTGATGAGAATGAACGGTCCGCCGCGCATAGCGCGCGGCCAGTTATCCTCTACGTATCCTCCTTTAATGCGCGCAAGAACCACATACGACTCTTTGAAGCGGCCAAAAAACTATGGGACAGCGGCGTCAAATTCGAACTTCAACTCATTGGTTCGAGCACGAACTGGGGAAAGAGAGTGGCGCTTGAAGCCTGGCGGCTGCAGTCACTCGGGCGACCCATTCGCTGGCTTAAACATGTGGACGATCGCACGCTCCATCAGGCTTATCGAGAATGCTTGTTCACCGTTTATCCTTCCCTTATGGAGGGGTTCGGTATTCCGATTCTCGAGAGTCTTTGGCATGGTAAACCGTGCGTCTGTGGCGGAAACGGCGCGCTTGGAGAAGTTGCCCGCGGTGGTGGATGTTTGATTGTCGATCAAACAAGTGAGGATGCGATTGCCGCCGGGATTAAAAAATTGCTCACAGATCAGGCAACTTATGCGCGATTATGTGTAGAAGCGCGAGCCAGAAAGTTTCGTTCGTGGTCGGATTACATCGAGAAGCTTCTCAAACATTTGCAGCTCCTTTTCAATCTCGCTGCGCGAAGCCGTGAAGTAAGTAGCGCAGACTCTCATGGGGCGATCCAGGGTTCCTCAGCGCGAGCTTTGATTGGTGCTACACGCCCAGAACGAGAGATCTGATCGTGAACAAGTTCAGAGTGGTTCCGCTCTGGTCGCAAGCAGTGAATCAGCATTTTACACTGTCGCAGCATATTTCGTCTGATGGTTGATCGGGCTTACTGATTGCCTTTGGTTACTCTTCTGCTTAAACAGATTGATGCCTATGTCTGCTCCGATGTTCACTTCCGACTCAAGATTGATGCTGATTGCACCGCATCCTGACGACGAAGCGCTCGCTTGCGGCATCATTCTGCAACGTGCCGTCCGTGCGGATGCTCCCATTCGTGTCGTTTATGCGACGGATGGCGATGATAATCCGTGGCCGCAGCGTGTGCTGGAACGCAAGTGGCGCTTGAACGCAGCTGATCGGAAGCGCTGGGGAAAATTGCGGCGCGCGGAAGCGCTGGGGGCGCTGCGCATTCTGGGTGTTAGCGCGTCGAGCGTGCGTTTTCTCGCTTTGCCCGATCAAGGATTGACAGATTTGTTGAAGTGCAATTGCCGATCCGCACTCGAGCGGTTCCGGACAGTCATTAGGAATTGGTCGCCGACTCATCTTCTTGTCCCTTCGATTGCGGACACGCATCCCGATCATAGCGCGCTGGCGGTGATGCTGCGGCTCGTCCTAGCAGAGTTTTTTTCGGACAGACCGCAGATGTCGGTGTGGAGCTACGCCGTTCACGGCAGGAGCGCGGCCTTCTTCGACGGCGCACAGAAGCTTCGACAATCAAGACTAGAGATGGCAGCCAAGCAGCGAGCGATCCATTCTCACAAAACGCAACTCAAGCTGTCGCGGTGGCGCTTTCTCGCATACGCGACTCGTCCGGAACATTTCCGCAAACTCGTATCGGCCGAATCGTCTGTTGCCGACGGGCCGATTCGTTCGATCTCGAGACAAGAGCGTAAACTGCACGTGACGCTCCGGCTTTCCGCGAAGCCAATCCGCTCCAAACGGCCAAAGCTTTTTGTTTTGGGACATGATCCAACCGGCGCGTTGCGTTGCGTGGATATGCAAATCCCCGATCGCTCTTCTTGCGTGGAAATGGCGGATTGCTTTACTGAGCAGCGCCTTGGGCTTGCGCGATATCGTGGCAATGCCTTCACGGGTGAGTTCACGGTTCCGATCGACATCTTGTCCTCCGCTCATGCACTCTTCGTCAAACTGGAACGCCGCTTGTGGTTCTTTGATGAGGCAGGCTGGCTTGAAATTCCGCGGACGGCTCGTCTTGAACAGATCCCAGCCGGTGAGCGCAGCTTTGTAGAGCAGCCGTCACTTCCCATTCGTTAGGCATTTTTTGAGCCGGCCCCCCTTTTCCGAGCCAAGCCGACCCCTTGAATCTTAGCCCCGGCAGGGGTCAGTTTCCGCCGTTTCAGGAGGCTGATCGCCGAATCTAAATTTCGCTCGACTAAGTCCGCGCCAAGTGGCGGCAGACCTGTCAAAAACCATCCACAAGAGTCTAATGGCGGCTTCAAACCAGCGATAAACGCGGCCAATCGCCGAACGCGCCACTAGAATTTTGTAAGGTAACAGGAGTGCCTCGCAGTCATTCCGAGTCAACTGGCGTGGCTGGCGCTCGCAAATTCCCCGCAGGGTGCGCTCGCCCGCCGCCTTCATGGAACCAAGGCGCGACTCATCTCGACGAAGGCTGAGCTGATTTCCATGGTAGCGCCACATTGCCAGTTTTCTTGGCAAATGCACCGAACCAGCACAAGCGGTGAGACGAAGCAACCACTCGTAGTCAGCAATAGAACCTATCTTGGTTTCAA
>WNFP01011640.1_pt1 | contig 10666 bp, 10 predicted proteins | sample 5400201 | NCBI WGS metagenome assembly WNFP01 (sample SAMN13153355, study PRJNA577476) | soil metagenome | isolation source: 115 cm saprolite under Madrone tree | place: USA:California | collected 2016-06-14
TGCTCACTAAATCCAGAAGAAGCCGGTGAACGGCGTCGAAGACCTTTGGCAATTCGACCCGAATCGCCGCCAACTCATTTACGTCGAAAAAACGGCGGTAATTGATCTCTTCGGCCGCGACGCGCCAGGACGCCAGCCGATACGATTGCGCGTTGAGCAATTCATCCAGGATGTCAAAGCTGCGTGCGTCGCCCGGCTTTCCGTTGATTTGTGCCAAGGCTTTTTCGAGCGCCTGTTGCACCTGCGGCGCTTCGGCACAAAGTCGCTCCAAGCGTCGCTTGATGATCTCTTTTTCTCGAATGCGCTCTGTGATCCGTTTTGGATCAGCTTCCGTGCGCTTCGGCAAGTATTCGAGCGCGGTCAGAATGCTTTGTAATTCCGCATAAAAATCTTCGTCCTTGTGTCCGGCGAGATTTTTTAAAGCAATTTCGAGAACGTAACGATACGTTCCCGGGGCGATCGGGAGTCTGCGCTCGCCATAGAACAGAAAGAACATTCCTTCTTCGAGGCGCACCTGCAACTCGCCGCGCTCAAGGACGCGGCCGTATTGGTCGCTCAGGATTGGCAGAAGAACTTTGTCGCGCAGATCAAATTTCCGCGGCTCCCAGTCGATGTCGAAATAGGGCGCATACCTGGAGTTGCGCCCGTTTTCCAGAACATCCATCCACCACTGATTCCGCGAGTCCGCGATGCCGACGTGGTTCGGTACAAAATCCAGCACCTGGCCCATTGAGTGCGCATGCAGTTCCGCGATCCACGCGTCATAATCGGCGCGCGAGCCGATGGCGGCGTTCAGCTTGTTGTGATCGGTAATATCGTAACCATGCAGAGTGTCAGGGCTCGCCTGAAAATACGGTGATGCATACACGTCACTAACTCCCAGCGCGTGCAAATATGGCACGATCTCGCGCGCCTGAGAAAAGGTGAACCAGCGATTGAATTGCAACCGGTAGGTAGAAGTTGGAATGCGCGGATGCTCCTTTTTCACGGCAGGAAGCAAACGTCCAACGCCCAACGTCCAACGTCCAACACCGAAATTCAGAGTCTGATTTTGAGATTGAGGGTTCGCTGGGCGTTCGGCGTTGTCTTACATTTTCTCCGGCACCTTGATCCCGAGAAGGCCGAGACCCTGTTTCAAGACTCGCGCGGTCAAATCGCACAAGGCGAGACGCGAACTGCGCGCCGGTTCCGCTGATTTCAGCACCGGGCAGGCCTCATAAAATGTGTGGAAGCTGTTCGCTACCTCGAACAGGTAATTTGCCAGAATATTTGGCCGAAAATCATTCAGCACTTGCGGAAGGACCTCAGTAAACTGACACAGGCGTTTGGCGAGATTGATTTCGGCGGAATCGGCGAGAGCTAGCGCTGTAGCCACCGGCCTGTGGCCGGTCTCCGCGTGTCGCGTGTCAGCGCTGACGCCCCACAGGGGCGTGGCTACAGCGGATTCGCCTGCTTTGCGAAAAATCGAACGAACCCGGACGTACGCGTTCTGCAAGTACGGCGCAGTGTTTCCCTGCAGGGACAGCATCTTGTCCCATGAAAAAATGTAATCGGTCATTCGGTATTGCGAGAGATCCGCATATTTCACCGCGCCGATCCCGATCTTCCGGGCAATGTCCGTCTTTTCGTCGTCGCTCAGGCTCGGATTTTTCTCCTCGATGATTTTGCGGGCGCGCTTGCAGGCTTCCTCCAGAAGATCACGCAATGGCACGTTCTCACCGGAGCGCGTCTTCATCAGTTTCCGGTCCTCGCCGAGAATACTGCCAAACGTGATATGGTGCAGATCAGCCGTATAACCTTCGCGCCTAGCAATCTCGAAAATTTGTTTGAAATGCAAAATCTGCGGCGCGCCTGACGCGATAATCAACCGTAGCGAGATCTGTCGTGGCGTAATTAAAACCCCCGTCCCGTTTGCGGATGATCAGGGGTTTATCGGCCAGTTCGGGATCATCGCGGAAGAACACGACTACAGCGTCTTCACTGATGTCAGCTATCTTGGCCTTGAGCAGACGATCTACTATCCCGGGCAATCGATCGTGATAAAAACTCTCGCCGCATTGAAGGTCGTAATGGACGTCGAGCAGTTTGTAAATTTCACTGAACTCACGCATCGAAAGTTCGACGCACTTTTTCCAGATCGCGATATTCTCGGGATCACCCTGTTGGAGCTTTATCAGTTCCTGTCGGGCAGCGTCTCGTGCCTCGCTCCGGGCCATATGTCTTCGCCGCGCCGAGCCTTTAGCTTCTTGCACGTCATGCTCGGCTCGGGCTTTTACATTGGCGAGCTTGTACAGATTTTCCAACGCGGCGATCGGTCGCTCCGATTTCTCATCCGGTCTTTGCTGCGGGAAATTCTTCCATCCCCAGATAATCAGTCCGAACTGTGTTCCCCAATCACCAACGTGATTGTCGCGGATGACTTCGTGCCCGAGAAACTGCGCGATGCGCGCCAGCGCGTCGCCGAGCACGGTACTGCGGATGTGACCGACATGCATCGGTTTAGCCACATTCGGTGAGCCAAAATCAATCACGATGCGTCGTGGCGATTTCTCCTTAGCAACACCGAGGCGCTCATCCCGCAGCACCTCCATAGTCTTTTCAGCAACTGCGCTGGGACGCAGTGTGAAATTAATGAACCCCGCGCCCGCGACCGCCGGTGGTTCGCATATGCCGCCAGCATCGAAGTGCGCGACGATTTTCTCCGCTAGAACTCGCGGATTTTCGCCGCGCTGCTTGCCCAATATTAGAGCGGCGTTAGTCTGGTAATCGCCAAAGCGCGGATCGCTTGCCGGCGTCAATTCGCCGGCGTCCGGCAAACCTGCAGCGCGGAGCGCGTCGGAAAGCTTCTTTGCGAGAAGTAATTGAAATGTCTGCATTGTTAGTCCGCCACTGCCTTGTTGTAGCCGCCTCGCTGTGCGAGGCGCGGCGCTGAGGTTTTCTTGCGTCCGCGCGCCACGTCGCCCACAGGTCGACGGCTACAGTTACGAGCGATCGCGAAAGATCGACAAAATTTCCTCTGCGGATTTCGCGCTGGCCAGACTTTCGCGCACAGAGCGGTCGTTCAGGAACTTCGCAATGGAAGCCAGCGTGCGCAGATGCGTCTGAAATTGATTTTTCGGCACGATGAACAGGACGATGAATTTCACGGGAGCGTTATCGAGCGCATCAAACTCAATGCCGGTAGTGGATCTTCCAAATGCGGCGACAACTTCGTCGATCCGATCGGACGAACAATGTGGAATGGCGATCCCGAACCCGATTCCTGTGCTCATGGTTTCCTCGCGCTGTCTAAGCGCAGTAAGAATAGAGTCGCGATCCTGGGGTTCTATTTTGCCAAGACGAACGAGCAAATCGATCAACTCAACGATAGCGGCCCAGCGCTCCGTTGCTTTCATCTCTGGGATGATTTGCTCGGCGGAAAGTAAATTGGCCAAGGACATGCAGATTCCCGGTGCGGGAGGCCAAGCTTAGCGGCAGCGCCTGGGTTGACAAGCGTGTTTTGACACAACGGCGCTTACGGCTCGCGAACCTTGTAATTCAATCGCCGGGATAGCAGCCAGCGCACGCCGAACATATCGATTGTCGCGCGGAAAGCGCGGTTACCCAGCCCGTATTTGCTTTGGCCGAAGCGGCGTGGCCGATGGTTCACTGGAATCTCCACAAGCCGGTAACCGGCGCCTTTGACCAGCGCGGGAATGAAACGGTGCATTCCCTTAAATGGAACGAGGGCAGCGACACATTCGCGCCGCATTGCCTTCAGCGTGCAACCGGTGTCGCGCACGCCGTCCTTTGTGAAACGGCTGCGAACCGCATTCGCAATCCGACTCGTTAAGCGCTTCACGCGCGTGTCTCTACGCTGCGCGCGATAGCCGCAGACGAGATCGGCGCCTCGCGTAATTTCAGCAAGAAGCTTTGGAATATCAGCCGGATCATTTTGCAGATCGCCGTCGATAAGAACCGCAGTTGCGCCACGCGCTGCTTTGAGACCGGCATAAATCGCCGCGCTTTGCCCGGTATTTTTTTCGAAACGAATCACGCGCACGTTCGTCTTTGGTTCAATTCTCTCAAGTGTGCGATCGACCGATCCGTCATCGACGAAAATGATCTCGTAATCGAAGTCTTTCAGCGCTGCGCCTAGCTCTGACAGCAAGATCTCCATGCTCTCTTCTTCATTAAAAAGAGGAACCACGACGGAAACGGCCGGTGAGTTTAACTGATGCGTCATAGCGGGAGCGTTCGGTAGTTACGGCAAAGAAATACGTGCCATGTTCGCAAGACTTTGCCGTAGCGCCGCACCTCAATGGTCCCCACCGGCTCTGTTGATTGAAATCCGGCCCTGATGTTATGGGGCACATGTTCTTTCTCGCCGCTCCGAATAAAGAGAGCATCGCGTCCGACGAAGGGGTTAACGCCGTTCTCCTCGGTGTACGTTTCACCCTCTGGTCGCGGCGTGCCCGGTTTTAGTTCGACGAATTCGTCGTAGCGCGGCCAAAACGAGAACTGGTTCACCATGTCCTGCGATTCGGGAATATAAGCCGGCGGATGACCGGGGCCCTCTACCCGTTTATCGCGGAGATAAAAGGAAATCTCTGATGCCCGATCACGCGCGTCGGCAATCAAGAAAAGTTTCTCTCCCAATTTTGTTTCCAAATCGTTACGCATTTTTTCCAGCGCGCTGGTAGCGCTTTTCCATCCGCGCATTCGGTCGCTTGGATCACTTCGCTTGAACTGGTACCCAGCCACGCGCAGCACATCGGTGTCCAGGGCGACGACGCTCATGGTGAGCCCAACCAGTATCGCCACGAGAGCGCCCAGTCGTAACATCCCGCTCGCTTCGAGTTTTTCCCACCAGAAATGAATTGCCAAAAGGCCGAAGCCTAAAAAGGCAAGTGCATCCCAATTCGGTGCAGCGGCCTTGTTTAATGAAAGCAGCAAGTAAAACAGAAACACTGGTAACCCAAACCACATCAAGAACAGCACCTTGAACTGCTGATTGACGCGTCGCCAGCTTGCGATGATGCCCCAAACAAGGGCAAAGAAGAGAAATGGCGAGTAAGTCAGAAAATGTTGGCCTAGAAACGAAAGGACCTCGGCCGGATGAAAACCAAAGCCGTGCTCGAGACTTCCCCGCGAACGCAGATGCACCAGCGTAATCCAGGCATGTTGCTGGTTCCACGCTATCGGCGGCACTGTGCAAAGAGCGAATACACCGAGCAATGAGTAAAGGCCCGGGCGCGCAAACTCCCGCCTGAGTCGGGGAGCGAGCGCGAGCACCAATACAATCGACACAAGTTCAAGTGCGTTCGTGTACTTGGAAAGAAACCCAAGCCCAATCAGCAATCCCGTAAGCGGCCAATACCAGGAGAAACGCGGGCTTTTTTCCACCGCTAACCAAAACGTGAACATCGCCGCCAACCAGAAGAAAATCGACAAGGCATCAATCGTCATCACGAATGCACCGATATTGAAGATCGGGGTAACGTTCAGCGCGATCACAGCCCACAAGCCGGCGGTGGCATTGAACAAACGCCGCGCGAAACAAAATAGTAGTAGACTTGTTCCTGCTGCGAGCAGCGGACTGAAGAAGCGGACGCCGAATTCATTCGAGCCGAAAACCGCAGTGCTGGCGCGGATGAGAAAAGCAATGGCCGGCCCTTTGCTGAAATACGCCGGCGCGAGCCGCTCCGACCACATCCAGTAATGCGCCTCGTCAAATTCGAGATCAGTCGTCGCCAGCATTGACAGTCGAATTGCGGTCAGCGCGACGACGAAAATCCAGACCGCGCGCGTGGTACTCATAGAGAGTGGCGCGGCGCGCCCGCCGGTCGCGCCCTACCATTCAACGCAACCAAACTTGGATGACGCGCAAAAAGCTCCGGCACCAATTTGCGTCCCGCGATCCTCCAGATCAATTCGAACAGGGCGAGCAAAAACAGTGATTCACCGATGCCAAGAAAAACAGTCGCGAGCACATCGCTGGGCCAATGTGAGCCGAGATAAATTCGCGAATAACCGACCGCAGCTGTGACGAACCAATACAGCCACCCCCGACGCCAGTAAAAGACGGTGCAAAAAACGGCAATTATTGTGTTAGTCGCCACGTGTCCTGAGGGAAACGACGGTCCCGATCGGCTGCGATCGGAGGAATCGGAAAAGCGAATAGTCGGCCTCTTGAAAACGGCTAGAAATTTTGGACGCGCCTTTTGTAACTGGACCATCCGCACGCTTTCGACCTGTTTCGGCCGACGGCGATCCACAGCCGACTTTAATGCGCTCGTTACCAAGCCTCCGATTAACAAAGACAACACGAGGCAGACGACGAACGCGCGCGCTTTGAATCCACCAAACAAAAGTGCGCTAGCTCCAACTGCAACAAACAATGGTCTCCAAATGTCGGCATCGCTGACTGCCGCCATGAACAAGTCTAGAAACGGGCTTGTCCATTGTTGGTTAATTAAATGCAAGAAAGACTGGTCCATGCGACCGAAATCAAATGGCGCCTAAGCTTTAATCGCTACCTTGTAATAAACAAATGCGGCATAACGACGAAGCACGAATGACGAATGACGAAACAAGATCGAATGCTCCAATGACGAATGTACAATCAGGCGCTCTCTTTTTGTCATTCGCGCTTCGTCATTCCTTCGTCATTCGGCATTCGACATTCGTCATTTGTTTAGTGTTCGCGGCGATGTCGAGCTTCGCGGACCCAGCGTCATCAGCCAAAGACATCCTCGCCTCTGTCCGCATGATGGAGTCCAAACAGCAAATCGATCTGCAGGGACAGCTTCGACAGAATGATGTCGTGATTCCATTCCGGCTGGTGCAAAACGGACCACTGATTCGTTATTCCTTCACAAATCCCGATGAGGTTTTGCAATTGCGCCTGGGTGAGAATAGTTCGCGGCTTGATCTTGTGAGCGAGGGTGAGACCGAAAAGTTTCCCGCCTCCAAGCTCAATCAAAGAATCCGCGGCACGAGCGTCACGTACGAAGACCTCTCCTTCAAATTTCTCTACTGGCCGACTGCGCGAGTTTTGGGTGAGGAAAATGTCCGCACTCGCAATTGCTGGAAACTTCAACTGCGCGCGCCTTCGAGCGAATCGCAGTACTCAAATGTGTTGCTGTGGGTGGACAAGGCGAGCGGCGCGCTGATGCGGATGGAAGGCTATGACTCGAACGCGCAGCTCGCGAAGCGTTTTGAAGTCGTCTCAGGGCAAAAGATCGAAGGTCGCTGGTTTCTGAAACAAATGCGCGTGGAAGAATTCCAGCCAGGCACGAGTCACGTACAGGCGAGGACATACCTGGAAATTAAGAGGTAGAGACGCCGCGCCGCGGCGTCCGCCTCACCCTGGAAAAGGCGTTAGTGCACCTGGTGCTGGTCGGATTTTGCCCCGCTTACCACCAGCCTGCGGCCAAGGAATTCTTTGTCGTGCAATTCCTCCACGGCGCGTTTCGCCTCGTCGATGGTTTGCATCTGCACAAAGGCAAAACCTTTCGAGCGCTGGTTGTGCCGGTAACTTACTACCTCGGCATTTTGCACATGGCCCACTCCGTTGAACAATTCAAACAGATCGCTCTCGGTGGCGTCGAATGAAAGATTGCCAACGTACAGACGTGGCGAACTGACTTCAATGCGCTCGGGTTTGCGCGCCGGTCGCGAAGGCTGCGAACCATTGCGCGGCTGCGGTGAAGTTTTTCTTTTCTCCCCGCCGTTTCCGAAAAATTCGGCAACCCGTTGCCAGAATGTTTTTTTCTGCGTCTTCACTGCTTCCTGCCGGTCTCGAAAGCGATCGTGATTTGCTCTGCGTCGGCCCTCCCCGCGCGGGCGGCGGGGGCGTCTTCCTGATGAATAAGAGTTCATGTTTATCCTTAATCTTTGTCCAATGGTTAAAATGGCGGAGCGCCCCAAAAAGGTTCGGGACACCGTCCGCGGCGCGCGAATCATCAAGAGTCCAGTCAAACTTTTTGCAAGCACTCTGCGACGCCAATGGAAACTCCGCCTCATGTCGGAAATGGACTTGTCTCACAGCGCATGCCGGCGCACTCAACCAACGAAGCAGTGATGCCGCAATCGTTTGCAGCATCGGCTCAAGAAACCTGAATCGTCGTAGAAACCGGACGCGCGGAAGATCGAAGAAGATTCCCGACATCTCGGCGTGATTATGGCCTGCTTACGGCGCGATTGCAAGTGGGGGTCGGCACAGTGCACTGCCCTCGTTTCTGTTTAGCGCCAAAGCGCTTTTTCACTGTGGCCTGGGGCATCGTCCCAGGAATTAATTGCCCCCGAACACCAGCGCTGAAAGCGCAATTCAGGCCCGAAGTGACTCGCGCTTTCAGCGCTGGCGTTGCGCTTTTACGACTCCTGGGGCGCTTGCCCAGGCTGATGGTGAATGCTGCGCCGTTGGCGCGATCATACATGGCTGGGCCTTTACCTGGAAGTCTTCGGTAGCGCAGTGTCGCTCCCATCTTTTCGATTAGCGCCGAATCCAGTCGTCGCGCAAGGAGTACGCACGCGACTTGATGTATTCTCGTGGGCGCTCGCCGCGAATCGGCTGCACAAAATATCGCAAATCGCGCCGGCTTAATCTCGGTTCGTAGCCGAATTCCGGCATGAGATCGCGGCAATGCCATTCTACCCACCCGATTTCGTCTTCCGAGAGTTCACCTTCCCATCGAGTCGCCGGTTCTGAGCTGATTTGCGAGAAGTTAATCCGCGCCGCGGAGTATCATCCTGGCCGGCTCGCAGACCAATTTTTCATAAGGCACCACGAGACCGGGAATCTCGCCGTCGCGCACACGCCTGGCCAGCCGGGCAGCTACCCGCCAGTGCGCAATCACGTAATAAGTCGAAAACCTTCCTGTTTGTCGTGTCTTCTCCAACGCGATTTGCGCCGCGAGAATGGCGCGCGGGTCGCGCATCGTGACCAGAATTTTTGCATCCGGGAAGCGCTTGAGGACCTCCGGAATGTGATTGCGATTGGCCGGAGTTTTTTCCACCCAGCGCGCTACCGTACCCAAAGGCCGTTCCAGCGTCGCCGCATATGCTTTCACCATTAGCACAAGCAACTCTTCCTGTGCATTCACGGGATCAAATGCCGCACTCTCGAATGTCTCGAAAAATTTCTGGCGTGGGAACGTAGAGTAATTCCGCTTACCCCATTTGCATGGGCCGCCGAACAGCACGTTGGAAAGCGATTGTTTCGTCAGGTAATCAAACTGCGCGCGGCGACCGCGTGGCGCGTATTTGGTCAGGACGGTAGGAAAATAAGCGGTCTCTTCCGGCAACACGAGTAGCTCGGGATGATTATCGAGTAATGCGATTAAAAGGGTCGTGCCAGATTTCGCCTGACCAGCGATGAAACAGGCGCGTTGCCCGAATTGCAAATCCTGGATCGAACTCTTCATTTGGCGCTGCGTAGAAACCAATCGATAAAACGCGGCAGCCCTTCGCTAAATCGCGTAGTTGGTTTGTAGCCGAGTAGTTTTCTTGCTTTCGAAATGTCTGCACAAGTCAGCGGCATATCGCCGGGCTGCTCCGGCAGCTGGTTAACTTTTGCTTTTTTTTCAAGCGCATTTTCGATCGCCACGATCAAATCTTTAAGTTGAATCGTTTCGCTTTCACCAAGGTTAAAGATGTCGAAGCACGGGCCTTCGTACTGGAGAGCAGCCATCGTTCCTTGAATCACGTCATCGATGTAAGTGTAATCGCGGCGCGTTGTGGCGTCCCCAAATTGATCTATGGGTTGCCCGTCGTAAATGCGTCGGGTGAATTGATGGATGGCCAGATCCGGACGTTGCCGCGGACCGTACACGGTGAAGTAACGAAGCGCCAATACACGCAGATTGTAGAGATGTGAGTAAGTCGAGCAGAGAAATTCGCCTGCGACCTTCGTAGCGGCATACGGGCTGAATGTCTGGCTAAGATGTTCGTCTTCCGAAAATGGGACCGTTTTCGAAGCTCCATACACAGATGAGCTGGAAGCAAAGACAAACCGCTCGACACCAGTTACACGCGCCGCCTCAAGCAGGTGTAATGTCCCAGTGACATTTGTATCGTAGTAGAGGCGCGGGTATTGAATCGAGGGTCGAACGCCTGCGCGCGCAGCCAGATGCGTGATCGCGTTAACTTTCTCGCGGTGAAATAAATTTCGCACCGATTCGCCGTCGCGAAGATCCACGTGGTAAACGGTTACGTCTTTGGCGAAACCGGCAATGTTGGCGTGCTTGATCTGCGGATCGTAAAAATCGTTGAAGTCATCGAGGATGACAACGTCGTGTCCGCCCGCCAGCAGCTTCTCGGCGAGATGCGACCCAATAAAACCCGCGCCGCCTGTTACCAAGATTCGCATGTGCCCAAATTAGCCACAGAGCAGCAAGCACCAAATCCAAACATCCAAGCTCCAGAGAAGCTCAAAGCGACGAGCTTCAAGGAGCGAAGGCTTGAGCAGCCCCGAAAGCCTTCGGGGCTGGGAAGCTGTAACTCCTTGATTTCAGAAGTCGCGCCAGTGCGAAAGCAAATAAAACCAGTTTAAAGCGAGCACCGCGACGATGACTCCTCGCGCGTATTTCCTTTCAGCCTAACGAAACACGATTCGCAAGCGAGGCCCGCGCATTGCTAGCGTCACCAAAGCATAGAGGTCAAATGCGATCACGCTGCACAAAAG
>WNFP01004990.1_pt1 | contig 10665 bp, 9 predicted proteins | sample 5400201 | NCBI WGS metagenome assembly WNFP01 (sample SAMN13153355, study PRJNA577476) | soil metagenome | isolation source: 115 cm saprolite under Madrone tree | place: USA:California | collected 2016-06-14
CGGCGCTCTATCGCCAGCACGCGCATCGAAACGAGCTGGTGAAAGAATTGTCGCGGCGGAAAATCCCTTTTGTGATCGCCAGGCTGTCCATCCTCGAACATCCGCTGGTGCGCGATGTCCTCGCTTATCTGCGCTTGCTCGCGCAGCCCTATGACGACATCGCCTGCGCTCGCGTGCTTTCCGCTCCCGCGTGGCACCTGCAACCCGAAGATCTCGTCCGTCTGGCCGAGCGCGCCGCAAAGAAGCGCGGGACCGCGCTTTACGACGTGCTGCAGGCCCCGCAGTCCGAACTGCCTTTTGATGCTTCGCATTCCGCGCTCGGCGGCCTGCTCGACTTCCTTACCGAGCAAAGAAAAACCCAAAAGCAGCGGACGGCCAGAGACATTTTGGGAGATTTGATGGAGTGGCTGGAAATCCCGCAGCGCGCCAGCGAGCAGGACTCCCACTACGTGACGCGGCTGTCAGAATTTGTGAAGGAATGGGAAGCCAAGAGTGAGACGCGCGGGCTCGCCGAGTTCCTCGAATACCTCGATTATTTCGAACAAGCAGGAGGAACCGTCAGCCTCGAAGAGGATCCGCCGGGCGACGCGGTGCAGTTGATGACCGTGCACGCCGCGAAAGGCCTGGAGTTTCCCCAGGTATTCGTCTTGCGAGTGAACAATAAGAAATTCCCCGCCACGGAAAGACCCCGTGTCTTCGAATTCCCGGCCAGACTCATGAAAGAAGGTCAGCCCGCGGAACAGTTCCACATCCAGGAAGAGCGCCGCCTGTTCTACGTTGCGCTCACCCGAGCGCAAGAGCGCCTGACTCTGACCACGCTCACCGATAAAGAAGGCAAGGTTTCCACCTTCATCGAAGACATCGTGATGGACCCGGCGGTGAAGCACAGAGACGTCCGCCAGATGATGCCGAAGTTGCCGCCTGCGAGCGAGCCTGCCGCTGCAAGAAGCCCTTCGACGGCAACCCCATCGCAACTCTTCCCCGCTTCACCGACTCCCCCGAAGATTTTCTGCAGGATTGCGGAATGGGCCGAGAGCTTCCACCCGCAGTCGCCGGAGCCGCTCACGTTGAGCCCATCGGCCGTGAATGGCTATCGCACCTGCCCACAGCGGTATTTGTTCGGATATCTTTGGTCGCTGAAAGAAGGCCCAAAAGCCACTTTGAGTTTCGGCAGCATCATGCACAGCACCATCAAGCGTTTCGTCGGCGAACTCCGCAAGGGGAACGAGCTGCCGTTCGAAGAGTTGCAGCGGCTCTTTGAGATGGAATGGCGTTCCGTAGGATTCGAGGACGAATACCAGGAGGCAGAATACAAAAAGGACGGTATCGAGCAGCTTCGTGCGTTCTACACCGCGGTGATGGAGGCGCCCCCGCGAGTGCTGGAGCAGGAAAAGGGTTTCGAATTGCCGCTGGAGAACAGCGTAACCATCATCGGACGAATGGATCAGGTAAACGCGCTCGGCAGCGTTGACCGTTCTGGGGTCATAAAGACGAAGGACGTGGAGATCGTCGACTACAAAACAGGCAAGCCCAAAAAAGATGCTGACGCGAAGAAAGATCTGCAACTCAGTCTCTACGCGCTCGCCGCGAAAGAGATTTTCGAATGGAACCCCGTCCGCCTGGTCTTTCACTACCTGCAAAACAACCAGATCCAGGTGAGCACCCGCGATTCGAAACAGCTCGACGAGGCTCAGAAGATCGTGCAGGAAACCGCCGCTGACATTCGAGCCGGGGAATTTCCTCCCAATCCGGGTTTCATCTGCCGCTCTTGCGCCTACAAGCCCATCTGCCCGGCGCATGAAGAGGCCCTGAGCCCCTAAGCGAACACAGCGGAATTTTTCCAATCGTTCCCCTGGAGCAATGCCAACGAGAGGAGGCCAATTGAATCGAAAAAACGCTTACTTGTTCCTTTGCGTTCTCGGAGCTGTACTCCCCTATTCGGAATTCATCCCGTGGATCATGCAAAACGGGCCCAACGCTCAGCTTTTCGTACGGCAACTCTTCGCCAACCGCATCGGTGGATTCTTCGGATGGGACGTCTTAATCTCGGGCGCGGTCCTGGTGGGGTTTGTGCGCAGCGAAGGCAAACGCCTCGGCATGAGCCTCCTGTGGCTACCGATTCTCGGCTTGTGCGTCGTTGGCGTTTCTTTTGGCTTCCCGCTCTTTCTTTATCTCCGCGAACGCGTGCTCGAGGGAGTCGAAGGGACGACTGAAACAGTAGGAACAGTCAAATCCTGACGGAATTCCGCCCTGACCCGCTCCGCAGGCGCAAAAAAGGCGCCCCAACCCGGTCGGAGCGCCTTGATCTTTCGAATCCTGTTGGAGAGGGGTTACTTCCCTTTTTTCGGGGCCTTTTTCTCGTCCTTCTTCGCCTTTTTCTTCATTCGAATCTCCTTCCCAGACTGGGCAGATGCCGGGCGTCACCGCCAACCACCCGCCGTTCATTTCATATACGAGCGGTCTTCGCTGGAGTCAAGAGATTTCGACGTCCAAGGCGAAAAAGTCCTCTACCTCGGCGTGGCTCCCGCATAGTAGCCCTCGCGCGTCAGGATGGTCAGACCCTCGCGCTTTACTCGGACCTCGATAGAATGATACTCCGCGCCGCGGTCCGTCCCCGCAGGCGCGTACGCCAGGGTGTATTGGTTGCGGGCTTCTTCCGTGACCCTCGCGTAAAGCTCCTCCATCGCCCGGCTCTTCAATCCGTAATAAACATCGCCTCCGGTATCGTGGGCGTATTTCGAAAGCCGTTCGAATCGGCGGTCAAAGAAGGCGCTGCCCACGCCCACACCGTAGACCGCGATGTTGTATCGAAGGAGTTCTTTCAGCGCCGTATCGTAGTTGTAAGTGTTGAGCTTAGGCGCGTTCACGCCATCGGAAATCAGGAAAATGATCTTCCGGCGTTCCCGGTCGCGATCCTTCAACAACTGCGCCGCGGCATAAACCGCGTCGTCCAGCGCCTTGGTGGGCTGGCCCTTCAGGTTCGCTAGACCCCCTGAGATGTTCGGCGCGTCTCCGGTAGCGGAGCGGCCGTTGATGGTCGGCCCATTATTGATGGCGGGACTCGTGGGCCCGACCGAAGGCTCATCGTCGAGACGGGTGCGTTTCAATTCGGTGAGGAGTTTGTCCTGGTCGCTCGTAAAGCCCTTGCCGGGGTGGAAAAACTGGTCAAAGCGGCACACGAAAGCCTCGTCATTGAGGCTGAGGGCGGCGACGATTGCTCGCAGGCTCTCGTTAACCTGCTTGGCGTACTTGGATTGCAGGTCGTTGTCAATCAGCACGACCATGGAAATGGGAACGGCCTCCGCCCGGAAGAAGGCGATTCTCTGCTCGACGTTGTCCTCGAAGATTCGAAACTCGTCTTGGCGCAGGTCGGCGACAAGCCCGCCGGCTCCATCTTTGACCGTCACCGGCACGATGACTTGATTCACCGGAATCCTGATCCTCGTTTGACCACCGTTCTGGTCCGTGGCGGACTGTGGGTCCTGCACGGCAGGAGCGCGGCCCGCGCCCGGTTGCGGCTGTTGCGACCGGAGCAGTGCGGAAGGCCCTGTGAGGAGAAGTGCACCGGTCATCAACACGGTTTTTCGTAGACTTTTCATAGTCCTCGGGCCAAACTTCGTATTGCAATGATCCGCTCGGGGCGGTCTCAGCCACGCATCCATCGCACCGCTTCGCGGCATCCTACAGGGCGGCGGTACCCCGCGGGCGTTTTCCGGCCGGGCATTTCTCGTCGAGGAAAGTATACATGCGTTCCATCAAGGTTGTGACGCAGTGCACTGCGGCATTGGTTGTCTGGACGCTGGCCCTGCCGGCGCTGCCCCTGGAACGTCCCGCAGCGGCTCAAGTAATCAAGACGCAAGTCAACCTGGTCAACCTCTTCGTGACTGTTCGCGACAAGAACAAGCGCATCATGGGCGATCTGAAGCAAGAAGACTTCAAGGTTGCGGAAGACAATCAGGATCAGAAGATCGCCTTTTTCTCGAAAGAAGTTTCCCTCCCCATCACCCTGGCGCTTTTGCTGGACACCTCCGGCAGCGAGCAGTTCATGCTCGGCGCCATTCAGGAAGCCGGTAGCGCCTTCCTGAACCGCGTCTTGCGCAAGGGCGACGAAGCTCTGGTGATGTCCTTTGATTCGGACGTGGACCTGCTCTCGGATTTCACCGAGGATCGCCCACAGCTCGACCGCGCGGTGCACCGGACGCGCATTAATATTCCAAGCGGCGGGTCGATCGGCGGAAACCCCGGCCCCATCGGGTCCCGGCAGATCACTGGAACCGCTCTTTATGACGCCATCTATCTTGCGTGTTCGGAGAAACTCAACACCGAAGCTGGGCGCAAAGCGATCGTCATCGTCACCGACGCCCAGGATGAAGGCAGCAAGGTGAAGATTGAGGAAGCCGTCGAGGCCGCCCAGCGCACCGATACCGTGATTCACATCATCCTTGTCGCCGATCCACACTTCGGAGCGAACACAGGCGCCGCGAAGAAGCTCGCGGAAGAAACAGGCGGCCGGGTGCTCTCCGCAAGCTCGGGTAAAAAGCTCATGCAGGCGTTCGATGAAATTTCCGAGGAGCTCCGGAGCCAGTACACCCTGGGCTACTATCCGTCGAACTCGACGCGGGACGGCAAATTCCGCAAGATTAAAGTTGAAACCGCCAACCGCGACTTGAAGGTCCTCGCCCGCAAAGGCTACTACGCCCCGAAGGGATAACACAGGCGGGTTCTGGATCCTGCTCCTTGTGCCCCGGTGCTCGGCAGAGAAAGCGTCACCGCCGATGATCAGCAGCTACCCTGCACAGCATGCAGGTCCGAGAACCAACTTGGCGGTGAGATTACTTCCCGAAGTATATCCGCGAAGCATGTATCGGCTTCTGGCCCCTACGATGCCTGCGTATTTCGAGGGAAGACCGTATGAACTGGGCGCGACTCATTGCGATCGTTGTTGGGGCCGGTGTCGTCTCGTCGCTCACTGACTGGTTCTTCGCCGGCGATTGGATTCATCGTCGCTTTACCTATCCCGAAATTTGGCGTCAGGGTGCCGAAGGGAGAGCAATCGCTCTCACCAGTCCGCTGCCATTTCTGACCTGCGGAGTCTTTGCCTATGTCACCGCCCGGCTTGGTCTTCATTCTGTATCGGGCGCGGTCAAACTGGCTGTTGCGGTTTGGCTGATTGGCCCGCTTCCGCTGATCCTCACGAATGCCGCATTTATGAAGCTTCACCGAGTGTTTGTGGCGTCTTATGCGATCGGCTGGTTAATAAAGCTCACCATTGTTGCCATGGCAGTTGGCTGGTTCCTTCGTTGACGCCGGCAGGAGAACCGATCATCTGATGATCGCGCCGCCAGCGGGATTGGGAGCAGCCGGCACGTTCGCGTTGGCGCGTGCGAAATAGCCGCGGCGCGCGCGGACCTGGTAGCCCTTGTGGTCGGGCACTTCGATGCGGATCTTGTGGTAACGGCCGTCCAGTACGTAGTTCGTCGGGAGATAGGCGACGGAATACTGGTTGCGAAGTTCGTCGCCGATATCCTGAAACGACTGGTCCAAATCGTCCACGTGATAAGGGAAGAAGGCGCGGCCGCCGGTCTCCTCGGCAAGTTCCTGAAGAATTTTGTCGCCACCGGTCAGGTGATACTTGCGGTCTGACAATTTGTTCGGATCGGTCTGCGACAAAGAAATCCATTGCGTGCTGGTGCTGATGGTGTAGATGACCACGCTGGTGCGCTGTGCCATTTCGATGGCTTCCGAGCGCGTATGCGTGGATAAATTGTCGTCGCCGTCGCTGATGAGAATCATCACGCGCCGCACAATGTCCGGCTGATCTCCCGGCGGGCGCGGCGGGTGGCTCAGCTCTTTGACGCAGGCATCGTAAATCGCGTCGTAGATCGCGGTCCCGCCGCCGGCGCGCGTCCTGGTGATCTGGTCGCGGAGGGCGCCCGCGTCGTTCGTGAACGGCTGGATGATTTGCGGTTCGTCATCGAAGGTCATGACGAAGGCTTCATCCTTGTTGCGGCGAAGCACGCTAAAAAGAAAATTGACCGAGGCGTCTTGCTCGAATTTGATGCGCTCGCGGATGCTGTTGGAAGTGTCCATCAGCATGCCGATTCGCAGGGGCAAATCGGTTTGCCTGCTGAAATAACGGATTTCCTGGGGTTTGCCTTCGTCGAAAATCTTGAAGTCGCCCTTGTCCAATTCTGGAACCAGCTTGTTTCGGCGGTTCAGCACCGTGAAGAGCACGTCCACCAGGTTGACAACCGTTTTGATGGTTTGATCGTTCTGTTGCGCGGGCTCCTGCTTCGCCGGCGCCGATTGCGCCGGGACGCGGGATTGCGGTTTGCTGTCCGTGGGGGGTTGCTGAGCCTTGTCGGCCAAAGGAATCAGCAAGAGCGTGATCACCAAGGAAATGGAAGTAATTACCCGTGGCATTTGTACCGATTATAGGTACGCCGCCAGCGCAGCGTCAATTCGGCTCCGCGGTTCGCCCGCAGCGGCGCAAAGTTTTTCCAGGAACTTGCGTAGCTCGCCGGGGAGAGCGGCTCGAACTTCGATCCACGCGCCCGTCCGAGGCTGCGCGAAGCCGAGCTTGGCCGCATGCAGAAAATTGCGCCCCAGCGGCGGCATCATGACTTTTCCGAAGCGCATCTGTTTCGCCGCACCATAAAGCGTGTCGCCGACGACCGGATGCTTGAGCGCGGAGAAGTGCACGCGAATCTGGTGCGTGCGCCCGGTGTGGAGCTGGACTTCCAGCAACGTCGTGTTGCCGATAGTCGCGAGAACGCGCCAATCGGTGCGAGCTTCCCGGGGATTGGAAATCGCAGTGCCGCGCCAGGTTTTGCGCTGCGCCGCCATGCGTGTGCGGCGGATGGGATCGCGCCCGATGGCCAGCTCAATACGGCCGCCTTTTTCTTTCAGACTGCCTTCCACCAGCGCGATGTAGGTCTTCTTGATGGCGCGCTGGCGGAACGCTTCGCCGAGCTTCGCGTGCGCCGCGTCGTTCTTGGCCACGAGGATCACACCGGAAGTTTCCTTGTCCAGGCGATGCACGATGCCTGGGCGCAAGGGATCGCCCGTCTGCGAAAGCGATTGCCCGCGGCCCAGGAGCGCGTTCACCAACGTGCCGGATGTATTCCCCGCCCCAGCGTGAACGGTCATTCCCGCGGGCTTATTGATGGCGATGACGTCGTCGTCTTCGTACAGGATATCGAGCGAAATCGCTTCGGGCTCGGCGCGGGGAGCCGGCCGCGGCCGGGCGCGCACAGTGACGAGTTCGCCGCCCCGAAGTTTCTGGGAAGATTTCGACGGTTTGTCATTGACGAGGACTAGGCCGCCGTCGATAAGTTCTTGCACGCGCGAGCGCGAGAGTTCTGGACAGTGCGTGGCCACGAACCGGTCGAGCCGCGTGCCCGCGTCAGTCGCTACCGCCAGAAGTTCATGGTCTTCGGGTTGGGCTCCGCCTGGCACGAGCCGATTGTAACAAGGCGAATAGGCGGCGGGGAGAGAGGCCACTAGGAATCAAGTCAAACTGCCGGAGGAGGCGAGCTGGGCGTACCAGTGGCCGGAGTCCTTGATGGTGCGCTTCTGGGTGCGGAAGTCGACGTAAGTGAGGCCGAAGCGCTGCGCGTAGCCCTCGGCCCATTCAAAATTGTCCATGAGGCTCCAGTGATGATAGGCGCGGACGTTGGCGCCGTGCAGCATGGCGCCGCCGAGCGCGTCCAGATAGCCGCGCATGAATTGGATGCGGCGATCGTCGCGGACGCGGCCGTGTTCGTCGGGTGAATCGAGATAGGAGCAGCCGTTCTCGGTGATTTCGAGGGGCGTCGTTTTGTATTCGTGAGCGATCCGCATCAGGAGGTCGTAGAAGCCGTCGGGCCAGACTTCCCAGCCGAAATCAGTGAGCGGGCCTTGGTGGGCATCGAAATTATGCACGCCGCTGGCGTCCTCGCCGGAGCCCGGGGGAATCGCGGAGACAAGCTGGCGGCGATAATAGTTGATTCCGAGAAAATCGAGCGGGGCGCGGCAGATCTCCATGTCGGCGGGTTTGACGCCCATGAGGTCGAGCGGATTATCGCCGGGAAACGCTTTGGGGTATGCGCCTTGGAGCGCGGGGTGGATAAACCAGACATTGCCGAGATCGTGGGCCCGATCCGCCGCCTGGCGATCCGCTTCGCTCGCGGTGGCGGGCTGGCAATGGGCCATGCTGAAAGCGGTGCCGACCTGTAGCTTGGAATTGATGGCCTTGATGGCGCGGAAAGCCTGGCCCTGCGCGAGGTTGACGACGTGGGTGGCGCGCATGCAATCGCCGAAATTGCTGCGTGCAGGAGCGTGAACGCCCCGGGCGTAACCCAGGAAGGTGAAGACCCAGGGTTCATTGAAAATGCACCAATGCGTGATGCGATCGCCGAGGGCGCGAACAACGATCTCGGCGTATTCGGTGAAGCGAGCGGCGAGATCGCGAGCGGGCCAGCCACCAGCATCTTCGAGAGCTTGCGGAAGATCCCAGTGGTAGAGCGTGCAGAGCGGGCGAATTTTCTCTTCGAGGAGTGCGTCAGCAACCCGCTTGTAGTGGTCGAGGCCTTTCGGATTGGGTTGGCCGGCGCCATTAGGCTGGATGCGGGGCCAGGAGACGGAGAAACGATAGCTATTGAGATTCATCTGGGTGAGAAGCGCTACGTCTTCCTTATACCGATGATAGGAATCGCAGGCGATGTCGCCCGTGGAGCCGCCCTTCACTTTGCCGACGGTGTGCGAGAAGCGGTCCCAGATGGATTCGCCCTTGCCGCCTTCGTTCCAGGCACCCTCGATCTGGTAAGAGGCCGTTGCGGCTCCCCAGATAAATTCTTCGGGAAATTGGAAGGGCGCGAAACGCCTCTGGGTGTCGAGCAGTCCGCGGATGAGGCGATGGCTGGCAGGCAGAATGGAAAAGCCCGCGGCGGCGCCCAGCCCCGTAAAGAGAAATTTGCGGCGGGTAAGGCCGTTGAGGGTCCAGCGGTTCATCTTCGACCTCCGGGTTAGACGAACGTTGTCCTAAGGTGCTTGGGGCTTTTCTGAGGAGGAAATATTACATCAAGAAGAATCAGAATAGCGCCAATGGTGATGGCGGAATCGGCGATGTTGAAAGCCGGCCACGGATTGAAAATGCGCCAAGGAAAGAACGGGAGCCAGACTTCGAAGAAGTCGGTGACGGCGCCGTGAATGATGCGATCGGTGAGGTTGCCAGTGGCTCCGCCGAGCAAAAGCGCGAGGCCCGCAGCAGTCAGCGGGCCACCGCCGTGGCTGGCGACAAGCAGCCAGGCGAGCACACTGATGACCACGATGGAGCCGGCGATTAGGAGCATGCGCGTGCCAGCGGAAGCGGAATCGGACAAGACGCCGAAGGCAATGCCCGGATTGGTGCTGTGCACGAGGTAAACGAAGTGATGAACGAGTTCGTGGCGCCAGCTTTCGGTGGTCTGCGTGTCGAACCACGCTTTCGTCGCGCGATCGAGGAGAACGACGGCGAGGGTGAGCCAGAGCCAGCGGAGGCGCGAAGGAATGGTCATGAGGTAAGTGAAGTAAAAGAAGTACAGGAGGTAAAGGAGAGGAAGTCCGGGCAGGCGGCAATCATGAAGCGGCTCCGGCATGCATCGACTCGATTTCGGCGAGGGCTTCGCTGCAGCGCTCGCAGACGGTTGAGTAGCGGGGATTTTCGCCGACGTGCGTGGAGTAGTTCCAGCAGCGCTCGCATTTCCTGCCGTCCGCGCGCTCGATCCGAAGCTCCAGCCCAGGCAACGTTTCACTGAGGACGGATGCCGCAATAGAGTGCGGCTCGACAGATACTTGCGAAACGATGAAAAGCGCGGGCAACACGGATTGCTTTTCTTCGAGAAGCTTCTGCAAATCCACCGCCTCACCCGCGGCGTGCAGACGGACTTTCGCTTCGAGGCCGCCGCCGATGGTTTTCGCGGCGCGAGCTTGTTCGAGCGCTACGAGCACGGCGGAGCGAACTTGCGCGAGCTGTGCCCACTTTTCAGTGGCGTCCCCGGCGATTCCGCAAGCAAGCGAATCGGCCTCCGGGAACAGCGCCATGTGAACGCTTCCGGGCTCACCCTGCGCCCTTGGCAAATACGTCCAGATTTCTTCTGCGGTAAAGACGAGGATGGGCGCGATGAGGCGCACCAAGGCGCTGGTGATCTTCCACACCACGGTTTGCGCCGAACGGCGCGACTTGCTCTTGGGCGCCTTCGTGTACAGGCGATCTTTCAGCACGTCGAAATAAAAGGCGCTGAGATCCACGACGCAGTAATCGTGAATCGCGTGATAAACGCGGTGGAATTCGTAATTCGAATACCAATCGCGGCATTTCTTCACCAGTTCGGCGGTGCGGTCAAGCATCCAGCGGTCGATTTCCTCAAGCCGATCGTTCGCAAGCGCGTCGCGCGAGGGATCAAAGTCGTTCAGATTGCCAAGGGCAAAGCGAAAGGTGTTTCGAATCTTGCGATAGGCCTCGCTGAGCTGGGTCATCACGCGCTCGCTCATTTTCACGTCGGCCTGATATTCCACCGAAGCGACCCAGAGCCGAAGCAAATCGGCGCCCCAGCGCTCGCAAATCTCGATGGGATAAAGCGCGTTTCCGAGCGATTTGGACATGGGCCGGCCCTGCTCGTCGAGCGTCCAGCCGTGGGTAACCAC
>WNFP01017301.1_pt1 | contig 10665 bp, 9 predicted proteins | sample 5400201 | NCBI WGS metagenome assembly WNFP01 (sample SAMN13153355, study PRJNA577476) | soil metagenome | isolation source: 115 cm saprolite under Madrone tree | place: USA:California | collected 2016-06-14
CCACGGTTTCAGCCCAGCCGCAGGTTCTGCCTGCTCCGTGGATATGGTGGGACACATTTGCGATACCGATTGCAAAAAAAGATACCACAACAGGTAAGGTCATTCCCGGATATTTCAAGATGCGGACACGTTTTGCCGACTTCGCTGGCAAGTTTGTGGACCACTGCCACATCCTGGCTCATGAAGATCGCGGAATGATGCAGTTGGTTGAAGTGATCGACAATAAGACTGTTGTAAAACATCACTAGAGCAAATGACTTCGTGGGCTTTTCTCGATCCGGCAATAGCCTGATTGTGAAAGGCCCGCCCACTTCCAAACTTAGCTTTTCTCACCCACCAACTCCGAGCGATTGGAGACTACAATAAGATCACTTTGGAACCTACTGTTGCAAAGCCACAACAACCGCCTCGCGGCTTTCGAAAGAACGGCTCATTTAGGTGGGAGCACAAGTTTGCTGCATTGCGTGCTGTCCCTCAGTTTCTTCGTATGGCCTGGGAATCGCATCACGGATACATGCTTGCGACCGTGGCATTGCGGCTGCTTCGTTCCATGGTTCCAATTGCCACTTTGTGGGTGGCCAAGTTGATTATTGATGCGGTTGTGGCGGCACGAATGGGGCGGCCAAACATCTCTCGGTTGTGGCTGCTAGTTGGCATAGAGCTGATGATCGTTGCTGCTGGTGAGGCACTCGACAAAGCCTCAACAGCGGTTGAAGCTCTCTTCGGCGAACTCTGCTCCAATCACATGAGTGAACGTCTTATCTCCCATGCAGCATCTCTCGATCTTCGCCATTTTGAAGACCCAGCGTTTTATGACAGGCTGGAGCGTGCGCAACGGCAGACCACCGGACGCATCGGCCTGCTGCCCCAACTACTCTCAGTTGCGCAGGACTCCATAACGCTCATCTCTTTATCAGTCGCAGTCTTCGTTTTCAGCCCATGGTTATTGGCTCTGCTCGTGCTAGCGGTAGTGCCCGGCTTTTTGAGTGAAACTCACTTCAGCGCTCTTGAGTATTCATTGTTCTACCGCATGACGCCGGAACGCCGGCAGCTGGATTATCTGCGTTCTCTCAGTGCTGGCGACAAGACCGCCAAGGAAGTACAACTGTTCGGCCTGTCACCTTGGCTGCTCAATCGCTATCGCAGGTTGGCGGCATATCTCCATCAGGCAAACCGAAAGCTTGCTTTACGCAAAGGCATGGCTGCCATGCTGTTCTCACTTCTAGGTCTTGCCGGATACTATGCCGGGTACGTGGTCATTTTGTGGCGAGGATTTTACGGTTTCATCACAATAGGCACACTCACATTTCTTGCCGCATCGTTTGCGCGAAGCCGCGCCGTGACTGAAAGATCATTGCTTGCCCTTGGCAACATTTACGAACAGGGATTGTATATGCGTGACCTATTCCAGTTCTTCGAGATGCAGCCAACAATTGTTTCTTCTCTCAGCGGGCAGACTGTTGCTTCACCACTCAAACAGGGATTGACCTTTGAAGATGTTGGGTTTCAGTATCCACTTAGCGATGTTTGGGCCGTTCGCCATGTCAATATGAGCATCGCACCCGGTGAAAAGATTGCTCTCGTCGGCGAGAACGGCGCAGGCAAAACCACTTTGGCAAAACTAGTGGCCAGGCTCTACGATCCCACGGAAGGACGCATTCTTCTCGATGGGATTGACCTTCGCGAATATGATCTTGAATCTGTCCGGCACACTGTTGGCGTAATTTTTCAGGATTTTGTTCATTACGATCTACGGCTGGATGAAAATATCGGCGTCGGAGAGATCACACAGGTTCTAGAATATGTCGATCTTTCCGCTGATCGCAAGTGCGTTGCGCCACCCATTGCCGAAGCTGCCGAGAAATCGCAAGCTGACAGCCTGGCTGCGGGCCTCCCCCTGGGGTATCAGCAGATGCTGGGTCGGCGCTTTGAAGGCGGGATAGAACTTTCAGGCGGCGAATGGCAGAAGATTGCTCTCGCACGAGCTTATATGCGTAAAGCTCAGATCATTATCCTGGACGAGCCAACGGCAACGCTGGATGCCCGCGCGGAGTACGAAACCTTTGCCCGCTTTGCTGATTTAGTCTCAGGGCAGATAGCGCTGCTCATCTCACACCGCTTTTCCACTGTGCGCATGGCTGACCGCATCATTGTTCTTAAATACGGCACCATCCTGGAGCAAGGAACGCATAGCCAACTGTTATCGCAGAACGGACTCTACGCTGAACTGTTTCGACTTCAGGCGGAGGGCTACCGCTGACTATGAGTTCTGCTTTCGATGCGATTGCTTCCGACTTCGAGCGCTTTCGGGCTTTACCGACCGGCGTTCCAGAGGTCATTCGCTCGGCGATATGGGCCGCCGTTCAGGTTCCATCACCAGCAAGAGTTCTTGACCTCGGAGCGGGTACGGGACGCTTTGGAAAAGCCTTCGTTGCGGCGGGTGACTACTACACAGGCGTGGACATGTCTCTCGCCATGCTGCGTGAGTTTCAGAGCAGCTCTCACGACGTATTTCTTGCGCAGGCAGACGGGCGGCAATTGCCATTCCGTGATGGTGTTTTTGACGTGGTGCTCTTAATGTACGTTCTCAGTGGCAGTGCAGACTGGCGTCCTATGCTTGAAGAAGTGCGGCGCGTCTGTCACTCAGGTGGAGTTGTAGTGGTTGGCCGTACAGAGGGGCCGGAGTCAGGAATAAACGCACAACTTAAACACCGCCTAAGAAATATTCTCGAAGGAATGGGCGTTCCGTGGCACCGATCACAGAGAGCGCATCGTGAAGCGATGGACGATCTGGAATCATTTGCTACCCGCCACATCCATACGCAGGCAGCTTCCTGGAATATTTCGGCGACCGCGCAAGATTTTTTTCTCCGCCATCGTTCGGGCGCCCGCTTTGCTGCTTTGCCAACTGCAGTCCAGGAAGAAGCCCTGCAAAAGCTAAAGACCTGGGTCGAACAAACTTTTGGATTAATGGATCGAGGATTCAACGAACAACGCAGCTTTGAACTCGATATCTTTGAACTCTGAACGGAAAGTCATGAATGAAAGACATGGAAGATAAGAACGCTCTACTCACTGAACTTGGAAAACAACTGGTTTTCAACTCTCTTACAGACGCCGCAGTGCAAAAGGCCACAGAGGACACTTCTAACTTTGCCATTCTGCCATGGGTGAACGTTGTCAAAATAGGTGGCCAAAGCATTATGGATCGTGGGCGTAGCGCCGTGTATCCGCTAGTGCAAGAGATTGTGAATAATCTTGGCAAACACAAGATGATTCTTGGCACAGGAGCAGGAACACGTGCACGTCACATTTACAGCCTGGCAATTGATCTCGGCCTTCCTACCGGAGTTCTGACTGTGCTGGGTACTGCCGTAGCCTGGCAAAATGCGCAGATGCTGCATTATCTGCTGGCGCAATACGGTATCCCCTTCGTGGAGCCGGAAGGATTCAGCACTCTGCCCCATTATTTAATGGAGCGAGGCGCAGTCGTCTGCCAGGGCATGCCGCCTTACAAATTGTGGGAGCCGAACCCGGTTACCGGACGCATTCCGCCGCAGCGTACTGATACCGGATGCTTTCTGGTGGCGGAGGTTTTCGGCGCACGCAAGATGATTTATGTGAAGGACGAAGATGGATTGTACACTGCTGATCCAAAAAAGCATCCATCTTCCAAGTACCTTCCTCGCATCAGCGTGGAGGAGTTATTGGAACTCGATCTTGAAGACTTGATCGTGGAACGGGCAGTGCTGGAATTCATGGTGCGTGCGCGTAACATTCGCGAGATTCAATTTATCAACGGACTCAAGCCTGGCCAACTCACTGCGGCTTTGAACGGTGAACCTGTGGGAACCATCATTTACAGAACCGGAGATGCCCAGTGAGCTTCGATCATTCCAAATCCCAGCATGTCACTTCAAGCCTGATGCGCGAATCATTGGTTGATAAAAACGTGATGGCCCGAACTGAAGCTCCAGTCACTTCAATCTTGCCGGATGTAAATGTAATCCAAATCGGCGGCCATTCGATCATGGACCGTGGACGTTCCGCCCTCCTTCCTCTACTAGAGGAAATTGTCGCCAATCAGGCACAGCATCGGATGATTATCGGTGTGGGTGCGGGAATACGTTCACGGCACATTTTCTCCGTTGGGCTTGATTTAGGATTGCCGACCGGCGCACTGGCTGCTCTAAGCGCAAAAGACTCTGCCCAGAATGCCTACATGGTCTCTTGCTTGTTGGCAAAGCATGGATTTGTGTATCTGGAAGCGCCTTTCGTAGTGCAATTGCTCCCGGCAATGCTTGCGGCTGCGCGGGGTGCTGTCTTTAATGGCATTCCACCATATTCTCTCTGGGAACATCCGCCTCTCGTAGGCAAACTGCCACCGCACGGCAGTGATGCTGGTTCATATTTAGTCGGTGAGGTGTTCGGTGTGCGTAACGTAATTCTCATTAAGGATGTGGATGGACTTTACACGGTAGACCCAAAGACCGATGAAACAGCGGAGTTCATTCCTGAAATCAAGGCACAGGCGCTGATTGACAGAAAGTTGCGCACACTTCCAATTGAACCGGTTGTGCTTGATCTTCTGACGCGTGCGAAACTATCGCGCAGTGTTCGCATCATAAACGGTTTGAAGCCTGGCAGTCTCACAAAAGCTTTGAACGGGGAGTCGGTAGGCACCTTGATTTACAGCTAATATTCCAAGGCGAGCGAGCCCTGTGCTGGGCTCGCTTTTTAGATGTTCACATCGCCTCGCAAAAGGCCACTATCATTGTATGCCCGCATATCAGTTTCGGTTGGTATCCTGGATCGATAGTGAGTGGCATATGCTGTCCCTCGCCAAAACTGAAAGCGCACCGTTTACGGAGCACATTGCAAGACTCGCACGGTTTGAATTTTGAGATCAAACGAAGCCCAGATGCCACATTCAGGCTACGGCAAAGCGTGGCCGGATACTTGGGAATGGTTCAAGCGTGGCCGGATACTTGGGAATGGTTCCGGACAGACCTTTCCCCCTGAACTTTCAAATTCAACCGACGTGGATTAGGCAGCTAGGTCGTAACGATGATGCAGCCCACCAAGTCTGGGCAAAGACACGACTTGGGAGTCACGAGTTGGCTTCGTGCATGGTCGGTCATGGGGCGTGTCTTTTTCCAGTCCGAGATGAGTTCGGTCGAGGTGGTGATAGCGAATATATTCTGATAGCAGCCGCTTCAGGTGACGCTCGTTGAGAGGGATGATGTGATCCAATAAATCTCGGCGGCAGCTTCCCACCCACCGCTCTGCAACACCGTTCTGCCACGGGCTACGGAAAGAAGTCCTGACGGCCCTCAGGCCCAGTGATGCAACCGCATTGCTTATCTCTTCTCCGAATTTGGCATCACGATCCAGGATCAGGTATTTATGCTGTGAGCCATACGGGAAGGCTTCGCGCAGTTGTTGTGTGATCCAAAGGCGGGTCGGATGCCGAGTCACGTTGCAGTGCAAGATGCGCCTGCGATCATGGGCAATTACGAAGAAACAATACAGGACTCCAAAGGTGAGGCTCGGCACGGTGAAGAAATCCATCGCAGCGATGGCTTCACGATGATTTTCCAGGAAGGCTCGCCAGCGCTGGGCTGGTTCCGGTTGCTTTGGTGCACGCTGTACCCAGCGAGAGACGGTTTGCTCGGAAACATCGAAGCCAAGCTTGAGCAGTTCACTATGAATGCGCGGGGCGCCCCAAGTGGGATTCTCGGCAACCATGTGAAGAATTAACTCTCGCAACTCTTTGCTGATTCGCTTCCTGCCGAAGGACTTTCGATGGCGAGATATCCAATTCCAGTACAGGCGGAATCCGGCGCGATGCCTGCGTATGACGGTCTCGGGAGTGACGATAACCAGAACTTGCTTCCATTGCGGCCACAGCCGTCTGACGACAACCCAAAACAAACGATCCAGTCGAGAGAGCCTCGGCCTCGGCTTTCGCCGCTGCACGGCCAAAAGCTGTTGGCGAAGAGCCAGATTCTCCAGAAGGAGATTGCGTCGCGAATAAAATGATCGCCGAAACAGACCGAACAAGAGCCGAAACATGACCAAACTGTACCAGACCGCTTTATTGGGCTTAATTTGGTGGAAACTGTTGAAATCACGCCAGATCGGAGTTTTGGCGAACGACAGGCGATACAGGCGAAAAATCTGTCCGGTCTGAGACATAGATAACAGAACGTACCGGAGACATGGGTTACACTTTTCGGCCCGAGGAGGGGCCGAGGAGGGGATGCCATGGAAGGAAAGTTCTGTTATGGATGAACGGATGCGTTTTGTGATTCGGCGCAAAGACGGGGAGAGCATGGCCTCGTTTGAGCCGTGAGGATTGCGCGGCCGCAGAATCACCTTCCATGAGGCTGCCACTTCATGCAAGCTTTTTTTCAAGCCTTTTGAACCGCCTCTGCTGTCGCCGTCCTGGGCCCCGCTTCCATCCGCACTCTGGTTGAGCCTTTTGCCTCGGCTCTGGTGCATGTAGGATTTCTACGTTCAGAGGGTGCTGCCATCTACGCCGCGGTCTCCACCCGGCCAGCTTCGCCGGGCTGGACCTGGCGATTTTCCGCAGTCACCCGCAACACGGCTTCAGCTCAAAATGCCACCAGTAAAAATTCCTTCTCCGGTCAGATTGCCGTCGACGGCTCGATCCCATACAGCGGCTCATACACTTCACTCGTCACCCACAGTTTATGCAGCAGAACCGCCAGCTTCCTGGCCACGGCGATCACTGCGCGTTTCTTGCTGTTCTTCCCGCCTCGTTGCGACAGTCCTAAGCTCCAGCGTCGCAATCGGCTGTCTGACGCCAGTGGCCCGAGAATATATTGCGCCGCCTGCACCAGCATTCGCCGCAAGAAGCCATTGCCAGACTTGGTTATGCCCAGTTGCGGAGAACTCTCTCCCGACTGGCTTTGCTTGGGTTGCAGGCCCAGGTAGCTGCCCACCATTCGGCTCTTCTGGAAGCGCGCTGGATTGTCCAGCGTAAGGACGTAGGCCAGGGAAATCAGCGGCCCCACTCCCTTGACCTGTTGCAGCAGCTTGGTCTGGGGGTATTTCTTCCGCGCCAGCTCTTCCACTTGGCGATCACAGCGGCGGATCTGTTCGCTCAGATGCTGGATACTCTTCAGCAACGGCGCCAGTGCTGACTTTAACGGCGGCGGAATGAGCGATGCCATTTTGCTGGCAAAGGCCGCCGTTGTGCTGGCGGGCAGCCGTCCGCCCATCGACTTTACCAGCCCACGCACGGCGTTGATTAACTGCACTCTGGCAGAAACCAGAGCATCCCGGCCGTGCACCACAGCCAAGTCGGTCTGTGCTTCTAAACTCCGGTGCTGCACCGGTGCCAGCAAGCTCACATCCACACGGCCCAGCTTGGCCAGCATCTGCGCATCCAGCCGGTCGTTCTTACGATCACTCTCGTAAATCAGACGGACTTTCCGCGCGTTGGCCACGATCACCCGGTGTCCCAGCCGTTCCAGCAGCCGGCTCACCCAAGGCGAGTGTGTCCCGGCTTCGATCACGATCTTGCTCGCCAGGACCACCCGGAATGTTTCTTCCACAGCCTCTGGACTAGTGCGCACCCGGTCCTCTTTCACCACTACGCCTCTGGAATCGATCACACAATAGCGGCTCCAACGGTCGCCTAAGTCCAGTCCGATCGTGCTTTCGCTGGTTGGTTCTGCCATCCTCTGTTGGTGTACGTCGCGGTTTCCCTTCATGCCGATCCTCCCTTGTTAGGTGGTTTTTCTTCTTTAGCGAGCTTACTTGCTGCTCGCTGAGGATTCGGCAGCCTCATTTCTATCTACTATACGAGGCGAAAATAGCTGACTACGATATTACCCGAAAACTTAAAATCTACCCGCCCAGTTCCGACTCAACCTGGCCTTTGCGATTCTTACCCGCAACCTCGACTGGCTGACCGTCAACCGCATCCTGATCCAGCAGATTCCATCTGACTCTCCCGAAATCTACGCAAGCCAACTTGAGGAAGTCGAGGCTACAATCAATTAGAGTGGCTCACCGAAGCTGTGCACCATCATGAACACGGCGATGTGAGACGCCTTGGCCGTTTTGTCGAACTGGCTATGCACATCAGTGAATTGCATTACGTACCCTACTAGCAGAAGCACAAACAGCCCGACAGAAACTGCCGCAGAAAAAACGCCGCAAGTAATGCCCCCTTCACTCATGCACCCGCTTAGGTCGAGGCTTTTTGTTATTATTGTCCAACCAAAATGAGCGTTCCTCCGCAAACCTTTGTACCGACTCTAATTGCTATCCAGTTCGTAGCGTTCGGATGCGACTTAATCGGGAGATCGCGAAGGGAGACAACGGCAATATTACGTGGTTGCCATTGCCAGATTATCTAAACTTGGTATCACTTCTCGCGGTGATTTTTTGCTGCTTAGCCGCGCCTGTAGTGCTTGGAGATTTCGGAAGAACAGCAAAAACGACGTTGACTGCCGCGTATGTCTTAATCGCGTTCCATCCCGTTAGCGCGGCTGCACATTACCGCCTTCTTTTCTCAAAGAAAGGGCGAACGATCTGCAGCGAGATGAACAGAGATATTCCTTGGATTACAGACCAAGAGATTTTCACCGTAATGGTTTCGGTTATCTTCGCAGTCATAGTCGGCTGCGTGACATGGCATGCGGTGGGAGTGAGATAATTGCGGACATGGCATTTTCAATTGGAACGTTGATACACAACAAACTTAGCAATGAAGACGGACGGGTTACCAGAACACTAACAGAGGGTGGAACCCTTGTTTATGTAGTATCTGTCTCGTTGGACGCTACGAGTTGGATGATGGGCGCTAGAGAAAGCCATTGGCCTGAGCCTGAGGTAGAGCTTTCTACGAATAACTTTCTTATGCAAAACCAATAATCAAAAGCCCGGATGCCAGTCCGGGCCTCATGAACTCTTGCGGTCAATAATCCAAGGGTACAATTGGAGTGTGTCGAATGTAAGGAAGATTGTTCGAAGATAGAATTCGCAGCATCTCCCAAAGACAAATTAAAGCGCTGTGGAATGCGCTATCAAAAACACGATCTGGGCGTAAGGCACAAAGCAAACCGCAACGCCATCAGCACATGTTTCCAGATCAAATCATCAAGCCTCAACATGTAAAATTTCCTCTTGTACTAACCAAGCACATATTCAGCAGTCCGTGGTGAGCGGCGGAGCGGGATGGAAATGTCCCAGCCTGACAATGATTCGACCAACCCCCATCAGATATGCGCTCTGGTGCGTTCCAAGGGTATCAGGCGGTCTTTGCAGATACACCAGTCCGCCCTTGGGAATGACTCCATCAGGATGTTTGACTGCAGGTGACATGCCCGCTCCAATGTAGTGCCAATAAGGGGCGTCGACCTGCGCCGCATAAACCAAATAGTAGCCTTCAGGCATGGTTCAAACCCTCAGTGATGGTTTTTCGGCTTGTAGCGCAATTTTCCGGACCGGCTTCGCAGGCGAATAGGGCCTTGGCGCTCCCATGAGCGTTTTAAGACTGGGCCAGTCTCTCGTGGTTGGCTTCCACGTATTCCAGAGCTTTCTGCGCCATCTGCCGTTCGCCGTTGTAGCTAAGCTTGCCCGGCGCTTCGGTCAGGGGCAGCCAATACGCGCGACGAACTTCATGTTGCATGTCGGGCTTGATGTCACCGATCTGGCCGGCGTGATATTTCATCAGGAAGAAAGAGACCACCTTGAAGGCCTGCTCATTTCCGGCCCATTTGCGCACGTAGACGTATTTAATGTCGCCCAGCTTTACGATTAACGTGGCCTCAATCCCGGTTTCTTCATTTACTTCGCGCTCAGCGGTCTGGGCGGGCTTTTCTCCGGCATCAACATTGCCTTTGGGAAGCGCAACCACGTCCTTACGGTCTTCCGGCTCGCCTTCCCGGCCCGGTTCAATCACCGCCGCCCACCATTTTTCTTGCATGTGGCGCACAACCACCGCGCCTGCTGAAAATTCACGGATCATTATTGACATTAATTGTTGCGAAACGTGTTTTGCCTGGGCGATCTAGCTCTGGGACGCGGACCAAGGCTTGGTTCCAGGCCGCCTATTGTCCTTCCCATACCCTCTTTAGGTTACCAAAGGTCACCACAATTGCGGTATTTTCAAGCCGAACATATGGTGAAACTATTGTTGTATTGGCAGCGTTTAACTAAAGGTGCACCCTGTGTGGCAAACCAGCATCTTACGTTACGGATGCAAGAGGCCGGTGCCTGAAATGCCAGATCTTCAGATTTAATAGGAGCGCCTTGTGAAGAACCCGCTGAACAAGATCGTACGATCCGTCCGGGCCCTGGGACGTGAGCTTTCCCGCCACACCGTGGCCGATCGCCCGATCAACGCGCCCAATCCGCCCAAAGTGGGCCTGGCGCTGGGGGGAGGGTTTGCCCGCGGACTGGCGCACATTGGCGTCCTGAAGGTTTTGGAAGAAGAGAATATCCCTATCGATTTTATCGCCGGTACCAGCGTGGGATCGGTGATCGGTGCGGCCTATGCCAGCGGCATAAGCGCCAGGGAACTGGAGGAGATTGCTTCGCTGGTGCGATTCAAGGACTTTTCCCGCTGGACTTTCTCCCGCTTTGGGCTTTTCAGCAATGACAAAATGTCCGTCTTCCTGCATAAAG
>WNFP01010720.1_pt1 | contig 10664 bp, 11 predicted proteins | sample 5400201 | NCBI WGS metagenome assembly WNFP01 (sample SAMN13153355, study PRJNA577476) | soil metagenome | isolation source: 115 cm saprolite under Madrone tree | place: USA:California | collected 2016-06-14
TGACGCCGGGGCTGGTGATCGGAAGAATCCATCTATGGAAGAGATTGGCACTCACGGTCGGCGGGGGAATCCAAATTGCCACGACGCACTTCCACAGGAACAATCACAACGGCATATTTTCGGTGCGCTTCCCCTTCTAGCGGCGGGAACGAAACCCTAAAAGGATCCCAGCCATTAGACCGGGAAGTGGGCAACTTGGGTGTGTGCCCACACTCAGCCATTGCCGCGGGCAGCGGGGACAAGCTAGAATAGGGAGGTTCAGGAGGACAGACTTAGTGTTAACGATTCGGTTGTCAAGGATTGGCAAGAAGAAGAAGCCCTTTTACCGCGTGGTGGTCATTGAGAGGACCCGGCCGCGGGACGGCCGCGTGAAGGAAGCGGTGGGCACGTACGATCCGCTGAAGAAGCCGGCGGAGATCAAGCTGGACGCAGAGCGCATCAAGTATTGGATGGGACTGGGCGCGCAGCCCAGCGACACGGTGCGCAGCTTTCTCCGTTTGCAGAAGATCGCGTAGTCGCAGTCCCTTCCTGAAATTTGCGCGTCCCTGGTTTCACCGGGGGCGCCATTCCCAGGTGCCCTATGAAGGATCTGGTCGAAGCGATTGCCAAGGCCCTCGTGGATCATCCCGAAGACGTGCAGGTGAAGTCCGTCGATGGATCGCAAGTCACGGTGCTGGAGCTGCGGGTGCATCCGGAAGATTTGGGAAAAGTGATCGGGCGGCAGGGGCGGACGGCCAAGGCCATTCGAACGCTGCTCGGCGCGTCCGGAATGAAGCTGCACAAACGGTTTACGCTGGAAATCCTTGAAGATTGACCGCCTGGCGATCACGCTTTCCACTGACCGCGGAGCGGTCCTGATTCCCATTGAGCCCTGACACTCCACGCTGGATCCTGGTTGCGCGCGTCCTTCGGGCGCGCGGCAACAAGGGGGAAGTCGCCGCTGAACTCCTCACAGATTTTCCGGAACGACTCACACGATTGAAGGAAATTTTTGTCGGTAATGCCGATGGCAAGAATGAGCCGCGGCGCATGGCGCTGAAATCCTGCTGGCTGAGCCAGAATCATCGCGGGCAGGCGGTTTTTCATTTTGAAGGCGTCGAGTCCATCTCGGAGGCGGAGAAATTCCGCGGGCTCGAGGTGCTGCTGCCGTTCGAACAGCGCGTGACGCTGCCTGCGGGGCAGTATTTTGTAACGGACCTCATCGGCTGTTCCGTGTTCGAGAATCCTAACTCGCCTCCCATGGTGTCTTCTTCGCCGTGCTCGCTTGGAGAAGCGCCGGCTCTTCTGGGAAAAGTCCGCGATGTGCAATTTCCCGGAGAAGAGATTTCCGGAACGCCGTTGCTGGAAGTGGAGACATCGTGCGGGGAAATTCTAATTCCGCTGGCAGTGGATATCTGCGCAAAAATCGACACAAAGGCGCGGCGGATTGATGTGGTGCTGCCCGATGGCCTACGTGACCTCAACCGCGAATCAACGCGAAGTAGTTGAGCCACGCACGGCGCGCGCGCCGATCGCGTGCACGTGCTACCGAACGTCAATGGTAGTGACGCTATAGGCGGGAAGGGTGATGGTCAGCGACGAGCCACTTACCGGCATCGTGCCAACAGTGACGGGCTGGACGGGATTCTGGCCCTGGGCGGAAGCGGCCGTCATTTGGTAGAGATGAGCTGTGCCGGAAAGAGCCTGGCCATTGATGGCGGTCACTTTCGCGGCGTTGGAGCGATTGATGGCGACGAAGACGACGCGGCCTGGAGTGGCGCTGTCCAAACTGGCGTAAATGACCACATTTTGCACGGCGCTGGATGTTGCTTGGAGCGAGGTGTCGCCGAAGCTGGCGTTGGCGCCATCGAAACCGCGGAATGCACGGAAGCCCGCGAGGGCGTAGGAATAGCCGTTTTCGTATTCGGTGATGGCGAGTTTCATGCCCTGGTTTTCAGCGTCAATCTTGGACTGAATGCGAGTGAGTATGCTGATCGGGGCGTGAAGGACCGAGTTCGTGATCCAGGAATTTTCCGTGAACGTTGAGTCCCACAAGCTGCGCGGGCTTTGCACGATGGCCTGAATCTGGGCGTCCGTCAGCGAAGAGCCAGTCATGTTGATGACTCTCGTTGTGCCGTCTGTAGCTTCTGAATACCAGTGGAAATCGTAGACATCCACGATTGGTTTTCCGTACGCAGCCGAAGCGGTCTGAATCCCTGCGAGGTACTTGTCCGCGAACCAGTTCGCCCCGTTGGGCGTGGGGCTCAGACTCGGATCCCCTTGCCAACTGTAGATGCCTCCAAAACCGTAGTTCACCGGGCCGAAGATGATGAGATTCGGGAAATGGTCTTTCAGTGCTTCTGAAAGGGTGACGGTCTTCGCAATGTAGTTGCTCGACGAGATATTCGTCGAGCCCTGGACCTCCTCGTGAGTGGAATTCCAGAGATCCGGCTCATTGTCGAGGCTGATAAACGTCGGAAGCGCCGGGGTAATTCCCGGGAGCCCTGCAGCCGCCCCGAAGATGCCTTGGCCGGGAAATTTCTGGTCCAGGGCCCAAGCGAACTCGTCCATGTACACGTAGGCGTCGGTGGTGGGAGGGGCAGTTGTGAACGGAGCGGCGTCCTTCGTGCTCTTTTTTTCGATTACCTGCTTGAAGCGCGCCAAGTTCGGGAAGGGGCGAAGCACTGGGCCGCTCTCATCCGCAGACACGTAGCCCTGAAGTTGGAAGGTCACCAGACTTGCGAGGCCCGCGCCTTGGTCACCGGCGATAAAACTCCGCACGGCCTCGGCCGGGACATTGCTGCCGCTCAGATAGCCGTCGTTATAATAGAAATAATCGCTACCTGCATTGGAGGCGTTGGTCTCCCAGTTGTAGGCCGTCCAGCGATTGCCCCCCGCACGGTCAAATGTAAGCAACGGCGAAGCACCGGCGTTGCCGGAATAAAAATTGATGCCGTAGATATATGGGGAGATCGGCTTGGTCTTGGTGGGATCGATGGTGATCGTGACGTCCGCGACAGCGTTCGCGGGCGTGGCGCTCGTCTGATTTGAATTGGCGCTCTCGCCGGCGGTGTTCAATGCGGTGACGATGTAGTAGTAGGTCGTGCCGTTTGTCAGACCGGTATCGATGTAACCAGTAGTGGCGGGCGCTGAGATTTGTGCGTATCCGCTTCCGTTGGTAGTGGAGCGTTTGATGTGATAGCTCGTCGCACCGGTGCTGACGCTCCAACTCAGGGTGACCTGCATGTTACCGGGAGTGGCCGTGAGGCTGGTCGGCGCAACTGGCGCGGACAAAACGGGTGTGGCGTTGACTTCTGCGGAATTCGCGCTCTGGCCGTAGGAGTTGTAGGCGGAAACGACGTAGTAATATTTCGTTCCATTTGTAACCGCGTTATCCGTGTAGCCGGTCGTAGGCTGCGCTGCGATTTGTGTCTCGCTGCCGCTGGTGGTGGACCGTTTGACGTAATAACCTGTCGCGCCGGAACTCGCGTTCCAGGTCAGATTTACTTGGGCATTAGCTGGAGTCGCTGCAAGCCCAGTGGGTGCTGCAGGCGAGGAACCGCCTCCCCCACCGCCGTTGCCACCGCCTCCATAGGTACCACAGCCCGCCAGCCAAAGGAAGGCAGCGGTGGAGAGCAAGAGCAAGAAAAGTTGGGCAAAGCGAGCCGCAAACTTCATTGAATTGGCCTTCCAGCGAGTACGACTGTGGGCATTTCTAAGCGCTGCTGCAATCCGGTGCCTCCGGCTGGATACAACTGCTTCTGTAGCAAGAGGTTATAGGGGAGTAAGAAGGCTGGCAAGCTGTCCAAGAGGACAGAAAAGGGGCCAACACGGGGGTAGCCAAAGCCTCGGGGACGATGGGCAGGTTTCACCACCAGCATGGAAAGAGGCAGGAATAGCGGCCCGACTATCATTTGGTTAAACTGACTAAGCATGCGCTTTGACCTCATCACCATCTTTCCGGAATTCTTTGCCGGCCCGCTCGACTACGGGATCCTCCGCCGGGCGCGCGAAACCGGGCTGGTTGAGGTCAACGTTCAGGATCTGCGCGTGTTCACGAAGGATCGACATCGAACGGTGGATGACCGCCCGTTCGGCGGCGGCGAGGGCATGGTGCTGAAGCCGGAGCCGTTGTTTGAAGCGGTGGAATCACTCCTTGGATGCAGCGTTGGAGATGCGTTGAAACCGGGCGCTGCTGAACCGAAGACAGCCATCGTGCTGATGTCGGCGGCGGGGAAATTGTTCCGGCAGGAAACGGCGCGGCGTTATGCGGAGTTGGCGCGAATCATTTTTATTTGCGGGCGATATGAAGGAGTGGACGAACGCGTGGCGGAACATTTGGCGACGGAGGAAGTATCCGTTGGGGATTTTGTGCTAAGCGGAGGCGAGTTGCCGGCCATGATGACCGTCGATGCGGTTACGCGCTTGTTGCCTGGGGCGTTGGGGAATGAGGCTTCCTCGCAAAACGAATCGTTCAGCGCGGATGCTGAACTTGAGAGCTGCACTCGTCACCAGTCACCAGTCACGAGTAACACCCTTCTTGATTTTCCTCATTACACGCGGCCTGCGGAGTACCGCGGATGGTCCGTCCCCGAAGTGCTCATCGGCGGAAACCACGCGGAAGTGGCCAAGTGGCGGCGCGCGGCCGCGTTCGAAAAAACCTGCCGCAATCGCCCGGACCTGCTGCCGAGGGAATAAAATGGAACTTCTTGAGGTTCTTATTCATCCCATGAGAAGTCACTCAAGAGCTGCAGGACGACCCCTGCCCTTAAAGGACGCACCAAAGGTGGGCGCTAGATGCGAGGATTCATGAGCAACGAGACAAATGGAAACGGCTATGGACTCGAAAAGCCCATTGCCATTTACTATGAGCATCCGGATTGGTTCCGGCCGCTGTTTCAGCAACTGGATGAGCGCGGCGTGCCATGGCTGAAGATTGATGCGCGGCACCATAACTACGACGCGGCGTCGCCGGAACGTGAGTATTCGCTGCTCTTTAATCGCATGAGTCCTTCGGCGTGGCAGCGCGGCCTGGGCCATGGGATTTTCTACACACTGAATTATCTAGCGCATCTGGAAGCAAAAGGCGTGCGCGTCGTCAATGGCTACCGGAGTTTCAATCACGAGATTTCGAAAGCGCTGCAACTTACCAACCTGGAAAAACTGGGTTTGCCGTATCCGAAAGCGCGAGTCATCAATCATCCGTCACAGGCGCTTGAGGCGGCGGAGGGCATCGGGTACCCGGTTGTGATCAAGCCGAACATTGGCGGCAGCGGCGCCGGGATTGAGCGGTTCAATTCGGCAGCGGAGTTGCGTGCGGCCGTGGATGCGAGCCGTCTTTATTTTGGCATCGATTCAACCGCGCTGGTGCAGGAAGCATTCACAGCGCGCGACGGAATCATCACGCGCATCGAGGTCCTTGGCGGTAAATTTTTGTACGCGATCCAGATTCACATCACCGGAGAGAGTTACAACTTGTGTCCCGCGGATATTTGCCAGAACACCCGAGGCGAAGAGCTGACGCGCATCGCCTGTCCAGTGGACGCGCCGAAGAGCGGGATGAAAGTGGAAGGTTACGAAGCGCCGCGACAAGTGATCGAGGACGTGGAACGGATCATGGAGCTGGCCGGCGTCGAAGTTGGCGGAGTCGAGTATGTCATCGATGACCGTACGGGGCGGCAACTTTATTACGATGTGAATGCGCTTTCGAATTTCGTCGCCGATCCAGTGCGGGTCGTCGGCTTCAATCCGTACGCCCGGCTGGCGGACTTTCTGATCGCCGAGGCGCAGCGTCACGAGGCGAAGCGCAGCGAGCACGTCGTGGCGAGCGGAGGCCCGCGATGAGATACGGCTACTGGCTCCCGGTATTCGGCGGCTGGCTGCGCAACGTCGAAGACGAAAAAATGGAGACGAGCTGGGCGTACGTGAAGAAGCTCGCGCAACGGAGCGAGCAGATTGGCTTTGACCTGACGCTGATCGCCGAGTTGAATCTCAACGACATCAAGGGCGTCGAAGCGCCTTCGCTCGACGCGTGGTCCACGGCGGCGGCATTGGCTGCGGTAACGGAGCGCATCGAATTGATGGTGGCAGTGCGTCCGACGTTTCATCTCCCCGCGCTGCTGGCCAAGCAGGCGGCCAACATCGATCGAATCAGCAACGGGCGGCTCACGCTGAACGTGGTTTCCTCATGGTGGGCGGACGAAGCGCGCAAGTATGGCGTGGCGTTCGAACAGCATGACGACCGCTACGCGCGCACCGGCGAGTGGCTCGACGTCCTGGATGGAGTTTGGAAGCAGGACCATTTTTCGTATACGGGAAAGTATTACCGCGTGGAAGACAATGTGCTCGAGCCCAAACCCGTGGCGAAGCCGCGGCCAACGCTGTATGCGGGCGGCGAATCTCCGGCGGCAAAAGAGTTGATCGCCGGGAAGTGCGACGCGTATCTGATGCACGGTGATCCGCCGGAGCGCGTGAGCGAGAAAATCGCGGATCTGCGCGAACGCCGCGCACGGCATAATTTGCCGCCGCTCAAGTTCGGCGTTGCGGGATATGCCATTGTTCGGGAAACGGAGCGCGAAGCGCAAGACGAGTTGCGGCGCATCACGGATGTGCAACAATCCGCGGCGGGCTATGCAAATTACCAGCAATGGCTTGCCGGAACGCAACTGGAGCAGCGCGTTTCGTTGGAAGATTATTCGGTCTCGAATCGCGGCTTGCGATCCGGCCTCGTTGGCACTCCCGAACAAGTGGCCGAGCGGTTGGCCGAATTCGAGGCCGCGGGAGTCGACCTGGTTCTGCTCCAATTCAGCCCACAAATGGAAGAAATGCAGCGTTTCGCGGAAAACGTGATCCGCAAGCAGACGTCATCATCTGCGGTTGTGTGATGGCGCGGGGCACTGCGGTATTTGCGTAACTAGACAAAGCCGTGCGCCTGTGGGTTTAGTCCGTACTTTCGTTGCGGATCACATTGACCCAGGACAGACGCGCATCGCTCTCTTCCTTCCGCCAGACAACCAGTTGATTGCCATCCGCGCCCCAGAGCATGGTGAAAGTTCCAGGCGGAAGAACTTTATCCGGTTCGATCGTGGTTATCGTACCTGTAACCGGTATTAATTCAGTTATAGGATTCCCTGACTCAGCTTTAATTTGGTATAGACCCGTGAGACCGGATGGACCACTCATCCCATGAGCACTGAAACTCGCGTAGACTCTGCCGTCATCCGTAACGGCTAGACCGCTGGCCTTTCCTTGCTGCACTGCGGTTTCGTCCAACTTCCAGCGCTTCAATTCAAAAGAAGAAGTGTTGACTTCCACATACTCTTCCGTGAATTTCAGGTACACGGAAACTTTTTCCTTCCCGCATCGAACGTAGCTGCCGAACGGCACAAACCACATCTTTTCCGAGCCGACCGGTGTCGCCACCGTGTTTTCCGGCAGAAAGCTGTGCAAGAGTTGCTTTTCAAAGCTGTAGTGTCTAAGAACGTTGGTGTCATGCTGCTGGCCGTCATTGGGGCTCAAGCTTCTTCCGAGGCTCCATATCGTGCCGTCGGACGCCTCGCAGATTTGCCAAGGCTTGAAAGAACCGGTTAGCAGCGATTGCGCGGTGTTTCCCCCAAGGTCCGTTTTGACGATGAAACCCTGGCTGGAACCATCCTGCATGATGGCGTTACCGGCTGCGAGGATGGCTCCCTCGCGGGTTGCGGCGGTTCTTCCGATGCGAACGCTGCCGGCGCCGTGAGGCCAGATTCTCCCCTCACGGATTCGCCTGCCGGTGTTGTCGTACATCACCACCGTCGGCGTGTTGGGACTGTAATTGATTTCGAACTCGTAGTGGATCACATACGCGCGGTCCCAGTCCGGCATGATGCCATGCGGGTAGATGGCTTCGGGATAGGCGGCCGAACGCAAGGTGCTTGAGATCTGCCCCGCTTCTGATGGATGCTGCTTCTGCGCTCGAGCGCTGGACGAAAAGAACAGCAACAGCGCCAAGCCGAGGACGACTTCAGAAATTTGCCTGGTTACTTTGCTCATGGCAGCGGACCTCCTGCCGGTCAATCGTGCGGCTCTTGTGATTTGACTGCTTTGTCCGGCGCCTGTCAACAGGATGCTGGCCGGGCTGTTTCGTTGGCAGGCGGGATGAAATCCGCTAGGAAAAATGTAACGAATTGTCTATAATTACCGATTGCGTCTGAAGAGTTGGCCCTGCCTGAGTGGGTCTAAAAGGAACAGGAACATGAATCCGGTAATTCGTAAACTGCATGAAGCGCAATTGCGCAAAGACCTTCCCGAGTTCCGCCCGGGCGATACCGTGCGCGTCAACGTCCGCCTGCAGGAAGGCGAAGGCGAGAAGGTGAAGGAGCGCCTCCAGGCATTTGAGGGCGTGGTGATCTCCAAGAAGGGCCGGGCCTCCAGCGCCACTTTTACGGTACGGCGGGTCAGTTTTGGTGTGGGCATCGAGCGCATTTTCCCGCTGCACTCGCCCACGATCAGCTCGATTGAGGTAGTTGGCAAAGGTAAAGTCCGCCGGGCACGGCTGTATTACCTGCGCGATCTGAGGGGCAAGGCTGCACGCATCAAGCGCGCGGGACGCGAGGAAGTTGCTGCGGTAGCGACCGCGGGAACCGAAGCGAAGGCCTAAGCGGCGATTTTCGATCCCTCAATCTCAAGCACTGACAAAAAAGCCCCGGTCAACCGGGGCTTTTTTTATTTCCCATCAGGGCTGGACGTTGGTGACGCCTTCCGCGCCGGGTTTGGGGAAGTGTTTTTCGTACCAGGCGATGCAGCGGTCGGTGGAATCGATGTTGTGCTTCACTTCACTCAGGCCGTGGCCTTCGCGCGGATAGCGCACGAAGATGGCCTCCGTGCCCACGTCTTTCAGCGCGATGAAGAACTGCTCGGCCTCGGCGATGGGCACGTCGTTGTCATTTTCGCCGTGCATCAACATCGTGGGCGTGTGCGCGGCGGCGACATGCTTCAGCGCGGAGCGTTCCCACGCGACGTCCATCAAGTTTCCCTGGTGCAGAAATTGGCCGAATTCCATTTCTTCATACTGGTTGTAGTAGGTCATGTAGTTGTAGCTCACGAGATTGGCGATTCCGGCGATGGGCACCGCGGCCTTGAATTCATTCGTTTGCGTGATGAGCCAGTCGGTCAGTTGACCGCCGTAGCTCACACCCTCGATGCCCATGCGTTCGCGATCGATCCACAAGTAACGTCGCCGAAGACGGCGTCGGCGAACTTCTGTCCGTAGCCGGTGGAGCCGCGATAGTTCACTTGCAAAGTGGCCCATCCGTGCGCCGCGTAGACCTGATTCTTGAAATTGAACACTGGACCGTTCTGGCCGTGCGGACCGCCGTGAATGTTGACGATGAGAGGATGCTTCGACGTGGCGGTCATCCCCAGCGGCTTGGTGAGAAAGGCCTCGATTTCAAACTTGTTGTCGTTGCTGATGAACGTGAATGACTCGACTTCGGCGAGCTGCTTTCCCGCGAAAAGTTGCGCATTCAAGTCCGTCAGCCTGCGGGGCGCGCCGTTGCCAGCTTTCAAATAGAGTTCCGACGCGTCTTGAGGCGAAGCGAATCCGTACGTCAGAGCGCCGTCCTTGCCGACGGACCAGCCGCCCACGCCTCCGGTGCCGCCTGAGATGGGCAGGCGCACCAGGCGGTTGCTGCCGCGCTCCTGAAGAGTGAAGTAGACGGCGCTGCCGTCGGGTGCCCAGCGCGGCGCACCCTGGCGGTTGTCCAGGACGGCGCCGATTTCGCGGCGATCGCTGCCGTCGGCATTCATCACCCAAACGTGCGTGTCTTCCATGGTCGTTTCGCGGTCGGTCAAGCCTCGGTGGGTGCCACGAAAGACGATGCGCTTGCCGTCCGGCGACCACAGCGGCTCATACTCGCTGTATTCCGTCGCCGTTAGGCGGCGAATGCTGTTGTCGGCGACCTTCAAAGCGAAAATGTCGTAATTGAAAAACTCATCTTGATTCGTCTCGCGATTCGAAACAAAGACAATTTCCTTGCCGTCGGGCGACCAGTCAATCGAATGCTCATCGAAATTGCCTTGCGTCAACTGGCGCACCTGCTTTGTGGACACGTCCACCGCAAAAATGTGCAGCCGCTGGTTGTCGTTGAAGCGCGTCATTCCTTCCCCAGCATCAGGTTTATAGAGATAGCGCGTGATGACCATGGGATCGCCGGCGGCTTCCGCCGCTTCTGGGCCGGGAGTCGAGGAAATGAACGCGAGCTGTTTGGCGTCGGGCGACCAAGTCACATCTTTGCCCGTGCCCGGCAGCGGGCTGTTGGTGCCGCTTAGCGACGCGAGAAAGGTGACGTCGGATCCATCCGGGCTCGCTACGAACAATCCGCCCTTTTCACCCTGATGCCCCTGAAACGCGAACCATTTGCCGTCCGGTGACCACAGCGGGCCGCCGCTGGAATCTTTTTCGCTGCCGACGCGGACGGAATTCTGCGTGGCGACATCCATGATCCAAAGTTGGCCGTAAGGGCGGCCTGGCCGATCGCGCATGGTCACGGTGTAAGCGATGCGCCGCCCGTCGGGTGACAGCTCGACGCTGCCAACGGAACGCAAGCGCGAAAGATCGCCGCTGCTCAAACCCTGGGCGCCGCCGAATGGGGCTAAGGCGAGCAGACCTGATGAAGATAAGAAGAAGAGACCAGCTCGCAGTAAAA
>WNFP01014649.1_pt1 | contig 10664 bp, 10 predicted proteins | sample 5400201 | NCBI WGS metagenome assembly WNFP01 (sample SAMN13153355, study PRJNA577476) | soil metagenome | isolation source: 115 cm saprolite under Madrone tree | place: USA:California | collected 2016-06-14
GCATACACGCCCGTACTCACCGATGACCAAAATGCGCCGATACTTCCTCCCTCGGGGAACGACCTCGTCAAGATGGTCACGTGATGATCAATCCGCATCCAGGTGCTATACTCATGGACACTACTAACTAATAATCGCTTTTCGTATGCAGGTGACTTCAACAGGTATCGCGGTCGCGCTAGCAGTTGTCGTAGCGCTCGGCCTTCTGTTCTTTGGGTCGCAGATTTTCGCTCCGGCCCCCGCAAAGACGACATCGACTGCATCAAGCACCCTGCCTACCGCAGCAGTACCTATGGATACTCAACACACGCAGGCCGCATCCGCGGCGCCCGCTATTCCGAATCCGTTACCAACCACTCTTACCGCGACTGATGAAGTCATTGGCACCGGCGCTGAAGCAAAGACGGGGGATACCGTAACCGTAAATTACGTAGGCATGCTTCCCGATGGAACGGTTTTTGACGCTTCCGCGAATCACGGTACCACCGGTTTTAGCTTCCCCCTTGGTGCCGGGCAGGTAATTAAGGGATGGGATCAAGGGGTCGTGGGTATGAAGGTGGGCGGCAAGCGCCGCCTCATTATTCCTGCGAATCTTGCCTATGGAAATCAAGCGGTCGGCGGAGTAATTCCTGCAAATGCGACGCTGATATTCGATATCGATCTTGTCGCAGTGAAATAAAACAAAACGACACACAGTATAAAAGAAAATCGCCGGAGACCCTTGGGTCTCCGGCGATTGTGTATTCCGTAGTCGCGTACGATTACGGATGAGGCGGTTGCGCGGGATCCTCCTCATTCGACCTGGATTTGGGCCGGGTCACCGGAGGCGACCCGCCAACTGGTCGTTTGAGGGAATGGCCGTTCACCGCGTCCGCATTGAAGACGATGTTGATGCCCGTAAGAGCACCGTCCCGGTTCTTCGCTTCCGAGACGGCTGCACTCATGCAGCCGGCTTGGGTGTACCGGTCGCCGGTGAAATGGCGATCGATACCACCACCCAGGCCGGCTCCGGCGCCTGACCCGCCAGCGGACCATGCACCATAGGTTGCATAGCCGCTGGTTGCCGAGGTGACGTATCCAATACCTTCGGCGGTGCCGATGGCACCGCCTACGGCAATCGGAATTGCCGTACGCAGCGTCGTCGTACCGACCGACTTGAGTGTCGAAGGCACTTGCGGCGCCATCTGCACCCGGCAGTCACGGTCCAGATACACCATCTGGTCGCCTTGTTCCGCGCCCCACTCAGCGGGACTCGAATCAGGCACATGCGGCAGATTGCCGGGGTAGATGTAGACGTGGTACTCGCCGTTGCTGATGCGGTTCGGCGGCGGCTCGTGATTCAGGGTGCTGCATGCGCCCAGGGCCAGTGCGGCCAGAAGCGCGACAGGCGCGCCGAATGTATTCTGCATTGGTTCTCTCCCAGTCTAGGGTTGCGGTGAAGTACCAGTGATGACGATGTTCAAGAGACGCCCTCTGTATACCTTTATAGTACGATGTATAGATGATGTCAAGTCGTTCGGTGTGCATCGTACCCTTGTACGAATGCCGGATTCCCGCTACCGTACCGATATGAGTTCACCTCTATTTGGAGTAGCCTCACGCGAAGGAAGGGCACGAGCGGGCACGCTCACCACGCTGCGGGGCCTCATACAAACCCCAGCCTTCGTACCCGTCGGTACGAAGGCTGGGGTCAAAGGACTGGTACCGTATGCTTTGAAAGAACTAGGCGCGCAGGTTGTGCTCGCCAATACCTATCACTTGTACTTACAACCAGGTGAAGAGATTGTGAAGCAAGGGGGCGGTCTCGGATCATTCATGGGTTGGAACGGTCCAACGATAACGGACTCGGGGGGATTCCAGGTATTTTCTTTGGGTGCGGCCTTCGGCCGCACCATAACGAAAATCGCTTCTGGCGAGGAACTCCCCCGCGACCAGGGTATTTCGGTTTACGATGCGGAGGTTCAAAGCCAGCACGGGCAGCTCGCCGTGATAGATGATCAAGGCGTTACCTTCACCTCGCACCTAGACGGTTCGTTGCACCGCTTCACGCCGGAGCGTTCTATCGAAATTCAACACGCACTCGGTGCAGACCTATTTTTTGCTTTTGATGAATGTACTGCCCCCACTGAGCCGTACGCGTACCAACGCGAAGCCATGGAGCGCACGCACCGCTGGGCACAGCGCTCCCTGCATGCGCATCGCCAGAACCTTGCGGCAAATCGCACGCAGGCGATTTTTGGTATCGTGCAGGGCGGCCGACACGAGGATTTACGAAAAGAAAGCGCAAAGGAAATTGCATCGCTTGGATTCGATGGTTTTGGCATTGGAGGTTCCTTCAGCAAGGAGGACATGCAGGGCGCGCTTCAGGCAGCGATTCCGGAATTGCCTGAAGAACTGCCGCGGCATTTTCTTGGCATTGGCGAGCCGGGCGACATCCTCACGGGTATCGCTGAAGGTATGGATCTCTTCGATTGCGTCGCCGCCACCCGACTCGGCCGTCACGGCACGATTTATACGAAACGCGGCCCCCTCACGCTCACCAATGAGAGATACCGGACCGAGTTCACCCCGCTTGATCCTGAAACACTCGTGCCGGGTACGGAAGGATTTACACGCGCGTACGTTTCGCACCAGCTGCGCAGCAAGGAACTGCTCGGACAGATTATTGCTTCAATGCACAATCTTGGCTTCATCATCCAGCTGGTCGATGGCGCACGGCAAGCGATTCATGACGGCCGCTTCGCGGCCTACCGCGAAGACTTTATTCGTGCGTATTACGCATAGCGGCATACGGAATCGGGCGGCTCCGTAGGAGCCGCCCGTCTTTTATACATATTGTTCAGATGCGAATATCTTTTCGGTTTCGTCTTCGGTAAAGAGCGAAATCAGAATACTGAAATCACCATCTGAAGACAAGAAATCGCTGCCGTCTTCGCTTGGGCTAAGCACCACAGGACGTCTTCAAGGGTGAGTTCCCGAAGCGGTTTCAAAGTCCATAGCTCAAAGAACTGCTCCTCGCAGTACCCATCCTCGTCGTCGCTTCCATAGCGCTGGTTCCACGAATATTCTAGCGGCATACCCCGGTCGCGAATACGAGGCAGGAATGAGGTAAACAACTGTCCGCTCACGTTTCACCTCCTCATCGAATGTGCCAACACCTGAATACAGTATACAATGCCCGATATGAGTAACTTCAAGCTCCACACTCCATTCCCGCCGGCAGGCGATCAGCCGGAAGCTATAAAAAGTCTGGTACAAGGGGTTAAGAATGGTTTGCGATTTCAGACCCTGCTGGGAGCAACGGGAACCGGAAAGACCTATACCATTGCAAATGTCGTTGCCCAGATAGACAAGCCCACCCTTGTGATGGCGCACAATAAGACGTTGGCTGCGCAATTGGCACAAGAGTACCGTGAATTCTTTCCCGAGAATGCCGTGCACTATTTTGTTTCTTATTACGATTACTATCAGCCGGAAGCATATATCGCACATTCCGACACGTACATAGAAAAAGAGGCACAAATCAATGCCGAAATAGATCGGCTTCGCCACGCAGCCACGCAAGCATTGCTGACGCGCAAGGATGTACTGATAGTTGCCTCGGTTTCTGCGATTTATGGTCTCGGCTCACCAGCTAACTACGAGAAGGTGCACGTGAAGCTCGTTATCGGCGGAAGGGAAGATCGGGCATCCTTGATTCGTAAACTAATCGGTATTTATTTTGAGCGAACGAACGCTGATTTGGAACCCGGAAAATTGCGTGCTGTAGGGAACTCAGTAGAGCTGATGCCCGTCAATGAGCGCGCAATCTATCGCATCGTCTTTGAAGGCGATTCAGTGAGTCGCATCGAATGCCTTGATCCGATTTCGCGTGCAAAGAAGGGGGAGCCAGATTCCCTTTTTGTTTTCCCCGCAAAGCACTTCGTCTCCAGCGAGGACGAGCGCGCTCGCGCGCTCGAAAGTATTCGTGCCGAACTAGATGAACGGCTTGCGCAGCTGAAACGTGAAGAGAAGCCGCTCGAGGCCGAGCGGCTCAAGCGCCGCACGCTGCATGACATCGCGCTTATCCGTGAAATCGGGTATAGCGGCGGCATCGAAAATTACTCGCGCCACTTCGACGGACGCGCACCCGGCGAGCCGCCGCACACTCTGCTTTCATACTTCCCACACAAGAAGGATGGCTCGCCCGATTTCCTTACCGTGATAGACGAATCGCACGTCGCCGTGTCGCAAATAGGGGGCATGTATGCGGGCGACAAATCCCGTAAGGATGTTCTGGTTGAACACGGTTTCCGGCTCCCTTCCGCGCGCGACAATCGTCCGCTCCGGTTCGAGGAATTCGAAAAGCGCATCGGCCAAGTTATATTCACGTCAGCAACTCCAGGCGCCTATGAGAAAGAGCACTCTATCGCACCAGAGGGTGCAGTGGTTCAGCAAATCATTCGTCCAACGGGGCTTGTGGATCCGGAGCTTTCTAAACGCTCACCAAACAGATGGCTGAAGACCTGGCTGAATTCCTGCGCCGAAAGGGAATCAAGTCGGAATATATTCACAGCGACATCAAGACGATTGAGCGCATCGATATTCTTACAGCGTTCCGCAAAGGAGAATTCGATATATTGGTAGGGGTGAATTTACTTCGGGAAGGTCTTGACCTTCCCGAAGTAGAATTGGTCGGCATCCTTGATGCCGACAAGGAAGGTTTTCTTCGCTCAGAGACGTCCCTCATTCAAACCATTGGCCGTGCTGCGCGCAATGTTCTGGGCCGCGTCATCCTGTATGCGGACGTGATGACCGGTTCACTAACGCGCGCCATCGAAGAAACGAGCCGCCGCCGTACCATCCAGCTTGCGTACAACCAAAAGCACGGCATCACGCCACAATCTATAAAAAAGGAAATAAAGGACATCGCAGAAACCATGCGGAGCGAGCACCAGAAGACCGTCTCCTCCCTCCTTGAGCTTGATGCAAAACTCTATGCAGAGGATCCAAAGGTATTTATTTTGGAAAAGCGCCAGCAGATGAATGAAGCGGTAGAGGCACTCGATTTCGAAACGGCTGCTATTATTCGCGACGAAATCTACACGCTCGAAGGAAAGGAGGTTCCCGAAAAGAAAACGGGGAAGGCGCAGCGCACGCGGCGCAGAGGCCGGTAAGCACTCCCTGCGCCGCCTTTGGCGGCGCAGGGAGTGCTATCATAGTTTTATGGAGAAGATAGGGATTCGCTCGCTTATGGCAGGCGTAACGCTGGTCGCACTCGCCGCGTTTTTCGGCCTTCTGTTCGGCGGCATGCTGGTGCTGAATACCGAGGTACAGGGACTTCTCCCCACGGACGTCATACCGCAGGTGGTAGAGGGCATTGGAATGCTTCTGCTTTATCAGGCGGTAATCCTTGGGGCGGTGGCCATAGGTATCGCCGCGGTCGCATTCTGGTTCTTGAGCACGGCCATATCTGCACCGCTCCGCGCCATTGACCGAGCAATGATGGCGTTCGCCGAACGAGGCGAACGTATAGCGCTTCCTCGCTCATCGTTCTTTCCAGCAGAACTTACTACGCTCACCGATGCCCTCACCGCTTCGATGGACAAGGTCGAAGAATCGCACAAGAAGGATATGGAGGTCTCACGAGTAAAATCCGACTTCATTTCCACTGCCGCGCATCAACTCCGTACGCCGCTCACCGGCATCCGTTGGGCACTCGAGGCGCTCGAACAGGAAGAACTTACCCAAGAACAGCAGGCACTTGTGCGCAGCGCAGTAGAAAAGAGCCATGACCTCGTCGCCATCGTAGGAACGCTTCTCGACATTTCCTCCATCGAGTCTGGAAAATACAAATACAATTTTACACGAATGGATGTGCCCGCATTAGCCGAGCGTGTGGCCAGTGACTTCGCGCCGCTTGCCGCACAGCGCCAGGTCACCCTCGTGTATACGCCAAACACGCAGCCGCTTCCTTTGGTTCGCGCAGACCAGGATCGTATCAAATGGATTCTTAATAACCTTATAGAGAATGCGATACGGTATACGCCGGCGGGAGGCTCTATAAACGTTTCCACGAATGCCGCTGCCAAGCGCGTGCAAGTGCGCGTGCGAGATACCGGTATCGGTATTCCGGAACGAGAACGCGGGAACATTTTCGAACGATTTTACCGTGCTGGAAACGCCATCACTAAGGAAAATCAAGGGAACGGCCTTGGTCTCTATATTGCGCGCACGATAGCTACCGACCACGGTGGCGATTTGGATTTTATGAGCAATCCAGAAGGTCCAGGCACCACGTTTATTCTTTCATTTCCCATCCCTGCTTAATGTTATACTTTCCATAGTATGGCTGATACACGATTCATCTTAGTGGTAGAGGACGATCCAATCCTGAAGAACCTTCTCGGGCACACGTTTGCTGGAAGATATCAGACGCTATACGCTTCAAACGGCGCTGAAGCGCTGGCTCTCTTTAATCAATATACTCCGGCAATCGTGTTGCTTGATCTCATGCTCCCCGACATGGACGGCTTCAGCGTTTTGCAGCAGATTCGTTCTCGCGCGGATGCCTTGAAGGATGTCCCGATAATTATCGTTTCAAATCTTGGCCAGCAGGCCGACAAGGATCGGGCCATTTCTCTTGGCGCGAACGACTATATTGTGAAGGCTGAGGTAGAGATAGAAGAGATTGTGAATCGTCTTGAAAAGCTGATTGGGCCAAGCACCAGTACAGGAACAACGCCTGCGCCTCGCGCGCCGACCACCCTCATACCTATCGTGGATGCGGACCCTACGGCGCTCCACATGCCTTCTGATGTTGCCCTTGAACAGATGCTTTCGGCAACTCCCAATACGCCGTCTTCCGCGCTTGCATCTGGGCCAATGGAAGGTACGGAAGAAAAACCGTTCGTCATTTAGCCTCTAATTTGCTATACTGGCAAGGTACCGGTCCCGCCACGGACCGGAGTAGCTCTGTAGAGCCCACCACTATGAAGAAAACAGCACCTCATTCAGCAGATGCACATGCGCAATTCACCGGTGAAGACTGGATAGAAGTGAAGGGCGCACGCACGCATAACCTCAAGAACCTCTCGGTCAAGCTGCCGCGCGGGGCTATGACCGTGCTCACCGGCCTTTCGGGATCGGGAAAATCTTCGCTTGCCTTCGACACCATTTTTGCTGAAGGGCAGCGGCGCTACGTTGAATCCCTCTCAGCCTATGCGCGCCAATTTTTGAATCAGATGCAGAAGCCGGATGTCGACGAGATTACGGGCCTCTCGCCGGCCATTTCCATAGATCAGAAGAGCCGCTCGAATAATCCCCGCTCGACCGTCGCAACCGTGACAGAAATATATGACTACTTGCGCGTGCTCTATGCGCGGGCGGGTCAGCCCTACTGCACACAGCATGACGTACCTATTTCGCGCCTTTCAAAAGAGGAAATGATACGGATAGTGTGGAATCGGGTGAATGAAAAAACGGGCGGCTCCGCAGGAGCCGCCGCCGAGGATGCCGAAGTCGAAAAGGCGCGCATTATGGGAGTTGAATTTGATCGCTCGACGGTAGTGGTATACGCACCCGTAGTGGTGGGTCGTAAGGGTGAGTACTACCAGCTTCTTTATGATCTTCTTGGCAAGGGCTACGAGCGCGTGGTGATAAATGGAAAGGAGCAATCGCTTCGGGAAAAGGCAGTACTCGACCGCAATAAACGCCATGAGATAGATGCCATCGTCGACACTATCTTCGTGAGCGAATTCGTCCGAACGCCGGACGCCGCTCGCGAGCGCCTCTCCGAGGCGCTCGAACTCGCGCTTAAGGAAGCGGACGGACTCGTAAAAATAAAGCACGCAGACGGAACAATCGAGACGCTTTCCTCGAAATTCATTTGCCCAGAAGATGGCATCTCATTCCCCGAGGTGGAGCCGCGTCTCTTTTCATTCAATAGCCCCTATGGGGCATGTCCTTCCTGCAATGGTCTTGGCACTAAGTCTCTCTTTTCCGATGAACGCTGCCCCGTGTGTGAAGGGAAGCGTTTGCGCCCGGAAGCCCTGCGGGTGTACCTCGCGCAAAAGAAGAAAACAAAGGAGCATCCACTTGGGAATACCATCGTGGATTTTACGAACTTCTCCATCCGTGATGCGAAGGATTTCATGGATGAGCTACAGCTTTCGGATATGCGCATGGAAATTGCTCGACCCATCATTCGCGAAATCACCGCGCGCCTCGATTTTATGCTGAATGTTGGTCTTGATTACTTAACGCTTACCCGTTCCGCCGCAACCCTTTCCGGCGGCGAATCACAGCGCATTCGCCTGGCTTCACAGCTCGGTACCGGCCTGGTGGGTGCATTGTATGTGCTGGATGAGCCGACCATTGGCCTGCACCAGCGCGATAACGATCGGCTCATACAGACAATGCTCACCCTCAAGAAACTGGGCAATACTATTCTCGTGGTCGAGCACGACGAGGACACTATCTATGCGGCGGACTATATCGTGGACATTGGCCCCGGCGCGGGGGTGCATGGTGGCAGGGTCGTTGCCGAGGGCTGGTTGGACGACCTTCTCACTGCACCGACCAATGAATCTGGATCACTCACCCTTTCGTATCTGCGCGAAGAGACACGCATCGAGCTTCCCGAAGAACGCCGATCAAGCGAAAAGGGATGGATAAAGGTGAAGGGCGCCACGCTTCACAACTTAAAGAATCAGAACGTCGAAGTGCCGCTGGGGAAGCTCGTGTGCATTACGGGCGTGTCTGGTTCCGGAAAATCTACGTTCCTCTACGACATCTTGCATAAGAATGTCGCGGCGCGCTTCGCGCGCCGCGAAGCAAAGCTCGAGCACGTCTCAAGCATGACGGGCACCGAATATGTCGCCCGCGCCGTACTTATCGACCAATCTGCCATCGGCCGCACGCCGCGCTCAAACCCCGCCACGTACACCGGCGCATTCACGCACATCCGTGATCTTTTCGCTTCAACTAGCGAAGCCCGCGCACGCGGCTGGAAGCCGGGCCGATTTTCTTTCAATGTGGCGGGTGGGCGCTGCGAGGCCTGCCAGGGTAATGGCATGATCGCTGTAGAAATGCACTTCCTTCCCACCGTGTATGTTACGTGCGACGTCTGTACAGGGAAGCGCTTCATGCGGGAGACGCTCGAGGTAACGTACCGCGGCAAGAATATACATGATGTTCTACAAATGACCGTGGAAGAAGCGGCGCTGTTTTTCGAGGATATTCCCTCCATCGGTGAGCGCCTTGAAACCCTCAAGTCGACCGGCCTTGAATACCTCACGCTCGGGCAATCTGCAACGACCCTTTCCGGCGGCGAAGCGCAACGCGTGAAAATTGCTGCCGAGCTGTACCGGCCGACCACGATGAAGACGCTCTATTTGCTTGACGAACCAACGGTCGGCCTTCATTACGAAGACGTGCGCAAGCTCATCGAAATTCTTCAGGAGCTGGTGCGCCGTGGTAATACGGTCGTGGTTATAGAGCACAACCTTGATCTCGTGAAGTCCGCAGATTATCTTATCGATTTCGGCCCGGAGGGCGGTATCAAAGGCGGACGCGTCATCGCAAAGGGAACGCCGGAAGAAGTAGCAGATACGGAAGCTTCCTACACCGGTCAGTATCTTGCAAAGGTTCTTAAGAAACACCGCACCAAAAAGAAATAGTTCAAGGCCCATCCGCATGGATGGGCCCCGTATTCAGCTTCCGCACGTAACCCGATACACACCGCGACAGGTATCCCGGAACAAATAGACACATTCCGTATCCACGTCGTGCCTACTCCAGTACGAATCAATTTCCCGGCATAACTGTTTCAGTGTGGCTTCCGAGCACGGTAGGAACTTTCTATAGAGATCATTTGACTCCTCCTGGGTTAAATCCAAGGACAAGCCAATTTTCACGCGGATCATGAGATGCCACGCAAGTTTTTTCTTTCGAAACCTCATGCTACTTCTCCTCGTGATTCCTGAAACAAACTATATATTGTATACTCAAATAGTCAAATTATGCAGCGCGAAGACCTGAAACGACTCGACCTTCCTGATGTTCCCGGGGTGTACCTGTTCACGCAGGGCACCGGAAGGTTAAAGAAGATTCTCTACGTGGGGAAGGCAACTTCCCTGCGCGATCGCGTGCGCTCCTATTTCGATAGCGAACTCATCGCCACACGCGGACCGCGCATCGTAGACATGGTCACGCAGGCAGAAGGCGTGATGCATGAGACCACGCCAACCGTACTAGAGGCGCTCGTGCGCGAGGCCGCCCTCATTCGGCAATACGATCCGCCCGCCAATACCCTGGGCAAAGATGGTAAGTCCTTTCTGTACGCCGTTATCACGGAGGAAGAGATTCCGCGCGTGCTCGCCGTTCGCGGTAAAGATATTGATTTTGAGCATCTTCGTTTTGGGATAACGAAGCTAAAGAGTTTCTATGGCCCTTTTCCTTCGGGGTATCAACTACGTGAGGCGCTGCGCCTCATTCGTCGCATCTTCCCTTTTTATGACATGGCCAAGCCGGTGGGCGAAGGGAACCGGCACGTGCAGGCCAAGGTGGAATTCAACCGCCAGATAGGGCACTATCCCAAGGATATGAGCCGGAGCGAGTATACGCGCTCTATTCGCAATGTCGGTTACTTCCTTTCCGGCCGCGTGAAGGCGCTCCGCACCTTG
>WNFP01019076.1_pt1 | contig 10664 bp, 9 predicted proteins | sample 5400201 | NCBI WGS metagenome assembly WNFP01 (sample SAMN13153355, study PRJNA577476) | soil metagenome | isolation source: 115 cm saprolite under Madrone tree | place: USA:California | collected 2016-06-14
GGACTCCTCCAGCGACCGGTCGATCTGGAGAATGACGCCCGAGATCGTGCGGAGTCTCAGGGGAAGGAAGACCGTCAGGTACACGATCAGGAGGAGCCACAGCGTGCCGTAGATCGGGATCGGGAACGACAGCCATGCCCAGAGCATCCCGAAGGCGAAAACGAGGCGCGGGACGGCCTGCGGGAACATGAGGAGATACTCGATCGCGCCGGCGCCGGGCAGTCGAGAGCGGTAGATCAGCCAGGAGAGGAATCCCATCAAGAGGACGCCGATGCTCGCCGTGGCCAGACCTAAGAGGAGGCTGTTGCCGAGCGCCGATCGCACGGCATCGAGCGACAACGCGGTCTTGTAGTTCGCCAGCGTGAAGTTGTCGGCGCGGGGCCCCAAGGCGGTCAGTTTCTGGAAGGACGAGTAGACGATCGTGAGCACGGGCAGGATCACGGCCACGCCGAGGTAGAACACGCACGCTGCCAGAAGCGGCCAGCGCAGGGGGCCCACGTCCATGACGCGCGGCCGGAAGGCCTTGCCCGTGATGGTGGCGTAGCTGCCCTTGCCCACGATGCGCCGGTAGACCCACAACATCGCGAACATGACCGCGAACAGCGATACACCCATGGCCGCCGCCGTCGGGAAGCGCGGCGGGTACTGGGAGACGAGCTGGTACATGGCGGTCGTGACGACATAGAAGCGGCTCGGGAGTCCCAGGACGAGCGCGGCCGAGAACGAACCCAGCATCTCGGCAAACACGAATACGGTCGCCCCGAGCACGCCGGGCAGGACCAGCGGCAGGGTGATGCGCAGCATCGTCCGGATGCGGCCTGCGCCCAGGACCTGCGAGGCTTCCTCCATCGACGGGTCCATGGACTTCATCACGGCGCCGATCATCACGAAGGCGACGGCGCCTTCGAAGAGAGCCATGACCCACGCGATGCCCCACGGCGTGTTGATGTCGATCAGATGCCCTTCGCCGCCGAGTGCCCGCCACAGCTGGTTCACGAAGCCGCTGTTCGGGGAAGCGATGAGCGCCCAGGCGAGCGCTCCCATGAGCGGCGTCACGTAGTACGGCATGGCCATGAGCTGTTCGAACGCTTCGCGGCCCGGCACGTTGGTGCGTGAGAGGATCCACGCCATGCCGAACCCGAGGATGATCGCCAGAACGGTTGCCACGACGGCCACGAGCAGCGTGTTGCCGAAGATGTGCGCGTAGCGGCCGAGGCCGGTGTAGTTGTCGAGCCCGTACGCCTCCGGCGGGCGCGCCTGCGGGTCGCCCACGCTGAGCGAAGCCTGGATGAGATAGACGATCGGATAGAGGACGAGGACGGCGGCCCCGCCGCCAACCAGCACGCTGACAAGCTGCGGACCCGGCCACCAGGACCGGGTCCGCTCGAGGTGTTCCACGGCCAAGGGCTTACAGCCCCATGATCGAGTTCCACTCCTTCACGAACACGGGATGGCTGGCGACGTAGTCGTTCCAGTCCGTGGGGAAGAGGAGCTTGAAGTCGGACAGGCGCTTGCCCGTGGGCATCGGCCCCGCGTCGTTTCGCACCGAGCCGTACAGAAGGATCTTCTGGTTCTGGTAGACGGCCTGCCCGCGCCGCGACAGCGCCCAATCCACGAAGAGCTTCGCCGCCTCCGGGTGCGGCGCTTTGTTGACCACGCCGACGTAGATCGCGATCGCCGGCAGCCCCTCGGGCGGCGCCACGAAGTCGATGTCCGCGCCCTTCTCCTGCGTGAGGATGTATCCACCGTACTCGGCCAACGCGCAGACGCGGTCGTCGCCCTTGGCCAGCCGGTCGAAGAGCTGGGCGCGCGCGTCGAATCCCTTCGGCCGCTGTTTCGCGAACTCCTGCCAGAAGTCATTGCCGTAGAGCTTGCGGAGCATGTACCACTGCGAGTGCTGCATGCCGGAGGTGGCGAGCTTGGCGCTGATCCCGTCCTTGAACGCCGGGTTGAGAATGTCCTTCCAGGTCTTCGGCGCCTGCTCGGCCTTCACCCTGGCGCGGTTGTAGCAGATGCCGGCGAAGCCGACGCCAGGCACGCCGAAATAGCCGGCGGGGGTCGACTGGTATTCGGCCTTGTAGGCGGCGTATTCCGGTGAGGCATACTGCTCCCATCCGCCCTTCTTCTGGAAGTCGATGGCCGGTGAGATGTCGGATAGCTGGAGCACGTCGACACCGAAGCGCCCTGCCGAGCGTTCCGCCGTGATCTTGGCGTAGAGCGCGCCGGTCTGGAGCCGCACATAGCTGGTCTTGATCTTCGGGAAATCCTTCTTGAAAGCGTCGAGGATGGTGACGATCCCCTGCTCGCTGTCGTGCCCGTAGTAGACGACCTCGCCTTCCTGCTCGGCCTTGGCGACGTCGGATGATGTCTGAAAGTCGAGCACCTTGGTGGCGCCGCGCGCCTCGCGCGCTCCAGCGAAGAGTGGCGCCGCAGCGGCAGCGGCCGCCGCGGTCTTGAGAAAGGCGCGTCGGCTCACAGGAACGGTCATGCGATTCTCCTCATCGTCGAGCGATGTGATCTATCCCAGAAACTGCTCGCAGGTGTCGAGCCAGGCTTGCGTGGTGAGCGCCAGCGACGCCACGTCCACGCGCTCGTCGTTGCCGTGGAAGCGGCCCGCCATCGCCTCGGCCGTGAGCGCCCGCGAGAAGAGACCGAAGCCGTAGGCGACCGCGCCGCGCGCGCGGAAGTAGGGCGCGTCGGTGAAACCCACGATCATCCGCGGCAGGAGGCGCGCGCCCGGATAGTGCCCGCCGACGACCCGCCCCAGCACGTCCCAGAGCGGCGTCCCCGTGGGCGAGACGGACGCCGGCTTGGAGAAGAGCTTCTCGACCATTACTTCCTCCGACAGGTCGCCCAACGCCTTGTCGATGTGTCGGCGCACTTCGTCCTCGTCGTCTCCGGGAACCGTCCGGATATCGACCTCGATGTCCACGACGTCGGGAATGACATTGGTCTTCACGCCCGCGCGGCACATGTTCGGGGAAAACGTCGTATGCGTGGCCGACCATGCGTATTTCGCCATGCCGGAGGACAGTCGCGCGATGGCGTCGTCCACACTCGCGGGGTCGAGCAGGGCCGACTTCACGGCGGGGTCAAGCGTGAGCGTGCCGACGAAGGTGCGCCACAGGTCGTCCACATACGGAGACGGCCGGTAGTCCGCCAGGCGGCTCACGATGTGGGCGGCCTTGACCAGCGCATTGTCGGCGCCGTACGGCATCGAACCGTGCCCCGGAGTACCCTTGACGCGCAACCGGCGCCAGGCCACGCCCTTTTCACCGACGTGCACGGTGACGTTGTCCGTGCCGTCATGCGAATTGACCGTGCCGCCGTTCTCGGTCAGAAGGTAGTCGGCGCCGAGCGCGTCCCAGTGCTGGTTGCACACGTGACCCGCGCCGAGAATGCCGCCGGCCTCCTCGTCGGCGCACGCCAGGTAGACGAGCGTGCCCTGGGGCTTCCACCCGCGCTTCGCCAGCTCCTTGAGTGCGACGGCCTGCGACGCCGTGATGTTCAGCATGTCGATGGCGCCGCGTCCCCACACCTCGCCATTGACCAGCTCGCCGCCGAAGGGATCGCGCGTCCAGTGCGTCGGCGTCACGGGCACGACGTCGGTGTGGCCCATCAGGCACAGCGTTGGCGCGTCGGGATCGCTGCCCTCGATGCGGGCGACGAGGCTCGCACGCCCCGGCGCGCCCTCGGGCTCGTAGACCTCGAGGTCGAGACCGCTGCCCTGGAGGAACGTGCGCAAGAGGTCAGTGGTCCGTACCTCCTGGCCGGATGCGACCGTGCCGTCGTTCACGCATTGGTTGCGGATCATCTGCTGGAGGAGCTCGACCGTCTGGCCCGTCAGCGCGTCGTTCATAGTGCTGCCCTCATCAATGATTGAGCAGCCTGAGAGTGAGATAGAGGAGAGCCACGCCAAGCAGGACAAAGCCGATCGTTCTCAATTTGCTCTTCGTCTTCTCGAACGTCTCTCCTTGGGCCTTCGTGAACATCCGCGGCGACGTCACGAGAAGCAGTCCGATAATTCCGGGAATGAGAACGTCGATATAGCTCATGAGAATTGGAACGAGTCGTTCATGCCTTGGGCGTGTTCCGTGTCAAAAAGTCGGTGACGCGGCGGATCGACTCGGCCAAATGAGTCGGGCCGCGCCAGTCCTTCTGGATCTCGAGATTGGGCGCCAGCTTCGCGATTTCGGCGCTGGTCTCGGCCGGATGCGGCTTGTCGCTGCCGGGCTGGAGCAGGAGCGGCGTCCGGCAGCGGCGGACGAAGTCGCGGCTGACCGAGAAGACGAACTCGCCGCCGAACATATTGTGGCCGAACTTCTGGATGGTCTCGTCCGTCAGGGTGGGATCGCGCGCCAGCATGGTCTTGGCGAAGTTACGAACGGCCTCTTCCCAGGTGTCGCGGTTCTCGTGCAGGCCGATCGGGTTCTGGAGCACGGCGGCGGTGACCCGTTCGGGCGCCAGCTCGCACAGCGCGAAGCAGTAGCTGCCGCCGATGCAGCCGCCCATGACGTGGAAGCGGCGATGGCCGAGGTGGTCCATCAGTGCCAGGTGGTCGCTCGCGTAGGTGTGCCAGCCGTGGGTCGCCGTCACCGTCCCGTTCGACTTGCCCGCGTTGCGCTGGTCCATCCCGATGACGGTGAAGCGGCCCGCAAGATCCACCATGGGATTCATCCACGGCGGCGGGGCGTCGGGCGCGCTCGGGCTGTGGCGCCAGTACTCGAGCTGCGAGCGCAGGCCGCCCGGTGCGAAGAGCAGGAGCGGAAAGCCGGAGCCGTGGGCTTCGTAATAGATCTCGGCGTCAGGGCGCGTGAAGACGGGCATCGTCATCCTCCCGAGGCGTGGTTACAGCGATAAGGGTGACACGATAGCACCGTTTTCTTGGCTCCGCTTTCGGCTAGAATCACGGAGCCATGGCAACGCGGCTTCGGTCCAGACGCGCTTTCACCCGACGCCCGCGCTCCGCGCGGACGCCAGTCGACCGGCTCCGCGCGATCTGCCTCGCCCTGCCCGAGACGACGGAGAAGGTGGCGTGGAGCGAGCCGACTTGGCGGGTGGGAGGCAAGCTCTTCGCCCAGCTCGACAATCACCACCACGGCGCCGATCACCTCGCGGTCTGGATGCCAGCGCCGCTCGGCGAGCAGGAGTCGCTGATCTTCCTGGATCCTGAGCGATTCTTCCGTCCACCCTATGTCGGCCAGCGGGGCTGGGTCGGCGCGCGGATCGACCGGCGGCCGGACTGGTCGCTGGTGACGGCCCTGGTCAAGCAGGCCTACCGCGAAGTGGCGCCGCCCAGGCTTCGTGCTGCCATCGGCCCGGCCGCGTCCCGTGTTCCCAAGCGAGGGAGAGATTGATGCGCGTGTTCGACATGGAATGCAGCGTCCCGAAGCGCGCGGACACGCAGCCGCCTGCGGCGTCCGCAGCGCCGCGAGCCGACCAGCCTGCAGGCTACGGCATGGCCAACTACGAGCGCATCTTCCGCTCGCGCCAGGGCGGCGGCGACGCGCGGCCGAAGACAGAGCTCTCTTCGTCGGCTTGGCCCGCATCAGCGCGTTTCTCGGCATGCGCGGCGTCCGCGAGCTGGAGCAACGCGTGCGCGAGCAGGGCTTCCGGGCTCTCGGCGTCTCGGCCCTCGTCGATGGCATCCCCGCCAGCGACCGGCGCTTCTATCCACTCTACACCAAGGCTGCCGAGCTGGGCATACCCGTGCGCATCTACTCGTCGATGAACTACGCGACGGACCGGCCGTACGACCTCGGTCACCCGCGGCACCTCGACCAGGTCGCCATCGATTTCCCCGAGCTGACGCTGATCGGCGGTCTCGGCGGCTGGCCCTGGGTGAACGAGATGGTCGCGCTCGTGCGGCGTCATCCGAAGCTTCACCTGGATACCTCCGCGCATCGCGCCAGGTACCTGGGCCAGCGAGGCTCGGGCTGGGAGATGCTGATGCAGTTCGGCAACACGCTCATCCACGACAAGGTCTTGGTCGGGCTCTCGGCCGGCCTCGTCGGTCAGCCGCACGAGACGCTGATCAAGGAGTATCTGGATCTGCCGCTCAAGGACGCCGTCAAGGAAAAGTGGCTCTACGGCAACGCGGCGCGAGTATTCGGACTCGGCTGAGCCTTCCCCGGCCCGAGCAGGATCAAGACCGCGGCGATCGCTTGAAGAGCCGCGCACGCGCCGAGCGCAGGCCCGTAGTCGCCGGTCCAGTCGCGCAGCACGCCCACCAAGGAAGGCCCGAACGCGAACGTGAACTGGTTGATCGCGACCGCAAGACCCACGAGCGCGCTGAAGCGCTCGCGCGGCCACTCGACCGCCAGGATGAGACCGGGCAGCGTCGTCATGTTGCCGACCCCCAGGCCGAAGAGCGCGCAGCCGGCGTAGACAGCCGGTACGGACGGCGCCCACGCGAGCAGGCAGACGCCGCCGATCTGGACGACGAGCGTTGCGCTCGCGGCCAGTCGCCGATTCACGCGATCGATGACGAAGCCGGTCATCAAACGTCCGAGTACCGCTGCCGCCGTCGTGGCGCTCACGGCCCGGGCGGCTCCGCCCGAGCCAAGGGCCGGAGCCACGAGCGAGACCAGGTGCGTGAGCACGCCGACCTGGGCTGCCAAGCCGAGCGCGAACGGCGCCGACACGCTCCAGAATCGCCAGGTCCGCAGCGCCTCGGCCCGCGAGCGCAGAGCGCCGGCCGGCGGCGGACCCGCGTCCGTCGAGGACGGCGGATCGCCGTCGGGGCCGAGGCCGAGCGCAGCAGGGCCTCGCCTCATGATGCCCCCGGCAAGGACGAGCATCACCGCGAGCAGAACGACGCCCGCGACGGTCAGGGCGCGGGTGAAGCCGACTGCTTCGATCAGAAAGATGAGCGCGGGCGCGATCAGGACGCCGCCCAAGGTCGCTCCGTTGAAGGCCAGGCTGATGGCGAGGCCGCGGCGCCGCTGGAACCAGGGCGCCAGGATGATGTTGATCGCAGCACCGCTCATCGCTCCCCAGCCCAGCGACATGAGGAGAAATGCCGGATAGAGCTGCCACGGCTGCATCACCCGGCCGAGCGCCGCCAGCCCGGCGGCCATCGCGAGGCTTCCTCCGATCACGACGGCGGGCGGGCCGAAGCACTCGTAGAGATCTCCGATCCACACGGTCAGTAGGGCGCCGGCAATGTAGTAGACGGTGACGGGAGCGGACACAGCGGCGGCCGACCATCCATGCAGCCCCTGAAGCGCCGCCACGTGCACGCTCATCCCATAGAAGCCCAGGCCGAAGGAAAAGAGCGCCATCACGAAGGTGGCGCCGACGACGTTCCATCCCGCGAAGTACAGGAGACGCATGACCGCCATCAGGCTAGCGACAGCGCCCGCCGGCGTCTCGCCGCTTTCGGACCTTGTCGTCCCGGGACGGCCCGCGGGCGCGTTGCATGCTAGGCTTACCCGCGGTGGGCGCCCGATTCGAGCTAGACTGGAGACGGTGCGATCGCGCGCGGGTTGCGCGCGATCCGCGGTTCGACGGGCGCTTCTTCACGGGTGTCCTGACCACTCGCATCTACTGCCGCCCAACCTGCCCTGTGAAACCGGCCAAGTCGCGCAACGTTGTCTTCTTCCCTACCGCGGCGGCCGCCGAGCGCGCAGGCTTCCGTCCGTGCCTGCGTTGCCGCCCGGAGGCGGCGCCGGGCACTCCGGCGTGGCGTGGCGCCGGGGCGACGGTCTCTCGAGCGGTGCGGCTCCTCGATGGTGGCTTTCTCGACGACGGCCGCTCGGTGGAGGACCTCGCGGAGACGCTCGGCATGACTGCCCGCCATCTGCGACGTCTCTTCGAGCGGTACGCCGGCGCCTCGCCGATCGCCGTCTCGACGACCCGGCGGGTCCAGCGCGCGAAGGCGCTGGTCGATCAAACCGCGCTCCCGATGTCCGCGATCGCGTTCGCGGTGGGGTTCGCGAGCATCCGCCGGTTCAACGCCGCGTTTCGCGAGACGTATCGGAGGCCCCCGTCCGCCGTCCGCAGGGCCGGGCGCCGGCTCGCGCTGCTGGGGTAGAATCCCGGTATGCTGACGCCCGAGGCCATCGACGCCACCGCGCGCGCCTGCTTCGAGATGCACCGGTCGCGCACCCGCTACCGCCCGCTGGACGCAGCATTTCGCGCGGCGCCGCTGGACGACGCCTATCGCATCCAGGACGCGCTCCACCGGCTGATGGGCGCAGCGGGACGTGGAGACATCGCCGGCTGGAAGATTGCGCTGACGTCGAAGGCGATGCAGCAGATGACCGGCGTGGACCAGCCCGCGGCCGGCGCCATATTCTCGAGCACTGTGCTCGCCTCGCCCGCGCGGATCGATGTGGCCGCCTATCATCACCTCGGAGTGGAGTTCGAGGTGGCGGTGCGCGTCGACGACGATCTGCCGGTGACAGGCGGGCCCTGGACGCGCGGCTCCGTCGCCCGGAGAGTCGCCGCGTGCCTGCCCGCCTTCGAGCTTGTCGAGGACGGCGATGCCGACTACAAGACGCTCGACGCCTTCACCCTCGTCGCGCAAAACACGTGGAACGGCGGAGTCGTGCTGGGAGCCCCGGTGACGGATTGGCGCGGCCTCGACCTCGAGCGCGCTGTGACGCGCTGCTGGATCAATGACGCGCCCGCCGGCGCGGGCAAGACCGGCGACGCGATGGGCCATCCCTTCGAGGCCGTCGCGTGGGTGGCGAACCTTCTCAATCGCCACGGCCGCATGCTCCGGAGCGGGATGATCGTGATGACGGGCAGTAGCATCACGACCAAGTTTCCCGCGCCTGGCGACCGCGTGCGCTTCGCCATCGACGGCCTCGGCGAGATCTCGCTGGAGGCCGCGCGACCCTAGCTCGCTAGGAAAGCCCGGGTGTGCTCGAGGAACTGGCCGAAGGCCGGCTCGGTCTCGAGGAAGAGATGATTCGGCCCTTGAAGCGGCACGAAGCGCGCGCCGGGGATGCCGGCTGCCATGCGGCGCCCAGCGTCAAAGGGGACACGAGCGTCGTCGCGCGCGTGCATGACCAGCGTCGGCACGCTGACCTGCGGGAGCAGGTCCGTGACGTCGAACTCGCCGGTCGCCTCCATTAACCTCACAGCAACGTCCGGCGAGACCGTCATCCGCTGGAGCTCGTTGAACCAGTCGGCCTGCTCCTTGGTCGCGCCGGGAATGAACCCCGAGGTGAACAACTGCCGAAACGCCGCATTCTCCTTGCCCCAGCCCAAGCGCATCAGCGTCAGCGTCGCGGCAATTTCTTCCTTCTCGGCCGCCGTTCGGGCGCGCTTGGTCGCCCCCAGCGCATAGCCGCCGTACAGGACGAGGTGCGACACCCGCTCGGGATGTCGCTCGGTATAGGCGATCGATACAGCGCAGCCCTGGGAGATTCCAAGGAGCGCGAAGCGTTCGACCTTCGCCGCGGCAACCACGGTCTCGAGATCGCCCACGAAGGCGTCGAAGGAGATGTCGTCGGGGGTCCGGTCCGACAGGCCGTTGCCGCGGGCGTCGTAACGGATGAGCGTGTGCTCCTTCGCCAGCTCCCGGTAGAGGTGCCGCCAGATCGGGCTCTCGAGGTCGTATTCGAGATGCGTCATCCAGTTGCCCGTCTTCACGAGCGGCGGCCCCTGGCCGATCATGGAGTACGCGAGCTGGGTGCCGTCGGGTGCGCTGCAGAAGTGAATCTCCTGCTTCAGGTCGACGACAGCGGGGGCGGTCGCCGCGGGTTGAGCAGCACCCCGGTCCGACGGCCGAAGGGCGAACACGTCCACCGGCTGGGCGATATTCTTCAGGTTTTGCGGGCCGAGGGGCTGGAACTCGGCCTTGACGGAACGGTTGACCTGGTCGAAGACCTGTCGGGAGATACAGACGCCGCCGGGCTCGGCAATATTCTCGAGCCGTGCGGCGATGTTGATGCCGTCACCGTAGATCCGCGTTTCGTCATGGATGACGTCGCCCAGGTTGATACCGATGCGGAAGCGCATGCGGCGCGGCGCTGGCACATCCGCGTTGCGCGCGGCCATGACGGCCTGGATCTTGATCGCGCATTCCGTTGCCCCGACCACGCTCGGAAATTCGGCTAGAATGCCGTCGCCGGCCGTGTCGATGATGCGGCCGCCATGCTGCCCGACGAGCGGCAGGACGATGGCCTGGTGGCCTTTCAAGTCACGGACTGTTGCGGCTTCGTCCTCACCCATGAGCCGGCTGTAGCCGGCGATGTCGGCGGCCAGGATGGCGGCGAGCCTGCGGCCCATGGGAGTCGTGCTGTCGCTCACGGTGCCGGTATAGTGGCACAACTTGATACTCGGGGAGGAGCGCAATGGACTTGGGGCTTCGGGGCAAGCGCGCGATAGTCACCGGCGGCAGCCTGGGCATCGGCAAGGCGATCGCGCGGGAGCTGGCGCGCGAAGGGGCCGACGTGGCCATCGTGGCGCGGACGAAGGACAAGCTCGAGACGGCTGCGCAGGAGCTTGCCGCCGAGACCAAGGGCCGGGTCATTGCGATCGCGGCCGACGTCGCCAGCAAGGCGCAGGTGGACGCGATGGTCGCGCAGGCGGCGGCCGAGCTGGGCGGGCTGCACATTCTCGTCAACAGCGGCTCCGCGCCGGGAGGCTCGGCCACGGCCACCGGGCCCATCGAAACCGTGGTGGACGAGGACCTGCTGCAGGACTTCAAC
>WNFP01004991.1_pt1 | contig 10663 bp, 5 predicted proteins | sample 5400201 | NCBI WGS metagenome assembly WNFP01 (sample SAMN13153355, study PRJNA577476) | soil metagenome | isolation source: 115 cm saprolite under Madrone tree | place: USA:California | collected 2016-06-14
GGGCTGACAACGGTGAACTTCTCGCTGACGAACACCGCGGGGACGCCAACGACGATGACGGCGAATGCGGGGACGACGCCGCAATCGGCAACGGTCAACACCGCTTTCGCCAACGCGCTGGCAGTGACAGTGAAGGATGCGGGGAGCAACCCAGTTTCTGGAGTAAATGTGACGTTTACAGCTCCCGGAGCAGGGGCTTCGGGAGTGTTCAGTAACAGCACGGCGACGATCACCGTGGCCACGAATGCATCAGGTGTGGCATCGGCACCGTTCACGGCGAACGCGACAGCGGGAGGGCCGTACACAGTCACAGCGGCGGCAACCGGTCTGACAACGGTGAACTTCTCGCTGACCAACCTTTCTGCAAGTGGCCCGATCGCGCTGGTTCAACACGCCAGCAAGGATGCGGGTACCACGAAGTCATCTACTCTCGCCTTTCCCGCCAGCAATACTGCGGGAAATTTTATCGCCGTGGTGATTCGCGCGGGCAAGTCGGGCCAGGTGTTCACGGTTACGGATTCCCAGAAAAACACCTATCGCAAAGCAATTCAATTCAGCGAAACAGTCGACGGAACCACTCTGGGAATCTTTTACGCTGAAAATATTTCGGGTGGCGCAAACACGATTACTGTGTCCGATACCATCTCTGGGACCATGCGGTTTGCCATCCTCGAGTATTCGGGCGTCGCGATCGCAAATTCGCTTGACGGCGCGGCGGTAGCCTCCCAGGGTACCGGCGCATCTCTCAACAGTGGCATTCTTACAACGACAGCGAGCGGCGATCTGGTGCTCGGAGGGATGTCGGCGGCTAACTCCGCAAACTTCACGGCGGGGAGTGGTTATCTTCCTCGAGACTTCGTTCCGGCTGAACCGAACACGAAACTGCTCGTCGAAGATCGGATTCAGTCTGTCGCCGGAAATATTTCGGCCAATGCCTCGCTCGGAACTTCGGACAATTGGGGCGCTGAGGCCGCCGCATTTAAGTCCGGCGCCACAGTCCCACCGCCTACCTTCACTCCTCCCAGTAACCTGGCAGCTGCTCCCTCGGGCCCTGTGCAGGTGAATTTGTCGTGGACCGCGGCAACGGAGACCGGCGGTACCCTCACTGGCTATCTGATTGAACGCTGCACAGGCTCTAGCTGTGCCAATTTCGCACAAATTGGCAGCTCCGCGACGACCAACTACAGCGATACCAGCGCAAGCTTGACCGGCTCGACCACCTACAACTACCGCGTGCGCGCTACCGACGGCACCAACTTCAGCGGGTATTCCAATACTGCCTCCGCCATAACGGCAGCACCCACATTCACGGCACCTTCCAACCTGGCAGCCACGCCTGCTGGTAGTGCACAACTTAATCTTTCTTGGACCGCAGCAACGGAGACTGGCGGGACCATCACCAGTTACCTCGTGGAGCGCTGCGCGGGCACCAACTGTGCCAACACACCGAGCAACTTCGCACAGGTTGGCAGCTCCGCGACAACCGCCTACAGCGATACCGGCTTGACGGTTTCGACTCCTTACAGCTACCGCGTCCGTGCCACTGACGGCACCAACTTTAGCTCTTACTCGAATGTGGCTACAGCGACGCCAGTTCAGGGCCCAGGTCTTTCGACGCTGAGCCTTACACAAGGTCCTGTAGGCGCGAGCATAACGATTACGGGTTCCAATTTCGGACTAACTCAAGCGCAAGGATCGAGCACGATCTCCTTTAACGGAACCCCCGTAACCACAGTGACCTCCTGGAGCGACACCAGCATCGACACGTCGGTCCCGGCTGGCGCAACCACAGGAAACGTGGTGGTCACTGTGGGAGGAATACCAAGTAACGGCCTGCCTTTCACGGTTACACCCCCGCCGAACATTACTGGCGTCAGTCCTAATGCCGGACCCATCGGTACCTCTGTCAACGTGACGGGAACAAATTTCGGACCGACCGTTGGCACCAGAGCCAGCGGGCTGGTTTTCAACGGCCTCGTCGCTCGAACCACTAGTTGGTCCAACACTCTCATCGTCGCGCCTGTGCCGGTGGGAGCTACAAGTGGCAACGTCGTGGTTTCTGTCGGGGGCATCAACAGCAATGGCGTTCCTTACACGGTCACTCCCGGTCCCAACGTTGCCAGCGTGAGCCCCACCTCAGGCGCCGTCGGAGCTTCGGTCACTATCACCGGCGCAGGCTTTGGCGCGACTCAAGGGAGCAGCACGATAACGTTCAACGGCGTACCCGCCGCACCTACACCTGCAAACTGGAGCGATACCAGCATCGTCGCTCCAGTGCCTACTGGCGCAACCACGGGCAACGTCGTCGTCACAGTCGGTGGTATCGCCAGCAACGGCGTACCGTTCACGGTCAACCCCGCTACTAGCATTAAGCTCATTCAGAGTACCGGGATCGACGCCGGCACGACCACTTCAGCTTCCCTTCCCTTTACGTCCAGCAACACCGCTGGAAACTTTATTGCTGTTGTGATTCGTGCTGGTCAGTCTGGACAGGTGTTTACGGTTTCTGATTCTCATGGAAATACATACCGAAGGGCGATCGCCCTCAGTTTGACCCAGGATGGCGAGACTATAGGTATCTACTACGCGGAGTTCATCGCTGGTGGCGCGAACACAGTTACCGTTTCTGACACCATTTCGGGCACTCTACGATTTGCGATTCTTGAGTATTCCGGCATCGCCACAACCAATTCTCTCGACGCTGCGACGGCTTTTCAGGGCCACGACACCACTCCATCCAGTGGTAGTATCACGACAAGCCTCAGTGGCGACCTCCTGTTAGGCGAGATTACGACCGCGAATCTTCAAACCTTCATCGCGGGCACTGGCTTCACGATTGGGCAATCTGTGCCCGCCGCGGCCAACACGAAACTGATTGCCGAAGATCAGCTCCAGACCTCTGCAGGATCTGCGGCGGCAACCGCAACCCTCTTCGCTGCCGACAGTTGGGGCGCAGCAATCGCGGCATTCAAGTCTGCCAACGGCGCTCCGCCCCCGCCGATCTCCGTCTCGGTCTCGCCAACAACCGCATCTGTGGGAACGGGAAGCGGCTTGCAGAACTTCACTGCCACTATCCAGTACGACATCCAAAATAAAGGAGTAACCTGGTCCCTGTCGGGCGCGGGCTGTAGCGGAAGTACCTGCGGCTCACTGACCAATGTGACCACCACCTAGGTTACTTACAATGGTCCGGCGAGCGTACCAAGCCCAGCCACCGTAACGTTGACGGCCACCTCAGTCAGCGATAACACGAAAACTGCTTCGGCCACGATAACCCTCATACCTGGGGCTCTTAGCGTTTCCGTTAGCCCCAAACGTGCTGCGGTTACGATGTCCGCATCGCAGACGGTGCAATTCACAGCCACGGTAGCCAATGATCCGTCCCACTCTGGCGTGACATGGTCCGTCGACAACAATAATGGCGGAACTGCAGCCACTGGAACCATTTCTGCCGCAGGCCTCTTCACCCCCGGTACCCAACCCGGCGTGCACATCATCACCGCTACAACCGTTGTGAATGCTGCCGTGAGCGCGTCCTCCACGGTTGCGGTCACGGATCTGGCCGGAGTCTACATGCACCACAATGATCTGCAGCGCACCGGCCAGAATTTGCAAGAATATGCCCTGACTTCAGCGAGCGTGAGTTCTCCGGCGTTCACCAAGCTTTTCTCGTGTCCGACAGACGGTTATGTCTATGCGCAACCGCTTTGGGTTGCTAACCTCGTGGTTGGCGGCGTGAACCGCAATGTCCTGTTCCTCGCCACGGAGCACGACAGTGTGTACGCCTATGACGCTGATTCGTCCTCCTGCCTCCTGCTTTGGAAGACCAGCTTCCTGGTCGGGACCACCGTGACTACCATGTCTTGGCAAGACACTACGAATGGCAGCAACGACGTCTATCCAGAAATTGGCATCACCTCGACTCCTGTCATTGACCCAGTGACCAAAACCATCTATGTGGTGGCCAAGACGAAGGAAACCGTGGGTACGGGCTGTTCTTCGGGTTCCCCCTGCTACATCAGCCGTCTGCACGCGATGGATATCACCACCGGTGCAGAAAAGTCTGGCAGCCCGGTTGTCATCTCGGATCCGAATTTCAACTCCCGCCAGCATTTCAACCGGCCCGCTCTGCTTCTCATTAACAGCACGGTTTACGTCGGCGTGGGTGCGCACGGTGATGGCTGCCCCTGGCAGGGCTGGCTGTTCGCTTACGACCCCGCAAGCCTGACCCAGAAATTCGTCTGGTCAACCAGCGATCCCACGAACGGATGTAACGGTGCGTCTATTTGGGATGGTGGCGCAGGTCCCGCCGCCGACGCCAGCGGCAACATCTATTTCACCACAGGCAACGGCCGCTATGACGGGACGAAGAATTTCTCCGAGTCCGTTATTAAGCTCAGTCCCACGGGGGCACTCCTTGACTGGTTCACTCCCTTTAATGCGAGCCTTCTCGATGCCAACGACATCGACATGGGCTCTGCCGGTACCATCATTCTTCCGGATTCAGTCGCTTCCGCGGCCCATCCGCATTTGGCGCTCGCCACGGGCAAGATCGCCATTCTTTATCTCCTCGATATTTCTCAGGCAAGCCCAGGTCAAACAAAGATGGGCAGATTCAATTCATCGACCAACAATGACGTACAGGAAGTGATCCCTGTCCCGCCCCCCAATACCACCCAGCTGGACGGTGGCAACTACGGCGTACCCGCCTACTGGAATGGCAATATCTACACAACGGGACAGAACTACCCGCTCAGTCAGTTCACTATTTCCAATGGTGTGATCGCCACCCCGCAACATGCGACCTCTAGCAACTTGTTCCCTCCTCGCGGTGGCGTACCAGCGGTTTCCGCGAGTGGCACCACCAACGGTGTCGTATGGATCATTGATTACACCGCGTGGCCGACGAACGGCCCCTCGATTCTGGATGCCTACGACGCCACCAATGTTGGGACCATGCTGTACAGCAGCCCAAGCAGTGGAACGGGAGCGGCAGGCCCCTCCGTGAAATTCACCGTCCCGACAGTGGCGAACGGCAAGGTCTATGTCGGCGGACAGAGCACGGTTGTGGTATTCGGCCTGCTCCCGAACTAGGAGCCGGGATCACTGCCGAGCGCACAACTTCAGTTACTGAGATAGAATCAATATGCGTGCGGAGTCATTGCTGGGCAGATCCCACGGCCGACCCGGGTGACAGAGAAGAGCCAGGGACCGAGGCGTCCCATTTTACTCCGTGATTTTTCTCGGGCGACCCGTTGAAATGAATCCGCAGGGGGACACGCGCGTGTTTTGGGCAGCGCTGTTCACTCCGAAACTTATGTCGCGTCGTGATTTCACTCGGCGGCCAATTGCCTTTCCGATAGCGATCGCCGTCCTCATTTTCAGTTGTTGTTCCTGCCTTGGACACATAAACTCCAGCCCGCTTTTCCTCTCGGAGGGCGGCTACACCTCTAACGTCACTTCAGCCAATCCCCCAGTTCTCTCTGCTTCTCCTCAGTCACTCGCGTACACCTTTCCGCTGAAAGTTTCTGAGAACCACCGTTATCTCTTGGATCAGCGCGGGCGGCCTTTTCGCATCCATGGCGATTCCGCCCAATCGCTCATCGCTAATCTCACATTTACTGAGGCCGAGACCTATCTCGCCGACCGGCGCAGCAAAGGATTCAACACCGTCAACATCAATTTATTGGAACATAAGTTTGCCATCAACGCCCCTAAAAACAGGCGTGGAGACGATCCCTTTACAAATCGCGATAACTTCGCCACGCCCAACGAAGCCTATTTCGATTTTGCCGACTCCATCATTGATTTGACGGCTTCCAAAGGCATGCTCGTCAGCCTCGCTGTGATGTATCTAGGTTATGGCGGCGGGGATGAGGGTTGGTGGTCCACACTTACGAACGCCATCAATACGCAGGACGTCTGCTACAAGTTCGGCTTCTATGTTGGGAGACGTTACAAGACTCGAGCCAACATTCTCTGGGTAATCGGCGGAGACTTCACCCCACCTCCCGGTTCGGAAGGCGAAAAGCGCCTCCACAGATTCATGGAAGGCATCAAAGCCGCCGGTGCCTCGCAGTTGTGGGCGGGAGACTGGAACGCCCCTTGTCTCTCGACTGATGTTCGCGCCTTTGCGTCCGATATGGACGTGAACGCCGTCTACACCTACGGAATGAGCGGACATGACGGCTTGACTTACGCTGAATCGCGCACTGCTTACAGCTACGCTCCGGCACGGCCGGCGTATCTCAAGGAAACCGGTTATGAGGATGAGGGATTGTTGCCAGGCGATTCTTCCTCAGTCCGCAAGTATGAATACTGGGCTGTTCTCGGTGGCGCGACCGCTGGGATCTTTTTCGGTCATCGAGATATATGGGAGTTCGCAACGTCTGGCTGGTCCTCGCGCTTGGCGCCGGGGCATGGTCCTTGGCAAGGCGCTCTAAATTCACCTGGTAACTTGGACATGATGCGTCTAGGCAAGCTACTGGATTCTGTAGCCTGGCACAAATTGGTGCCGTCAGGCACGGCTGGCTCGAAGACCTTGATCACCGCCGGAGGCGGAACCTATGGCAGGCAAGACTACGTCACGGCTGCTGCCGCTGCGGACGGAAAGTTGCTCCTCGCCTATCTCCCCCCTGGAGCAAACACCACAGGGGTGACCATCAACATGGGTTCCCTCACAGGACCGGTCCGGGGCCGCTGGTTCGATCCCTCATCCGGGATCTACACCGACATAGCTGGCGGAGCGCTCCGAAATTCCGGTAGCCACACATTTATAGTTCCGGGTAACAATTCCGCCGGTGCCAGAGACTGGGTTCTGGTTCTCGAAGTCGATGAGAACTCCAGACGCTAGGCCACCCCAAGTTCTCGCAAACACATCAGCAAGGCAATGACTCACGGGATCAGTTTGAAGCGAAGGACTCAAATATCTTTTCGCCACACCCTCCTTCCGTGTGGGGAACCCCGGTTTGTCCTTCCTTTTGCAGAGCTGGCATGATTGGTGCTATGGGTTAGCCGCCGCGCCCGCAGGAAGGACTTCGTAGATTCGTGCCTGGCCAATCTGGGCTGCTAACCGAAACGCGTTCGGGTGCGCCTTTTCCACAATTTCAAAACATACTTCGTCAGGAGGGAGGTAATAGCTGTAGTCGCGATCGATCACGATCACGTAACGAATACCAAATCTGCGAAAACCTTCCATCATTACCTGGGGCCGCACTATCGGAGCAAACCAGATCACTTTGCGTTGAGAATAATGAAAAACGAGCGGGACATGGCGAGCTGCTATGACATCTCGGGGATCGGTGTGCACACGAATCCAGTTCGCGGCCACAATGTCTGGGAGCCGCCCGAACCTCTCTTTCTCAAATGCAAGGTTCGTGCGGGTGATGGGTATGTCTTGCGAGATCGCTCTGGCTACCAGCACAGCAGTTAACCCGAGCGCGCACATCTGAAGGAAAGAGAGCGACAGCGACCCTATGGAAAACTGGCGTAAGAACACAGGGCGTTTCGACCAGCGGCTCAACAGGATCGGCGCCCCATTGACGCATATTACCCAGACCGAAAAGAGCGATGCCGCGAACCAGAATGCGGCAGAGAATTTCGATTGAACTCCTACAGACCAGGATGGTCCGGCTGCCAGGCTGTTGCGAAACGCTACTGCACAGAGGACCATGCAGACTGGCAAGAGGCACGCGGCCAGGCGGCGCGGGTAGAGGCGAGCCCACACGGCCATCTTTCTGGCACCGCAATAGATGAAGAGACAGGCAAGCACAGTGTTCGGAAACAGAAATCGAAACTCGGACGGCCAGGGCCACAAAATATATATGAATTCAAACCCAACAAAGTACCACGCAAGGATGTCTTGGCCGGTTGCCCCAAGCAGTGAATCAACCACGCCGACGACCGCCAAGACCAGGGGAATGGCTACGGCCAGCGAGGAGTACGAGCGATGGATCCAGTGCGCCGTGAGGATCTCAGCCAATGCAGCGGTTCGTTCGCCAACATTCGTCTTCACGCGCGACAACACGTCAGTGGCATTAGCGAAGCCTAACTCCGGATAATTGCCAAGTTTAAGTTTTAGCTGCGACACATAGCTTTGTGGATAGCCAGGCAACGGCCAATCCGGTGGATTGCTTCCGCGGTGCATCCACACGAACTGCGTCACAATCCCCAAGAGAATGGCGGGAAGGAACACTCTGAACCGACGAACAGCAGTGCCGCGATCCTTCAACCAGGTGAACCCGATTGAAGCCAACATCGCGCCGACCAAAGCAATACCAGCTGATTGAATGAGGATCGAGAATGCGACGATGAGAGCTAGGGCCGCGGAAAACAGATATCTTCGTGACCGAGTTTGGGCCCTATCGAGCTTGAGGATTGTCCACAAGGCCAATCCGCTCACGAAAAAATACGGGATGCTCGGCCACATTCCACGAGTCACGAAGTAAAAAAGCGAAGGTGAAGACCCCAACAGCAGACACGTGGCCGCGGCCATGCCGCGCCCCTCAGCTTGGCGAATAATCTGATACCACACCAGGAATCCCAGTGTGAGAAAAACAGGCATCGAGCTTAGGAGAACTCCGTGCCGGCAGCCCGCAATTTTGCAGATCACGGCCAAAAGAAGAGGCAAGCCGGGAGGCTGAACCCTCTCCGGAACAGACTGGAAACCATAGTAGCCGTCGTGCAGCAGGGATTTCGCCTGCTCGAAGTACGCAACGTCTTCAAACGGAAAATCGGGCGAACGCAGGTGAGAGTATAACTGGAACGCCCCTAGCGCCAAGATGGCTGCGCATACGAGAAAATCCACTACTGCTAGGTCATGCTGTTGTGAGTGGCCACCTTTTGCGGGGTTAAGTTGGATAGCTGGGAACACAAATACTTTCAACCGCGGCTTCGGTGAAAAACCGCGTTATTCTACCACGCTTGTGCGAACCTTTGCGGGCAGTGAGTTGCCACTGACCTGCCCCATTTCTCCGCGCACGGGATCATCCGGCACCAAGATCTCCTGAACTCATGACTTCCTCCTCTTTCCGTTCTCCGAGTTGTGTCACGCAGGAGTCCGCCGCGGCGGACGACCGGAGCGCCGCAACTCGTCGCGCAGATTCCCGCGGCGCCAAATATCCCAAACTGATGTGTGGCCGCTCTTCGTTGTAACTCCTCCCTCGAGGCTCCAATCTTCGCCCGCGCCTCCCACAAATTCCCAAACCAACTCGCATTTCAGACATTCATCCCGCAGCTTCCCGTGAAAACTCTCCACAAACGCATTCTGCGCCGGCCGTCTCGGTTCGATGTGCACCAACCCAATCTTCTGCTCCATCCCCACGCCAGAAAATGCCGGCTCGCACAACTCGTGTCCACTTCCAATGCCAAACATTCCCGCGTGTACACGTCGATCACACGCAGCACGCGAAATTTCCCCCCGCTCTCTGCCGCATCCATGCACAAAATCCAGCGCCCACTCCTGGTTCGCTCCCATCACCGCCGGGCGCACAAAACCCACTGCGGCTTCATGGCCTACAAACCAGCCCCGGCGACAACGGCGGCGGGCGGCGGCGGGGAAGTCTCCAGTTTCTGGATGAGCGGTGCCGGCCTAGCGACCGATGCAACCGGCAATCTCTTTTTCGTGACTGGGAACGGGATTTTCGACGTCGACACGGGCGGTCGTGGTTACGGATAGCTTCCTTCAGATCAGCCAGACCAGGACCCTCCTCGGGTATTTCACGCCCCATGATCAGGCTGCTATGAATGCAGCTGACCTCGATTTTGGGTCTGGCGGCACGCTTCTGCTCCCCGATCAACCTCACCCGCATTTGGCGCTGACGGCCGGCAAGAATGGAACCATCTACATGGCCGACCGCGACAATATGGGGCATTACAGTCCCAACAACGATAATGATGCGGCAATTCAAACTATCGTAAACATTTTTCAACATGGCAATCAGAGCGCGGGCAACTTCAAGGCGCCCAGTTTACTGGAACGGTCATCTCTATTGCAGTGCCGATGCTGACCTCCTCAAAACCTTCTCGATAACCAACCGCCTACTGTCCAGCACTCCGACATCCCAGTCTTCCTGCGCTCCGAACTTGCTGGGGGCATACAGACAGTTGCCGTAAGATACGAGATTGCATCGCGTGGCGCCTTCTATGAAAAACGAATTCGTACTTTCGCGGCACGCCCAGGGAGCGCGCAGTCCCCGCCGGGCGTTGTCGGCAGGCGTTCGTTGCCGCGCCAGACTGAGGCTCCGGCGCCGGGCGGCAGCCGCAAAATGAAGCCATCGGGCGGCGCCGCTGTGCCGGCGAGCTCCAATTCCGTACTCGTGCCGGCCACGGTGTAGGAGAGATCCAACCGCCCGAAGTAAGTGGCCAGTCCGCGCACGCGCATGCCCTTCGGGTCTCGGAACCACTCCTCGGGGACGCCCGCCAGCAGCACGAGCCGCCCGCCATCCTCGAACACGATCGAATCGCGCATGAGCAGCCAGTACTCGGCAATGGCCCAGCCGTGCGGCATGGCGACCGAGAGATTATCGCCCGGCTTCTGCTTACTGTGCGTCCACGTGGTGCGCGCACGGTACCAGCCGCCGCTGCCGCTGCCGCCGCCCTCATCGAGGGCGTACCAACCGCGCATCTGTTCGTGGTCCAGGTGAACGGCTAGCGTGCCGTGGCC
>WNFP01004993.1_pt1 | contig 10662 bp, 7 predicted proteins | sample 5400201 | NCBI WGS metagenome assembly WNFP01 (sample SAMN13153355, study PRJNA577476) | soil metagenome | isolation source: 115 cm saprolite under Madrone tree | place: USA:California | collected 2016-06-14
AATTCTGGAAAAACTCGAATGGCCGAATCCCTCGCTCTCTTCTGCCTCAGAAACGCCCACGAAAGTTACCGGCAATTCCGGCGTAAAGATGACCGGCCCGTACGAATATGTTCCGCCTGTCTATTGGCTGGCAGACACGGAAGCGGGCGGCGCCTACGGTTACAACACGGAGACAAGCCCGGGGCCGGCGATTCCCACGCGGGAATCGCTGGAGAGATTCATTCCCAAGGATCATCTTTGGCCGATCGATGACGTCTGGAATTATCACGCGGGCGGCGAGCGTTTCACGACGGTCAATGTCTTTACCGATGGTTTAAACCGGCGCTACGGACAGGCGTCGTCGCTCCAAGATTACGAGCGCAAGGCGCAAGCGATGACCTACGACGGGCAACGCGCCATGTTTGAAGCCTACGCGCGGAACAAATACACTTCCACCGGTGTGATTCAGTGGATGCTGAACAACGCGTGGCCCTCCCTGATCTGGCATCTCTACGATTACTACCTTGTCCCGGCAGGTGGATACTTCGGCACGAAAAAGGCTTGCGAGCCGGTCCATGTGCAGTATTCGTACGACGACAACTCCGTCGCGGTCATCAACGGAACGTACGAAACGCTCAAAGGAACGAAAGTCAGCGCGAAAATCTACAGCATCGATGCGAAGGAAAAAGCTTCCCGCGAGACAACACTTGATTTGGAGACGGACAGCAGCACCAAGGCATTCGATCTCCCCACGCCGGATGGATTGACGCCGACCTATTTCCTGAAGCTCGAGCTCCATGATGCGGCTGGAAAGCCGATCAGCGAAAATTTTTACTGGTTGTCGACAAAACTAGACGTGCTCGATTGGGGCAAGAGAAAGGACACCGTCTACACTCCGCAAAAGGAGTTCGGCGATCTCACTGGCCTGAACAGCCTCCCCACCGCAAAAGTGGCCATCACGAGGGGACTAGAGTTCAGTGGAAGGAATCCCTCGCTTATCGTTATCGCAGAGAACAAGAGTGACACCGTGGCGTTCATGGTTCATCCTCGGCTTACACGCGGCAAGAGCGGGGAAGACGTCACGCCAGTTTTCTGGAGCGATAACTATTTCTCTTTGCTGCCGGGCGAGAAAAAGGCCGTCACGGCGAGATTTGATTCCGCCGAACTCCATGGTGCGACACCCGAACTGGTGGTGGAGGGTTGGAACGTGGAGCCAACGGCGCCCTAGTCGGGGAGCAATTCGAACGCCAGTGCCTTACCGATCTGGCGTGCTACATCACTTTGGACATCAAGAACGTCTCGCAAGTCTCGGTCATAACTTGCCGACCACAGATGGGTCTGGTCCTGCGCCTCGATTAACTGGCCCGTAATGCGCACACGCCCGCCGTCGCAGCGAACGCTGCCCTCTAACACACAGTCGATGTGCAACTCTGCGGCAATTTCTCCAATGGATTTTTTCGTGGCCTTGTATTGAACGGCTGAAGTGCGCGCGATCACGCCCAGCCGCTTGGGGTCGAGCTGCCCGAGTTGCGAAATCGTCTCTTCCGTCAATCCCTCGGCAAAGAATTCCTGTTCGTCATCACCGCATAAACTCTCGAACGGCAGGACAAGGAGCATTCTCTTACCCTCCGTTCGAACGGCCTTCCCGGGCTTCACCACTGGAGCAATGAAGCGATAGCCCAGCCGGGGGAGGGTTTCCACGAAACGGGGACTCCGCGCGGAGTCTCCCAATAAATCGCGAAGTTTGTTGACGGCGGTATTCAGCCCGTGCTCGTAGCTCACAACCGTGTCGGGCCAAAGTCTCTCGCGAAGCATTCTCCGCGTTACAACATGACCGGCATGGTCCAGTAACATCTCCAGAATTTGGAAGGGTTTTTCTTCCAGCCGGATGCGCATTCCATACTTGCGAAGTTCGCGTGAGTGGAGATTGACTTCAAACGTGCCGAAACGCACTACCGAGGCTACGCTTTGAGCGTCGTTCATTGGCCCTTTCCAGCGGCTTCCCCGGCCCCGGCGCAGGGTTGCCTGCTAACTCTATCCGTTCTCGATTGACCTTTTCTCGTAAGTCTTAACGACCGAGTGGTCTGTACGTGGATAAAGACTTGTCCTTCCGCTGATTTATTCCCGGCAGACTTTTGCCATCAAACCTAAAGAACATTTAGGCAAACGTCGTTACGGCTGCCTTAACTCAAAGAGGAGCACCCTGCAATTATGAAGAGATTCTGGACTGTCGTACTGGGGCTGGCCTGCGCCAGCGCCTTGCCTCTACTGTCTGCGCACGCGCAGACGAACAGCTACAAGCAAACCAATCTGGTATCGGATACGGCCGGGATGGCCGCCAAAACGGATGCCAAACTGGTGAATCCCTGGGGCATCGCTTTTATCCCCGGCAATCCCTTCTGGATTTCCGACAACAACAGCGGCTTTACCACGCTGTATGACCAAAACGGAGCTTTGAACGGCTCGTTTACCGTTGCCCCACCGAACGGCAGTTCGAATCCTGCGACGCCAACGGGGATTGTCGCGCCACCCAGCGGTGCGGGTTTTAACGTGAACGGCCAGCCTGGGATTTTCATATTTGACACAGAAGACGGAACGATCTCCGCATGGACGGGCGGGGCTTCAACCATCTTGACGGTGGACAATTCCGCCATCCCATCAGCGGCCACGGGCGCAGTTTATAAGGGCCTGGCGCTAATTAAGAACGCGACCGGCAGTTTTCTTTTGGCCACAAATTTCAGGTCCGGCAAGGTCGAGGTTTACGACACCACCTTCAAGCAAACGCAGATTCTTGGCGCGGGAGCATTCAATGATCCGGCGCCACCGGCGGTCCCTGCGGGCTCGGGTTCCCCCGGATATGCGCCGTTCGGCATTAAAGCCATCAATGTCAACAACACCGCCATGGTGGTGGTCACGTACGCCTTGCAGGACACGCCCATGCACGATCCGTTGCATATCGCCGGAGCGGGCTTCGTGGACCTCTTCAGCGCCGATGGCACTATGCTCCGCCGAATTACCAGCGACTCCCATCTCAACGCGCCCTGGGGCGTAGTGATTCCTCCCGCGAGTTTCGGCTCGTTCGGCGCCAGCGGCGATCTGCTGGTCGGGAATTTCGGCGATGGCACGATCAACGCCTACAACTTCGCCACTGGCGCCTTTATCGACCAGATGAAAGATCAGAACGGCACGGTCATCGCGAATGTTTCCCTATGGGACATGGTTTTCGGTGGCGGAGGGCCTTCCGGCGACGCCAACACCATGTACATCACGGCGGGCCTGGCCAATGAACAACACGGACTCTTCTCGGCGATCACGGCGAATGCCACGCCAGCTCCCACCTCCGATTTCAACATCAGCGCATCACCATCGACCTTGACGATCAGTGCGGGGCAACCCGCTTCGTTCACTGTGACGCTTGGCGGACTTAACGGCTTTAACTCAGCCGTCGCCCTCACATGCTCGGGGCAGCCGGCGAATTCCACGTGCAGCTTTTCGCCTGCGTCCGTCACCCCTTCCAGCGGTGGAATGGTGACGTCCATGATGACGATCAGCACTTCCTCCTCGCCCTATATGCACGCGGGACTGATCAGCGGGAATCAAACCGGCGGACGCTACGCCATGATCCTTACGATTCCCGCGCTGGCTTTGCTGGCCACGTTCCTCGCCGGGAGCATCAGGAGAAGCCGCATGGCAGGGAACAACTTGATCGCCGGGCTCGCGGGCAGTTTGGCTCTTCTGTTTGCGACGGCCTGCCTGCTCGCGGCCAGCGGTTGCGGTGGCTATGGCATGAACAATCCCGGGAACGGAACACAACGTGGCATGGCCACGGTGATGGTCACCGGAACTTCGGGGAATCTCACTCACTCAACTTCCGTCACTCTCACTGTCCAATAACAGAAGAGGGGCCAATGGCTGGCTCGCTGGCCCCTCTTCCTCCGCTGTGCAGCGGACTGAGCCGCAATTTGATGCGACCTCAGTTGGACAAACACCGATCCCATACAGCCGGGACCCAGGCTTCAGGAGGCTCGACATTTTTCCGCAGTTCTGTGCACCGGGACTCAATTCACGAACCGAAAAGGGGAAGACCGATGAAGAAAGAAGGAAATGTATTCACGAAGGGCAGCACGCGGCGTTCATTCTTGAAGAACGGAACGGTGGCGGGCGCGGCAACTGTGGGCGCCGGGCTGCTGACGGGCAATACGTTTGCGTTCGACGACGAGGCTGGCGTCGACCGCGCACCAATCACCAGGGGGGATGTCGCGATTTTAAGGTTTTTGCAGGCCCTTGAGCAGGTAGAAGAAGACCTTTGGCGCCAGTACGCGGAACTCGGCGGTACCCAGGATAACGAATTCAGCGGGCTCACTGGCGGAAACGCCGCCTATTCACAAGCGCTGCAACTCCTCGATGGGGACATGCCGCAATACATCCACGACAACACCGACGACGAGATCAGCCACGCCCGGTTTCTTGGCAATTACCTGGAATCCAAGGGCGCGGGGTCTGCTGACCTCACCCGCTTCAAGGTGTTGCCTAGCAGTACGGCCGATGGGGCACAGCAGATTGGGCGCCTCACGAATCTTACCCAACTCACAATCGACACCAGTTTTTGGTCCAGGTATCGCAGCATCACCAACCCGGATTTTGATCCCAAGGCACAATTTGCTCAGGCGGTTCCCAGTCTAAACGTCAATCAACACACCGCTATCCCGAGAAGCAACGCCGATACAAACGGAAGCGTCATCAATCTCAATGATCCCACGCAGTCCACCTTCACCGACCACCTCAAGGCGATCGCTTTCACGGCGGGATTCCACTTCGCCTTCATTGAGCAAGGTGGCACTAGCCTTTATCCGGCGCTGGCACAGCACGTCACCAACCTGGAAGTCTTGAGAATCCTGCTGAGCATCGGCCCCAGCGAGACCATGCACTTCCAGACCTGGCAGGACAAAGCCGGCAATGCCACTCCCTTGACGGACGTCGATCCCGTGAACCACTCGACCGTGACCTTTTCCACGTTGAGCGCTGCCCAGGGTGAAACGGATCCGGAATCCTTGAACGGGGACACCTTGCAGTCCAACTTGATCATGCCCGAGCCAACCCACTTCCTGGACCAGAAGTTCGGCCCGGTGGCCATCATTCGCCCGACCTCGATAGCTTTTGGTGGGGCGGTCGCCTCCGTCCAGTCGTTTGTGACGGACGGGCTTTTCATTAATCCCAAGACCAATAAAAATGACACCGGGATCGTGCAAGCGCTTATGAGACTGGCTGAAGAAGCCGATCAGGCTCGCCGCCAACTCTAGCTTGCACCCGGGCAGCAGTTCTTAGCTCATCCTAAGCGTGCTCTCGAAGCACTCGGGCCCAAACCAATCTGGTTTGGGCCCTTATCTTTATCTTTCAGGATGGTGCTGCCACGGCGCGACCGTCGGGGCGACCTGCCTTCCGGTCTATACTCCCCTCCACGATGTGCGTCAGATCTTTCCCCCCTGATTGCCGGCCTCTCCGCGGCTGGCCGGGCGCAACCATTCGTCGCGTCTCTCTCATCCAATGCGGTAGAATCGTAGGGTAGCTTCTGGGCAGGGGGAAACAAATCCGGAGATCTGCGGGATTCGTGATTTCCAATTGTGAGAGGGAACAATGAAAAGAGTGAATCGTTTTTTGACGGCAGCCCTACTGGGGCTGTTTTTTGTAAGCGTAGCCGCGGCGGATACTTTGGAATTGAAGGATGGCCGCGTATTGAAAGGGAAGTATCTCGGCGGCACGCAAGCCGTGCTTCGCTTCGAGATAAATGGCGAAGTTCAGACGTTTAACACAACGGACGCTGTCGCGTTGACGTTTACCGGCAATTCCAGAAGCGCTGCCCCAGCGATGGCTCCCGCCCCAGCAGTAGCTCCTGTCGCGGCAAACTCCCTGGCTCCGACGGCCCCCGGTGGCGAGGTTACCATCCCTGCGGGGCAATCTCTCCTGGTGCGCATGATCGACGGTGTGGACTCCTCAAAAAATCACCTTGGTGACGTATTCCATGCCAGCCTGGAGACCGATTTGACCGTCGGCAATTCCGTGGTGGCGCGGAAGGGCACCGATGTTTATGGACGCTTGGCCGAGGCTAAAGAGGCGGGCCATATAGCCGGCAGCGCCGAGTTACAGCTCGAACTGACGCGCATCGTGATCGATGGGAAGGACTATCCAGTCGTCAGCAGCGACTACACCCTACAGGGTAAGGGGCGCGGCTCGAACACTGCGAAGAAAGTTGGCGGTGGCGCGGTGGCCGGCGCTATCATCGGCGCGATTGCCGGCGGCGGCAAGGGCGCGGCGATCGGCGCGGGTGTCGGCTCGGCGGCCGGCGCGGGCGTGCAGGTGTTCACGCGCGGTCAGCAGGTAAAAGTGCCGAGCGAAACGCTGTTGGAATTCCGCCTGCAACAACCGGCAACGGTGGCGGCGACGCAAAGATAAGCATCGTTCTCGCGGCTCCGTGCTGAAGTCCTGGGGAATGTTCGGAAAAAGGCGAGCCGTGGCTCGCCTTTTTCTTTCCCTGTCCTCTTTTCCTGGGTGGGGCGCTCTTCTCGGGTTTTCCTTGCCCGTTATCGGATTGGAACCATCCACCAGAAATTCCCCCTTGCCACTCCTGCTGTTAGTGAGTAAGATACCCCCTCAAGTGGGGAGATCATGCCAAAAGAAAAACCTCGAGTAAATATCGGAGAGGTGATCAGGACTTACCGGAGCCAGCGCAGCCTGTCGCAGGGCGACATCGAGCGCCGCACCGGGCTGTTGCGTTGTTACCTGTCGCGCGTCGAAAATGGGCACACCGTCCCGTCTCTCGAAACGCTCGCCAAAATCGCGGAAGCCATGGACATCTCGCTGGCGGACTTTTTCCCCGGCACCGAAACGCCGCGCGACCGTGAGACGCAAAAAGCCCTCGGCGAGCTCTCGCAGGACGAGATTCGCTTCCTGGCGGAGATCAAAAAGTACAGCACCACTCTTTCCGATGGCGACAAGCGGCTAGTGCTGGCGATGATCCGCAAGATGGCTACCTTGATTCCGCCTCCTGCGCCGAAAAAGTTGATCGTGCGCCGCCCAACTGCCTGACCGTTTTCACAATGGAATTCGATCGCGGGACCGCGGTTCTTCTGCCGCGCCCTTTCTCTTTTCACTGCATGGGGATTTGTCAGCTGCTCTGGCCGCGAATGATGCGGATGGCATCGGGTATAGCGGCGTCGCTCCGACCACTCGCAGCCGCCTGGATTTCCACGCTGCGGGAGTCTTCCAGGTCGCTGCCTTCCCCGGGCGCCAGGAAGAGATTGGCTTCGACGGCGTGCTGCTTGGTGTAGAGGTCGTAGTAACGGCCGCCGAGAGCGTAAAGGGTTTCGTGGGTGCCACGCTCGATCACGCGCCCCGCCTCGACGACGAGAATTTGATCGGCTCGTCGAATCGTGGAGAGCCGGTGCGCAATCACGAATGTCGTGCGGCCGCGCATGAGGAAGCGCAGACCCTCCTGGATCAACGCTTCCGATTCCGAATCGAGGCTGGAGGTAGCTTCGTCGAGGATCAAGATGCGCGGATCGGCCAGTATGGCGCGAGCGATCGAGACGCGCTGCTTCTGGCCGCCGGAAAGCTTCACGCCGCGTTCGCCGACGACCGTGTCGTACTTGTTCTCGAAAGACTCCGCGAATTCGTCGACGCGCGCGATTTGGCAAGCGGCGAGAATTTCTTCTTCTGTGGCGTCGGGCCGAGCAAAAGCCACATTTTCCCGAATCGTTCCATCGAATAGAAAAGTCTCCTGCAACACGACGCCGAGCTGCGTGCGATAGGAATCCAGCTTTACGGTCGCCAGATCGATCCCGTCCGCCAGAACTCTGCCGCTCGAAGGCACATAAAATGCCGCGATCAAGCCGATGATGGTCGATTTTCCCGCCCCGGAAGGACCAACGAGGGCCGTGACCGTTCCTGGTTCCGACCGGAAACTGACTTCGTGCAGAACTTCCTTCCGCGTATCGTAGGCGAAGCTCACGTCTTGCATCTCGACCAGCCCGTTCACGCGATCGAGCTTCACAGTCCGTCCAGGCTCATCATCTTCCGGCTTTTCGTTCAGAATTTCGCGCGTGCGCTCGAGACCCGTGATGGCCTCTGTGATTTGCGTGCCGATGGCCACGATTTGAAAGACCGGCGCCACGAGAAGGCCCAGAAAGATATTGAAGGCAAAAAACGTTCCCAGCGTCATCGTGCCCGCAAGAATCTTGTGCGCACCGAGCTCCATGATGATGGCGCTGACGATACCCATCAGCCCCGCAGCGGAAAGACTCATCAGCGAAGTGGCCGTAAGCGTCTTCAGAACATTGTCCAGCAGACGCTTCACGCCGCTGGCGAAGACCCCCTCCTCACGCTCTTCCGCGTGGTAACCCTTCACCACCCGAACGCCGCTGAGCGATTCGGTGAGGCGCCCTGTGACTTCCGCGTTGATTTTCGGCCGTGCCCGGAAAATCGGGCGAATCGTTGCAAAGGCTTTGTTAATCCCATACCCGAAGACCAGCAGGATGGCAAACGCGACGCCGGTCATGGTCACGCTGGTATGAATCAAGTAGACCAGCGCGATGACCGCGGTCATCATCCCGCCGACAAATTCAACCAGCCCCGTTCCGATCAGATTGCGCACGCCTTCGACGTCGCTCATGATTCGCGAAACGAGCGCGCCGATTTTGTTGGCATCGTAGAACGAGACGGGAAGCCGGCCGATGTGCGCCTGCACCTGGCGGCGTAGTTCGGCGATCATTTTTTGCGCGGACTTGGAGAGCACTTGGGTCAGCGTGAACGACGTCAGTCCCTGAAGGACGGTCGCCGCAAGAACGGCCAGCACGATTGGCGTCAGAAGTTGGATTTGCCGTTTGCTGATGACGTTGTCCACCAGATACTTCGTGGAAGCCGGCAGCACCAATCCCGATAGTCGATTGATGGCCATGAGTACGAAGCCCAGCGCCAGCAGCCCGCGCCTCGGCTTCATCAGCGCCCAAACGTCGGGAAGATTCTTCCACGCGTTTTTGCGTTTTTCACTTTTGGCTGGTGATTTGGCAGCTGTCTCGGTGGCCATGATTGGAAGACGAACGGTACCCTATGGATTAGATGCCAACAGTGTCCGTATGACTATATTGCGAAAACGGACCGGAAGGAGTAGTTATCTTCAATCGCCCGCGGTTCCCGCGCGTGGCACGATGGCCTTGGCGGGTCGATCGAGGTTCAAAACGCTGGAGATGAACTCGCTGACGGTGATTCCCAGATGGCCCCAGAGTCTCCGCTTCAGGCTGGTGTAATCCTGCGTGCCGCTGAACAGATCGCCCATCAATTGCCGGAACACCGGGCTGCGGCGCAGGAACTGAACCATGCGCGTCGTGACCGCACTGCCCAGGAAAGATCCGCGATAAAAACGCCGCACGATGCGCGCCGCGAATTCCAGTTCAGCGCAAAAAGTAGCCTTTACCCACGCCGGGTACTTCTCCGGGCAACCTTCGGCGAGCGAGCGGCCCAGCAATTCGCCGGAGCGAATGGCATAGAAAAGGCCTTCGCCGGTGAGGGGATCGACCCACGCCGCCGCATCTCCAACAAGCGCCCAGTTCTTTCCGATGACGTTTCTTTCGGAAAGCGTGCGCTCCTTCGGCGAGGGCAGGACGTGGCTATAAAACTTTGCGCCCTCCGTCTGTATACCGTGCTTCCCCACGAATGTTTGCAGATGGCTGCGCAGCTCCGTGCTGGTATGCGACGACATGCTCCCGCAAATGCCGACCGAGAGATGATCGCAGCGAGGAAACGACCAGATATAGCCTTCAAACTGCGGCAGGAACTTGATGATGATGGAGTCGCTGGTCTGCGGCACGAAGTAGCCCTGCGTCATCTCCAGTTCGTCGCGTTGCAACGCCCGTGTTTCCGGGAGCAGTTGATTGCGCGCACCGGCAGCGAGAACCAGAAAATCGGCTTCCTGCCAATCGCCTTCCACGCAGTAGCGGGGCTTCGTCGTGGAGGTGTCCACACTCATCACGCGGGAACGCTGCACGTTGCAGCCCGCATCTCGCGCGCGATCCAGGAGCATGCCATTCAGCACCGTCCGCGAATAGATAACGATCGGATGGGGCATGTCGAGCGTGGCGCGATGCTCTTCGCTGCTGATCAGCTCCACGGAATTCACCAGTTTCTTGGGATAGGAATTATCGAGCAGGAAGGGGAAACACTGGATCGCTTTGTGAGTCAGGCCGCCGCCACAGGGTTTTTCCCACGCCAGATGCTCGTCAAAAAGATTAACCTTGTGGCCCGCGCGCGCGAGTTGTTCACCACACATTGCGCCGGACGGTCCGCCGCCGACGATCGCTATCTGAGCCATGGTCGTATCTCGCTGAGAGCTTTCAATTCCGTCGTTGGGCGCGGAACCCCCGTCTTAAGTTCCTTTGGTGACGAGTTCTAAGGTGATTGGCCATTAGGTGAGGGGAAAGATCACCAGGCAAAAACCTGCCTGGAGTATAGCACCGAATAGCGCCGTCGCCGCCGAGCCGGTCTCATTACGCAACAGGTCCATGGCCCTTCGCTGTACCAAATTGAACACCGCCATATACGGCGACAGCAGACCCATCAGAATTTCTCCGTTGTGCAGAATCAAGACGCCGGCCATAAGCGCTCCCCACGCAATGAGCCTCAGCGACAGCGCAA
>WNFP01008519.1_pt1 | contig 10662 bp, 14 predicted proteins | sample 5400201 | NCBI WGS metagenome assembly WNFP01 (sample SAMN13153355, study PRJNA577476) | soil metagenome | isolation source: 115 cm saprolite under Madrone tree | place: USA:California | collected 2016-06-14
CATCGAGAACACCGAACAGCACCGGCGTCACCCACTCGCCGCGCGGCGTGAGGATCTTGCGCGAGCCGAAGTGACAGTCCCAGTGCCACAGACCGCCCACATACTCGGCTTCGTAACTGCGCACCTCGCGGTGTTCGAGTCGCGCCTCGGCCCGCAGCGCGCCGGCCGTGTCGCGCGAGCTCAAGCGTCGCCGCTTCCACAGCGCTTGGGCCTTGCAGAAACGGCGGATCGTCGAGTAGGACGGCAGCGGTGAAAGATCTGGCTGCTTCTTGGCGAGCGCACGCAGGTTGTCGGCGTGTAGTTGCACCGACCAACTGGGATGGGCGGCGTATTGCGCCCGCAGCGCGGCGCGCACCGCCGCGCTCAGGGAGTCTTGGGTGCCGGCGTCCTTGCGTCGCTTGCGCTTTAAGACGCCCACCGGATCGTGCCGTTCCCGTCGGGCACGGTACAGCCATCGTTCGATCGTCGAGACACCGAAGCGTACCGGCTCGCCGGTGCTCGGATGGCGCCACTCGCGCAGGGCGAGCTTCTGAAGTTCGCCGCGCAACATGCCCGGCGCCGGCGGCGCGGCCAGCAGGTGTCCGATGACCGAGAAACGCAGTTGTGCCCAGCGTTCGTGGATCCGTGAACCGTCGCCTCTCGTCATGCCCGCACCGTGCTCCAAAGCTGGATGGTGCGCACCGTAATGCACGGCGCGGCGCTGAGCGACGGGCATCCTCTGCGGGCGGTAATCGTCCGTTACATAGCGGGCACCGCGGCGCCGCCGGTGAGCGGCCCAAGAGAACGCAGCAACGACAGCAACTGGCTCGCTGGATCGCCAATGAAGCGGCTCAAGAGCGAGGCCGGCAGCGCGTCTGTCGATACGGGCTCGTGCAGGGTTCCACGGATGATTTGCCAGACGGCGGTGCTCACAAACGTCTCGCGCCACCAACGCTGCCAGCGCGTGACCGTTCGGCGACTCACACCGACCAGTTCCTGTAGTCGGCGCATGGGTACGGACTTCGCGCCGCCGCGCATGACCGACACCAGCACGATGATCGCAGCGCCATAGACCTTGGGACCCAGAAAACGCAGCGATGTGGGCGTCTTGCGCTTACGGCACTCCTTCACTGCACAGCAGAAGCTGAACCTCTGTCGATACTCATCGCCCAGCCCGACGGGCAGGCCTCGGGGCTTGCGCCAATAGCGGGCCGAATGCAATACCCCGCAGCAGTACCGACACCCCTGCGTACAGGCGCTGCGCGCCAAATCCTGGTCAAATCCCAGCAATAGTTGGTGAAATCGCAGGTCTGTCAGCAACGCTTCGTCCATCGCCGGGGCTCCTTGTTGGGTAAAATGTCCATCATGGTAACCAAGCCCGGGCGAAACGATCCCTGCACGTGCGGCAGCGGCAAGAAATACAAGAAATGCTGCTTGGAGAAGGATCAGCAAGCAGAGCACGCGGCCTTCGCCAAGACCGCGGCGAGAACCGCGGCCTACGAAGCCAAGTCAAAGATAAAACTAGAACGGTTCAAGACGGACGTGCTCGCTCATGGGCTCAAAGGCGAAGAGTTCCGTAAATGGCAATCCCTTGAAACCGACTACAACGTCGTGCTTGATCTGATCGACGCCGGCTCCCTCGATCAAGCCGAGGGGGTAGCCCGTGATCTGCTCGTGCGCTTCCCCGATCTCCCAGAAGGCCATGAATGTCTCGCCCTGGTCTCCAAGGCTCGCGGCGACCACCCACGGGCAGCCGACCACTACCGTCAGGCCCTTCACATCGTCCGCACACATCCCGACGACTTCGAGCCGACTCTCGAAGCGAGCATGCAACGCTTGATCGATCAACTCGATCCCGGCATCACGACCTGAACAATCCTCTCGCCCCGGTCAAGTTAGGCGAGGGACTCGACCCCGCCATCATCAACAACCATGCTCAAAATCCGGGGATACGTCATCAAATAATATGCTCAGGCTCACCCTCTGGCTTGGGGGCATGGGGCTCTTAAGGCAACCCTTGTGGCGCTTCGCTACACGGGGCATGAATTCAGTACGCCTGTCCCAAGGGGTCCTCGCCCCCGCGGATGCTAGCCACGATAGAGTCGAGGCCCACAGAGCCAACCGATGTTTTTATACCTCGAGTTGCAGCCTTCTCGGCTGGAGTCAATCTACCTTGGGGCACCAGATTGAGTGCGGTGTCCAGAAGCTCCTTGAGCGAGGACACCTCGCAAGGAGCGGCACTATGAGCGTGGTTCTGATTCGTCGTGCCCGAGCGGGCAAGGGTCTCTGCATACATGAGGCTGCATCCGTTTTGGAGATGCAGCGTTTAGGAACCGTGTTTATTGGCTTGCTCGCTCTCGAGTCTTTCCCCGCCCGCGCTAGCGACGGCCTCGGGGTTCCGCCCGCAAAGACCTTGAGGCACCCTCCAGGAGGCACCCTCCGGGAGACACCCTCCGGGAGGCACTCTCCAGCCAAGGCCCAGGCGCCTCGCCGGGCGAAGGCCAACGGACACTTTTCCCGGCCGAGGGCCCCCAAGCTCTCGCCCGGGAGGGAGGCCTTCCCCTTTCGAGCTCCTCCCGGTGAAGGCCTCTAGCGCTTGGCCCGGGGGAGGGTCGAGCCGTGCGCTGGGCAAAGGCTCATGAACCCTGACGGGGAAAGGCTCCTAGAGCTCGACGGATGTGAACTCGAGGATTTTTGGCGCCCTTCCCGGTTGGAGTCCGGAAAATATCCTCACCGGAACAGTCCCCGGTCTCCCCGTGTGCCTTCGGACGCTGGGATGGTAAAACTTATTGGTTCTGCCGAGGACAACATACGAGCGCAGCTCGGCAACCGTGGACAAGTCGCTCCGACACAACATCGTGCAGGCGGCCCTCTTCAAGCATCTCGAAGGCATTCATGGTAGAGAGAACACGAGCGGCGAACAAAGCACGGGTATCGGCACGTCCGTGGATGTCGCCATATTGGAGGGTGAGAGTTACACCTATTACGAACTCAAAACCGGACTCTCGGCGCAAAGCTGCATTCGCGAAGCCATTGGTCAGCTTATGGAGTATTCGTTTTGGCCCGGATCGCGGCGGGCGGACAAGCTGGTTGTCGTTGGCGAGCCCTCCTATGACGCGGAAGCGAAGGCCTATGTCAAGAAGCTGCGAAAGGAGTTTTCCCTGCCGATTGAATATCAGCAATTCGATATGAAGTCCGGACGCCTGAAATGACGTTCCGAGAAATTGACTCGCCGTCGGCAATATTTCATATCATTGCCGCAACCACTCGCCAAAGGACCGGCAAGAATGCAAAACGACCATCTGCTCGATGAAGCTTTTCGAAGACGAGACGCTTATGCGGCAGGTATCAGCGACACGCTTAAAAGGCGTGAGGACGAATTTCCTCACGAGCTTCGAAAGCTAAATGCAGCGGCTCATACGAAGTTACGCAAGGTCTACAGGCTCATAGATGAGCTTGGCGCAGCCGCCACATCCTTTGTCGCTTGTAAAGCGGGATGCGCGGCCTGCTGTCACATGAATGTTACGGTCTCAGCGCTGGAGGCAAAGCAGATTACAGCCGCCACAGGACGACGCGCCAGTCAGATTGATGTAACCCGAACACACGATATTGCGGAATTTGACGGGGTGCCCTGCCCGTTCCTGCTGGACTCCAAATGCAGCATTTACGAAGTACGTCCCTTTGCTTGCCGGAGGCATGTCTCCTTTGACATCGACGCTTACTGGTGTGAGCCGGGCCGGTCCCGCGAGCGTCAGATGCCCATGGTCGGCTTTGATGGACTTGAGGCGGCTTTTTTCGATGTCGCACGCCGGAGAGAAGGTGCAGTGTTCGCCGACATCCGTGATTTCTTTTCGGCCCCGATAGAAAAACGCGAATAGCTCTGACATGCGATGTCCGACCCGAACCCGCTAATGGTGAGCGCCCGGCGGACTGATTTGAGGACGCCTCAGGGCAAGACTGCAATGTATTCGACAGCGCACTGAATTCGGGTAACCCGATTACGCTGGTCCGGGTGCCTTTCTTAAGTGCTGGGCACCGCGTAGCAGAGCGCGCCGCGCGGCGAGGCGCCACAAGTATTAATGGTCACCAAAGAGCCTGCTTGCCGTGGAAAGACTCCGCACGGGCGCAGTCATATCGCACTACGACACTACGATACCGGGATACGCGGATACCATGATACGAGGATACTGCGCGACTCACTAACTATATGATTTTGCTTATTATAACTTGAAAAATGCGCGAAATTTCGCTTAGAGATGTAGGTATCCTGTAGTAGAATTCCGCCCAGAAACAACACATTTCCGTGCCCTGCTTGAGCCAACTCGATCATGCAGGCGACTCTTCGTTGTTGTTTTAGCATAACAATTCGTCCATTATGCAGCCATCGCCAGCCGAAACTCCCCTCGTATAGGAGATCGGGACAGCGAAGGGGCAGGTGAACCCGGCCGGGTAGCCTGCCCCGCGATTTATCGCGGAGATGAAGTGCCGAAGTTCAAAACTGCAAACCAGGAAAAGCGCGAGGCCTACAAGGAGGAGTTTTGGCCGAACGAGATCGCTTGGACCGGGGATACCCGCCAGGCAGGCTGGTTTCGTGCGCCTCGAACAATACCGCTTATTCTGTCTTTGCTTTCCAGTAAGAAGACCACGGGCAGTAACTTGGACCCAGGGCGCGTCTATTTGGAACTGCTAGGACGGCATCGAGACTCGGGCGTCATAGAAATGGCGAGCGAAGGCGATCATTCCTATGCGGCGGGCTACGAAGGAAGCCGTGGTGTTCGTACCTGGAAAGAGCGCATGAAATTGCTGGAAACCTTGGGTTTCATACAGTCCAGGAAGGCCGGCAACCAGCAGTACAAGTTCGTGCTTCTGGTTCACCCGGCCATCGCTGTACAAAGGCTTCATGAGAAGGGTCTCGTTGACGAGGACTGGTTCTCCACGTACCGCGCACGCCAGATTGATACAAAGGAACCGGATCACGACAACCTAATCGCTTCGCACAAGAAGCCTGAGGAAATCGTTATACCGGCCCCTCCTGCCGTATTCGCAGCGAAGTAGGCGCGCCGCAGTGATCCAACGATATACCCCGGCCCAACTGTGATGCCGACTCTTCGACCGATCGAGATGGAGCTCATCGACCAGCTCTTCGACATGAAGGGAGGTACGGTGCTGGAGTTCACGAATCGAACATTTGCCGAGTTCTTCACGTACGAACTGGGGGTCGATATCTACGCCGAGCGGTACGGAGTGGATGGCCCATCCAAGGCAAAGCGCTTACGCTGCTTTTTGCGAGGGGCGCATCAACCCACCGTAGTGCGCACACTCAACGCGCTTTGGGAATATAGGGAGGTGCACCGTGAGCAATCTACAAAGGCAGAAACAATTCACCGCGCGAGACAACGCTTTGAACAAATAGTCGAACGTCTCGGAGGCAAGCCGAATCGAGAAGCGAGGGAACGTGCGGACGGCTTCACTGGCCGACACCCTCCAAAAGCGATGATCGACTCTCTGCTCGCAGAATTATTGGCCTTACCTGCGATGGAGCCACACCCACGGGGGTATGCCTTCGAAAGATTTCTGACCCGGTTGTTCGAAGCTTACGGGCTTGATCCGCGTGAGCCCTTCAAACTCATCGGCGAACAAATTGATGGAAGCTTCCAGCTAGCAGGCGAAACATATCTACTGGAATCGCGCCGCGATCACTAAGGTCCCGCGGTCGCTTCACCATCGCTTGCGGGCGGGATAATCCTTGCGGTTGCGGTTCCGACTGCGACCTTCTTCGGCGGCACGCTGTCGTACACGTGGCTTTCGATCCCATTGAGCTTCTTCCGTAGGGCAGTGATAAACAAATCCAGCCGCCGTTCGATAAAATTAACCAGCGCGTCTTTGGGCAGCTCCGACAAGGTGGCCTGCCATTCAACAATTTCGGTCGGAATCAGATGCGTTTTCAGCACCTCGATGAATTCTTCCTGCTGCACAGGCGTCGTTCCCACGTACGCTCCCAGATAGTGCAGCGGGTTTTTGTTGGAGATTCTCAAGTTGGTGATCTGCGGCAAATACGCGATATTCATCAAGCTGTCTGCACGGAACTTGTCGTCGAGGTTCGACCCCGCCACAAAATCGGTCGGGAAAATGTGATGCAGGTTAGGCCGGTCGGTCAGTGTGTAGTACACGGTGTTGATCACTGGAACGTGACCTTCGGCCCAATCGCGCGGGTTATGATGCGCGTAGAAAGCGAGGATCGCACGGGCCAAACCACCGCGCGACGAATACGTTGCATTGCGCAGCGAGTTCCGGTCTAGCGTGAACTTGTCTTTGAACAGCGTAGACCCGTCGCCTTCCCGCAGTCGGTCTATGTGCAGCCACAGTCCGGTTGTGTTGCTCAGCAGATCGTCGTGGTGGAAGCACGCGAACCAGAAATAGCGCTGCAACAAAGCATTGCTGGGTACCGGATTCTCAAAGAAGTATCCCGTCAAGGTCATGTACACGTACCGATAAGGTACAAGGTTAGGTCCATTCAACCCGAGCACATTGTCGAGAAATCCCAAGGTCTTGCGCATAGCAGCCTGGGCGGCCTCCCACACCGCCTCGATGTCCGAGGCCCTCAATTCGTTCAAGTATTTGTCCGTGATGTTGAGTACGGTGGCATGTGCACCCGACTTCTGCTGATGCAGGCGCACGCATACGGCGACTATTTGCAGGAAAGTCCAGTCATCGAGGCTGACGTAGTTGGACACACCCAAGCTTTTTCGGAATTGCTGTATCAGGTCGCGCAGGTAAAAGCCCGCAGTGTTCTTTGCCGCATCAGCCGTGCGATAGGTCTTTGCGACGACGATATCGAATATATTGAGCGGCCTGCCGGCCTGATTGACCCGTTCAAAAACCTGGCAAACTTCAGCGACCTCGATGCCATGCAGTTCGATGAACGACAACCGATAGTTCTGCAGAACGCTCTGCATCGTTCGCAGACGCGCTCGCTCGGGGGCTTCATAAGGGAGCGCACTCAGCTTGCTATCCAGGCTGCCAAAATCGAAGATGACGTCATGCAGTGACACCACCGTGCCCTCGTTGAAGCGTTTGAAGCGCCCTTTGTTGCGGATCAGTGCGCCGTTTTGATCGTCGATCTCGTCCCAGAATAAAAATCGCTCGCGGTAGCTCGCTTCATCCGTGGCACTGTCCAGCGCAACGGTCAGGTCGATGTAGACCTTTGGATCCGAGGTCTGACCGACAATCGAACCGCCATAGATCGAAGTGTACAGAGATGTCGTGCGTTGTTGACCGTCGAGGATATAGCGGTGTTCGGCGGCGTTCACCGGTTCGGTGAGAACATGACCGCCTATGCGGCGGTGGCTGTGCAACATCAGTGGTGTGCGCCACACGAGGATGCTGCCCAGCGGATAGAACTTATACACACTGTCCCACAGCATCTTGACATTGTTGCGCTCCCACACAACGTCCCGCTGAAACGTCGGAATCTGGTAGCCACCAGCTTGGATGTTACCCAGGTAGGTCTGAATGCCGAAATCGGTCGGCTTGATCCGGTCTTGGAAATGGCTCGTGCTCATGCGTTGGCTCTCGTGCTGACGTCCCGTTTTGGCGTTCTGTTATTTCCCACAATGGGCTCAATTAGTGCTGCGAAGCCGGCGACCGTTAGCTGCCGAAATGACCTTGCTTTCCGCAAACGCCTTGAGTCCCGGATCGGGGGCCGATGGCGCGGGCTTGAATGGGCCACCGAATTCTGCTGGCTCGCTGGCTCGCGCGGTTTCTGTCCTCCCCGCATTGGCGGCGAACAGAACGAGCAACGGCACCAAGAGTAGCGTGGCAATCCTTGCAGAATATTTACGGATTTCCCAGCCTCCATGCATGCGTTGTAATTCCGCGCTTTCGCTTTCGCCGCGCCGTTGGCGAGTCGCCAGCTGAATACTTTGGCGCCGATAGGGATCAAAATCCCGAACCGGTTCTCAGTTTTCGACTGTTCCGAGCCAACCCGACCTTCGAAGAGCCCCCCTGGAGGCGAGTGCCTTGGTCAGGACCGAAGGCGACCGTCGCATGCCAGCTCGGCTCTGAACAATATAAGCAGGCGCTCCAATCCGAACGCGTGCGCAGTGGTCTACGCGATATCCTGCTGGGCCCGGCACAACATTATGAGGCCCTGCGCGAACGCGCCGGGACAGGGCCTCAGTAGCCGACCGCAGATCTACGGCTTACGCCACTGATCCCGTCCACCTACCGACGTATTGCGCACACGCTCGACCAGGACCGTCGCATCCGGATTCATCTTATCCGCCTGCTCTATGGCTTTTTTCTGCGTAGGTGCAACGGCGCTGGCCCGCTTGGAGTCGGGCCTTCTTACGGCGTAGTCACCGTCCAGCCGCTGCTCGATAAAGAACTTGTCGCTCATATGAAACTGCTCCGATCAATTCAATGCGGCTTCCAACCATTGGAATCCCCGATAAAACGCCCAATCTTCTTGGGATTGAGCCCTGTCACCGTCGCGGCGGTGATCCCGTATCCGGGGTCCAAACGACCCGACCCCGGCGAATCCAAAAGTGACTGCAACAGCCCTCGGTTTGCCAGACTGACGGGTGCACCGTTGGGCGATCCAGGCGATCGAATCGCACTGACCAGCGGGGCCGTCGCGTTTTTGAAAGAGAAAGCATGATCGGTGTGCCGCAGCCGCACGGGCATTGCAGATAGGCCCATTTCTGGTAGCCCTTGCCGCCGACGACGATCAATGTATTTGGCGGCACATCGTTCAAGTTCGGATTTTCCTCCGTCCGCACCGTAACCAGATCCGGACGTTTGGCAATGCGCGCCGCCTCAAGCGCGCGACGCAGCAGACGACGCCATTCAATCATTCAATCAGCTCCGATCCAGAAACGGGTCCATGTCACCGCGGCCCCAGTAACCTGCGTCGTCGCAAATCGGGCAACCCGGCCGTGCCTTGGCGCCGGGCCGAAAATCCTCCATGCGGTGAAACTGCCGGACTTGCGTCGTGATGGCGCCCTCGACGCCACGATACCCCTGCAAACGATGCAATAACTCGTTCACCGCCATGGTCGCCACCTCAGTCGTGAAAGTCACGACCGCCGGGCTGGGATTGCCGGCCCCAAAAACATAAGCCTCGGCCTTGCGACGCTCAAACTCCGTGGGATCGGAACGACGGAGAGCTTCGTCGGCCGCCTGCTTCGCCGAGATGGTGCCGCGGCAAGAAAGGCATGTTTTGCCGGGAAGCAGCACGCTCACACGGCCGTCGAGAGATTGGATCTGCGGCGGATCGTCTTCGGAGACCCGGATCAACAATCCGGCATCGAACAGGGGTATCCGGTAAAAGACCGCAAGACGGTTCAGAAACAGCCGGCCTTCATGGTCATCGGTGCAGCCAAATATGATGTCGCACGCCCTGACGGCATCGAAGCACTCCGGGTCGGCGACCCACGCCTCCTTCGGCACCACGCGCACGCCGAGGCCGAGCTCCGTGATTGACCGAGCAACGACCTCGACCTTCGGACGCATTGCATCTGCATCCGACTGCCTCGCACCATGAAGGCGATTGAGATTCGTGCGATCAACGATGTCGTTGTCGATCAGAGTCAGTTGTCCGACGCCAAGCCGGGCGAGCAACATGGCGACGGCACTCCCCGTACCGCCGCATCCAACCACGCCGATGCGCAGCACCGAGAGGTCCTCATTCAGCGCCTTGCCAAAGGCGAGAGACTGACGCTGAAACGCGGCGCGTTCTTGTGCGCCGCCGCGGCTTGGATAATGTAGCTGGAACGCGTCGCCGATGACGCGGATCATTCGAAGCGGCACATGCAGTTTCTCGCCAAGCCAGATACGCCCATTTAGAGTTTTGGTTCCTGTCAGAATGAAGCTGAGAAGGGGGGTGTTGCGACCATTGCGATTTTTCGCCAGCCGCATCAACTCCGGTTCGTTCGCGTCGTCCTGGGGGGAGAATTCACGCATCTCGCCCAGGTGACTGTGCGCGATGGCGACAAACTGACCGGTTTCCTCGGCGCGTTTAAGGGCGGCGACAAATGAAGCCGTTTTCCAGCTGATGAGGTTCGGTGTCGATTCAATCACCTGGTCATCCTTGACGGGGATAACCTCGGCCGACAGAAACTTGCGGTGGGCCTCGCGATCCCACGGCTCAACGCGAATCGCTGCCTGGTTAAACAGGACGTAAGCGGCGTGTTCGCAACCATCGCCAGGGTGCAGATGCCGGTGGAGCTGCTCGACATGGTCCGGGGAAAAGGTTGCGCTATAGGTCGTCATGCGGCCGCGCGGAGAGCGTTGTCAACGCGCTTGAGCATGGTCCAGATACCGTCAATGCCGGGTCGCCATTCAGCACTATGGCGGGACCACCGCTGCCAAGTGCGTCCAGCGAAGGGATGGGGAACATCGGCGCAACGCGGGTAACTATTGCTGCGAGTGAGCTTGACCCAGGGCTCAAGGTAAAACATGTCGGGCGGCACGTCAGCGTAGCCGGGCGGGATCAAAATGAGTGTATCCGCCGTCGCCGCATCAAAGTGCGCGGCCGGCATCGGATATGCCGGAAAAATCACGCCGCGTTGGCCACCTGACTCGACTTCCTCGAAACGGATGGCTTTTTCGGCCAAATACGCCTTGTCTCGTGATGGCAGAAAACTCATATCAACCCTCCGTGGTTTGGATGGGACCGGTGAT
>WNFP01004997.1_pt1 | contig 10661 bp, 10 predicted proteins | sample 5400201 | NCBI WGS metagenome assembly WNFP01 (sample SAMN13153355, study PRJNA577476) | soil metagenome | isolation source: 115 cm saprolite under Madrone tree | place: USA:California | collected 2016-06-14
GCCTTCCACCCGCGCTCGCACGGCGCGCTCGATTGTCGGCCGTGACACGGCATAACTGATCCAGCCGAGATCGCGTTGCGGGAAGGGATGGTAGCCCTGGCGCTCAATGCGAACATCGAGACCGGCCCTGAGCGGCACGGCTCCCGCTTGCGCGAGATCCTGCTCGAACCCTGGGAACAATTCGCTGAGAGCGCGCTGGCCGCTGAGCAGCAGCGCGTGCACGTGCCGCGCCTGCGGCGTCCCCGCGCGGTACGCCGGCTCCGAGGGCAGCGTGTCGCGCTCCAGAACAACCACCCGCTCGAAGCGGTCGGCGAGCGCGCCTGCGGCCGTCAGCCCTGCCATTCCCGCGCCGATCACGACGGCCTGCTTGCCGATCAGAGTTGACGCCATGCTGCCTCCGCGCTCGCGTGCTCCTCTCGCAACCGAGGCGCCGACGCCGATCGAGCATATCGCTACGCGCCGATGCCAGGAAGCGGCGAATCCGCAAGCGCCAGCGCAAGCCGGGCGCCATCTTGCGTCGGCCAGATACCATTTCCCGCTCGCCGACCGAACGCAAAGTGTTAGGCTCCAACCATTGCCGATTGGGGGGAACATGCAAAGGCGCGAGTTCATCACGCTTGTTGGCGGCGCCGCCGCTGCGTGGCCGGTTGCGACACGAGCGCAACAACCAGCGAGGCTGCCGACCATCGGATACTTGAGTTCAGGTACGCCTTCTTCCGCGAAGGACTGGATCGACGCCTTTGTGCAGCGGTTAAGCGAACTTCGCTGGGTTGTCGGGAACACCGTCGCCATCGAGTATCGCTGGGCGGAAGCACGCAATGATCGGTTCGCCGAGTTCGCGGCCGAGTTCGTCCGGCTTAAGGTCGATGTCATCCTCACAGCGGGAACGCCGTCGGTTCTCGCGCTGATGCAGGCCACATCGTCGATTCCGATCGTGTTCGTGGCGGTCGGGGACCCCGTTGCCAACGGTCTCGTCAAGTCCCTGGCGCGACCGGGAGGCAACGTCACCGGCTTGTCAAATCTGACCAGAGACCTTGCCGGAAAGCGGGTCGAAATTTTGCGCGAGGCCATACCCGGCCTTCGCCGGCTGGCAATCCTGGCAAATGTTGCGAATGTCGCCGTGGTACTGGAAATGCGCGACGCTCAGGCGGCAGCCCGAAGCCTCGGCTATGAGGTGATTACCATGGAAATCCGGCAAGCCGAGGATATCGCACCTGCCTTCGAAACGCTCGGGGATCGCGCGGACGCAATTTACATCGTGATCGACGCGCTGGTGTTTACTAACCGTGCCAGCATCAATGCCTTGGCGCTCAACGCTCGATTGCCGACCATGTCCGGTAACCGGGAGTCCATCGCAGCAGGCGGTCTGATATCTTATGGACCGAACTTTCCCGAGCTATTTCGACGGGCTGCGGACTACATCGACAAGATATTGCGCGGCACCAGGCCGGCGGACATTCCGGTCGAGCAGCCGGCCAAGTTCGACCTGGTCGTCAATCTCAAGACTGCCAAGGCGCTCGGTCTCACCGTGCCGCCGCCGCTGCTCACCCGTGCCGACGAGGTGATCGAATGATCTCGCCTGTTGGCCCGAAACCGACGCCACTACCTGCGCAAGAACGGAAGCGATCGACAGATCGTTAAACCGGCGCAATCGACCCGCTGCGGGCGACCGTGATTTTCATTCACTCCGGATGAATTGGGGCGGTTTCTCCTCCCGGCCCATGGCCGTCTCAGCTCTTTGTCATTGCCTCTATGCTGAACGCGCCAGGCGCCAGCATGTTTGCTGCTTTTCCCACCCGGGGTGCTATGGCATGATGGCGCAACCAAGAGCCGGAAAGGCTTGGCCAGCGGGAGGTTTCCAAAATGGATGAGCGCACTTCGCTATCTCGTCGCAAGCTTTTGCACACCTTGGCCGGCACCGGCGTCATCGCCGCCGCCGATCTGGCCTGGTGGGATGCGCCCTACATCGGCCCGCGCAAGGCCTGGGGCGCCGAGCCGGTGCGCTTTCAGTGGAGCGTTCCCGAGCCGACGCGCATCGCGCTGATGAACTCGCTGGCGGAGCGATTCAATCAGTCGCAAAAGGATTTTGCGGTGCAGATCGAATACGTGCCGCAGGCGCAGGCCCGTCAAAAACTCATCAGCGCGACCACCGGCGGAAGTCCGCCCGATCTCTGCCAGGTCTGGGACAACTGGGTCGGGCAGTTCAACGGCATGGGCGCGGTCGAAGACATCACCGCGCGCGCAAAATCCTGGAAGCACTACGCGGATGTGGCGCCGACGGCGTGGCAAACCGTGACCATCAACGACAAGATCATCTCGCTTCCGCTGGCCATGACGCTTGACGGGATTTACTACCGCACCGACCGTCTGAAAGAACTCGGCCTCAAGGAGCCGACGCCGGACTGGACCTGGGACGAGTTCCTCAGCCTCGCGAAGGCCTTCACCAAGACGGACAAGAACCAGTACGGCTACGGGATGCGCGGCGGCGGCACCTGGGCGCTGCTCTATCCGAGCGAATTCGCCTACGCCAACGGCGCCGAAGTGTTGAAGGACGGCAAGGTGGTGATCAATTCGAAGGAAGCCGTCGACGCGCTCGCCTGGTATCTCGACCTTGCGCTCAAGCACAAGGTCACCCCGCCGAGTGCCGCCACCGACGGCTTCGTCGAAATCGTCGAAACCTTCGGGCGCGGCGTCACCAGCATGTACCTGCACAATTCCGGCTCCAGCGGCCAGCAGAAGAAGAACGTCGGCGCCGGCAACTTTGCCACGCTGCCGCTGCCGGTCGGTCCCGCCAAGAAGCGCGCCTCGTTCTGGTTCTCCGAGACGCTCACCATGTTCAAGGGCGCCAGGAACAAGGAAGGCGCGTGGCAATTCATGAGCTTCATGCTCGAGGACGAGCCGAGTCTCAAATACAATTCGACGCTCGGCCTGTTGCCGGCGCGCGAGTCGATCCTCGATCAGCCCGAATTCGCCAAGGACCCTTCGTTGGCCGGCTTCGTGAACTCGTTCCCGATCGGCATCGTCAGCCCCTATCTCGCCTATCCCGGCTGGGGCGGCAAGATCGACTCCGACGGCGTGCCGCTGATCCAGCAGGCGATCCTTGGAAAGATCTCCGCGAAAGATTGCCTCGACCGCTTCGCCGAAATCCTGAAAAAGGAAATGTCGTAGGCGTTTGACCCAGAATGCAGCCAATGAAATTGGGCATTCCGACGCAACTCGTCATGTCCGGCCTTGGGCAGCCTTGGGCCGGGCATCCACTTCTTAGCTGCACCAGGTAAGAAAGACGTGGATGGCCGGGACGTCTAGCGCGAAGACGCGCTTCGCGCTTTTGCCCGGCCATGACGAAAAAGCGAATCAGCAGGAACCATCATGACCACGCTCACCCTCGCAAAGCCGCGCACCCGCCCGCTGATCAGCTGGCGGATGCGCAAGCTCCTGATCGGCTATTCATATCTGGTGCCGGCCGCGCTGTGCATGCTCGCGACCGTCGTCGTGCCGATCATCCTCGCGATCAAGATGAGCCTCTATGCCGACGTGTTGTACAAGCCGCAGGACTACCGCTTCATCGGGCTCGGCAACTACGTTCGCCTGGTTCAGGACCCCGTGTTCTGGCTGACGCTGTGGAATTCCGTGGTCTGGGTGTTCGGCTCGGTCATCCTGCAATTCGTGTTCGGATTTGCAGCCGCCCTGCTGCTGCAGCAGGCCTTCAGGGGCCGCGCTTTGGTGCGCACGCTCACGCTGTTGCCCTGGATCATCCCCGGGGTCGTGGTCGGACTGATCTGGGAATGGCTCTATCAACCGAACTACGGCGTCATCAATGACCTGTTGATCCGCGCGGGGTGGATGCACGAGCGCCTCGCCTGGCTGTCCTCGCCGGACACAGCGATGGCGGCGGTCGTCTTCACCAATGTCTGGCGCGGGATCCCGTTCTTCGCCATCATGCTGCTGGCGGGGCTGCAGGCCGTGCCGGACGAGCTTTACGAAGCGGCCCATGTCGACGGCGCCGGCGTGCTGGAGCGTTTCTGGCACATTACCCTGCCGTTGCTGCGGCCGATCATCGTCGTCGCAACCGCCACGCGGATCATCTGGACCTTCAACTATGCCGACCTGATCTTTGTCATGACCGGCGGGGGACCTGCCAACGCCACCCAGATCACGTCGACCTATACCTTGCTGCAAGCCTATTCGAGCCTTGACTTCGGCTACGCCGGCGCGCTCTCGGTCGTCCTCCTCATCGTGATGCTGACATTCACCGCGCTTTACCTCCGCGTCACCAAAGGCGTCGAGGAAACCGAATGACCCGCCGCCACGTCCCGAAAGACCTTGCAGAGCGACTATTGGGCGGCCCGGTGGTCTGGATCGGCCTGGTGCTGCTGACCGCGTTTGCGCTCGGGCCGTTCATCTGGATGTTGCTGACATCGCTGAAGGATCGGCAGGAACTCTACGCGACGCCGCTGCAGTACCTTCCGGTGCGCCCTACCTTCGAGAATTATGTCGATGCCTGGACCTCGCCGGTCACGCCGTTTTCCCGGTTCTTTCTCAATAGCCTCTGGGTGTGTTCGGTCACGATGGTCGCCACCACGGTGGTGTCGGTGCTTGCCGGCTATGCCATCGCCCGCTTTCGTTTCGCCGGAAGAGATGCGCTGCTGCTGATCTTTCTTGCCACCCAGATGTTTCCGAGCGTGCTGCTGATCGCCCCGCTCTTGACGCAATGGCGCGCGCTCGGCCTTGTCGATACCTACCAGGCGCTGATCTACTCGAACTTTTCGTTCACCGTGCCGTTCACGGTCTGGATGATGGTCGGCTATTTCAGTTCGATACCGCGCGACCTCGAGGAAAGCGCGATGATTGACGGCTGCAATCATTTCGGCGCGCTTTGCCGCATCGTGTTGCCGCTCGCCGCGCCCGGGATCGCCGCAACCGCCATTTTCGCCTTCGTGGTATCCTGGAGCGAACTTTTGTTCGCGATCTCGTTCACGACCGAGACCAGCATGCGCACTTTGTCGGCCGGGCTGCTCTACATGGTCGGGCAGTACGAGGTGCAATGGGGGCCGCTGTCGGCCGGCGTCATCTTGAGCACGGTCCCGGTGGCGGTGCTGTTCAGCTTCCTGCAGCGCCATTTGATCCACGGGCTCACCGCGGGCGCGGTGAAGGGTTAGGCGCGGTTCAAACCGTGCTGCGCAGGATGAGTTGGCTTTGGCACATCTCCAGCGGGCGGATGAATGAGCAGGCGCCCGAACCAACGTCGTGTTAGGCTCTCGCCGGGGACGTGGGGGAAGGGTATGTGACGTCGAGAATTCATCACGCTTGCTGGTAGCGCGGCGGCCTCATGGCCGCTCGCGGCGCACGCACAAAAGGCGCCAATCCGCCTCGGATTTCTAGCCAGCGGTGCCGCTGCACAGCTGCTGCAGGCTAGCTTTCGCCGCGCTCAGACGTCCTGCTCGCGGAATGCCGCAGCCCGCCGCTGCGCCCGCAGCCACACCGCGAAGGCGATCACCACGGCACCCGCCAGGGCAAACCAGGTGATGGCGTATTGCAAATGATCGTCCTTGAGATGGACCTCGAGCGCACCCGGTTTCGGGATGCCGCTTGCGGGCACCGGCTGCTCCAGGTCGATATAGAACGGCGCAACCGGCGCACCGCCCTCGCCCCAGCCCAGAGCGCGCGCCATGGCCAGATGATCCCGCGTGAACCACAGCCGCTTTGCGGGATTTTCCGGCGGCGTCAGCAGCCCCGCCGCTTCGGGGAAGCGGATGTAGCCGGTTAAATTCACCCGCTCCTTGGTGACGAGCCGCGCCACCGCGCGATCCTGCTGCTCGCGATCCTGCATCGTGTTTGGCACGAAGCCCGCATTGACCACGACGGTCTCTCCGCCTGGCAGGCGCGCCGGCATGAACGCCCATGTACCGGGGCCGGAAATATCCTCGCGAATCCCCGAGCCGGAACTGTAGACCATCGCATCCGGGCGGGATTCGTACGTCGCCGCAAAACTGATGCGGCGGAATTCGTCATTTGCCGGCGTGAGCGCGCTCCACTGCGAAGGCGAGGGCAGCGGTCCAGGCGTTGCCGCTAGGCGCTCGCTCAAGGCCGCGATCAAGGCATGCTTCTCGACCCGGCGCTGCAACTGCCACACCCCGAGCCCAACGAACAGCGTCACCATCGCGAGCGTGAACAGGCCGAAACCAGCGACGCCACGCCGCCGCATCTTTGCCTCGATCATTTCGGCTCGCGATCGATCAGCCGGCCTTCTGCGGCCTTGTGGTGGTACTGCAGCGCGATCAGGAGCGACTTCATCGAGCGCAACGGCAACAGCGTGGTCGCCAGGATCAGCGGCAGCCAGAGCACCGCGTGCAGCCAGAACGGCGGCTGATACTTGATCTCGACGATCAGGGCGCAGCCGACGACGACGGCGCCGGCAATCATGATGATGAAAACCGCCGGCCCATCGCCAGAGTCGATAAAGGCATAGTCTAGCCCGCAGGCTTCGCAGTTCGGCCGCAGGTTGAGGAAGCCGGCATACAGCTTGCCCCGGCCGCAACGAGGACATTTGCAGGCAAGCCCGCGCATCGCGCTCTCGGTCACCGTAGGTGTTTGGTCCTGCATGCGTTGGTGTTCCCAAACAAAAGGGCGGCCCTGCGGCCGCCCCGTTGTAGCACAGTGGCTCTTTTGTTTTGACGCGTTTCCTTTATGCGAACCGGTATCGCCTTCGCTCGGAAACGCTATGGCAGATCAATGCGCGCCGTGGGCCATGGTTTCCGCGCCGTGGCCCCAGACATAGATGCAGATGAACAGGAACAGCCACACCACGTCGACGAAATGCCAGTACCAGGCGGCGAATTCGAAGCCGAGATGCTGGGTCGGCGAGAAATGCCCGAGATAGGCGCGGACCAGGCACACGGTCAGGAACATGGTGCCGATCAGCACATGGAACCCGTGGAAGCCGGTCGCCATGAAGAAGGTCGCGCCGTAGATATTGCCGGCGAAGGAGAACGCGGCATGGGCGTATTCATAGGCCTGCACGCAGGTGAAGCAGGCGCCAAGCGCAATCGTCAGCATCAGGCCGTATTTCAGCCCCTGGCGATCGTTCTCCAGCAGCGCGTGGTGCGCCCAGGTGACCGTGGTGCCCGAGGTCAACAGCAATAGCGTATTCAACAGCGGCAGATGCCAGGGATCAAAGGTCTCGATGCCCTTTGGCGGCCAGACGCCGCCGAACAGCGCCTCGCGGGTGGCGTGGACCGGATCGGCCGGGAACAGCGCCGAGTTGAAGAACGCCCAGAACCAGGCGACGAAGAACATCACCTCGGAGGCGATGAACAGGATCATGCCGTAGCGGTGGCTGATCTGCACCACGCGAGAGTGATCGCCCTTGTACTGCGCCTCGCGGATCACGTCCGTCCACCAGCCTGCCATGGTGTAGAGCACGCCGATGGTGCCGACCCCGAAGATGATCGGCGCCGCCGCGAACATATGATGCATCCAGGCGATTGCGCCGACCGCCATGATAAAGGCCGAGACCGCGCCGACGATCGGCCACGGGCTCGGATCGACGAGGTGGTAATCATGGTGCTTGACTTGCGCCGTAGCCATTTCGGTCTCTCCGTTAGCGGTGCCGTGGTTTACCCGGCACGTCTTCGTCCCAAAAATCAAATCCCGGGATCTTTTAGAACCCGGAGATCGCCAGCCTCAAAGTCTTCCCTCGCGCTTGTCCGGCTCGCCCGCGGCCAGCGGCCTCGCTGCCGGATCGCGCACGGGATAGAAAGTATAGGAAAGCGTGATGCCGTTCAGCCCGTCATTGTCGCTGTCCTTGACCAGCGCCGGATCGACGTAAAACACCACCGGCATCTCGCGTGTCTCGCCCGCCGCCATGGTCTGTTCGGTGAAGCAGAAGCAGTTGATCTTCTGGAAATACGCCCCGACGGTGAGCGGCGCCACATTATAGGCCGCCTGCCCGGTCGTGGCCCGCGCCGCTTGATTGGTCACGGTGTAGAACACGGTGACGACTTCGCCGATCCTGACCTCGATCTCGGTCTGCTCCGGCTCGAATTTCCACGGCAGGCCGGCCGCGACATTGGCATCGAAGCGCACCGCGATCTTGCGCGCCAGCGGTGCCGATGACGGCGCCGAGGTCGCGACTTGCGTGGTGCCGTTGAAGCCGGTGGTGCGGCAGAACCAGTTGTAGAATGGCACGGCCGCATAGGACGCGCCGACCATCAGCACCACGATGAGGCCGCAGATCGCCGCCACTGCCGCATCGCGACCCAAGCCGCGACGAGAGCCGCGGCGTGAAGTCTCCTCAAGGCTTCTGGTCGGGGCTTGCGGCATCGTCGGCTCGTTCTCCATATCCATCACATCGGCCGCACTAGCACGGCCGGCCCCTTGACGAGGGTGACTGCGAAAAACAGCACGGCCAGAACGCCGAGCGCCAATGCGATCGCGATCGAACGCTGGCGGCGGCTTTTCTTCTGCGCCTCGGTGAGGACGATTCCATCTGGCTCCCGCTTGTCGTCCATTGCTTCGCCATGCGCCCCCTCTACCAGATCGTTGGCGCGAGCGCGCGGACAACGACCTCGAGCAGCAAGGTCGCGAACAGCCCAAACAGATAAAGGATCGAGAACGCAAACAGCTTTCGCGTCGCGCGCCGCGCTTCGCTTCCCTCGCGGCGGCGGTAGACGCTGACCGCGAGCGCCAGCATGGCGCCGCCGAGAACGAGCGAGGTCACGCCATAAACCGCGTCGAAATAACCGAGCGGCCACGGCGCGAAGGCGACCGCGATCAGCACGATCGTGTAGAGCAGGATCTGCAGCCGCGTCGCATCGGGGCCGGCGACGACGGGCAGCATCGGCACGCCGGCACGCGCATAGTCGTCGCTGCGAAACAGCGCCAGCGCCCAGAAATGCGGCGGGGTCCAGAAGAAGATGATCAAAAACAGCAATATTGGCTCGACCGACAGCGATCCGGTCGCCGCCGCCCAGGCCACCACCGGCGGCAGCGCGCCCGCCGCGCCGCCGATCACTATGTTCTGCGCGGTCCAGCGCTTCAGCGCGATGGTGTAGATCACGACGTAGAAGAAGATCGTAAACGCGAGCAGCGCGCCGGCAAACCAGTTGACCAGGATGCCGAGCGTCATCACGGAGAAGAACGCCAGCGTAGTGCCGAATGTCAGCGCTTCCGCCTGCGTGATACGCCCGCGCGGGATCGGCCGATTGGCGGTGCGCGACATCTTTGCGTCGATATCGCCCTCGTAGGCCATGTTGAGCGCGCCGGAAGCGCCGGCGCCGACCGCGATGCAGAGAAGCGAGGTGAACGCCAGCACCGGGTGAAAATGCCCCGGCGCGAGCACGAGGCCGACCAGCGCGGTAAAGATCACCAGCGACATCACCCGTGGCTTCAACAGCGCGATGTAGTCGGCGACATCGGCCTCGGAAATCCGGGGCGACAGCTCGATGGCGTTGCGATCGACAACCGACAAGATTTGGCTTCCCTAAGGCGCGGCGCCAACAGGCGCCCGACGCATTTCCGATTACTGCACGCGCGGCAGCACTTCGAACTGGTGGAACGGCGGCGGCGACGGCAGCGTCCATTCCAGCGTGGTGGCGCCGGCTCCCCATGGATTGTCCGCGGCCTGCTGCTTGCGCACGAAGGCGTCGACCAGGCCCCAGAGGAAGATCAGCACGCCGAACCCCGAAATGTAGGAGCCGATCGACGACACCAGATTCCACCCCGCAAACGCGTCGGGATAATCGACGTAACGGCGCGGCATGCCGGAGAGACCGAGGAAGTGCTGCGGGAAGAACACCAGGTTGACGCCGATGAAGGTGAACCAGAAGTGCAATTTCCCGATGGTCTCCGAATACATGTAGCCCGACATTTTCGGAAACCAGTAGTACCAGCCGGCGAAGATGCCGAACACCGCGCCGAGCGACAGAACATAGTGGAAATGCGCGACCACATAATAGGTGTCCTGCAGCACGCGGTCGACGCCGGCATTGGCCAGCACCACGCCGGTGACGCCGCCGACGGTAAACAGGAAGATGAAGCCGATCGCCCACAGCATCGGCGTCTTGAACTCGATCGAGCCGCCCCACATCGTCGCGATCCAGGAGAAGATTTTTACGCCGGTCGGCACCGCGATCACCATGGTGGCGGCGACGAAATAGGCCTGCGTCGCCGACGACATGCCGACCGTGTACATATGGTGCGCCCACACCACGAAGCCGATGCCGCCGATCGCGACCATCGCATAGGCCATGCCGAGATAGCCGAACACCGGCTTCTTCGCGAAGGTCGAGACGATCTGGCTGACCATGCCGAAGGCAGGCAGGATCAGGATGTAGACTTCGGGATGGCCGAAGAACCAGAACAGGTGCTGGAACAGCACCGGATCGCCGCCGCCATCGGCGGAGAAGAAGGTGGTGCCGAAATTGCGGTCGGTCAGCAGCATGGTGATCGCGCCGGCAAGCACCGGCAGCGACAGCAAGAGCAGGAACACCGTCACCAGGATCGACCACACGAACAGCGGCATCTTGTGCAGCGTCATGCCTGGCGCGCGCATGTTGAAGATCGTGGTGATGAAGTTGATGGCGCCCAGGATCGACGAGGCACCGGCGAGGTGGATCGACAGAATGGCGAAATCGACCGCCGGTCCCGGATGGCCCGAGGTC
>WNFP01008333.1_pt1 | contig 10654 bp, 12 predicted proteins | sample 5400201 | NCBI WGS metagenome assembly WNFP01 (sample SAMN13153355, study PRJNA577476) | soil metagenome | isolation source: 115 cm saprolite under Madrone tree | place: USA:California | collected 2016-06-14
TGCCGCCAAGTCGCTTGCGGGAATTGCGACAGTCTCACCAATTTCCGCCGTACCGGCATTTCCCGGCGCGCAAAAAATGCGCTCCGCACGCGGCGACTGTTTCAACTTCCAAGCGAGCGCATGTTCTCGGCCGCCGCTGCCAACGACAAGAATTTTCATGGAGGACGCAATTGAAAGCGTGCGCTACCAGAAAAACAAGCAACGTCCCATAGCATTGTAGAGGCAGCCGTATCGGATGAAAGTTTAGACTGCAGACAGCAGGACCGCCACTGCAGCTGTCTCGATATCGCCGTACGCTGGCCCTCAGCCCACCGCGTGCGTCGGTGATTCGGCTGGCAAGATCGATAATTCTAATTTTTCCGTGTGCCGAATGACCAACAGCCTTGCGGGAATGCCGATTTGTTCGCTGACCAGCATTTTGTGCAGCTCGTGAATCGTGCCGACCGGTCGCTCATCGAAGGCAACGATGACGTCGCCCTCCCGGAGACCTGCGTGCTCGGCCGGACTGTCCTTTTCCACCGACACAACCAGGACCCCAGTTTCCAGCGGCAAACTATAAAATCGAATCACGCGCCGATGGAGCGGCACATTTTGACCGGCGACACCGATGTAACTGCGTCGAATTCTTCCATCGCGAATCAGCCATCCCGCGACCAGTTTGGCGGTGTTGCTCGCGATTGCAAAGCAGATGCCTTGCGCCGGTCGGATCATTGCCGTGTTTACGCCGATCACTTCGCCGGCTGAATTGACGAGCGGCCCACCGGAGTTGCCGGGGTTCAGTGCGGCATCAGTTTGAATGATATTGTCGATCAAACGACCCGATTGCGAATACATCGAGCGGCCGAGCGCGCTGATCACGCCCGCGGTCACGCTCGCTTGAAAACCGAGCGGATTGCCGATCGCTATCGCCACCTGCCCGACGCGTAAGCTTTCGGAATCGGCCAAACGCACATGGGCGAGCTGGGGCGCATCGATTCGGATCACTGCGAGATCAGTGTCGGGATCGTCGCCGATGAGCTGCGCAACACAATCGCGGCCATCCGGGACATTCACCACAATCCGGGTGGCATGATGGACGACATGGCTGTTAGTCAAAATGAAGCCGTCCGGCGTGATCACAAATCCGGATCCGCTTCCGGCCACATCAGCCCGATTTTTGACGCGCTGCTCGATCTCAATGTTCACAACAGCAGGCGCGACCCGCTCGACCGCGCCGACCACCGCACGCGAATACTCGTCGAGCAACAAATAATCCGTGGGCACGTTATCTCTACCGATAAACCCCGAGCCATTTCGTACTGGCGGCGACTCGTCCAACAAGCGAACGGCAGTTGCCTCATTTTGCTCTGACACAACAAAATCCTTCATGATAGTCTTATAAAATATCGACTATGGTAACTCACCGTCAAATACAGCTCTTCTGACCTATACACTTCGTTTAGATCGCTACTCTCTTCTTGCGCCTTTGTCGGTAGCCGTTTAAAGAAAAGTCATGCCAAAGTCCTCTTCGGGCGGCTCAGTCATGGATGCGCAGTGTCCTTCCCGGCTTGTGCTCGATCGGATCGCAGACAAATGGACAGCGCTCATCATCCAGGTGTTGGCTCACGGCACCAAGCGTTACGCCGCGCTTCAGCGCGAGATCGGAGGCATTTCGCAAAAAATGCTCACCCAAACTCTGCGCAGCCTCGAGCGCGACGGTCTGGTGCAGCGGACAGTTTACCCGGTCGTTCCGCCGAAAGTTGAGTACTCTCTCACGAGGTTGGGGCGAACTTTGATCGAGCCATTGCACACGCTGTGTCGCTGGTCGGAAAAACATTTGCCTGAGCTGCAAGCAAATCGTGCTCGGGCAAAAGCGAAACTTCAAAAACCAGCTCCTGTAGCCACGGTAGCCACCGCGGTTCGCTGATCTAACATTAACTGACCAGGTTCAACGACCTCGGCTATAGCAGCTCGCCCATGCATCAGCCGGAAATCATCATTCTTCTATTCGCGGCGGTGGCGGCACTTGGCGGTGGTCGCGGGCAGGCCTGCGCTGCCATATCCGATCGTGCTCGTCATAATCGGACTTGCATTGAGCTTCGTTCCGCGCCCGCCGGAAACGAGACTCAGTCCCGAGATCGTTTTCTATTTTTTTCTGGCCCCGTTGCAAAATCGGCCACCGCATTTTTCTTCTTTCCCCCGCTTACTCCGGCAGTGAGCGAGCGTGAACGATCTTGAGCGATCGGGCGCACGGTCAGAATTGTTTTGCATCGCAGGGTCGAATTGGCCTATTTTAAAAGGTTTCTTCCGGTTTTCAGTAACCGGGTTTTCCAGATATGGACGTTAGTGGCACCATCGACGCGATCTTGAATCAGAAAAGTGGCGAAATTTTTGCCATCCCGCCTGACGCGACCGTCTTTCAAGCGATCGAAATGATGGACAACAAGAACGTTGGCGCGCTCTTGGTAATGGACGGCAAGAAATTGGTCGGAATGTTTTCGGAGCGCGACTACACGAGAAAGATTGTGCTCCGCGGCAAGCGTTCGCGAGAAACCAAGGTCGCCGAGATCATGTCAACCAATTTGACTGTCACCCATTCGCGTGAGCCGGTCGAAAAATGTCTCCGTCTTATGACTGACAAACGCATTCGCCATTTGAGCGGCGGATACACCGGTTGAAATAGACGCGGCCTCCGCGCGCTCCGACGAATTTCAGTCCAGTTCCCAAATAGTCTTGCCGCCCACAATCGTCCGCACCGCTCGTCCCTTTAGTTTCCAGCCATCGAACGGCGAATTGCGCGATCCTGATTCGAACTTGTCAATTTGAACCGTCCATTCCAAATCCGGGTTGAGCAACGTCACGTCGGCCGACGCTCCGACTGATAACGTTCCGGCCTCCAGCTTCAATAATTTCGCCGGCTCGGCCGTGTACATCTCGATCAGACGGACGATGTCGACCCTGCGATGTTTGTGCACGAGCAGGTCAACGAATAACCCGAACTCAGTTTCCAGCCCGATAATGCCGAAGGGCGCGGCATCGAACTCCACTTCCTTTTCAAAATCGGCATGCGGCGCGTGATCAGACGCGAGGACTGACAGTGTGCCGTCGGAGATTCCTTCCAGTAATGCATCGACGTCGGTCTGCGCGCGCAGCGGAGGATTCATCTTGTAATTGGTATCGAAGTTCTGGATCGCTTCATCCGTGAGCGCGATGTGATGCGGACAAACCTCGCCGCTGATCTTTACGCCACGCCTTCGCGCTTCGCGAAGCAATCGCACGCTCTTAGCGGTGGTCACGTGCTGGCAATGAATGTGATGATCGCAAAGTTCCGCGAGCAAGATGTTGCGCATCACGATTGCTTCCTCACCAACCGCGGGCCAACCAGGCAGACCGAGCAGCGTGCTCCAATAACCCTCATTCACGACGCCATTGCCGACGAAATTGTAATCCTGACAGTGATCCAACACCGGCACCTCCACCATGCGTGCATACTCGACTGCCCGCCGCATCAACTCGTGGTTTTGAATGCAACGACCGTCGTCGGTAATCGCTACGATGCCTGCCTGCACGAGTGATCCGATCGGAGCCAGCTCTTCGCCCGCGAGATCCTTTGAAATCGCGCCGGCTGGCAGAACATTCACGCACGCGGCAGTTGCCGCGCGACTTTTGATCCATGCAATCGTGCTCGGATCATCGGCGACTGGAGAAGTGTTTGGCATGCAAACAATCGTCGTGAAACCGCCAGCCGCAGCCGCGCGCGCGCCCGACTCAATCGTTTCCTTGTGGCCGAATCCTGGCTCGCGCAGATGCACGTGCATGTCGATCAAGCCAGGCGCCACGATGAGGCCGCTTGCATCAAGCTCATCGGGTTGAGAGTTGAGCGCGGAGAGCTGAGAGAGCGGCGCGATTTTTCCGTCGACAATCAAAAGATCAACAACTTCATCGCGTTTGTTTGCAGGATCGATGACACGGCCGTCACGGATAATGGTCGCGCTCACGTAGTTGTAATCCCCCCGCAGAGGTAGAGAACGGCCATCCGCACAGCGAGGCCGTTGGTGACTTGGTCGAGAATGACGCTCTGCAATCCATCGGCCACGTCGCTATCGATCTCGACGCCGCGGTTGATCGGGCCTGGGTGCATAATCAGACAGTCCGGTTTCAAAAGTTTCGCGCGCTCTTTCGTTAGGCCGAAAAAACGAGTGTATTCGCCGGTTCCGGGGAAATATTCCTTACGCTGACGCTCGTGCTGGACACGAAGGAGATTCACGACATCGGCGCTCGGCAGCACGTTGTCGATCTGGTGTGAAATTTGGACACCCAATTTCTCAAACTCGCGCGGAACCAGCGTGCTCGGCCCGACCAGGGTGACGCGGGCGCCAAGCTTGACCAAACCGAAAATGTTCGAACGCGCGACGCGGCTGAACAAAATATCGCCGATGATCGCCACGTGCAGCCCAGCGATTTTCCTTCTCTTTTCGCGGATCGTATAGAGATCGAGAAGCGCCTGCGTTGGATGCTCGTGTGCACCGTCGCCAGCATTGATGACGCTAGCTTCCAATCGATTGGCCAAAAACTGCGGCGCACCAGCCGAACTGTGACGCAAGACAAGAATGTCGGCGTGCAAGGCTTCCAGATTGCGCGCGGTGTCTTTGAGTGTTTCGCCTTTCGTAAGGCTGGACGCTGTTGCCGAGATGTTGATCACGTCCGCGCTCAACCGAAAAGCGGCCAGCTCAAACGATGTCCGAGTGCGCGTGCTCGGTTCGACGAAAAAATTCACCAGCGTTTTTCCCCGCAACGCCGGCACTTTCTTAATTTCGCGTGTCCCGACCTGTTTGAATGCGTCGGCGGTCTCAAGAATGAAATTGATTTCGTCGACCGACAATTCGCGCAAGCCGAGCAGATCTTTGCGGTTCCAGCGCACGGCAGCCTGTGCGTCGTCTGAAAGCGATGTTGTCGTCGATTCCACGATTCTCATGCGGCGCTTTTCGGTTTAATCAGCCAGACACCATCGGGCTCATCGGGGCTGCCGATGCGCACCCGCACTTTTTCATTCGCAGCAGTCGGGAGATTCTTCCCAACGTAATCGGCGCGAATCGGGAGTTCGCGATGCCCGCGATCAATCAGGGCCGCAAATTGGATCCGGGCCGGTCGACCAAATGAATTGATCGCGTCCATGGCAGCGCGAACGGTGCGTCCAGTAAAGAGAACATCATCGACAACGATGACTGTTCGTTCTTCCAATGGCACCGGCAGTTTTGACGCGCGCACGACAGGCAGTTCTGCGCGCGTACCCACGTCGTCGCGGTGCATTGCCACATCAATGGCTCCGGTCTCGATGTCGATCTTTTCAATCGCGCGGATAAAATCCGCGATACGCCTAGCGATCTCAACGCCACGCGAAGGAATCCCTGCCAGTACGATTTCAGGGAGCCGCGGATTGCGTTCGGTTATTTCATGTGCGATCCGCCGAAGTGCTCGGCGAATTGCCTCCGCGTCCATGATCAGGACGCCGATAGATGAATTCTGTTTTCCGTTTTTCATTCGTTTCCTTGGCAACCTCACGGGATCGCTTTAAAGGACACGCTTATGGATCAGTTGATTACTTTACTTCGGTTTTGGCTTCGCGCATCCGTTTTTCGCGCCAGTTGGAGCGATGTTTCACGATCCAATCGAGCAGTGCCTTTTCGAAACCGATGTCTTTGCCGGCTTTCTCGCTCTCGATCCACTTGTGCTTCAAAATTTCCGCGCGCTCGGCGAGGAATTCCTTGTAGAGAACAGAATTTTTAACGAATTGAGATCGCTCTTTTTCTGAAGATGGCATCTCGCGATTTTCTTTCATAAAATTCGGGGCCAGTCAATCACATCGAATCACGGAATTCGACGAGGCACCCTGCCGATTTATTTAGTCTCGTTCGCGCTCAAGCATGCGGATGCCTCGCTAAGGCAAAGTTTTGCGAAGATTTTCGGCGATTCTCTTAAACTCGGCTGTAACAAGAGATTCCCGATCTTCGCCTACAATCGGCATCCCGCGGTCGCCCGCTTCGCGCGTGGCAATATCAATCGGAATTTGACCCAGCAACGGCACGCGCAGGCGTTTCGCTTCGCGTTCGCCGCCACCGCTTCCAAAAATATCGTAACGCTTGCCGTCGGATGGAGAGACGAAGTAACTCATATTCTCAATCAGCCCAAGCACCTGTACGTTGACCTTGTCGAACATCGTCGCAGCTTTGCGCGCATCGATCAGGGCCACCTCTTGCGGCGTCGTCACAATAATCGCTCCGGAAAGTGCGACCGTTTGCACAATCGTCAGCTGGATATCGCCGGTGCCGGGCGGAAGATCGAGTACCAGATAATCGAGTTCGCCCCATTCGACTTGCTGCAGAAATTGTTGGGTGTAGCGCGTCACCATCGGTCCGCGCAAAATAGCGGGCGCGGTATCGTCGAGCAGAAATCCCATCGACATCAAACGCAAGCCGTATTGCTCGATCGGAACGATCTTGTTTTCTTCCGTTGCCATCGGCCGTTCCCGCGTGCCGAACATGAGCGAAATGCTAGGGCCATAGATGTCGCAGTCACACAAGCCGACACGCGCCTTGGTTTGCGCGAGCGCGAGCGCGAGATTTGCTGCAACAGTCGATTTACCGACACCGCCCTTGCCGCTCGCCACCGCAATGGCGTGCTTGATTCCCGGAATTCGCGTAGCGCCCACACCAGCCGCGGCCCCAGCCGGTGGCGCGTGGATGTCGATCAAAACTTTCGCGCCTCGAACGCCATCTATCGCACGCAGGACCTTTTCGGCATCGTTTTTAATCGTTGCCGGAACATTCGGATCGTTGGTCGCCAGCGCGAGTTGCACTTTTATTTCGCCATTGGCGATGTTGATCGACTTGACCAAGCCAAACGAAACAATGTCGCGGGTAAAACCGGGGTATCTAACCGACTTTAGTGCTTCGCGAATTTGTTCTTCTGAAACAAGCATTGCGACAAATTTACGTGCGGCTTCAGCGGAGTAAAACACGCAAAAGATTCGATATAAATGTGGACTTGACCTTCAGTTGCCACCAGACACGATGGACGGTATGAAAACACAACTTTCTTTCCGAATCATTTGCACTGGCGCTTTGCTCGCCGTATTGGGTGCGTGCGCTACTTATGCGCCCGCCGGTTCAGGGCCCCTGGTTGGAACGTGGACAAACTCGCTTGGCGCAGTCTGGACGATCAAAGCCGACAACACCTTCGATGTCGTCAATCCGAAACGTCACATCCGGGGCAATCTAACAATTGCCGGGGATACTGTCACAATCCAGGAGACGGGTGGCAAAACCGCGAAAGGCTGCAAGGGCCCTGGTGTCTACAAGTTTAGCCGGACCAGCGCAAACACTCTCGCGTTCACGTTGGTCAAGGATAGCTGCAAGGAGCGGATCAAAAACGTGACGATCGCCTGGCATCGAAAGTAACTTTCGAGCCAATTTAAGCACAACGTCGGCTGAAGCTTCCCGAGCCCGCGGCGGTCAGGCGCGGTCTTTCAGGTCCGTCTTACCTCCGCTGCGCGCACAGTGGACGCAACAGAAGATTTTGCCCTCCTGCTCGACGCCATGGCCAATGACCCGGCACTGGCAGTGAGGGCAAATCGGTGCGAGCGCATGGATCGCGCACTCGAAGCTATCGAAGGTGTGCCGCTTTCCGGCGACGGTTAGGTCGAACGACTTGTCATATTCGTTTTCGCAAACTTCGCACTTAGCCATACTAACACTTTTTCGTGTGCGGAGGTCTTTTCGGTGGTGTCCAGGAGGTAGAGATCGCCCAGCGAAGCGATATCGCGTGCCCTCAGTCCAGTCGGGCAAAGGCAGCAAACCTAATCCGACTCGTCTTCCACCGGCTCAGCCCGGCGCACTTCTGTTTCTTCGGGGGCGCGACGTTTCCCAGTGCTGTTCGCTTGTTGTCCTCTGTAAATCTCCTTAAAAATATCGGCGATCATTGGCGCAGCGGCGCTCCCTCCATGCACTTTGCTGTCCACGTCGCCCTCGTAGAGCGCAGCGAACGCGAATCGTGGTTGATCGGCTGGTAAAAATCCCGCGAACCACGCCGCCGTGCGCTCTTTGTTCTTCGGTCCCCATTGCGCAGTGCCGGTTTTCCCGGCGACTTCAACGTTATCGAGGCTTGCTTGATGTGCGGTGCCCCCCGGCCCATTGACGACGTCTATCACCCCCGTGTGCAATTGCTCCAGTGTCTCAGATGAGAGATCGAGTGTCTTTCTCGCACGGACGGAATAGCCAGTAACAATTTTGTTATCGAATGTCTGCACCTGTTGGACGAGACGCGCCTGATAAAATGTGCCGCCGTTCGCCACGATTCCCATGGCTTGCGCCATTTGCAGTGGGGTAACCTGCATGTCGCCTTGACCGATCGATAAGTTTGCGATGTCGCCATTCAGCAATCTGCGACCGTGCGTTGCCTTCATGTATTGATCGTTTGGCACGCGGCCTTCCGCCTCGCCGCGCAACGGAATGCCGCATTTCGCCCCAAACCCAAGCTTTAGTGCCCAATCAATGATTGCTTCGCCGCCGGTTTTGATTCCGGCCTGATAGAACCAGGTATCGCACGATTCGGTGAGCGCCTGAACAAAATTCAGCGCACCACGATCGCCTTTTTTCCAGTTGTGAAAAGTGACATTGCCAATCTGGATTGCCGGCACGCATTCGAATCGATCACCGGGATGAACAGCTCCGCTCTCGAGCGCTGCAATACCTACCACGATTTTGAATGTCGATCCCGGCGGATAAGACGACCGAAATGCGCGTGGCAAGAGGGGAATATTTGGATCGTCCTGCAAGGATTTAAACTTTTCCGATGAGATCGACGGAATGAAAAGGTTCGGGTCGTAAGTTGGCCACGACGCCAGCGCGAGAATGTCTCCGTTGTTTGGATCGACAACCACAATCGCGCCGCGTTTGGCTTTTGCCTCCAGAGCTTGTTCCGCCAGCTCCTGGAGGTGAAGATCAAGCGTGGTGACAACGTTGTAACCGGGCACTGGCGGCGTAAGTAATTTCTCGGAAGTTTTCCGGCCATCTTTGTCGAACGTGAGTTTGTACTCGCCGTGCTTGCCAGCGAGCATTTCGTTGAACGTTTGCTCAAGTCCCTCGCGTCCCTCGGTTTCGGGCCAAAGCGTTTCGTGATTATCAACGATACCGTCAGGGTTGCGTCCGGTTTTTCCAGTGTAACCGACGATCTGTCCAGCTAGTCTGCCATTGGGATATGTGCGCATATAAACTGGCCGCACGATTATTCCGGCTGGCAAATTGTCTTTGACCTCTTTGTACTCCGACTGGCTGAGATTCTGCGCGATCTCAAAAGGCATAATCCCACGGTTACGATAATTCCGCAGGATCGCTTCGTCTGAGATCCTGAGCGTGCGGCCGATTAACTTTTCCGCCTTGTCGATCTTTTCCCGGACGAAGCTGAGCGCCTGCGCGTCGGAAAAATCGAGCGGCGTGGGAAAATTGATCGCGAGATTGTAACTGAGCCGATTTTGCGCGAGCGGCACGCCGTTCCGGTCCGTTATTTGCCCGCGCGGCGCCGGGACATCGAGGATATAGGCGCGTGCTAGCTTTTGCGTTTCGAATGTCGGGACAATGGTCTCTTCTTCCACGGCCGGGCTTGCGCTTGGGACAGTCGATGGCTGTAAGATCTGCGCAGAAGCGGCGAGCGGCGTGAAAAACAGAACTATGGCAAACCCCAAGTTACGCAGATTTTCACAGATTTGGGCAAACATCATCTCAGCTAATCCGCGTTGATCTGCGAAATCTGCGGTAATTCAATGTCGCTGCAAGAAGCGATGCACTTCTTCAGCCAGCCTGGGACCAATCCCTTCCGTGGACGCAATTTCGTCCACCGTCGCTTTGCGCAGACGATTCACGGAACCAAACTTTCGTAAGAGCAGATTCTTCCGGTTCTGACTCACACCTGGGCAATCATCAAGAATGCTTTCGCCGATGCGCTTTTTCATGAGCAATTGATGATAGGCGTTGGCGAAACGATGTGCTTCATCGCGGATGCGCTGGAGCAAGCGCAACGCACCGGAATCAAGCGGCAATTGCAGGGGCAGCGCCCGCCCTGGGCGATAAATCTCCTCGTGTTCCTTTGCCAGTCCGATAATCGGAAGATCATGCAGCCCTAGCCGTTGCAGCTCGCGGCACGCCGCGGAGAGTTGCCCCTTCCCGCCATCAACAATGATCAAGTCGGGCAATCGAACCAGTGCAGGAACTTTCTGCGTGTCTAATTGGACATTAAGCGTTGGACCTTGAGCGTTGGACGTTTGCTTTTCCAGCCGTCGCAAACCCTCAACCGCTTGTTCTTGCGAGTACCTCGCCAGATCCGGATATGCCTCGCGAGCTTCAAGACGGACCCGCGAATATCTTCGCCTAACAACTTCGGCCATGCTGGCGAAATCATCCTGTCCTTCAACGGTTCGGACCCGATATCGTCGATAATTATCTTTGTCCGGTACGCCATTCCGGAAACAGACCATCGACGCTACGACATGGGTTGTGGAAATATTCGAGATATCGAAGCATTCCATGACGCGCGGCGTACGCGGAAGTTGCAGGGCATCGGCCAGCGCCTGCACCTCTGCCATTGGATCGATTGTGCTCGGCAAACTGCCGCGGGTAAAACG
>WNFP01005007.1_pt1 | contig 10650 bp, 10 predicted proteins | sample 5400201 | NCBI WGS metagenome assembly WNFP01 (sample SAMN13153355, study PRJNA577476) | soil metagenome | isolation source: 115 cm saprolite under Madrone tree | place: USA:California | collected 2016-06-14
ATTCAGCGAGGCAGGTGACCCGAGCGTCCAAACGAGCTCCGTATATTCGAACGGTCGAGGTTTTCCCGCAGATTCATCAGCGTTAGGAACGTGCTCAAGATTCGCGCTTTCAGGTCATCCGTTAGGTGCAGCCCGCTGGTCGCTACGCGCGCCAGGCATTCCCCGTTCTCCGTGATGAACTTCATGATTTCACGCTGGCGCTCCTGCGGGGCGTTGCCCAGCGCCGTCTCCCGCCGCATCCCCGAGCAGTTGGCCTCCAGTGAAAGCGTGAAGTGTAGGACGCACAGCCGCTGCTCGGCGAGTGCCGGTGGCGTATCGTTCTTGCATCCCGCGGTTTGGCAAGAAGTTCCCATGTCCGATGGCGCTGAACGATAGGTTACCTCTCCCACGCGGAAAATCCAGTGCGCATCGCGCCAATGGTGCGAATGTTACATGGCTTGCTTCTCCCGCGTCTCGCGCCATCGGGCGGCGCCCCTGCTCGGAATAATTTGCGAAATCCATTGACAGGAGTATGCATTCCCCTGTATAAAAATACAGAGGGTTCTATGCCCTCGATACACCATGAACACGCACAAGACTTTTCGTCACGGTCAGATCCTCCGCCTGGTGTCGGATCGCCGCATCGCCAATCAGGAAGAGCTGCGCCGCGGCCTGGCGGCGCAAAAACTCCGTGTGACTCAGGCCACGCTTTCGCGCGACCTGCAGGAGCTTCGGCTGATAAAAACGCAGGAAGGCTACAAGCCCGCCACCGCTTTGCCCGAAGAGCCCGCGCCCCTGCCCCCGCTCGCCCGCGCCCTCGGCGAATTCCTTCTCGATATCCGGCCCGCGGAAAATCTTCTCGTCTTGAAAACGCCTCCGAGCGGCGCGCAACCCCTGGCTGCCGCCGTCGATGGCGCCAAATTCACGGAAATCGCGGGAACCATTGCAGGCGACGACACCGTCCTGATCATCACCCCCAACAAGAAATCCCGCGAATCCCTCCAGAAAAAGATCGAAGCCCTGGTGAAATGAGAAATCCTCGCCAAGTCGCGGTTGTCGGCGTCACCGGCTATTCCGGTCTCGAACTGGCTCGGATTCTTCTACGCCACCCCGCGCTTCAGTCTCCGGTCTTCTACGTCCGCGAAACCAAGGGTGCGAAATGCCTCGCCGAACTTTTCCCTCAGTTCCGCGGCTGGGGCGAAGCGCCCCTCCGTCCTCTTTCGCTTGACGCCATCACGTCAAGCAACGCGGGTTCCGCATTTCTTGCGACTCCCCATGACGTTTCCGCCGAATTGGCGCCGGCCTTGCTCAATGCAGGTCTCCGTGTCGTGGATTTGAGCGGAGCATTCCGCTTTCGCGAAGCGGAAACCTTCACCTCCTGGTACAAGTTTCCAGCGCCCCACGCCGAATGGCTTTCGGAAGCTGTATACGGCATTCCTGAGCTCTATTCGAACGAGATCGCCAAGGCTCGCTTGGTTGCGAATCCCGGCTGCTACGCCGCCAGCGTGATTCTTGCCCTGCGGCCTCTTACCCAAGCTGGCTTGCTTGCTCCCGGCGCCAGCGTCGTTTGCGACTGCAAGTCCGGCGCCAGCGGCGCTGGCAAAGACCCTCGCCGTGATCTCCACTTCGTCGAAGTGGATGAAAATTTCAAGGCCTACGGTCTTTTCACGCACCGCCACACCCCGGAAATCCTCGAACACACCGGTCTCTCCGAGTCGCAGGTTGTTTTCTCGACGCACCTGCTGCCGCTCGCGCGCGGCATTCTGTCCACCATCTACGTCACCCTCGCCGAACCGCAAGCCGCCGCGGACGTCGAGTCGCTCTACCGCCGGTTCTACGCCGGCCGTCCCATGATTCGCATTTGGCCCGCCGGCGCATTGCCGGAGTTGCAGCATGTGGCGCACACGAATTTTTGCGACATCGGTTTTGCGTTGGACAAATCCGGCCGTCGCCTGGTGATCGTTTCATGCCTCGACAATCTCGGAAAAGGCGCCGCTGGCCAGGCCGTCCAGAATTTCAACCACATGTTGGGAATAGAGGAGCAAACTTCACTTCAATGAGAATCGTAATCAAATTCGCAGGCGCATTGCTCGAAGACGACGCCACGGTGCGCTCTCTCGCGCGGCAGGTCGCGGCCCTCGCGCAGCAGGGCCACGAAATTCTCGTCGTGCACGGCGGCGGCCGCCTTTTTACCGCCACCCTCAAGCGCATGGCCATCGAAAGCAAGTTCATCGCCGGCCTGCGCGTCACCGACCGCGAAACGCGCGATGTGGCCGTCATGGTCTTCGCCGGTTTGTTGAATAAGAAATTGGCTACGGCGATCTCCGCGGAAGGGCAGCCCGCCGTCGGTATCTCTGCCGCGGACGCCCGGTGTTTCGTCGCCGAGCCCATGGTGCACAACGAAGTCGAAGGCGGTCTGGGTTTCGTCGGTTACCTCACCGGATTGAACGCGCCATTCATCGAATCTCTCTGGCACGAAGGGCTTCTGCCCGTTGCGCCGTGCCTCGGCCTGGGCTCGGACAATGAGTTGTACAACATCAACGCCGACCACATGGCCGCCGCTTGCGCGGAATATCTCAGCGCCGATCAGTTGATCTATCTCACTGACGTCGCCGGCGTCCTCGATGGCGAGAGAGTTCTCTCCGCCGTTACCTGCGAGGAAATCGAGCGACTGGTCCAGTGCCGCGTCGTTTCTGGCGGCATGATTCTCAAGCTCGAAGCCGCCAAACGCGCCATCGAAGGCGGCGTCCGCGAAGTCCGCATCGTTGGCGGCGCCTCAGCCGATGCCCTGATGCTTGCATCGCGCGCGCTGGAAACATCCGCCCAGGACGGAGCGGCGTTGATCCCTGGAACGCGCGTCCTCCGTGAACCTCTGTCCGCCGCTCAAGCGGCTCTTTCGGCGGCATGATGAAGACTTCGTCCAAAAAGAAATCTGTTCTGCGGCTTGTGCGAAAAGCAAACCCTGCGGCTGGGCGCATCGTCAAAGCAGACGCGCGGTTGCTGGATGCCGAGCAGTTTCTTCTGCCCACCTATAAGCGCCAGCCTGTGGTCATGACTCACGGCCGCGGCGCATACGTTTTCGATTCCACGGGGAAAAAGTATCTCGATTTTCTTGGCGGCATCGCCGTAAACGCGCTCGGCCACGCGCATCCGCGCATCGTAAAAGTAATCCGCCGCGAAGCGGCGCGCGCCATTCACCTTTCGAATCTTTTTCATAACGCGTATCAGGGCCCGCTCGGGCGCAAACTGGCAGCGTGGTCCGGAATGGACCGCGTCTTTTTTTCGAACAGCGGCACCGAAGCTATTGACGGAGCGATGAAACTCGCACGCCTCTTCGGCCGCCATTCGAATGAGCCCGCTGGCACCACAGCGAAGAAGCATCGCTTCTTGGCACTGGAGAATTCTTTTCATGGCCGCACGTTCGGCGCCATCAGCGTTACCTCCACGGAAAAGTACCGCTTGCCTTTCTCACCCGTTGTGCCCGGCGCCGAATTTGTTCGTTTCAACGACGTGGCTGACCTCGAAGCGAAATTCGACGATACCGTCTGCGCCATTCTCCTGGAAACGGTCCAGGGCGAAAGCGGAATATATCCCGTCAGCGAAGTTTTCTGGAATCGCGCTCGCTCACTCGCCACGCAGCACGGCGCTCTTCTGATCGCCGATGAGATTCAATGCGGCCTCGGCCGCACCGGTCGCTTCTTTGCCTATCAGAAATTTTCCTCGAAGCCGGACATTGTCTTGATCGCCAAGCCTCTCGCCGCCGGACTTCCTCTCGGCGCTATTCTCACCACCGAAGAGGTCGCCTCCTGCGTCTCTCCCGGGATGCATGGCACTACGTTTGGCGGTGGCCCGCTGGCTTGTGCCGTGGCCCTCGAGTTTCTCAAGACCCTCGAGGACGAAAAGCTGCTCGAAAATATTCGTGCGCGTGGGGAAGAGTTGCGGGAAGGCCTCACAAAGCTTGCCGCTAAATTCGATTTCATCCGCGAAATCCGCGTCGAAGGCTTGATGATCGGTGTTGAACTCTCCATCGAAGGCGGGCCTTTCGTGAGTTGGGCCATGCAACGCGGCTTGCTGATCAATTGCACCCACGATTTTACGTTGCGTCTGTTGCCGCCTTTCATCATCACTCGCGCGCAAGTGCGCGAATTTCTCAGGCTCTTCGAACTGGTTCTTGCAACAACTCCGCAGCAGGCCTCCGCTCCGGATTCCGCGAAGGCCGCGGATTCGAATCGCGTCGCCCACGCCACAGCGAGGTGAAAGGAAAAATGACAGCCACCACTCTCGTAGCGCCCATTTCCTTGTCGAATGATCTCCTCACCGGAGCGGAGTGGAGCCCCGCGCACACGCGCGAATTGCTCCAACTCTCCGCGGATATCAAGGCCCGCCCGGTCCGCTACGCGTCCACGCTCCAAGGAAAATTCATCGCCCTGATTTTTGAGAAGCCCTCGCTCCGCACGCGTGTCACCTTCGATGTCGGCATTCAGAGCATGGGTGGCTCCGTCGTCTTCCTTGACCACACGCAGGCGTCCGCCTCTCTCGGCGCGCGCGAGTCCATCGCCGATGTCGCGCGCAACCTCGAGCGCTGGGTGCATGGCATCGTCGCCCGCGTTTACCAACAGCGTGTCCTCGAAGAAATGGCCGCCAACGCGAGCATTCCGGTGATCAATGCGCTCTCCGACAAGTTTCATCCGTGCCAGGCGCTCGCGGATTTTTTCACCCTCGAAGAAAAATTCGGCGCGCTTCGCGGCTTCAAACTTGCCTACGTCGGCGATGGCAACAATGTTTGCCACTCGCTGATTTATCTTGCCGCTCGCCTCGGCGTTCACCTGCGCGTAGCTACGCCCGCGGAATACGCACCTCTGCCTGAAGTTGTCGCCGATGGCAAACGCGTGGCCCGCGAAACGAAAGCCAAAATCGAATTGCTGACCGACCCGCGCGAAGCGGTGAACGGCGCGATGGGCGTCTACACCGATTCCTGGACCAGCATGGGATTTGAGGCCGAGGGGCAAGTGCGAAACACCGTGTTCCAGCCGTATCAGGTCAACGCCGAGCTGATGTCGCTCTCCGCGCCGGACGCCGTGTTCATGCACTGTCTTCCGGCACACCGCGGCCTGGAAGTCACCCCGGAAATCCTCGACGGCCCGCAATCAGTCGTCCTCGATCAATCCGAAAACCGCATGTACGTGCAGAAAGCCATCCTGCATACTCTATTCTGATCCGGCGATGCTCACTGTTGCATCGCGCGAAGTTTTCTTTGTGGGGTCGCAATACTGCTGCGCCCCAGCTTGGCAACATCTATATGTAAGAGAGGAATTGTGAAAGCGTCATTAAATAAACCGAAAAAAGTAGTGCTCGCCTATTCCGGCGGCCTGGACACCTCCATCATCATTCCCTGGCTCAAGGAAAACTACGGCTGCGAGGTCATTGCCGTGATCGGCGACGTCGGCCAGAAGGAAGATCTCGAAGCCGCGCGCAAGAAAGCGCTTGCCACGGGCGCTTCTTCCGCGCACGTCGAAGATCTGCGCGAAGAATTTGTGCGTGATTATATTTGGCCGACTCTGCGCGCCGGCGCCGTCTACGAGCACACGTATTTGCTCGGCACTTCGATGGCGCGCCCTGTCATCGCCAAGCGCCAGGCGGAAATTGCGCTCAAGCTCGGCGCCGACGGCCTCTCGCACGGCTGCACCGGCAAAGGCAACGACCAGGTCCGATTCGAATTGGCGTACAAAGCCATTGCTCCCAACGTGCAAATTATTGCTCCTTGGCGCGAGTGGGACATCGATTCCCGCGAAGATGCCATTGCTTACGCGCAAAAGCACAACGTTCCCGTCGAGCAGAGCAAAAAAAATATCTACAGCCGCGACCGTAACATCTGGCACCTCAGCCACGAAGGCGGCGAGCTCGAAGATCCCGCGAACGCGCCGAACGAAGCGATGTGGCAGTGGGTCGTTTCCCCGGAGAAAGCTCCTGACAAAGCCGAAGAAGTCGAAATCGGATTTGAATCCGGCACGCCTGTTTCTGTCAACGGCGCGAAACTCGGCCCCGTCGATCTCGTGAACACGCTGAATGATATCGCCGCCAAGCACGGCATCGGGCGGACCGACCTCGTCGAAAATCGCCTCGTCGGAATGAAATCGCGTGGCGCCTACGAAACTCCCGGCGGAACTCTCCTCGTGAAAGCGCACCAGGAACTCGAGCGCCTCACCATTGACCGCGAAACCGCGCATTTCCAGCAAGCGCTCTCATTGCGCTATGCCGAGCTGGTTTACTACGGATTGTGGTTCGCACCGCTGCGCGAAGCGCTCGACGGATTTTTCAATGTCGCGCAGCAGCGCGTCACCGGCGCCGTCGGCCTGAAACTCTGGAAGGGCACGCTCAATGTTACGAGGCGCGTTTCTCCTTTCTCGCTTTACCGCGCGGACCTCGCCAGTTTCACCATGGGCCGCTACAACCCGAAGGATGCTGAGGGTTTCATCAATCTTTTCGCGCTGCCTGTCAGCGTGCGTCCCAAGGCGAAAGCCGAAGGCAGCAAACAGTAATTTGTGCTTGTAGTGGCGCAGCATGCTGCGCCACTACAAAGAAAATGTTGCGCGCGGAGAATTCTCCGGCCCTGGCCGGGAAGGAAACGATGACCGAACGCAAAGACGACCGGTTGTGGGGAGGACGCTTCGAGCGCGAGCCAAATACGCAGTTCGACGCGTTCCAACGGTCGTTTGCGTTCGATCGCCGTCTTCTGCCTTATGAGATTGCCGTCGATCACGCCTGGGCGAAGGCGCTCGAGCCCATCGGAATTTTCACTACGGCGGAAGTGAAGCAAACGCTGGCGGCGCTCGACAAAATTGCAGTACGCGCCAAGACCGATTCCGCTTGGCTCGAAAAGTTCGGTGCCACAGCCGAGGACGTGCATCACTTTGTCGAAAAGGCACTCGTCGAAGAACTCGGCCCGCTCGGCTGGAAACTGCACACGGGGCGCAGCCGCAACGAGCTTGTGGCCACCGATTTTCGCCTCTTTGTTATCGATGCGGCCGCGCAAATCCAGCACGCCCTGGAAGCCATACTGAATGCGTTCCTGCTGCAGGCGAAAGCCAATCGTAATGTGCCGATGGCGGGCATGACGCACATGCAGCATGCCCAGCCAATCCTGCTCTCGCACTTTCTGCTGGCTCATGCGGAAGCCTTTGCGCGCGACATTACTCGCCTGCAACACGCTTCGGCGAGCGCGGACGCGTGTCCAATGGGTTCCGGCGCGCTTGCTGGAAATTCGTTCGCAGTCGATCGCAACGCGATTGCGCGCGAGCTCGGCTTTTCCCGCATCACCGGGAACAGCGTGGACGCCGTCAGCGACCGGGATTTCGCGCTCGATTATCTTTTCGCACTCACCGGCATCGCCACGCATCTTTCGCGCCTGGCCGAGGACTTCGTGCTTTTCTCGTCGCAGGAATTCTCCTATGTGATTCTTCCGGACGAATATTCCACCGGCAGCAGTTTGATGCCGCAGAAAAAAAACCCCGACGCCTGGGAACTGATCCGTGGAAAAACGGGACGCATCTCCGGCGCTCTGCTCGGCTTGCTCACCACGCTGAAGGGCTTGCCCACGAGTTATCAGCGCGATTTGCAAGAGGACAAAGAAGCGTTGTTTGCCGCGCACGATCAGGTCGCGGACATGCTCGCCGTTGCCGCGGGCGCTGTCGCTTCCACAAAGTTCAATGCCGGCCGTCTGGCCGCGGCGGCGGCGAACCCCGCGCTGCTCGCCACGGAAGCCGCCGACTATCTCGTGCACAAAGGCATTCCCTTCCGGCAGGCGCACGACATCGTCGGCAAGGTGTTGCGCGAAGCCGAGAAACAAAACGTCGCGTGGACCGCTCTGCCTCTCAAAACCCTTAAAAAAATATCGTCTGCATTTGATGCTGACTTTGCCGGCAGCCTGAGTCTTGACGCCGCGCTCGCGTCGAAAAAAGTTCGCGGCGGCACCGCGCCTGAGAGCGTGCGCGCCGCCATTGACGATTTGGAAGGACGTCTCAACAAAAAAGCCACCAAAACAGGAGCCAAGCCATGAACGCAAGCCAAGCAACAAAACACCAATCCTCCCTCGCCGCGGTTGCGGAGGATCGGAGGTCGCTTCCGGGGCCGGCGCGCTAGGCATACGGATGTTCCGCTGATGAAGCATGCACTTTCGGAAGCATCCTTGCCGCGCGGATTCCGCTTCGCCGCGACCGCCTGCGGCTTGAAGAAAACCGGGGCGCTCGATCTGGCCATTCTTTCGAGCGACGTGCCGGCCTCGGCCGCCGCCGTGTTCACACAAAATCTTGTAGTTGCCGCACCTGTTCTGATTTCCAAAGAGCATCTGCGCGCTTCTAAGGGCCGCATGCGCGCCGTCGTCGTGAACGCGGGCAATGCCAACTGCGCGACCGGCACGGCAGGCCACGCAGCCGCGGTGCGTACGGTCGCGGAAGCAGCGAAGCGACTCGGCTGCACGCCGCAGGAATTGTTTGTGTGCTCCACCGGAGTCATCGGCGTGCCGCTGCCGCTGGAAAAAATCCTTCGTGCGCTGCCGGTGATCGCGCGTTTTCGCCGCCCGTCGGCGCGCTCCTTCGCGGAAACTTCGCTCGCGATTTGCACAACGGATACGCGTCCGAAAACCGCGGCGGCTTCGTTCAAGATGGCGGGCAAGAGAATCCATTTCGTGGGCTGCGCCAAAGGCGCGGGGATGATCCATCCCAACATGGCGACGATGCTGGCGTTTGTCGCTACGGATGCGGCGATTGCTCCCTCGCTCTTGCAAAAAACGTTGCGCGACGTTACGGGGCGCACGTTCAACGCGATCAGCGTGGATGGCGACACTTCGACGAACGACACGCTGCTCGTTCTTGCAAACGGCGAAGCCGGCGCGCCTTCGATCAAGGCGGGCACTGCGGCGCATCGCGCGTTTACTGCCGCCCTTGAAGAAGTTTGCCGTTCCCTGGCGCTGCAAATCGTTGCGGACGGCGAAGGCGCGCAGCGCGTCATCGAAATCGAAGTGCGCGGCGCGAAGACGGAAGAAGCAGCGAAGCGCATCGCGGAAACCATTGCCACTTCTCCGCTGGTCAAAACTGCGTTCGCGGGCGGCGATCCGAACTGGGGGCGTATCTTCGCGGCTGCGGGGCGCTCCGGAGTGAAGTTTGATACCGCTCTTGTGGACATTAAAATGGCGGGCATCCCTGTGCTGCGGCGCGGCCAGCCGCTCGATTTCAACGAGCGCGCCGCCAGCAACAAACTTCTTTCCGAACACGTTCCACTGGTAGTGGATCTGCACGCGGGCAAAGCTCGAGCCCGTTACTGGACCTGCGACTTCACGGCGGAGTACGTGCGCATCAATGCGTCGTACCGGACTTGAGAAAAGGTCTACAGTCGACAGTTCACAGTTCAAAGTAAGAGGGGACTGGTGGTTCGTGACTGGTTCGAGCGTGATCGTTCGAGTCCGCTTGATCGCCCGGGCCGGAAGTCCTTCCTGGGAATTCTGTTTAACATAAAGCTACCCCCGGGGGTCTTGGACGTGTGACAAACAAAGGACTTCGAGCGTCGTGTTTTTGGAAGTGTGGCAAATAAAAGAGTTAGAAGCGCATTTTGCGGATCTGTGGCAAATAAAGAAGTTAGGAGAAAGTGGCGCTGATTCAAAAGGAATTACGGTTGTAGAATCGGGCGCATGCGTGGAAGTGTGGATTCCAAAGGAGTTAGAAGAACTAAGGATTGAATCTAAAGGAGTTGCAGGAGGGTTTGTGCCCAAGAATTTCGAGGAATTCGGTGATTCCTTGGAAGTGTGGCAGGCAAAGGGTTTAGAGGATAGAGAGAACAAATTAGAGGATGGTGCTCTGGCCGGGGGAACCGGCAGGGGGACCATTCCAACCGACATAAGTCCATTATAGCACTTTCGACACGTTAGTCAAGGATTAAGTAGAGAGACCCGTTCTTTGGAACAGTAACCGACAGGGTATCGAGAAACAGTGGTTCCATTGCGTCACCTCGGAAGGAGCCGGTAGGGTGTGCAGTATCGGCGTAAACTCTCGCTGCGAGAGCGAAAACGAGGTGAGCTCATGTGGGATGACTTCATCAGCAGGCAGATCCGGCGGACCAACCGGAACCTTTTCCTATTTGGCACCGGCATTCTAATTTTCCTGGGATTGCTCCTAGCAGCGGGCTGGCGGGATACCTACAACTTCATTTTTGGGCCGTTCCCCGTGCAGAGTTCCGAGCTGGTTTCCATCCCGAATCCCGACCTGCCCAAACGCTTTTTCTTGAAAGTAGTGGGCGAAGAGTCATTTGCAACGGGCATGCGGGAAGTGGATGCCAGCAACCACGACAAGATTCGCGCTGAGGTCATCGCGCTGGTGGTGAACAAGCGACTCCTGCTGGTGAAGACCCCGGCGGACAATCATCAACTGCAATTTACGGGAACGCTGACCGCGGTTCCTGCGGAACTCTCTGATGGCGTGGTACATCAGTGGGACGCGAAGCATCCAGACCTGAAGGGGGCATTCCTTCCGTTCATGCTGGATGCCACGGGGTTCCGCAAGGGAGACAATCTCTGGGTGGCGATCGCTGGCGCCGGCTTCAGCGTTCTCGGCCTGTTTCTGATCGGGATCCCTCTCCGGAGGCAGCTGCAGCCCGAAAGCCACCCTCTCTTTACGCAACTTG
>WNFP01005010.1_pt1 | contig 10649 bp, 7 predicted proteins | sample 5400201 | NCBI WGS metagenome assembly WNFP01 (sample SAMN13153355, study PRJNA577476) | soil metagenome | isolation source: 115 cm saprolite under Madrone tree | place: USA:California | collected 2016-06-14
CGCGATCCCAACAAGGTTTTTGTGGCTGCAGCGGGCCACCCTTACGGGCCCAACCTGGAACGGGGAGTGTACCGTTCCATTGATGGCGGCCACAGCTTTCAGCCTGTTCTGCAAGTGGACGAGAACACCGGCGCTTCTGACGTGCTCATCGACCCCAGCAACCCCGACGTGGTTTATGCCACGCTTTGGGAAGCGCGCGAAGGACCGTGGGAAAACGGTTCGTGGAATGGCTCAAACGGCGGCATCTATAAATCGACAGACGGCGGCCAGAATTTTGAAAAGCTTGCGGCCGGACTGCCGAAGGAGGTTATTCAGGCGCATGTTGCGATTGCCGAAAGCAATCCTAAACGGCTGATAGCCTCAGTGGCGTCCAAGCCAGCCAGCGTGGCGCTTTATCGTTCAGACGATGCCGGCGCAAGCTGGGCGCAAATCACCACGGACCCGCGTCCTGCGGGCAGAATCGGGGGCGGTGACCTTTCTGTGCCTCGTTTTAATCCCCAGGATCCTGACATGATCATCGTAACCAGCACGGTCACCTGGAAATCAACCGACGGGGGCAAGACGTGGAGTGGATTCCGCGGCGCTCCTGGTGGCGATGACTATCAGAACCTGTGGATCAATCCCAACAACCCTCAGATCGTCATACTTGCCAGCGATCAGGGCGCAATTGTAACGGTGAACGGAGGCGCAACGTGGAGTTCCTGGTACAATCAGCCCACGGCGCAGATGTACCACGTGAATGCCGACAACGCCTTCCCTTATCGCTTATGCAGCGGCCAGCAGGAGAGCGGATCGGCTTGTATCTCCAGCCGGGGGAATGATGGCGAAATCACCATACGCGAGTGGCATCCGGTGGCCGCCGAGGAATACGGTTACGTTGTGCCGGACCCGCTGGACCCTGACGTTGTTTATGGCGGCAAGCTGACACGCTATGACCGCCGCACCAACCAGGCGCAAAACATCTTGCCGAAAGCTTTCCGTGCGCCGGACTTCCGGATGCTGCGCACAGAACCTATCGTCTTCTCGCCCGTCAACCCGCACGTTCTGTACTTTGCCGCCAACACGTTGTGGAAGACCATGAACGGGGGCCAGAGCTGGCAACAGATATCACCGGACCTGACGCGGGCAACTTTTGATGTGCCGGGGAGCGTGGGAAAATATAGCACCGAGGAAACGGCCAAGCCAACGCAGCGTGGCGTGATTTACGCGGTTGCGCCGTCGCCGCTGGATATCAACAGAATTTGGGCAGGCACCGATGATGGCCGCATCCATCTCACTACCGATGGCGGCGGACACTGGAACGAAATTACGCCGCCCAACATGACTGCGTTCCAGAAAGTTTCAATCATTGAAGCCAGCCATTTTGACGCTCAGGCTGCATATGCCGCCATCAATACGCTTCGCCTGGATGACCTACAGCCGCACATTCTACGCACACGCGACTCCGGCAAGACGTGGGTGGAAATTGTCAACGGCATCCCTGCCAATGAGAACGTTAACGCGGTGCGGGAAGACCCTGTTCGACGCGGACTGCTGTTCGCCGGGACCGAGAGAGCGGTCTACGTGTCTTTTGATGACGGCGACCACTGGCAATCACTTCGGCTAAACATGGCCGCAAGTTCCGTGCGCGACGTCATCATAAAGAACGATGATCTGGTCGCCGCGACACACGGCCGAGGCTTCTGGATTCTCGATGATATTACCCTGCTGCGCCAGGCCGATCCGAAAGTAACATCAGCGGAAGCTTTTCTGTTTAAGCCGCAAACGACCGTGCGCGTCCGCTGGGACATGAACACTGACACGCCTCTGCCACCGGACTTCCCTGCCGCACAGAATCCACCCGATGGCGCGGTAATTGATTACTATCTGAAGTCCGCTTCCTCAGGGCCGGTGACGCTGGAGATCAAAGATGCGGCCGGCAAAACCGTCCGTAAATATTCCAGCGCAGACAAGCCGGAGGCCGTTGATCCTATGCTGAACATCCCCACGTACTGGGTGCGGCCATCTCAGAGGCTCTCAAGCGACGGTGGAGCGCACCGCTTCTTGTGGGACATGCATTATCCGCAGGTTCCCGATGTTGAAGCCGAGTACCCCATCGCGGCTGTTCCCCATAATACGGCTCCACAAGCCACTGGGCCGTGGGCCATGCCGGGACTGTATACGATCGTATTGACGGCAAATGGTAAGACTTATTCACAGCCGCTCACCATCAAGATGGACCCGCGGGTCAAGACGCCGCTAGCCGGACTGCAGCAGCAATTCAAATTGTCCAATGAGTTGTACACGCAGCTGCTCACGCTTTCGCCCTCTGTTGAGCAGCTTGCGGCAGTACACAAGCAACTGCAGGAGATCCAACCGAAAGCAACAGGCGATGCGCTTGCTGCCATCAACGCACTGGATCAAAAAGTCCAGGCGCTTGCTGGCGGTGTGGCCCGCAGGCCCGGCGCCGGCACGGAACCGCCGACGCTTGGTGGATTGCGCACACGCTTTCTGGCTCTCCTCAACGTTTTGCAGGAAGCCGACGTCACACCCAGTACGCAGGCTGCGGCAGCGGCCGCCGACCTAAAAAAGGAGGCGCCCGCGTTGATGGAGCGCTGGAACGCGATTAAGTCCCAGGACATTCCCGCGATGAACCAACAACTGAAAGGCGCCGGCCTTCCGGAATTAAAAGTTGAAAGCGCTGTCATTCCGGCGCGGGCAACCGTTTCATCCAAAGATGAGGATTAGAGATCACATCCGCATGTGATTGACGTGACGACACAGGGTGAGTAGTCTTCGACTGAACTGGGCTTTTTATGAAATTACGCGTTATCGTCTTGTTCCTTGTACTCGCTTGCGTGGGAGCTTCCCTCTGTGCCGATGATGGCCACGATCATATGGGAGCAGGGGAAAAACTGGGAAACGTTTCTTTTCCTACTTCCTGTGCTGCCAAGGTGCAGAAATCATTTGAGCGTGGAGTAGCGCTGCTTCATTCATTCGAATACGAACAGTCAGAAAAACAATTTAAGGAAGTCGCCGGCAAAGATCCAGGCTGCACCATGGCTTATTGGGGCCAGGCCATGAGTCTTTACCACCAACTCTGGAGCCGTCCAACAAAAGCAGAGCTCCAGCACGCCCGTGATCTGCTGGAGCATGCCCAGGAACTTAAGCCGAAGACCGAGCGCGAACGTGAATACATCAGCACTCTGGCTGTTTTCTATCGTAACTCCGACAAACTAGACCATGACCAGGGGGCAGACGCCTATGCCGCAGCGATGGAAGAATTGTACCGGCACAATCCCAAAGATCGCGAAGCGGCGGTATTTTATGCTCTGGCGTTACTCGGCTCCGGCCATGAAAAGGACCTAACACTCGCCAACCAACGCAAAGCAGTGTCGATTCTGAATGGACTTTTTGAACAGGACCCAGGGCATCCTGGTATCGCTCACTACATTATTCATGCGTGTGACAATCCGGCCATGGCCAGGCTGGGACTCGCAGCGGCACGCAAGTATGCCAGTATAGCGCCTTCTTCTCCCCACGCCGTGCACATGCCCTCTCATATCTTCGCCCGCCTGGGACTTTGGCAGGACGATATTCAATCCAATGAGGCTGCCCTGCATGTCGTGGAGCAAATGGGAGACATGCATGTGCATCTGATGCATCACAAAATGCACTCTCTGGATTTTCTTGAGTCCGCATACCTGCAGATTGGCGATGACAGGAAAGCCAAGGCCGAATGGAACAACTTGCTGACAATACGCGGCGAGGACGTTGAGGAAGAGTTTCAGGACTACTACTACGCCATGTGCACAGGCTTTGCTGCCCGGTACATGCTGGAGCGGCGGCAATGGCAGGAGGCGCTGGCTCTTCAGCCGCCAGAGGGCGCACGTCCCTTTGTCCGGGCACTCACCTTCTGGGCACATGCTGTGGCGGCCGGACACATGCATGATGCGGCGGCGGCCCAGGTGGCTGCCGACCAATTCAATGCCATGATAGAAGCAACCAGAAAATCAGACAAACCTCATCAGGTCACTGCCATGAGCAATACTCATGATGAGGCCCAGGCATGGCTTGCTTTCGCCCAAGGTAAAAACGAAGACGCTGTGCGATTGCTGCGGTCGGTCGCTGACAAGCAAGACAAGGTCGGCAAAGGTGAAACTGAGACTCCAGCACGAGAAATGCTGGCTGACATGCTCCTGGAGATGAACCACCCGCAGGAGGCGCTGTCCGAATATGAGATCTCACTTAAGACCGATCCCAACAGATTCAACGGTCTCTTCGGCGCGGCGCGGGCCGCAGAAATGGCCCGGCACAAAGAGAAGGCTTCAGCCTATTACACCCAGTTAGTGGAAAACTGCAAAGGCATCGATTCCGACCGCCCGGAGTTAGTCAAAGCAAGAACCTTAGTTGCGAAGAGATAGCTGCCCGTCGACATTAAATTCTTATAGGCTGCCAGACATCAGTCCATGTGGGCTGCTTACGATCCGTTGCCGGCTATCAGTCTGGCCGCTTTTCTAAATACTTCAAGAAACATCTTCTCCGTCAATTTTCCGGTGAGAGTGTTTTGCAATGATGGATGATAGGAACAGAGCAGCGTGCGACCGCTGGAGAGCCGGTACGTCTCGCCGTGTCCGAACTGGAAACCGGTTTTCGATTTCAGCTCGCCACGACGTTTGAGATAGTTCAGGTAGGCGTCAAAAGCAATCTTGCCCAGCACAACCACCACTTTCACCTCAGTCAGCAAAGCAAATTCGCGGTCAAGGTAGTCTGCGCAATTGGAGATTTCTTTCGGCGTCGGCTTGTTTTCCGGTGGGGCGCAGCGGACAGCTGCGGTAATGTATGCGTCATGTAAATGAAGACCATCTTCACGGTGAGAAGCAATTGGCTGTGAGGCGAAGCCCACCTTGTGGAGCACGGGATACATGAAGTTGCCGGACCCGTCTCCGGTAAAGGGGCGCCCGGTGCGGTTGGAACCATGCGCCCCGGGGGCCAGGCCTAAAATAAGAAGCCGCGCCTTGGGATCGCCAAAACCGGGCACTGGCTTAGCCCAATATTCCCAGTCCAGATAAGCACGTCGCTTGACCTCGCCTACCTTGCGGCAATGAGAGATCAGGCGCGGGCAGCGGGTGCAGGCAGTGATCTCTCGATTCAGCTCTGTCAGAGGCGCATGATCGGGGAACGGCGCTGAGGGCTTCGCAGTCCTCGGCTTAAGCTTCGTGCCGCCTGGACTTTGAAACTCCGTGGACATTAAGACAGTTTAGCAGTTGGCCCCGAAACGCATGTGTAATGGTCCCTCTGCAGGAGAGTAGCTAAAGCATCCAAAAAAACCTCCGGCCCATCAAGTGGGTTAACGTGTAGTTCCGAATTGTCATCTGCCATCTGATCATATGGATCCAGCACCAGCGTGGGGACATGGCGGATATGTCCTTCAGAACACACACGCCGCCGGTCTGTCATGGGGATGGAATTGGCAATCACAATGGCACAAACGTGGCGAACACGAAGAATCTCCAGGGCGGATTCAACAGAAGAGACAGGGATGACCCCATATCCGGCGTGTGCCAGCACAGCGTTCCTGATTGGAGCCAAAACCCTTTCTGCAGAGATGGAAAGGACTGCTGGGCGCATATTTTTTTGTCCCGTCGATTGCAGCTGGATTTCAGCTTTAAGTTGTGTGCAATATTCACTCCGGGTCAAGGCGAAAGCAAGTAAAAAAAGACTTAAATTATTCATGCTGATGAAGGCAAACCTTTCGGGGAGTGGATTTTCGCGCCAAAACTGATCCCTTCTGGCATTTGCTTCTTATTGCGTAGTTCCTGTATCTCTCATCGATTGCGGATTGCACTCCTCACATACAATCGACAAGCAACTGCTCCTGCCGGTTAATTTTCCGGGGCAAACCAACTTACAATTCCTTACTTTTGCAACCTGACTTATCCCGGTATCATGTAGTTAGATTGAAAACTCCAGTTACAGGTATTTTGTAGGTTTAACTCTGCGACGCAAACACGGGCTTCGGAGTAAAGAACCTGCATAGCAAGGCATGCCGGATGGTATTTAAGACGATAATCAGCACATTTCTACTGGTGGCGCTGTTCGCTGCGTCCGCAGGCGCTGAAACACTTGCAGCAAGCGCGCCTTCGGTGGAATCCATTTTAGATGGCAGCTTCCACCTGATGTATGACTTGAAATTCGATGAAGCTTTGCGCAGCGTGGAATACGCCAAGACCGTAGACACGGCGGATCCGCTGCCTTGGGTAGCACAGGCTTGCGCGGTAATATTCAGGGAATTTGACCGGCTGCATATTCTGCGCAGTGATCTCTTTGTCTCAGAGGATGCGTTTGCCAACCGTCCTGCTTCCAGCTGGCTGCCCGACCATAAAAAGCAATTCGACGCAGCGGCAGACGGCGCGGAGAAGATCGCGCAGAACAGGCTGGCGCAGAACAAGCAGGACATCAAAGCACTCTTTACCCTGGCCATTATTTCCGGGCTGCGCGCTGATGACAGCGCCATGATTACCAAGCACAACATGCGGGCCCTTTCCTATGTCAAGACGGCCACGTCATATTCGGAGAAGTTGCTGGCTCTTTCTCCCGATTTCTACGACGCTTACGTAGGCATGGGAATGGCAAAATACATTGTGGGAGCCAAACCGGCGCCAGTGCGATGGATCCTTCGGATGGGAGGCATTCCAGGGGATCAGGACGAGGGGTTAAAGGAACTGACTCTGGCGGCGCAACACGGGCGGTTCCTGGCGCCTTTCGCGCGAATTGTACTAATCTTTGACGAAATCAAACACAATAAAAAAGACGACGCCCGTAAAAAGCTGGCAGTGCTCCATGAGCAGTACCCAGGCAATTCGCTGTTTGTGGACGAAATGGCGAAGTGCAACACTCCTCAGCCCACATCTGCCCCATAGCCGGCGAAATTCAGGAAAATCCTCTTTTCACGATCATGACATGCAAGGATTTTGTGCCATCCTGGACACAAATCGGAAGGCAAGAGTCCGTGATGCCGTCACAAGAATCCTGCCCGGACGCATGTTTGAATGCCCTTCCACGTCCGCGCAGCTTATGGCACTGCTGGGTGGCCAGCTAGGAAAGCCCGGAAGCTTAAGACTTTTTCAACGCGAGCAAAATGTATAATGTTGCAATCAATCTAAGGCCCCGCTGACTCTTCTTCTCCTTAGTATGAGGTTTGGCCTATGAATTCCCCCCGTTTCCGCCTCACGTTTGGATTGCTTTTACTTTGCTCCATAACCTTGCCAGCACAATCCACAGGCGACCAGCCGCCGGCAACGCAAGACCAGGACCGCGCGCCCAAGCTGCTTCAGCGTCCTGCTCTGCCGGAGACGGTGAATCCCCCAGCCGCGGAAGACACGATGCCGCAGGCAATCGAATTAACGGTCCCAGCCGGCACCCCGCTCCGGATCGCGCTCTCACAGCGTGTGCGCATTGCGCGGGAAGGAGCGCCGGTAGAGGGCACAGTCACAAGCACGGTGTATGCGTTCGATCAACCGGTAATTCCGGCAGGCAGTAAGGCCCTGGGGCATGTGGTGAGTGTGGCGCCTATCTCCGGAATGCGCCGCACCATGGCGATCGCGGACGCTGATTTCAGTCCCGCGCACCAATACACCGTCACGTTTGACACCGTCATCCTGGGCGATGGCCGGCGACTGCCTGTGGTGACAACCGCATCGCCAGGTACGGCGAATGTAATTCATCTGGTAAGTGACCCGGCACGCGCCGCAAAGAGGAAAAATGCCGCGGCCCAGGCGGTGGATAGCGCGAAGCAGCAGGCGAAAGACAGATACCATCAGACGATGACAGAGATTAAATCTCCCGGACGGATGCATCGTGCCAAGCAATATCTGCTGGCGCAGCTTCCCTATCGCCGGCAATATCTTGAGCCAGGGACGCGCTTCGATGCCGACCTTGAGGCCCCGGTCAACTTTGGATCGGCGGCGCGCGTCTCCGGACAGCTTGCTTTCATAGGCACGGCGCCGGCCCCGGACAGCACTCTGCACGCGCGGCTGGCGGGCGATGTCAGCTCGGCAACAGCGCATCGGGGTACGCCGATTGAAGCCGTGATTACGGAACCGGTATTCAACGCAGACCATCAACTTGTGCTGCCGGCCAATAGCCGCATTCTCGGCCAGGTCACCCATGCCAAGCCTGCACGAAGACTGCATCATAACGGTGAGTTGCGCGTTGTCTTTGAAAGCATCACAACACCTGAAGGCAAGGTGCAGCCTATGCACGGAAGTCTGGAAGGTGTTGAGGTGGCCCGCAGCGCAAACATGAATCTGGATGCCGAGGGCGGGGCCCGCACCACGGACAGCAAGACCCGGTATCTTTCTACGGGGCTTTCTATCCTGGTGGCTGCTGCTGCGTCGCACACGGAAAGCGATAACGGCGCATCCGACGGCGCCGCCGATCCCGGAGGACGAACGGTGGCAGGCGGATCGGGATTCAAACTGGCGGGCGCGGTGGTAAGTTTAGCTTCACAATCAAAGGTGTTCTCGTCCGCGCTTGGATTCTACGGTGCGGGAATGTCAGTTTATACCCACTTCCTTTCGCGCGGTAAGGACGTCGTGCTGCCCCGGGACACGCCGGTCGAGATCACCTTTGGCGCGCAGAACCATGCTACAGGGCCGGCGACTCCCTGAACCTTGTTCGCTATCCAACGTTTCGCTACTCCACCGTCACATCAATCTTGTGTGCGCCGTTCCACTCGTAACCATTGGGGTTCCAGAAAACAGAGCCATCAAGCGGCTGGCTGCAACCAAGAGCATCCACGGCCCGGCACCAAACCTGATAGGCCCCGCGCTTGAGTTCCGTCTGAATCGTCCAGGGATGCCAGGCATAGGGACTGGCGGGCGTATGAAGCGTCGCCTGGTTCCAGCTACGGCCACAGTCGAAGGACACCAGCAGCGTTTCCAGCGGAACTGAGCCGTCATTAAAAGCCACGCCACTGAAGATCTGACTACCCGCTTGCAACGTTGCCGCTGGTTGAGGATCGAAGATAAAGCTCATGAGGCGGAGCTTCCATGTAGGAATGCTGTTTTCCATGGTGAACGTGAATTCCTCTCCCGGCTTGAGGATGTCTCTGGGAACTCGATATTCCGTTGCATGGTAGAAGCTGTTTGACTCTGTTTGCGCAAAGCTCAACCGGCGGAGCCATTTCACGTGCATGGTGCCATAGAACCCCGGCGTCACCAGTCGCACCGGACCGCCGTGAACGGCAGGCAGCAGTTCTCCATTGAGTTTCACGGCAAGGATCGATTTCTCCAGCACATCCGCCAGAGGCAGACTGTGTTCAAAGTCCGGCGACTCCGGGTCTGTGGCAACATCCTTGCCCTGGGCGGTCAGGAACCGCGCTTCGGGATCAACCTTGATGTTGTGTTGCTTGAGCACAGCCGACAGCGGCACGCCCGCGAACCGAACATTGCCCACACCACCCTGTCCCCAGGGAGTGCCGTGGATGGGAAAGGTCTCTGAGAATTTTGAGCGTCCATTGCCCGAGCACTGGAGCACCATCTCGTATTCAACCTGCTCCATTTTGCCCAGCTCTTCACCACGGACCTGCACCGAATGGTCAATCAGCCCGGACAATTCAAATTCCCAACTGGCAAGCGGCAATGGGTCAAGGGTCAAGCCCTCAGACATGTGATGAATGTTTCTGACAAAAAGAACATTCTTGGGCGTGACGGCGTGCTCACCGAGCAAACTGTGCGGGGTTTCAAGCACGAGCGGCGCTTCAGAAAGAATGCCCAGCCGCTTATCTTTCCCTTCGATCCAGTCCACCGCTCCCGCGCTGTGTGTTGTCATCGAATTTTTGTGGTCGTGGTGCGTGGCCCCGGGATCCGCAGGGTCGTGAAGGTCTTCAGTGTTTGCGCCTTGGGTTTGATGACTCGCCATAGACAAGGTAAAAAGAAGTTCTATCATATCTGGTCATTGCGATGGCGTCTTCAGACAGCCCTGTCTTGTTTCCGGCATAGGACCAAAACTGAGAGGCAACGGCCAAGCGCACGTGAGTCATCTCAAACCAAACTGGGGTGGAACGTGAAAGATTAGCCAACTGGCTGAAAAAAGTCCCGTTGGAGCGACCACAAGTTCCGCGTTGAGCGTAAGATAAAGCCGTTTGATTTTTTCAGATGGTTAGCCAGGCCAGGTTGTCCCATGCCAGGTGCCCCAGGTTCTTGAACGCTTAGGAATCCCAGCGCTTCAGCCGATAAAAGCGATTGGGAAGGAAGATACGGACATGCGCTTGTACATATGTACTCCCCCGCGCAAGCGAAACCTCATCCGTTTGCTATACGCTGCCGCCTTGTTTGCCTTGTGCCTTCGCGCACCCGGCCAAAACAGTGGAACTGGCAGCAACACAGAACAAGCTCTCCACATCAGTGCCATCATTGTTCCGGTGGTGCTCCCATTGCAAGCGCCCGGTCGTGAATACCTAAAAAACCGGGCAGTGATTTACGATTTGCGGCCTCAAACGCAACAGCTTTCCATAAGCCAGGAACTGCGGCCCATGCAGATCGCGGCCAGCGCAGGAGTCACAAGACAAGAGTTGGTCAGAATCACCACTGTGGTGGCGAAGTAAGAGCATTCACGGCCAAGTGGAGCCCCGCTCCGGTAAACTATCCGTGGACACACTTCTGCCT
>WNFP01008093.1_pt1 | contig 10644 bp, 12 predicted proteins | sample 5400201 | NCBI WGS metagenome assembly WNFP01 (sample SAMN13153355, study PRJNA577476) | soil metagenome | isolation source: 115 cm saprolite under Madrone tree | place: USA:California | collected 2016-06-14
GGCAATACTTTGTTCAGTTTGAAATTGGTCCAAATGCCTGCGAGTACGGCAACAAATTGGCAACCCAGCTGTGCGAGCATGAGGTGCGAACCGTTTCCAGTTTGCATGAGAGATATGCCTGCCAGGGTCCGAGCGAACCCGGCATACAGCGCCGTGGTGACGCCTAGGCCGGCCGCAGATACAAGCAAATAGGAAAAATATCCCTCCAGTTTCCGAAAACCTTTGTGCGACCGATCCGCGTACGTCCAGGAATTATTCAGGATGTAGTTTTGAAAATTCGCCACCAAGCACGCGATGGCTGAGGCGCGCCAGCCATGTAAGCTGGTTTGCGTGAGCAACAAGGCCATCACGGCCAGGTTGAAAAGAAATCCAGTCCCGCCGACGACAGCAAATTTCAAAAATCGGACCGGAAGGTGGCGGCTGGCGCTACACAGACGCCACAATTGCTGGGCGTACAGGAACACGACCTTTCCAGTAAGTTTCGATTCACCATTCGTCCGAGGGCGGAAGGTATATGGAATTTCCTTGACGCGCGAGGCATGAAGTCTCGTGAGAATTTCCAGGAGGATTTTGAATCCTCTTCCGTTCAACTGGTCTTTTACTTCGGAGAAATCCTTGCGCCAAACCAAAAAATACCCTGACATTGGATCTTTTAATTTGATCCCGAGAAGCAATTGCGCCGTTTTTGTCGCAAACCAGGATTCCAGCCGCCGCAATCGATTCCATTTCCCCGCACTCCCGCCCTCAATGTAGCGGCTGCCTACCACGACATCCGTGCCACTGAGTAATTCTTTCAACATTCGGGGAAGAATCGAGGGGTCGTGTTGCAAGTCCGCATCAATGCACGCCAGCGCATCTCCTTCGGCAGTGGAGAATCCATCGATCACCGCCATGCCCAAGCCACGGTTCCGCGTCCTGCGAAGGACGCGCACTCTGGGATTGATTAAGGAAATCTTTTGGGCGATGGACCATGTCTGGTCTGGGGAATCGTCGTCTACAATGAGGATCTCGTAATCGATATCGCCCAAGGCTTGCTCAAGCTGTTCCACAAGGCGGGGGACATTTTCGGCCTCGTTCAACGTCGGCGAGATCACGGTGAGTTTCATCGTCCTCAAGTTCCGAATGCCAGACTCTCGCTAAATTCGCCTGGGCGAATCAGCGATTCACGTTTGTAAGTACTGGGCATCATGGTACCACACGTCCCTCTCTGTCTTAATTCTTCTGGTTCGGCGTGCGCAACTTAATCTTGGCAGGCTCCAATCCCGCATGCGGGACAGCACGCGTGGCATGCTGCCGGGGCGCTAGCCGGGAACAGGGTGCAGTTCGGGATTTTGTTGCTGCTTGCCCGCGCCGATGGAAACTATGGCGTAGGCCATGAAAATCACGAGTACGGGATCGATCGGATGGCGAAAACCCATATCCGAATGCGTCAGGTAATAGATTGCGGGCAAAAACATCGGGAGAAACGCCAGGGGAATCGCCTCCTCGCGGCCATGGCGGATCGCCAGAACGAGACCGGCGAAGGCCATACACGAAATGAAGCTGTACATGAGAATATTCGGCACTCCAGACTCGTCCATATTCCAAGGGGGAGGGAATTCCCATAGGCCGGTCCAGGTGTTGAGGACCCTTCGCAGCGTCAACCCTGCGTAGCGAAGCCTATGATGCGCGATGAACTCGTTGGCTTCGCGCTGTTTCTCAGCCATGTATGCGGGCTCGCCATCTCGCTGCAGCTCCTCCAATTCGGACTTGTTGAACCCTGGAAGAACGTTCCAATTCGCCGCGCGGCTCGTATCGCTGCTGTTCCCCACCAGAACTTCCAAGCCGAAATTGCCCCGGAAGGCCACCAGGCGTCCGTAGGTTCGGCTACACCGCCAGATCCAGGGAGCTACGACCAATAGAAATGCCAGCGAGGCGGCGATGGCCAGACCAGTGCAGTTACTCCCGCGCCTCCATTGACGGAACCAAATCCAAGCTCCCAGAAAAGGCAATGTCGTAAGAACCGCCGGGCTGGTGAGGCCGGATGCCCCCCACAACAATCCATAGCCGACCCAGGCGCTGAGGCTCTTCGAATGTTCGAGCTTCAGCGTTAACAAAACCAGCAGGGTCAGCAAAAGCGTGGTCAGGGAGGTTTCCCAAACGACCACATTTGAAAGAGCTATTGAGTACGGGAAAAATGCCCAAATCCATCCGGCCCACACCGCCGCGGGGACTCCAAAGACCCTGCGAGCGATTAAAAAGACTGGCACACACGTCAAGGAGGAGAACAAGTTGTTTAGAGTCAAGATCGCCAGGGCCGAAGAGACTGAATAGACCCCAAACAGCTTAAAAACGCCGGCGACCAGGTATGTGTAGACAGGAGGTATGAGGGCCGTCGGCCCAGTCGGCTCAGGGTAAGGGGAACTGAATCCATGGCCCGTAGCGATCGATCGCGCGACGCGAGGGGTCTAATTGAATTGTGTAAGCAAATCCCATCACGACCAGACGTAGGGCCAGCGCGAGAGTGAACATCGCCCATGGAGAGGAAAAGAATGGCCTGACCTTGGCACGCAGACCGGTCGCGGCATTCGTCATCTTTTGTTCCTCTGAAGATTTTCCGGACGAATCCAGCTTTGCCGCTGCCGGGGTCAGCGGCGGCCCCGTGGTGGACCGGAAGATTTGTTGGTGACGCGGCGAACGACTGTCTGGCGCATGACGTAATTCCTGTCTGCGGATTTTGCACCGCCCTCGGCAAAGCTGAACTCGGGGCCCGCCGCAGCGCTCGAGACTCGGATGGGGAGGTGCCCGCAGAGATTGCTTTCGATGTAGGCAGTCTCGTAGCGTTTGCGAGCGGTGCTCCAGGTATAAACACGGAGCATCGTAAAATCACAGACCTGGCCCTCGCCACCGTGCGATCCCGCGACGAGGTACTGCGGTGCTTGCCCTCCGGACCCGTCCGGAACGCGATTTAGCTCGAACCAAGCCACGACATGCAAATCAGAGGAGCTGGCATAGTCGCGCACGGGACCTGGAAGGTCCGGGTCAATAAAGCGCGCCAGGACCCAACCAGCGATAGGCGGTGCCAACGAATTTGCGGCTGTTGAATCGGATGGTGTGGCACTCGGGCCGCCACTGACAGGGCCCGCGGAGGCGCGGCTTGCCGTCGCGGTGGAACTCGCATCCGGCGCTGGCGCGCCAATTGCCAGGGGCAAGCCCCCAGCGCGCAGCACGAAAAGCCAGTCCTCTTGTTTAGGTTTTTGATCCTCACCGCCTGCGCCTTTTTCACCGGCGGAGCTGTCTTCATTTACTTGCGTTGCATCCGCGATAGCCCGGTCCAACACGAGGACCTGCGTGCCACGCGTGAATTGAAAAATACGTCTGCCGTTGCGGCCCGGCTCGGCGCGTACGTTGCTGACGGTTTTCGTCTGCCCCCGAGCCTGCACCGGCATGGCGCGAGCGCGAGCGAGCAGCGCGTTGCTTTGTTCCCAGAGCGGCGGATCCATCAACTGGCGCGTATCCAGAAGCCAGCCAAGTGCGCCCAACCGCGTGCGTATTTGTGCCGATGTCCCCTCCTGACGCACAATTTCCACACGTTCGCCGTAGTGCAAATCCCCAACGCGCTCGCGCACTTGTGCGAGCGTATTCCACAGTGGGACGTCACGATCAGCCACGTATCCAATCGCAATGAATTTCGGGGGACCCGGATGCAGCCGCCAATAACCGAAGGCCGCCAGGATCAGGATGACAGGAATGATCCCCCGCACGCGAAGGATGCGTCCGAGCATTTATGCTTGATCTCCGAAATTCATGCCCAGAGCTCTCGCGGTGCGGACCATGCTGCCTTTGGGATCGACCAGCCGCGTTTCGCCGACAGCCTCATCGAGTGAAACGGATTCAATTTCGCCGGCACGAAGGCAGACCATGCGGTCGAACTCGCCGCGCGCAATCAGTTCCACCGCTTCGACGCCGAAACGCGTGGCGAGGATGCGATCGAACGGACTTGGCGAGCCGCCGCGCTGTATGTGACCGAGCACCGTAACTCGCACATCCTGTTTGAGAAGCGTGTGGATCGCGTCGCCAATCAGAAAGCCGACCTGGCCGGGACGCGGGGCGGGAAACGGTTTGCCAGACGCATCCATTGCCGGCAGCTTTACCCCTTCGGCGACGACGACCATGGAGAATTTTTTCCCGGTCGCCGCTCTCTTGCGGAGGTATTCGCATACGCCCTCGATGGTGAAGGGTATCTCCGGGAGCAGAATGACGTCGGCGCCACCGGCGATTCCCGAATGCAGCGCAATCCACCCTGCGTCACGTCCCATGACTTCGATCACCATTACGCGGCCATGCGATTCGGCCGTGGTGTGAAGGCGGTCGATCGCATCCGTGGCGACGTGCAATGCCGTGTCAAAGCCGAAGGTCACTTCCGTCGCGGAGAGGTCATTGTCAATGGTCTTGGGCACTCCCACGATCGGGATTCCCAACCGTCCGAGATCGCGCGCAATGGTCAGAGTGCCGTCGCCGCCGATGGCGATGATCGCGTCCAGCCCCAATTTGCGCATATTATCACGGCACGTAAGTGAATAGTCGTGACTAACTTTTTTCCCGTTCTCCTCGATGTCGTAGTGAAACGGATTTCCGCGGTTCGTGGTGCCCAGAATCGTCCCGCCGCGCGGCAGAATTCCCGCGATCGACTCGACGGTCAGCGGAACGGTACGTTCCGTCCAGATCAGCCCGTCGAAGCCGTCATTAATGCCGACGACTCGCCAGCCGTGTCCTAGGATGGAGGCGCGAACCGCGCCGCGAATGACGGCATTGAGACCCGGGCAATCTCCGCCCCCGTTGGCGATGCCGATCGTCTGAATCGTTGGAGCCATATTTCCTCGATAGTGCGGCAGGCTACGGGGCCTGAAGCGTAAGAGGGTATTCTACACCATCCACCAAAAGACCTTGCGGAGTGTGGCTGGATGTGGGAGGAGCAATCCGAACAACTCAAGTCTTGTTTGCATCTCTGCCTAGTGAACATCACGGGGCGGACGAAGAAATTCACTCCGCCTTCCCACAGGAGAGGAATTAGCCAAAGGGGCCGTGCTCTACGCCATGTTTAGGCTGGGTCACGGAGGCACGACAACAACGAGCGTCACGTCGTCTTCAAGTTTCGGCGGAAGCGTTCGAGCAAGGCTGTGTGCAGGCGCTTGCGGACATCCTCGGGGAGAGGGACGGGTTCGGAGTTGCAGAAAATCTGGATCGTTTTGCGGGTGGTGTCTACGACCACCCTGCAGTCGCTACACCGTGCGAGGTGCTGTTCGAGGTCGATTCGGACGGTGGAGTCGAGAACTCCATCGAGATAGCTCGTTAGTTCGAGTATAACTTTCTTGCAATTCACTGCGATTCACTCCGTCGAAAATATTTGTTCAATTTCTGGCGGAGTTTCAGCCGTGCCCGCAACAGGCGCGATTTAACCGCCGCCACTGAGATTCCCAAGATATGCGCTGTTTCGTCAGTCGAAATTCCTTCCACGTCGCGCAAGGTAAAAACAACGCGGAAAATCGGGTCGAGGTCCCCGATCACTTGCGTGAGTATCTCGTTGAGCTCGGTCTGAGCAAACCGCTGTTCCGGGGAAGGGCCCCAGTCTTCAATTTCTCGGAAGACAGGATCTTCCGCCTGCGTCAGCGGCTCGTCGAGCGAAACCTGATTGGGCCGGCGCTTGCGCAGTTTCATCAGCGCTTCATTGACGGCGATGCGCACCAGCCAGGTATAGAACCGTGAGTCGCCCTGAAACCGGTCCAGATTCTGATAGGATTTCAGGAAGGCATCCTGCATCACGTCTTCCGCGTCTTCGCGGTTTTGTGTGATGTTCATTCCCAAGCGGAAGATCTTTCGTTCATAGCGGTTGACCAGCTCTTCAAAGGCGGAAATGTCACCGGCCTTGGCCGCGGACACCAGTTGACCTTCGTCATCGCGGACGACCGTAGAGGTCAGCGGTTTTGGATCGGTGGCGCTCACGATTCTAAGAGCTCCGAGCAGCGGCTTCGAGTAACCAACCGGGCTCATCAGGCAGGGTACCATAATCTTCCTTCGCCATGTCCCACGGCGATCTGCTCCTAGTTCGGATGCTCCAGAGTACCTCCCGGATGCAGGAGATTTTCGGCTAGGCTCACCCTATTGCAGGAAAAGGGAGAATCTGGAATGATCCCCTTTTTGCGGGGACTTCCAATGCTTACCGGAGTGGGTCGGTAAGCAAGGGGGGGATGTCCATATAGCGGTATGAAGGTTGATCTCGAGGATGAACCGATTTACAAATGGTACAATCTGGGCCATGAGTATTGCTCGAGTGGGTGTTGGGACGTAGGTTCTAAGATTTGCGCGCGAGGCCTGCAACCGAAGTCGAGAGCGCGCGCCATTGCAAGGTCTTCCCCATGAAGTCCACACGGAAACCTTGAGGCGGAACAGCCCCAAGGGAACTCGATCTTCGATAGACGGAAGAAACTTGAACCTGGAAATGGACGCACACGCGCGCAACGATAGATGGAATATAGGAGGCGACCGGTTGAACCGGGCATAAAATGCGGACTTTGCCGGATCATTTACGCAGCGGTATGAAACTCGTGATCGTTGGGTGCAATCCCGGGGACCGCTCGGCTCGTGTTGGGCATTATTACGCCGGACGGGGAAATGAATTCTGGCCACTGCTTTACGATTCAGGCGTTGTGCCCGAGCTTCTCGATCATCGGGATGACAAGCGCATGATCGAGTTCGGAATCGGACTGACCGATCTAGTTAAGCGGCCGACGCGTGGGGTCGATGAATTGCGCCGCGAGGAGTTCGCCGAGGGCCGCATCTTATTGGCACAGAAGTTGGAGCAGTATGCGCCCCAGGTAATCGCTTTCAATGGCAAGATCGCTTATGAAAGTTTTTCACAACGGCCGTGCAAACTGGGGCTTCAGAAGGAGCGTCTGTACGGCGCGTTGGTATTCGTTCTGCCATCAACGAGCGGAAAGAACGCCATTGGCCGAAGCGCGAAACTGCGCGTCTTCCGCCAGCTTGCCAAATTGCTCAAGAAATTGGAGAAAGAGCGCACCAAGGGTGCGGCGGCCGAGCGGAACAAATGAAGTGTCCGCGACGGCCTGGACGGAGTTTCGGGCGTAAATCATGACGACAAAAGGTAATTCTAGTACTACCCCCAGCGGTTTCTCAAAAGGCGAATTGATGGTCGCGGCGGCAGCGCGAGAGATCCACAACGGCGAACTCGTGTTCGTCGGAATGCGTCTGCCAATGATCGCTTTTGGTGTCGCCAAGAGAACCCATGCACCCGGGGCCACAGGACTTTTCGAAAATGGCGTGATTCGGGACACGCCCGCGCCGGAACTGCTCTATACCATGGGCGATTCGCCGAATCTGTTGCATGCGAGCTATTGCGGTGACATGCTTTCCGTGATGTCGCTGCTCCAGCAGGGGCGCGTGAACGTTGGGTTTCTGGGAGCCGCCGAGGTGGACCGGTTCGGCAACCTCAATACCACTTGGGGCAGCCGGAACGGGCAACAGGTGCGGCTGCCCGGGTCGGGTGGCGCCTGCGACATAGCAAGCCTCTCACAGCGCACGGTCGTGCTGCTCGAACACACCCGCCAACGCCTCGTTTCTCAGGTCGGACATATCACTTCGCCGGGGAATGGAACGGGCGATGGCTGGCGCCGCGCGCAAGGTCTTCCATTGCGCTCAGGGCCTTCGGCTATCATTACGACGATGGGCGTGCTGCGCTTCGGTGAAGACGGCGAAGCCTACCTGGCCTCGGTGCACCCGGGAGTGAGCGTGGAGGACGTGTTAAGCAATACGGGATGGACGCTCCGTGTGGCCGACGACCTGGCCACAACGCCGGGACCGGATGCCACAGAACTCGCCGTGATTCGCGATATTGACCCCAACCATTTCTGGACGAAATCCTGATGGGGACGGACGCCTCCAAACTCGTTTCCATGCACCAGGCCATCGCGGAGCACGTGTCGTCCGGTTCGATGGTGCTCATGGGAGCGCAGCTTGAGCAGATGATCCCGTTCGCGGCGGGCCATGAGATCATCCGCCAGGGGTGCCGCAACCTCACACTCGTTGGGCCCATTTCCGACATCCTCTTCGACCAGATGATCGGGGCAGGGTGTGTCTCTCGCGTGATGGCAGCCTGGGTTGGCAACGCCTCCGCGGGCATGGGGTACTGTTTTCGCCGCGCCGTCGAAAAGAGCATCCCCCGCGCGATTGAAACAGTGGACCACACGAATTTCACGATTGCACTCGCGCTGCACGCCGCCGCGATGGGCGTGCCGTTCATGCCGACGTATACGACGCTGGGTAGCGATCTGCTCAAGCGCAACGGAAATTTGCGCGAGTTTTCTTCGCCCGTGAATGAAGAGCGGCTTGTGGCTGTGCGCGCGTTGCGGCCGGATGTAGCCATCCTGCACGTGCAGCGCGCGGACACCGCGGGGAACGCCCACCTTTGGGGCAATCTGGGCGTTGCGATTGATGGGGCGCGCGCGTCGCGCAAAGTGATTGTGGTGGCCGAGGAAATTGTGGCCCCCGAGGTGATTGCCTCCGACCCGAACCGTACGCTGATTCCTGGTTTTTTGGTTACGGCGATTGTCCATGAGCCCTGTGGGGCGCATCCTTCGCCCGTGCAGGGTTACTATGGCCGCGACCATGCTTTCTTCCACGAATATCACGACCAGACGCGGGAACTGGATGGTTTCGAGCGATGGATCAAGCACTGGGTCGCTGAGGTTTCCTCGCGTGACTCTTATTTGAAACGGTTGGGCGAATCGCGCGCGCACAGTTTGCGAGTTCGGGAACACGCTCTTTCCGTACCGGTGGATTTTGGTTTCTAACCGGCCGCGGAAGAATATGATTTCAGGTCTTCAGGGGTTGAAACCCCTGAAGAATACGCGGCCATTCTGTCGTGCCTATCCTTCCTTCGTCAGTATGAAAAGGCACGACCCACAAACCGTGCTATTGTTTCCGCAGCCTGCGAAGGAGTGAAAATAACACATGGCGAAATCGAAAATAAAGTTCCTGCACAAGCCGAATTGCACCACGTGCCGTAAGGCGAAAGCGTTCTTGGAGAAGAAGAAAGCGGAACTGGAAGTGCGCGACTTGGGGAAAGACCGTTTGTCCGTCGCGGAGCTGGACCAGCTGATCGGCAGCAACGACCACCGCAAGTTTTTGAACACGCGTAACGAACTCTATCGCACCCGCAAAATGGGAAAAAATCCTCCGTCACGCGACGAAGCCCTAAAACTCATGGCCGCCGAGCCAAATTTGATTCGCCGCCCAGTCGTGCTCCGTGGATTCGAGATGGTCCTGGGCTACGATGAAGAAGCGCTCGCGAGAATTGCGAAATAACGATTGGCACATCAAAGCGGACAAAGTCCATGAGTAACGGTGAAAAAATAGTTCTAATGCAAGGCGACTTGACCGAGATGGACGTCGACGCCATCGTCAACGCCGCGAACAATGACTTGCAGCTTGGCGGAGGCGTCGCGGGCGCGATCCGGCGCAAGGGTGGGGAAACAATCCAGCAGGAGTGCGACGCGATCGGCAGCATACCGATTGGCGGCGCGGCGATCACCTCGGGCGGCAAGCTTCGTGCGCGTTTCGTGATTCATGCCGCCAGCATGCAGCTGGGAGGAGAAACGACGGAGCGCGCGCTGCAGACTTCTACCGCGCATTGCCTGCGAATCGCCTCCGAACGGAAACTCCGCTCCATCGCATTTCCCGCCGTCGGTACCGGCATTGCCGGCTTCCCGCTTTCCGACTGCGCCCGGATCATGCTCTGGGAAGTGGCCGGCCATCTGAAGGGCCCCACGTCGCTCGAAAGAGTTCATTTTGTCCTGTTTGATGCGCGCTCTCTCGCGGCATTTGAAAAAGTCTTGGCGGAGATGGCCGCGCGCGGCGAATTGGACTCCGCGTCCGCAGCCGGAAAGCCATGAATGCCCTCGCTGAAAAAGTGCGCGTCGAACTCGCACGCTACGAGCACCCGCTGTTCGTCTTTGGCGCGCGTCCAGCCGCGGAGGGCGTCGAAGTCGAAATCCGATATTCGCCCCCGGAACCGCGGGTTCATACGTATGTTTTTTTGCTTCGGCCGCGAGAGATTGAAAATCGCCAGTTTCCGTGGACCCTTCAGAAACAGCTCTACGATTGTTTGCATGATTTCATCATCGAGATGTTCACATGCAATCCCCAACGGCAAGACGAGTGACGCCCGAAACTCGCCTCACGGAAGGCGCTCGGGGTGAACGGCTCTCAGCATTGCTGGCCGCCCGCATCCGCGCAGGCGGCCCCATCCCATTTGCCGAATTCATGCGGGAATGCCTCTACCATCCCGAACACGGCTATTATTCGCGGCGCGCAGCTCGCCGCCGCGGAGATTACTACACCAGCGTGGACGTCCACGCAATTTTCGGACGGCTGATCGCTCGACAGCTCGCGGAAATGTGGGAGCAGCTCGGATCACCGCAGCCGTTTCTGGTGGTCGAATCCGGCGCAGGCGTCGGACGTCTCGCCGCGAATATATTGGACTTCACCGCACGGGAGCTCCCCGCGTTCTATGCCGCGACCGAATACATTGCTGTCGAGCATTCCGCCCAGCGCCGCGCGGAACAGAAGGCTGCGCTCGCCTCGCACATA
>WNFP01007825.1_pt1 | contig 10642 bp, 14 predicted proteins | sample 5400201 | NCBI WGS metagenome assembly WNFP01 (sample SAMN13153355, study PRJNA577476) | soil metagenome | isolation source: 115 cm saprolite under Madrone tree | place: USA:California | collected 2016-06-14
CGCTCGGCCGAGAACATGCACATCATTCCCCAGAGCGGTCAGACGGAGCGCTGGGCCGTTTCTCAGGCATCCCCTTTCCGTCGGATGCACGTGAGCGGCGGCACGCAGCCGAGCGGCGCCACGCCGCTTTTTTGGATCATGCCACTCTTTGGGGGCTTCTCGAGTGGCGGCTTCATCGCGGATTCTCTTATCGAAGACGAGGTGCTCAGCGGCTCTCAACAGCAGTGGCTGACGAGGAACAGCGTCCTCGGGAGTGGATGGACCAACGGGGTCTGGAACCAAGTCTTCTCCGGTGTCGTGGGCGCCCCTGCCCAGTCGTTTCCGAAGCCCCAACCGTACACGACACTGCCGCAGAGTCCGATGACCCGGGAGAAGCCCTTCCTTTACGTCGACCCGGCCGGCAACTTCAACGTCTTTGTCCCGGCGGTGCAAAGGAATTCCTCGGGAATTACTTGGGGGAATGGACCGGCCCTCGGTTTGTCGATCCCGATCAGCAACTTCTTCATTGCCAAACCGACGGACTCTGCAAAGGCGATCAATGTAGCTCTCGCCAGCGGCCGGAACCTGATATTTACCCCCGGCATCTACCACCTGGACCGTGCGATCGAGGTCAATCGCCCTGATACGGTCGTGCTCGGACTGGGTTTCCCCACACTGGTACCAGACACCGGGGCCGTGGCGATGTCGGTCGCCGATGTGAAGGGGGTCAAGCTTGCCGGACTGCTATTCGACGCCGGCCCTGTGAGCTCGCCGGTGCTACTGCAGGTGGGCACCCAGAAAGCCCATAAGAGCGACCCGGCCGACCCGACGACGGTCCAGGACGTGTTCTTCCGCATCGGCGGCGCGGGCCTAGGCAAGTCCACGACGAGCCTCATGGTGAACAGTGACAATGTCCTGCTGGACGACATCTGGGCATGGCGGGCTGACCACGGCGACGGAGTGGGCTGGATGGCCAACACCGCCGATACCGGCGTGATCGTAGACGGCGACAGCGTCACAGCGTACGGCCTGTTTGTCGAGCACTACCAGAAGACCGAGGTCATCTGGAACGGCGAGAACGGTACTACGATCATGTTCCAGAACGAGATGCCATACGACCCGCCGGATCAGGCCTCCTGGTCGCACGACGGCATCAACGGCTTCGCCTCGTACAAAGTGGCCGGGGACGTCAGGTCCCACCAAGGTTGGGGGTTAGGCGCCTATTGCTTCTTCGAGGTCAACCCGAGCATCGTCAACGCCCACGCCTTCGAGGTCCCCAATACCTCTGGAGTCCAATTCCATGATCTCCTCACTGTCTCCCTGGGCGGAGTCGGCACCATCGAACACGTCATCAATGATAGCGGGGGGACGGCCAATGGCTCGAACCAGGTCGTTGATCTCATGAGCTCCCCGTGATGCGCTGCACCACCCAGAGGCCGAAGCCGGCTCTCACCCATTCCAGGCCCCGCTCCCGCCGAGACCACGATTGGAACGACAAATATTGGCATGACCATCACGAGGAGTACTGGCACGGCCACGGGCGCCAGGTCCGACTGAAGATCGCGCTTTGTCACTTCCCACGGGTCAATCAATGTTGCTTTCGCCACAACTGCTCGATCGATTGCCACCCCAGATTCCAGCATGGAGCGCGGAGCCGAAAAACGACTGAACTGTTCGCTAAGCAGAAGCGACAGAGCGAAGAGTAACAGAAAGATGAAAGCGGGAAAATAAATCGACCGGTTCACGCTTTGGGGGCTCGACTCCAAAATCGCGAGTGACGCGCCCTGCGGCCGTAGGTATTTTCGTCATTTTGCATTCTCCTAATGAAATAATGAAATCGCAGTTACCCGGCTTCATCGAACCCATGATGGTTAGAGGTTAGAGGAGGCTTAGGCCAAATTTAAAAGGCCGTTAAGAGCCATTGATCGTTGCACATCACACCTTTCGCCCGTGACAGACCAATAACTAACGTCACGCCGGCCAGAGTTTCGGTCTTTTTATATTCCTCAAGCCATGCCGACAGCTCCGCTTTATTCCAACCGGGCGGATTCGATCTCCTAAAGTCCGCGTTGCTCCTCAACGGCTACGTCTTGATTGAGACGGTTGCGGCCTAAGCGGTCCGGACGCTAGACTCACGCTAGCCTTGTCGTTTCGTTAGCTTTGGGAGTCACCTTCGTAAACAGTGCGTCCAGTAATGCCTTCAGAGCACCACCTGCTCTGCCTCGTCGCCACATCACCAGAATCTTCCAAGTCACCTCCGTGTCCGCCAGGGGCAGAATGACGACGCCGGGCGGAGAATGATGGCTGGCGAAGGCGGGCAAGATAGAAACAGTGTTTTCATTCGCGACCAACTCGAAGGAGTGTGCAAGGCTTTGCGCCGGGCCGTGAAATTTCGGGCGAAACTTCCCGTATTTTTTGCAATACACCTCGACCTGCCGGTCCAGACCTGGCGCTTGTTGAGAGTCCCAGCTGACAAAGAATTCGCCCTGCAAATCGGACAATCGCACGCGATCCTGGGCCGCAAGCCGGTGCTGCTCCGGAACGGCAATGTAACTACGCATCTCTGCCAGCTTTCGCGTGTAAAATTCGCCGGCTAGCAACTCGCCGCTGTCGTTCGTGATGCCGATATCGATCTCTCCCGCGCGAAGAGCGATTATTTGCTCGCCCGGAAATAAGTCCACGAGCTTCAAAACCGTTTTCGGATGACTTCGCCGTACCTCCCTCAACGGTCCGCTCAGGTACTGATGGGCCGCTGAGGGGAGGTAACCAATTCGCACTTGATCGGTCTCCCCGCGTAGAGCTCGCCGCGTATCGCTCATGGCCAGATCGTAGGACGCCAGCACAGCGCCCATCTTCTTCGCCAATGTCTGGCCGCCCGCCGTCGGACTTACACCGGTCGTCATGCGCTCCAATAATCGCCCTCCTAATTCGTGTTCGAGGGCCTGCATCTGACGCGACAATGCTGACTGCGAGATGCGCAGCCGCGCCGCTGCTCGATGGATACTGCCCTCTTCCACCACGGTTAGGAATGAGCGTATCTGCGCCAGCATGCCAAAGCCTGACGCAGATCGTGCATCACCGCAATCGTTACTCGGCATTACTCGGCCGCGGGCCGGCGTCTTACCGTGGGTGAATTACCAACTCAAATCACCACATGGTTACACCCAGGCAGTCAGCCATCATCACTGGATCCTCCCGGAATTTCGACAACAGCGCCAATTTAAATTGGCGAGGTATCTTTCTCTTCGTCGTTTTTACGAGCGTAGTTCTCGGTCTTTTCTTATTTTCCCGAAACGGAAATTACCGAAGCGTTGATGGGCCAGCACCGAAAATCTTGCTCAGTGAGGTGAAGCGCGGAGATGAAACCAGGCGGAGTCTAATTCGTGGGGATGACATTCACCTCAGCAGTGGGCGTGGTCGGGACTAAATGCATGTTGAAGAAAATTCGCGAGGGAATTTTATCGCCGGTAGATCCGGGGTGATACCAAGGGTCGTTGGTAAGGAACCGCTTTGTCTGCGTGTAATCGCCTCCCTCGGCGGGTATGGCCCGAATCACGGTATCTTCGTCGAAATAGTCTCCGCGTTGGGCAAGCTCGACCGTAATCGGTGCGTCACCTACATAATTGTCGTTAATTTCGATTCGTGCTCCGGCCGGCTCAGAAATGATCTGAGTTTTCTTCGGCTCATATGGCACTGGCTTAGATGAAACCGGCTGATAGGCACTGAGAGGGTGAGCCGAGTATGGATTAGAACATGCAACAGCGAAATTTAAAGCAGCAGCACAGAGCAGCAGGAGCCCGAGATGGTTCTTCATAGCGAGCGGATGATCCCGAAAGATATCCCCAGTTTTCATCGGTTTTAGACGATCCGCTACCGAATCCACGGACGAAATCTTATGCTGGATATGAGATCCAGGTCCGACGGTCGTCGCCCTAGAAAGCCGAACAAATCGAGCGATGGGCAGAAGATCTGCACTAGCGAGTAACGAACCGTCGATCGGTCTCCGAAGACTACTGTCGCCAATGGTGAGGGATTGGAACCTAGGCTGGGATCAGAAATATAAAACCCGACTCCAAAAGGCCGGACTAAGAGAATTCCTCACGGAATCACAAAAATTCTTCCGAAACCCCGGGAACTAAGAGCGAGCGACCGTTTAACCTCCACCCAACGTCGTGTCACTCGGGCCTGACTTGCAGAAGCACATCGGGTTTGACGGAGATCTCTCCACTGAACGGCCGGTCGTGGCTGGCGATCAGTAGCACGGAGACGGCCGCGCCGGTTGCAAAGATTGCGATCGCGATCGCGCCAGCAGCGCGATTATCGCAGTGAACAACGGCGATCGCGACCATTGTGCAACCGGCCTGCACAAACAGGCAGGTCCACTTGACCCAATTCACGCTTGACCGGCTGAGGCTAATGCGCTGCCGGCGCGCATCCATTGCGGTTTCGAGTCCCGCTATGATTTCCCGTTGCGCTACGGTCTGCCCTTCGTTCTTGGGTGCCAGAGAAAGGGCCAGCTGCAAGGCCTCCGACAACGCCGGTGCAGCAACCCTCAAGGATGCCGATTGTTTCGCCATCGTGGGCCACTCAGCGGAAACGGCTTCGTCAATATGGCGGCGGATCAGATTGCGAATCTGTGCTTCCGGCTCTCCCGGAAAAGTGGCTGCCAGCAATTCCACCATACGGATTGCGCTTGCCTCGCGATCGACCGCCAACTTGGCACGATCGATGTTGCTCCAGACCTCGCCCACGCTAAATACGACCATCAGGCCGAAAATAATTCCCAAGGGAGACAGCAGGCCGACGGACACTTGTTTGAAGACGCGCGACCACTCGCCCTTGGCAAGCGCCATGACGATCACTAAAATCCCGCCGGCGACCAGATAGGTTATCGCGAATACTACCAGAGCCATCTGCCAAACCGGAAGACTATGCAGCCATTCGTTCATGGAATCGCCGGTATACCATATTTGACCCCTTGATAGCCATTCGCATTGAGGACTACGCGCTCCTGTTCAGCCGGTCGGGTTCGGTAGCGCCCTTCACTGGCCTTGCGACAATGGTCGCGGACAGATGGTGTCTCCCGATGACGACGACAACAAAATGGCAGAAGTTCGGGTAGAAGAGATAGAGGATGATTGAGCGCTTCCTGACAGCTCTCTCACTTTGCCACGGGCACTCCGCACTCCCGCCTGGACTCCTTACTGGCCGTGATTGTGAGGAACACTAGAAAATAATTCCCTAATCCTAATCGGCACAGAACCGCCGCACCAAAGTAACAAAGCAAGAAAGTACAAATACGATGCCTAAATTCATGAGCAGCCATACCGTGCCTGCTGGCGCCTTGACGAGCGAACAGATCAGCCAAATCGCACAAGCCGCCCAAAACGACCCGACGGTTGCAGCCGTATCGAAGTTTTCTCAACCTGTCGGAGGGAAAGATCGTATGCATCATGCAGGCTCCTGATGAGCGAGCGTTGGCCACATGGTTCCAGAAGATGCAAATGCCATGTGATTCGATTACAGCCGTAGAACTGGAAGGAGACCTCGGCACCGTCAAAGAAGCTTGAAGGCGAGCGGAAGATTGCCATTCGAGCCACCACAAACCGGGACCCGGGGCCGCAGTCACCCCAGCAACCCCACCGTTACTTCCTGGCTTCTTAACAGCGTCCGGGGGTCCTGCCTGGAAACCGTCTTAGAATAAGAAGGGGGCTATGCCCGAGGGTGTTGCCAGTTCTTGTAGACCGCCTCGAGACTATAGCCGTCGGGATCGAATACGTTCGCAGCGTAATAACGCGGATCGTAATAGAGGCGCGCGCCAGGCTTACCGTTGTCAGCCGCGCCGGCTGCCATCGCTGCCTCGTGGAACGCGTTCACCTCGGCCTCGCTCTTCGCGACAAAGCCGATATGAGCAGCCCTCGCATCCGCATCTCCCTGTCTGAGCCAGAAGAAAACGCGACCGTCCCGTCCAAAGCCCTTGAGGTCGGGATGTCCTTCGGGACCATCCTTCCCGTCGTAATCGACGACATGCCCGATGCCGAGCGGCTTGAGGGCCTTCTCGTAGAAGGCAATCGATTGATCGAGGTCCTTGACGGTTATGAAGACGTGGTCAAGCAAAAGTTCACCTCATTCGTTAGCCGATTGCTACTCAACCGGGATTCGCCACGGCAACAATGGTTCAGTTGTCGTGTTACATAAGATCATGAAAACTGAAAATTCAATTGCGGCAGACGACGTTTCTTGGGTAGCGGGATGATAATAGTCCAGAGGAGATCGTGCTAGAGAAAAGCGAAAACGAACTATAGGCATGAGGGCCAATCCCATGGCGATGAATCTCTTCAACGCTGCCATCAAATATTCAAGTTTCTATTGAACGGGCAGGGGATTTGGCCGGACCTTAGAATTTCTATAAAAATAGCTGCTAAAGCGAGAAAATAGAACGTCGATTTCAGACGTAGCTATGAGATCGCTGCCTTTCCTCCTCAAAATCCGCAACCTTTGGGCAATAAGAACTCTGGTCTTAGGTCCGGCCCCCATTCGTCGCTCTGGCGTTTCGTTTTCCACATACTACGACGTCATAACCGGTCGATGGGTTCATCGAGACGAAGAATCCCCTGGTTTGGCCCCGGGTTCGACAATAAGAGTTCGATTGGGTGCAGCGATGGGTCGAACCTTCGGTGCACGCTACCGTTGGAAGGTGAAGGGGTGGGGCTGGTTTACCCGGTGCCGCTCCAACGATGACGAAGTTGAGCAGGACCTGGCTGAGGGAAACATCGTTAGGAATACCTCGGAAAACCAGACGCACGTAGTGAATACCATCAATGGTGACTACGTCCTAACGAACCATGGTTGGTGGGTCACCGCTGACGATGTGATCCTCTAGGCCCTCTTAATCAAGACCGCCGGGCTTTGCTGTGGCCAAACCGATTGTCTTAGCAGATTCGAACGCGGACCATGAGCTCATAGCGGTTCGACATCAGGCAAAACTCCCTAAAATCGTTTATAGGCGCATTTGTTGATCCGTACGCTACTTCGGGGGTAAGTTTCATTTCTCTGTAAACTGCACCGGGTCATCATTCTTATCGATGGAGTCCAGGCGCGCGGTGATGCGCAGCTCATCCGCTAGCTTTTCCGCCTCCTTAATAGTCGAGCTGAGTATTTCCGGATCACGGAAAATTTGTCCACCGTATTTAATGAAGGCAGCGCTGTAAAGGGCGATGGTCGCTTGAGCAACTGTATCTTTGTAGTTCATATTTAACTCACAGTAGCTCCAGTCGGTGATTGATCAGAAATTAGAGACCATAAAAATTCAAAAGCGAGCTTAGCCGGATACAGCAAAGATTAACGCGATACCATACGTCTCCCTTCCCCGGCATCTTGCCACAATGCACGGCGCAGGTGTTCACCAGGCAAATTCTTCGTCGTCTATCGGCACAAAACTGGATGTCAATCGAATGACGTTGACCGCGCCAGCGTCAAATCGGTTGATGAGCGAGCACGCCTTCTTCGAATACAGAGCGAAACCGATGAGTACACCACATATTAAAGAGCAAGGCGAGCCAATCCATTGCTTAATTAAGATGGAGATCGGCGCTGGCTTCCGCCGCCCGCGAGAGCTCCTTAAACAGGAAGCTCGAGACCTAATCGTTTTTAGTGTCAGTCCGGGACCTCACCGCAGGATCAGGCATTCCAACATCTGTGAGGTGGATGAAAAACGGCTATGCGAGCTAGGTCCTGCCACAGATTTTAATCGGGTCGGAAGCGTCGAGATTTACTTTTTTTCTCCTGATAATCGCTCTGTATAATCGCTAGTGGCTCTTTCGCGGCCCTCGTCTTATCCTCGACCATTCCACACTCTAAGCGCTTCTTGTCGGGTCTGGCGCCTGGGCCCACGCTCGCTCCGCACTTAGAGCACGCGCATTCGGAATCGTTTCCTGCTCACCGGTGCTCAACCTCCGTCTCTTCGGATCCGGCTCACTCAATTGGGCTCAGCAGCTCTCGTATCGTAGGATACGCGCATTAGGTGATTGCGGCGTATTCGGCAGAGGTCCAAGCTCCAGAGTGGCAATCCTCTATTTTTTAGCTGACGAGCCAGTTCAGAATCATCAGCAGCAAGATTGCCGTTTGATCGTAGAAGTTCACGCCCCGGATGGAGCCGATATTCAGTGGCTTCATGCGGAGGCGGAAATTGCAATCAAGGAGAAATTCCGCGAAGGACTTGCGCTCAAGCCTACGACTGAGCAAGCCGCCTCTAAATATTTGGAACCGGATCCAGGCGCCACCCACGGCGCGTTAGACTTAGCGAGTGGAGTCCCACTGTTTTACCATCTAGCGCGGATAGTCTGATTAACCCCGACCATACCTCCGATTGAAACTTCTTCCCCTTGAATTTTCTCTCTGATATACCCACGGGATCTGAATAGCGATTCCCCCGATTTGATTCCGGTAGGCGTTCACGATTGCCGTGACCGACCAAAGAGCAGAAAGAGATGAAGATCCTGAAATCCGTAGCCAAGAGAGTCATCGGCTATGATCGCCTGCGACAATTTCGCAGAGATCAAGAAAGCCGATTATATCAATTATCTCTCTGCTGATCTGTCCGCTCCCGATGCCATGGTAAAAATGGACATCACAGACATTCAATATCCAGATAACACCTTCGATGTTATCTATTGTAGCCATGTTCTCGAACACCTTCAGGACGACAGAAAGGCGATGGGCGAATTTTACCGTGTTCTCAAGCCCGGCTGCTGGGCGATCCTACAGGTTCCGATCACAGCCGACACAACCTTCGAGGATCCGACGGTCATCAGCCCTAAAGAAAAGGAGCGGTTGTTCGGACAACACGATCACGTCCGTCGATACGGGCCCGACTATAAGGATCGGCTTATGGAGGCAGGCTTCTCGGTTATGGTTGATGGTTTCGTACGCGAGTTAGATAATCGCAGTGTCAGGCGTTTTGGTCTGATGCGAGACGAAGATGTGTATTTCTGCCGGAAACAGGCGATATGAAGGCAATGTTTTGATTGGGCGTTGTCCGGGCTTGCGCCCCGGTCAATGCCAATGATCTTTCCAATCATTATGGTCCTGATGTTCCCGATCAAACTGGGCCTTGACGCCGGTCAAGCCGGCATTATCGCCGATGCCTAGCGACACCTGCACCGGATTTGTGATTCCGCTTAAATTGGTACCGTTTGCCTCGGCTCGGAATGTGTAATGCAAACTATCCGTCAGCTCAATCTTCGCCTCTAGCCGCACGCCATCGATGACGCCTTCAAATATGTAAGACCTGTCCTCGTGCCGCCTGAACGATCCGACCGGAATGGTGGCGATAAACGGGCCGACCTGAAGTTTGACCGGTTCGGTGTCGGGGTGAATTTCATTGCTGGCCGTGCCGCTCAAGATGAGCGAGGAACCAAGGTGAAAGGCATCCTGGTTGCAGCAGTCGGAACCGCGAAGCTTGCTCAGAGTGAGGTATAGTAAATACAAGATATTCTGTAAATTCTAGATGCTTCTTCCCCAAAGGGATCGCTATTTCCTAGCTAGATCGCCACGGCAATGAAAAGGTCGCTTCTCGCATTGGTCGTCTTGGTCATGTCCTGGAGGCTGCTCAACGAACTACCACACCTATCAGGTCGCGAATTTACGAAGGCACCGGTGGCGCCTCGAAAAAAGTTAATGGACGCCATCCCCCCACCCGGAAAACTGTCGGCAGTTCCGGTCGCGTGTCACGACCTCTCGATAGCCCCCGGCCTTACCTTCGAACTCAGCAGCCGCGCGCTACTGTGCCGGGGTCAGGTTATAGGTCAGCATCTGGATCTTCCAATCATCGCCCTCACGAATATCGAGTGTTGACCAATAGCCCTTGATCGGGACAGGTCGGCCGGCCTTGCCTCGACCAGTCTCACTCCATTCTCCGGTTTCCCATGCCTCACTGCCAGTCGTACCTATAATGTGAGGAGCATTCCCATCGAGCCTGCCGATATGGTTTTTGGGATGCCATACCTGGAACACGTCTGTATACCATTTCTCAATGGCTTGCCGACCGTGGATCAGTCCTCTGTCGCTTACAAAAATCGCGTCCTCCGTGAAGAGCGCGGCGACGGCGGCTGCGTCGTTGTTGCTGACTGCCTCGTCATACGCCTTACTGATCGCACGAATCTTCTGGGTTATCTGTGGATCTGGCGTGGTTGTTTGTTGGGCAAAGCCCGGCAAAGCAAAACTGATTGCCAATCCTGCAAGGGCAAGTAAGCGGATTTTCATTGTTCCTGCGCGTGTTTTAAAAATGATTTGTTGCCGGACGATCTGCTGCGGGATTTTCTCCGAGTCGCGAGTAACATCCTTGTCGCAGGGGCAGGAGGAACGCCTTTTGGCCGAAAGCTCTAAGCGGCAGCCCCAATAGAGGGCTCCAGCTATTTGGCGTCAATGCGAATCAATGCCCGCGGGCAGCCGGCAATATGATTAGTGTTTCACCTGTTGGCCGCGAGGGATTTCATTCCGCTCTTCGCCTATTGCTAGGGCGGGAATGAAGGGGCGACATTTAACCAAAGGGCCAATATTTTTTGGTTGTTTTTAGCCATAACGCGCAGAGGAGCGGTCGATAAACGCGCCTGGGGTCCATATCCTGGTAAAGCTAACGGATGCGCGCTTTTCGGTGGCTGTA
>WNFP01012266.1_pt1 | contig 10642 bp, 7 predicted proteins | sample 5400201 | NCBI WGS metagenome assembly WNFP01 (sample SAMN13153355, study PRJNA577476) | soil metagenome | isolation source: 115 cm saprolite under Madrone tree | place: USA:California | collected 2016-06-14
GCCGATGGCTGTCGGACTGTCTCCCGACAACCTATTGAAATCGTGCACCATGTGCATCTGATCGTGATATCCCAGAGCATGGGCGACGTCGGTCCACCGCGTTTCGGGCGCTGCCGCCTTGCGTCGGAGCGCCGCCTCGAACCGGACAATTCGGGCGTACAGCTTGGGTGGGATTCCGATCTCGTAGCGAAAGCGCCTCTCGAACTGACGGGTCCCCAACCCCGAGTAGTGTGCAAGATCGGACACTCGAACGCATCCGCTGCTGGAGAGCACTCTCGTTGCGGCGGTGGCAATGCCGCTGATGGAACCCAGCGCGGGACGCTTCGCGCATAAGTAGGTGTCCGCGACACGAGCGCGGTCGGCGAACGAAGAGACGTCACCCAGCCGGCGCAGAAGCTCTCCGAGTCCCCGGCCGAGCACGGCTTCCCCCTCGAAGTCGTCATTGGTCAACTCCTCCGCGGGCACCGAGAACAACGTGGACACGCCCCCGGGCTGAAAGACGATCGTGAATGCGTCGATATTCCCGTGCATGAGTAGTTCAACGCGGCGGAACGTCTGGGAGCCGATGAGGGCGATGGGGTACGCGTTTCTTGTTCCGCCCCGATCCAGCCGCCGAACTTCGTAAGGAGCACCGAAGGTGAACTCGATCGCCTGCGGGCTTCGCGCGGGGACCGGCTGCACCTCAGTTCTACCGGCCAGGTGAGTCTCGACCTGGTAGTAATAACGGATCAGGTGGTGCAGAGCAGGTACGGGACGGCAGGAGAACATCACGCTTTGGAGCTTACTCGTGTCCCCGATAGCACGCACGCGAGTCCTGAAGGCTGCCGGCGGCAGCGGCAGATATTTCTCCTCGTGTCGCGTTTTTACTATCGGGCCCTCCGTGCGGCCAATATCCTGCCCGGGCCATGAAAAACATAATCCTGTTCATCGTTGTGACTCTCCTTGCGGTCATTTGCTACGCACAATCCCAGGGTGCCAAGACCGTTGTGCTTGAAAAGAGCGAAGGAGAGAAACGGATGCGGCGTCCGCTCGGATCGCTACCGATCCCCAGCGACGAGTTCATCCTTAAGGTGACTCCACAAAACAGTGGCTCAAAACATCTTGTCCTTGGCACCGAGGAGATTCCACCCGGAGGTGTAATTCCTCGGCATAAGCATCTCGAGCAAGACGAGATCCTGCTGATCCAGACGGGCACCGCACACGTTACATTGAACGACAAAGAATATGACGTCCATGCCGGAGGCATGGTTTTCTTTCCCGCTCAGACGTGGGTGGGCCTGAAAAACATCGGTAACGATAACATCAGCCTGGTTTTCATCTTCTCCTCGCCGGGTTTCGAAAATAACATGCGGTGTGGGTCAGTACTGGCCGGCCAGTCTGCGTCACCTATTACCACCGACGAACTCAGAGCCTGTGCTCATAAAGGTCACGTTGAGTTTGAGGCGCTTGCACCGGCAGCAAAGAAATAGCGCTCCAGCAGTGCTTCCTCGGGGATCTGGTTCGCCATAGAGCCCTTTCCCGCGCGTAGAATCTAGGCGCAAGAATGGCGCAGATAGACGCAAGAATCACGGGTTCACGACGAACAGGGAGAGCGTTCCGAGGAACCATAGGACGAGCCGACCGCCAGTAGCTTCCCGACAAAGAAGCCACGCCCCCAAACAACCGAGAAGGCCGCCTATGTGCTCGCAACAAAGGCCGCCGGACGCTCCTATTGTACTGTACGAGTGTCTAGTTTAATATGAAGCCGGTCCAAATGAAGGGATGACTGGCTGCAGGCGGGCCGCGTCACTTCGACGATTAGCTGACAATTCAACCTTTCGGGACAGGTGCTGTGTTTCCACGTGACGTGTTTGTGGTCGGTGCGGTGCGCACCGCGATTGGCTCCTTCGGGGGCGCGCTCAAGAACGTTCCGTTGAGGGATCTGGCGACCACGGCTGTGTCGGAGCTCCTCCGGCGTTCATCGTTGCCCGCTGAGAAGGTGGGGCACGTCGTGATGGGTAACGTCATACCCACGGAACCGGGCGACGCATATTTAGGCCGGGTCGCTTCCCTGCAAGCCGGCATTCCCAAGGAAGTTCCCGCCTTCAACGTGAATCGCCTATGTGGGTCAGGCCTTCAGGCGGTTATCTCGGCCGCGCAAGTCGTTGCGCTCGGCGACGCGGAGGTTGCGATTGGCGCCGGCGCTGAATCGATGAGCCGAGCGCCCTACCTCCTTTCCTCTCAGCGTTGGGGCTCGCGCCTCGGAGACGTCGAAGCGGCGGACTATCTGCTCGGCATTTTGCACGATCCAATCGAACGGATCCATATGGGCATTACGGCCGAGAATGTCGCCGAACGGTTCGGGATCTCGCGGGAGATGCAGGATGAATTGTCGCTGCAAAGCCAGCAGCGTGCCGACCGCGCTGTCAAGGAAGGGCGTTTCGTCGATCAGATTGTGCCCGTGGAGATTCGTTCCAAACACGGCAGCGTATCCTTTTCCGTCGATGAGCATGTGAAAGGCGACACCAATATCGAGGGTCTTAGGCGGCTGAAGCCCGCCTTCAAAGCGGGTGGCGGGGTAACGGCCGGCAACTCGTCCGGCATCAATGACGGCGCCGCTGCCGTCGCGCTCGCATCGGAGGAGGCGGTGCGAGCGTTAGGCTTGCGGCCTCTCGCGCGGCTGGTCGCGTATGGGCACGCCGGCGTCGAACCTGCCTACATGGGCATGGGTCCGGTCCCCGCATCCCGGAACGCATTACGGAAGGCCGGTCTCATGGCAGACCGCATGGATGTGGTGGAGTCCAACGAAGCGTTCGCCGCCCAGGCCTGCGCAGTGATTCGGGAACTCGATTTGGACCCGGAGAAGGTCAATCCGAACGGGTCCGGAATCTCTCTCGGTCACCCCGTCGGCGCTACCGGTGCCATCATCACGACCAAAGCGATCTTTGAATTGAGCCGAACTTCGACGCGCTACGCCCTGGTCACGATGTGCATCGGAGGCGGTCAGGGTATCGCCGCAATATTCGAGCGCGTCACCTGAGTTCTTTGAGAGAGGGGTCACCATGTATCTCACCAATTGCTGGTATGCGGTCGGATGGGCGGAAGAGTTCGGCGATCGACTCGTCGAGCGCCAGGTCTGTGGTGAGAAGCTCGCCCTCTTTCGAAAGCCCGATGGGCGCGTTGCCGCGATCGACGGCATATGCCCTCACCGCTTCGCCTCACTCGCCAAAGGAAAGATTATTGGTCACGAGGCCGTGGAATGTCCTTATCACGGCATCCGATTCGACTCATCCGGTGTCTGCGTTCATAATCCCCACGGCATCATCCCGCCGGCCGCGCGCGTTCGATCCTACCGTGCGGTCGAGCGCCATTCGCTGCTGTGGCTTTGGTGGGGGAATTCCGAGGAGGCGGACGAGTCTCTCATTCCGGATTTCTCGTGCCTTACCAGCCCGAAATATCGCACGCTTCACGGGACCATCGTGACGCACGCCCATTATGAGCTGGTGACCGACAATTTGATGGACCTTTCCCACGTCGCCTTTGTGCACGTGGGAGGCATTGGCGGCGATTCCATTCAGCGCGGCGAACACAAGGTCTTCGTGACCGCAACGACCATCGACTCAGACCGCTGGTGTCCCGATGCGCCCGCCCCGCCCGTGTGGGACGCGCTTTTCGGGAACTATGGAAAGAATGTCGATCACTGGCTGAATATGCGCTGGGATGCGCCCGCCAGCATGTTGTTGGACGTGGGCGTCGCGCCCGCGGGTCGACCGCGAAGCGAGGGCATCGCCATGTTCGGCGCTCATGTACTCACGCCCAAAAGCGAGCGCGAAACCGTGTACTACTGGGCGGCCGCGCGCGACTTCGCGCTGGACAGCGAGGCGGTGGATGAAGGCATCCGTGCCTCGATCACGCATGCCTTTGAGGTTGAAGACAAACCCATCATTGAGGACGTGCAGCAAAACATGGGCGCCAGAAGTTTCGGCGAGATGAAGCCCCTGCTGATGTCTTTTGACAAGGGCGGCGTTCTGGCTCGCCGCATGCTGGCCGATCTGATCGACGGCAAGCGCCGACTTCAACCGACGCAGGCCCATTCACAGGACGCGGATCAGGTCAGTCAAGCTGGCGCCCGCTAAGCAGGCACCGGTCGTTCATTCGGCCTGATCACGTAGACCCATGACGAGCTTGCCGTTATTCTCGCCACTATAGAGTCGTTGCATCGAGCCGGGTGCATACTCGATGCCATCGAGGATCTCCTCCCGACTCGCGATTCCGCCCCGACCGTGGTTGCGATAGCAGCAAGAGCCCCTCCTCCGGCTCTCGCCGCCTTAACAGCTACAGGCGCCAGCTCGCCGAGATGCCAAACGTCGCCGGCATGCCGGTGACGCGCGTGACTGTGTCAAGAACATGATCCACATGGGTCCAGTAGTAGCGATCGGTAACATTCTTTCCCCAGAGCCAGATCCGCAGCTTGCCGTCCGAATGCTGCATGCCGGCGCGCGCATCGAGCAAGGTGTAGTCAGGAATGTCGAACTCGCTCCGGGCGGCGAACGTCGAGACGGTGCGACCGCGATACGTCACATTGCCGCCGACAAATCCCTGCCAGTTCGCCCAAAGCGGAAATCGGTACTCGGTATCGGCGATGAAATTGAGCTTCGGGGTGTTGGGGAAGGCCGCCCCCTGCACGTCCACGGAGCCTGAGGAGGCAAGAGGCCCCAACGTGGCAAAGTTGCTCTCCACCTTGGTCGCCACGTACGTTCCGCCGAGTGTGAAATACCAGTCGGAGATCGGGCGAATCGTGATGTCGGCTTCCGCGCCGGTTGCTCTGGATTTGGGCACGCTCACCAGGCCCGGCAGACTGCCAAAGAAATCGGCGGAGATGTAGGCGAGGAGCTGCTTGTCCTTGTAATCGTAATAGAAGGCGGCCCCCGACAGATCAATTTTTCCCGCAAACAAGCGGCTGCGCGCGCCGATCTCGTAAGCGGTAACTTGTTCTTGCGGCACGGGATCGAACTGATCGGGTCGGATCGCCGGCAAGGTCTCGAAACTGCCCCCTTTGAACCCGCGCGTTACGTTGCCGTACACGAGAGAGTCCGTGTCCGGCTTCCACGACAAACCGGCGCGCCAGGAGATGTTGTGCTCGTCCAGAGTTTTGTGCACGGTCGTCGGATAGTTGGTGACATCATCCAACGTAGCGCAGCCACCCGGTGGAATGTACGCCGGGTCGCCGGGGGCGGGAACATGGGGATCGCCGCTGATCACGGTGGACAGTAATCCGAAGGCGGTTGCAAGCTCGCCCCCGACATCTCGAAGGCAGCCGGTAAGATCGTGCGTCTGATGGGTGTAGCGCGCGGAGGTCTGGGCGGTCAAGGTATCGGTGATGCGCCAATCAAGACTTCCAAAGGCGGCGGACGTTCTGATGTGCTGACCCGAAGCGTCGTTGTCAAACTCGATGAACCGGAGCGGACCCACTCCCGAGTTGCTGCCCTGATTTTGCGCGTACTGGATGTCTGACACTCGATCATATTGGTAGTTACCGCCAAGCATCCACCTCAAGCGACCCTCCGCGGGGCTCGATACGCGCAGCTCCTGAGCGAAGGTCTTCGTGAACGCGTCGATCCGCAGCCAAAAGATGGGTAGTTCCGTTCCGTCGGTGTCGGTCGGTGAATGCACGATCAGCTGCGAGTAGGAGGTGATCGAGCTGAGCGTCAGACCCGCGGGCAAAGTGAAATCACCGTGGCCGGATATCTGGTAGAAATCATCATCGCGCTTTTCCGGCTGTTCCGTGTCCCAGTTGGCGGCCCGATCATTGGCTTGCGTCGGCGCCCTTGCCAGCAAAGTGGCGGCAATATTCGGAAAGGCGATACTGCCCGGATAGGCTGTATTCGGAGATGAAGAGGAGTCGTATCTCTCGAACTGATTCGCTTGCGAATCGGACTTGTCTTTCCAGCCGTTGAAATTGAGTTCGTACATGAAGCCATCGAACGGCTTCCAATCCAGCAGCGCTCGGCCGGCAGTAAAGTTTTTGGTGCCGAGCGTTCGTCCGGTATACGAACTGTATTGCCATGCGTCGCGCTGCTCTGTGCGCACGGCGATCCGCCCGGAGAGTGTGGAGGAAATTGGCCCGCTGATGAAACCTTCGACCGCGGCGTCGTTGAATCTTCCATAGCTCGCCTGGGCGCCCGCGGCGAGCACATCAGTCGGTTTAGCTGCGATGTAGTTGATGGCCCCGCCGGTTGAGTTCTGTCCGAACAACGTCCCCTGAGGACCTTTGAGAACCTCCACCCGCTCCAGGTCGAGCGAAACCCCCTCCGCGGCGCGCGTGAAGGGGATCGGAACCTGATCCACGTAGACGCTCACGGTGGGCGAAATACCGACCGCTTCGCCGTAAAAGCCAATTCCTCTGATCGTATAGATCGGTGCGCCGTACACACTCTGCGTGAAGGCGAAGCCAGGAACTACCTTTTCCAGGTCCGACACGTCATGCACACCGACCTTGGTCAGCTCTTCGGCATTCTGGGCGGTGATCGAAAGGGGCACGTCGGCGAGCCGTTCGGATCGCTTTTCCGCAGTGACCAGTATCTCTGCGAGGGCGGCGGGTTCGCTTGAGGTGGCGGGTTGAGTGGGACTGCTTGCGGTTTGCGCGAGCGCGCCGGTGACTCCCGCGACCACCAGAACGGAAACGCCGGCGCAAGTCGTTCGTCGCTTGTTCATTTGAATTCCCCCAAAGCCAGAGAGATCGGATGTGTCGTCTCATCGCAGCACTGGCACTTAGAATGCGCCGCTTGCAAAACAGTGTCAATACTAATCTGTACGATCGTACAGCATAATTGACAGTGACCGAGCGCACACAGGCGCGCTGCGCGCGCAAACACCAAAGCCCCGTGCGGGGAACTCGGGACATCTCGACCGCTGCGCTGCTGCCCATCACTTTGGCCATTGCCGCCAAGACTTCGGCATTTTCGCCGCGATCGGTCAGAAGTGCGGCCCGCTGATACGCGCTGCGAGCGGAGTCGATCTGCATGGCGTGCTCTGCGAATCGAAATTGCCAGTGCTGGAAGGCCGCGATGGGCCTTTCAAACACGGATCGGTGGGATATGTAGTGGCTCGAGATATCAAAGGCTCGCTGCGCCATGCCGACGCCGACCGCGCCGATTCCCATACGCCCGAGGACCAGCGATCCGAGGGCGCTGCGAAGTCCCGCGCCGATCTCCCCCAGGACATGATGGTGCGGAACGAGCACATTCTTGAACTCGATGTCGGCCGTCAGCTGGGCATGATTGCCCATCTTCATATCGGGATCGGACACCGAGACGCCCGGCGCATGCATGTCGACGAAGAGAAGGCTCAGGGCGTCTCCGGTGCGGCAGAGCAGGATGACGTAACGGGCAGCCACCGCATTCGTGATCCAACGCTTGCGCCCAGTGACGAGCCATCCTTCGTCATGTCGATGCGCGACCGTCTGCACGGAGCGCACCGAAAGATCGGTGCTTGCGCCGGGCTCACTGGTGGCAAAGCTCGCCACGAATTCTCCGCGGACCAAACGAGGCAGAAATTCGCCCCGCAACGCGGGGGGAGCCTGATTGAGCGTGTTGCCGACGAGAATCGCCTGAGCATCGTACATGGAGGAAGCGATGCCGGGCGCGTAGTAGGCGAGTTCCTCCAACACCGAAAGGGTCGCCAGCGTCGGGTAGCGAAGGGCGCGGCCGCCAACATCTTCGGGAAAGGGAATCGCAAATAATCCGGCCGAAGCCATGCGGTCAAAGACATCGTGTCGGAACCCGTCGCGTCGCTCCGGCTCGCAATTGAGCTCACGGGCGATGGGCCGCAGTACCGAATCGGCAAAGGCACGGACCTCGCGCCGGACCTCGAGCGTTTCATCGGGCAGGAGGAGGTCAGATGCGAGAGAGTCTGACCGACGAGGCACCACCCCATGCCGTTCCAGGTCACTTCTTGAGCTGTCAAGCATAAGTTATCGCTCCCCTGTCACTGCGTGGACATCGAATTCGTCTTTATCTAGAGGGCCAGAATTTGTGCCATCACCGCAGCCAGGGACTTGCCCGGGTCCGATGGCAACTCAGCCGCCCGCCAAGCGACATGCAGATCGGGCCGTACCAGCACCGCGCCCGCTTCCTGTACGCCCGAAAGGGGACGCCATATGTCGTACAGATCCTCGAAATCCAGATACGGTCCGATGGAGACCACACGTAGGGCCACGCTGAAGCGCTTGGCAGTCGCGTGCGCCGCCTCGCGCCACGCCTCGCCCCCGTGTCCGGTGAATAGCGTGAACTGACGCTTGCCCGCGACGTCAAGTGTGGAGACTCGCGAACTTGGGCGTCGATGCCCGAGCCAGGCGTGCGGAAGGAACGAACCGGGCAGCGTGCTCGGTTGGTAGTAGAGTTCGGGATCTCGATCGAAGGCGCGATCCCCAGCGTCACCCTCCGCGACGATCGCCGTGGAGCGGTAACACGCGTTCATCTCCACGCCATGCGCGTGGTACTCATACTTCATGAGATCAATGGTCTCTCGAAGTGCGGCGCGCCCTTCCGGCGTATCGAATGTTGCAACATGCTCTCGGCCGGCGCTGCGCATACCGGCGCCCAAAAGGTCCCAAAGGCGAAGATTGGTACCCATGCTCTTATTGGCCCGAGCAACGATCTGGCGTCCCACGGGCTGGCGTTCGTCGTGGTAAGTCTCGAGCAGAGCGTGTCGCGCCTTGCCTTGAATGACGCAAGCCAGCTTCCACGCAAGGTTGAAGGCATCCTGAATGCAGGTATTGGACCCCAGGCCGTTGGTCGGGGGATGGCGATGCACTGCATCACCCACGCAGAAGACACGCCCCCGAGAGTATCGCTCGGCGACGATGTCGTTGATCGACCAGGAGGATTGAGACAGGATTCTGATCGGAATATTGGAATTGCCGATGACTTCGTGGATACGCGTCTCGATATCGGCGGCGCTTGGCGTCGCGACGCCGACTGAGTCGGGCACCATCAGCGCGATCAGCCATTGGTCCCAGGGCCTCACCATGCGCACGACGCCCACGGGCGCCCACACCGAGGAGCCGGGCTGGACGGTCGCATAAAGGGAGGCGGGCCGATGCCTCACATGGTCGCCGAGGTCAATTTCGCAAAGCACATTGATGGCATGGCCCAGTCCATGCTGGCCAATCAGGGGAATTCCGAGCTGCTCGACCACCCTGCTTCGAGCACCGTCCGCGCCCACCAGATAGCGAGATTTGACCTTGTAGCGCTCCCCTGTGAGGCGATCTTTGACAGTCGAAGTGACTCCCTCCTCGAACTGTTCGAAAGACTCGAGCTCTGTGCTGAAGCGCACGTGTGCGCCGCTGCGCGCCGCCTCGGCGAGCAGCAGCGGCTCGAGGCGCGTTTGGGGCAGATCGCACATCACGCAGGGGCTGCCCGACTCATAGTCGCTCTTGCGCCGCGGATCGTTGCCCCATGAATAGGTGCGGGCGAGTTCCTCGCCCGTCATGCTGCGAAGCCAAAAGGAATGTTCGATCTTATGAGGAGGGCTGGCATATGCCATGCACTCCTGTTCGAGACCCGCGTCGCGCAGGCACTCCATGGTTCGTTGATTCGTGATGTGCGCCCGGGGCGATTCTGCCGTGCTCGGGTGCTTTGAAATCACCATGGTCGTGACTCGGTGTTTGCTCAGGAACACCCCGGCGGCGCCCCCCGCGGGGCCCGCGCCCACCACCAAGACGTCCGTTTCAAGTGTTTTCATTCGTTATCCGGCCCATAGCCGTCCTTCCTGTCCGCCCGAGCAGCCCCGTATGACGTATGCTATCCTGTACGCTCGTAAAGGTAAAGCAGGCACGAGCGAGTCGTGCATCCAGACACGTGCCTGCTGCCGGAGATAACGAAGTCGATCAGTCGTTATTGGCGCCGAGGCGAATCCATTCAACGATCGCTTGCAGATCGTTGGCCTCGAGGGAGCTTCCCAAAGGCATCTGGGCGCCGCTGCCGTGCACCGCGAGGTGAGAGCCGCGTAGTTTGTGAACCAAATAACTGCTTTCCGGGACTCCGGGCTTTACCAACTCGAGGTTGGACTCCCTGCTCTTCTGGGAGACAAGATTGCGGTAGGCAAGACCCGCCTCGAGCACGAGGCCCTGCTGCGCACTGCCGGTTTGATGGCAGGCTACGCAATTGGCATCGAGAATCGGCTGAATGCGCTCGGCAAAGCCTGTGGGGTGGGCTTGCTCCGATCCGGGTGCAGAATGACCGGCATCGAAGGCGAGTGCGGCTGCAACGACGATGGATCGTGTGTAACGGCGCATAAAAGGGCTCGTAAAGGGTGCGTTGGCTGGTCGGAATCGTATGCGCCGACCCGTCGTAGTTCAATCTGGGTCGGCCCTTGTTGACAGTTTATCCTTTACGCGCGTACAGTTCTATGATACTCGGAAGAATATCCGGAAAAAATCCGGCGCTGTCACAATCGCAATGGGTCCGGCTTCGTGTCGGGCCGGGGAGTGGAGATGAGAAACTCAGGCGACGTACCCCGGTCTCGTCGGAGATTTCTGGTCGGCTCGGCTGCATTGATGGGCGTGGCCGGGTTCGCGCGTGAGGCCCCGTCGGCCACGCGATCGCGGGCCTGGTCAAAGAGCGCAGATGTCGCGGTGGTCGGAAGCGGCGCCGCCGGGCTC
>WNFP01005016.1_pt1 | contig 10641 bp, 3 predicted proteins | sample 5400201 | NCBI WGS metagenome assembly WNFP01 (sample SAMN13153355, study PRJNA577476) | soil metagenome | isolation source: 115 cm saprolite under Madrone tree | place: USA:California | collected 2016-06-14
AATATTACCTGAAAGCCCTCATTATAACTGAAATTATTTCTGATCTGATCACAACTAGAGAGTCAGCTAACATTGATTGGTTTTTCCATAACTTGATAAATAAATAAAGAGACTTCAAATAAAATTCACAAAATTAATACAAATGGGACAAGTAATCTGCCATGCAAAACAATGGCCCACTCCCAATCACTTCTGAGAATAAATAACAAGTGACAATACTTTGCCATTACAAGTTGATAGATCAGAATCATTAAATGCACTTAACTTGCCTTCATACTTACAATTTTTACCAGTCACCATGCCATCATGTAACCAAACAACACCATCAACACAAACTCTAGAGATATAATGAAAGTCACCAGCATACACTACACCTTTCAATTCAAACACCAAACATGTTTCTCCATCATATATATTGATTTTTTTACTAACTGCGACAGAAGCATCATCAACTGCAAAAGCAAGCACCTTGGGAACAGTTTCAAACCTAGTGATTTGATCAACTTCACCATTACAATGTGTGCATCTTCTTCTAGGATGGCGATCAATAAATTTCTTTTGCAAGCACATTGCTATAGTGCAGTTTATAGCATTAGAGCAGTGAATAACACAAGTTTGCAAGTCTGCATTTCTGTTGTCTGATTCTTTACAATCAACACACTTGAGCCAACTAGAAGCAATGACATGATCACTTCTCAAAAGTTGTTCAGCCATTTCAATTGCAGGAGTTCCAGCATGACCATATAGAAACACATCTGGTTTTCTTTGGTGTAGTAGATGTCTGACTTTATCTCTGACAGACTCCAAAGTGCCTTGATTTTGACCCACACGATGGAAACCTGATGCTAATACATTCATAATACGATTCATGTCTTTAAATTGGGTTTTCCACTTGGAAGGATTTTGTGTCCAAATAGCCAAGAGTATAGTAAATACAGCATCATAAGCACAACTGTAATTTTCACCATCCCATATAAAACCAAGAGGTCCTTGTCCCTGATCATCATTTACAGCTACTGTAATTATTTTAGTCTTCTTTAAAATTGGAATATTTTCATTATCATCATCCAATTTACGCTTCAATACCACAGGAACACTTCCTTCAGCAGGTACAAAATTTGTAATATTTGATTTTTTGGTTTTGAACTGTTGACTTTCATTTTTATCATTTTTCTGTAAAATCTGCCAAGGTGAATCTGTCACCACAGGTAGCATGTTTAATGGGTCTCTTTGGTTCCAACGTATAGCATGGTGCACATTACCAGGAATATAAGAGGTTCCCTTCCATTTTTGAAACTGCCTGATAACTGTGTTACGACGATGTCCATCAATGTTTAAAGGTAGTTTTCCTTCATACTTCAGTTTGGTAATTTCATCTAATATTTCTAATTCTCTAAACTCTTGCCTTAAATATCCTGTAGCTCCACCTGTGATTATCTTTGGATTAAACCCTTGCACTATGATTGTACCTTCAGCAGTAGAACTTCTAGATAGGCAAGTGTAATAAGATTGATGAGTCTTACAGCTGTTTAAATCCACAGGATTTTTTGGTCTGGTGCGACCTTGAGATGCATAATCTGTCATGGCAAAATTAGGTAGAACTAAAACCTGGTCTCTTGTTAGAGAGATTTCATCATCATTAGGAAGCAGACACATAGTAGCAGTTACATGTCTAGTAATAGGGACAACATTTTCAGGCAGGCCATCTATCTTTACAGTTTTTGGTGGATTTGTCAGTTTTACAAATAAAGTGTCTAACATTGTTTGTTTTTCAGGTCCTTCAACAGATTGCCAGCTAACCACTGTAGCTTCAGCCCCTTTGGTAATGCAACACTCAGTGGCATCATTATTTCTTAACATGACAGGCATGCCAATACACAATGTTAATTTTCCAGGAACATGTTTGTTAGATGATGCATGAGGTTGTTCCCACAATGTTTTTTGTAAAAGTGGTGAAAAAACATTGCTTTTACGCACTGGATCTGCTATCATTTTTTTTGGACCCTTAGAGCCTTTGTTTTTCCTGGATTCTTCAGGATTTTTCCACCTGTCAATTGAATAAAAAGAGGTCAAACCTTGATCATTTTCAGCAGCAAACCTTTCACAACCTAACTGATTGATTCTATCTTTTTGAGCATTAAAAGCTGTAATAATAGATACATTTCTGAAAGCCTTCTGAGATAATTTAGGATCATCAGGACCTTTTCCTGCAATTCTGCTACGTAAAAACTCAATATCTTCAGATGTACAAGATTTATATCTCATATTTTCCAAGGCAGTTCTCATCATGGTATCTTCAGGGGACTGTTTACTTTGTCTCATATTTTGACGTAAAATAACAACAGTGGTAACTTGATGCCACAGTGCTTTACCAATTGCAGCTTCCTGACCTCTCACAGTCTGACTTGACTCTACTTGTGTGCCAACATCTCCTGAATAAAGAGGAGGAGCATTCATAGCAGGTGGAAGTTGAGCAAAATCTCCTGCAAATATAAAACTGATCCCACCAAAGGGTGCATTATATTCACCACGAGCTTTAGCACATTGAGAGCTGACTTTATACATGTCATGACAAGATAGCATAGATACTTCATCCAGAAGAATATAATCAACTCCATCAAGTCTTGCTCTTATTTGAGCAAGTGATTTAGCAGAAATAAATTCACCATCATTGATTCCCAAAACTGAATGATATGTTGAACCATTCAAAAGGGCTGCTGCTGCACCAGTGGGAGCCACAACAAGAAAACGATAATTTTCTTGACGCCTATCAAAAAAATCCATAACAGCCTTGATAACTTGTGATTTTCCAGTACCACCCATGCCCCCTAAATACATACAAAGCTCTGGTGGAGTTTTTATTGTGGCATGGTTACCTATAATTCGGAATGCTCTCTCTTGCTCATTATTGAGAATATAATCTGCTATTATTGTTTCAATAATGGTTTTATCATTTGGATCTATCAGATTGAATGACTTATCAATATATTCTTTGTTAACTACTTTGACCACATTAGGCTCAGAGCTGTTCATATCAAGTTTTGCATTAGATTTGGTGGGCATATGTTTGATTTTTTCTTGGAGTATTTCTTGCTTTTTAGCAAGTACAGCTGCTCTCCACAACTTCCCAGACTGTTCAACTTCTGGCTGCATTGGAATAAGAGAACCGACATCTGGTGATCCATCTGGACTGGGATCAAGCCACCCTGACATATTCATGGTACGCTCTGCCAATGCCATAGCTTCTCTTCTATATCTGCCTTTTTTACCAGGAATGTTAAATGCCTCTTCTTCATATCCATCATATAGTTGTTCAGCATCAAAATTTGCACCACTGTAAGCTTCAGCATAATGCATGTCATCCAAAGAACCTAGCATATCTGAAGTTGCCCATTGGTATTTTATTTTGTCTGTATCTTCTTTGTCACACTTGGTGGAATAATCATCACGAGCATCCAAGCACTCATATCGAACATTGAAGAATTTCATAATCTCCATCTGCCTTTTATTGAAATCTTGTGTCATGAAACTCTTGTCCCAAGTTTCCATCTTGGCTTTTAAATCTTTTCCTGAGCGCCAAGGTTTAAACAAAGTCAACATTAAACAGCAGTAATATTCACGATCCCCTCTATCTACTCTGGGTAAAGTATTTGGAAGAAAGTTAGGGACAATAAATGAATCTTCACGTTTCAAACGAACTTGGTGAGTTCTACACTGAGGATGTCCCACTTTAAAAGATCTATCTTTTTTTGGCATAGTCTCTGCAATTTCATCCATAACATCCAATTCATCTTCATCACTACCTTCATCACTACCTTCATTCCTCTCATCTTCATAAAATCCAATATCATCCTCAATAAAATCACTCAAAGGTTTTTTTTCTGTTTTTTCAGCATGGAAGTCAGAAATAGAAGATTTGACAGTGGATTTAATGTTGAGTTCATCATCAGTGTCATCAAACTCAGGATCATCAGCAGCATTGTTGACATTTTTTGTTTTAATCCTTTGTTTCCTTGATTTTTCATGAAGGCGAACCCAATCATACAAAGTCACATTTTCATACATATCTGGTCGAAATACATAATCATTAACTTTAGACAGACCAACAATTTTGCCTTCACTTTTATTAATCACCACCTTGTCAGGAGTTTCATATACATCAGAAACCTTTCCCAAGTTAGTCTCATCAAGCCAAGCACTTAACACCTCTTTCACATAAGGCCTCCAATAAAATGGAATGAATTTATGTCTGGTATAATGGTCTGGATTTCCTAGTACATAGAGTGAGGCCATTGGTCCACCAATCTCCAATTTAGCTGTTAGAGAGTTTACAATCTGGGTGAATATTTTTCTGACCTTTTCCTTGCGCTTAACATCACCACCTATCATTTCAGAATTCTTGTCAAAAACACTTTTAATAACATCAAAGATGCTATAGGTTTTCAGAGATGGTTTTGTGATATAATCTGTGACATAGGCAACAATTGCCTTTACAGCAGTGCCAGACAACAGGCTTGTCACATCAGAGTTGCTGCGGAGAAGATATGTTAAAACAGGAGTAATTGTGTTCATCCAAGGCTCTCCTTTCTTTAAGCTTAAAGCACCTGTTTTAGGCTCCACCATAGTCTGTTCAAATGTCTCTCTTGGAAATCTACGTTTACACCTACCTTTAGAGTCTAAACAGTAAGATTTATCCTTCCCACTTTTGTCAACTTTATGCAAATGTAAATTAGACCTCATCAACAAATCATCCACAGTATTTTCGAACCTTTGCCACCAAGACAGTCTATTATCACAGTTTAAACATTCTTGAACATGATTTGCACAAGGAGGTGGAGGAGACTCTGGCAAAGTGCGAACAGGGTCTTTATATTCAGGGGCAACAGATGCAAGTTTTGTTTTTTCAGAAATTTCACTTTTAGTACCTGTTAAAAATTCACCAACACATAAAGCCTCTAAATATTCCACAATTTTCTTTTGAAAATCAGAGTTAGGATCCATGATTTTATCTCTGATTTCCTGTGGTGTAAAACATCCCATAATCCACAATAACAAGTGAAGGTGAAGAGTGAGACGACCTTGTTGCTCTACAGTACCATAATAGGCAGATGTATTACCATAAAGACCAGGATGGTCTTCATCAACCCCCAATACATGTTTGATGAACATTTGCACCATAAAATGGAAAAACCTTGCCCCAGCAACAGCATTTCCTGAATTCAGAAGATAACTTTGTTTATCAGTTAATATTTCAGGAGAGAAAGTTTCTTTGGTGTCTGCAAAGTAAAGTGCTATAGGATGCCTATTATCTGCAGGAGCAAATGTAATGAACCAAGAGGGGGCACCCAAATAGGAGATCAATGACCATATCTCATTTCTCATATATTTTTTAGATGTCACAGAACCTTGAACATGACCAGCAACATGATCCAGGTCAGCTATAAGTGCATAACAAGCCTTTTCTTCTGGGGTATCTGGTTTCACCCTATCACCTCTAGTCAATCTTTTAGATAAATCATCTAGAACACTTGTGTCAATGTTCATAAGTCTATTTGCTATATCATCAAAATTATGCTTTTCAGCAAGCAAATATCCTCCAGTGGTACCTTTCTTGATCTGTTCATGATTAAAGGCTACCAAAGGAAAATAAGCATCCATTTGAAATCTCTTATCATGGTACATAAGAAGTTTTCTTTTGTGCATCATGTCAGACAGTTCAACAGCATCACTATTCACACCACCAATGCCACCTAAACCATAGGGAAAAAGACAAGGGAACATCATTGGATATAACTGTGGATTGTGATAAATTGATTGAGGTGTACTGTCATGACCAATAGCTAACACACCACCATTGTCTTCTCTCAAATGTTTAGCAGCTCTGGCTATCATTGCTTCAAGAGTTAAAGACTCAAGCTGATCACCTGTCACTCCATTAACCACAAAGGGGCATGGGCCATCTTCAACTCCATCTTCATCATCATTATCAAAAGCACTTGTGGCTTCAGGCTCTTTGTTGCTGGTTGAGCTTCTATAAGCAACCACAACAGGTGTGCCACATTCAGGGTAAGCTTTGAGATTGTCATATGCCACATCTAAATCAAAATAATCAGAATGGTTGAGTTTTAACCACTCCAAAGCCTTTGCAACCTTTTGACTTCGAACCAGAAGTGGTGTTCTTTCAAGATCTTCAGGTGTTGGTCTACAAGGTCCAGTAAAAATGAAGGCTAGCACTTCATCCAGATCTTCTATAGGTGGAGGCAATCTTTGATAGATTTTTGGAGTAGGATTCTCAAACATGATAGCATTACATTTCATCTTGTGCATTCCAGAAGAGGCGCGTATGATGCACTTATTGTGGCGAACCCTGGAAATGAGCAATTGCTCTGTAAAGGTCAAGTTCTGTAGCTGAGAAGGTATCTCACCCAACCATAAACCATTTGCTAAAGCAAACTTTGGTGTCAACCCTAACAGCAAACTGCCCTCACAAGAACAACATATATTTGTACAAGTCTGATCTAAAATTGGGCCTTTGATTTCCTGAATAGACTCACTGCTTGAAAAACGTTCCTGTCGTGTAATCCCCATCCCTCCTCTAGATAATATATCCAAATCACATTCTGTGGCTGATAACTTAGACAGATTTTTTATAGGTGTCAGTTGTCCACAGACAGCACAACCACTTTCCATAAAACTGTCAGGTGATGTGTCTTTGCACCAATTGCTTACAATAGTTTCTTTTAACTCAGTGGAAGGTTTGGAAGGTGGAAAAGGATGCTGTATTTCAGATCCCGCCTCAACTTTATTTTGTCTTCCAAGTTTCTTTGTTTTTTTCTCTCTAGCTACTTTTTGCTTTTTATCCTCAGCATTCAGATTTTTATTCCAATCTTTGCTCCTCGCAGCACTAGATTTGACAGTGTGTAAAATAAAAACAGATACATGAGACTCACAAGAGAGGCAACTATGATTATTTAAACGAGATGGAATATCAACAGGTTTTGTTTTGCCTGACACATGAATGCCATGAATTTTAGCAATTAATTTAATATCTTTCATAGTGCATTTGGCTGCAAACTTTTCTAGGGGAATAGCCACACAAATGTGATCACTCAAACTGCTGTAAATTGCATGTGCTACTTTGTTATGGCTGTGTGTTACAAACTTAAAAACAGAAGTTTCATCAAACATCTGATTAGAGACACCTACATACGGCAGAAGCTCACTGAATGAAAATGTCGGGATTCTACCACCACCAATTTCAGAGATCTGTAAATTGTGAATTTTATCTTCAGGTTGCAAGGGAGTACCAAGTCCTAAGTCTATATTAACACGACGAAGATGCAAATGTCCAAGCAGCAGAAATATCATCGTGAGATAACAGGTGGTACATAATCTGCGCCAGAGGGCTAAAAAATCATGTGCACGCAAAAAACCTTGCATTAATCCACATTTAATGCTTCTGCATATATGTTTAACAGTCATGGGTCTAACAAGACAACAAAAAACCATATATCCACGCAGAGAAAGCATATGAGAAGGCCAGCTAAAATTGAAAAGCTTCATCATGAATATGACGCACAAGGGATTTAAAGTTTCATGTGACAAACCACTATCATCTTCAAGCAGAATGTTAACCAGAGAACATGTTTCAAATGGTCTCTCCAGGCCACTTTCTATGATATTCAGTCTGGCAAAAGGCAAAGACAGATCGACTGAACTAACAAAAAAGCTTGTAAGCCCTAGTGCAGATACTGTTACACTCTCAAGAGTAGTTGACAAAACAGATACACTCTTATGAGTAGATGGCAGAATGGATACACTCTTGCGAGTAAATGGCAAAACAGATACACTCTTGCGAGTAAACGGCAAAACAGATACACTCTTGCGAGTAACTGGAAAAATAGATCCATCATAGCACTGTAACACTAGGTTGAGAGGTAAGCAGATAGGAAGGTCCGGCAGAGACACTTCGGGAACCAGACATGCAACAGAGTCAGACGCCAAAACCGTGTGCAAGGAACAATCGTCCACTTTTAATCCAGCCCAGGACGACCAGCTCAAAAGAGATAGAGCCTTAACACTTGGGCTAGGGTGACGCCATATATCTGATCCAAACAGCAACACAAACAGGTAGATGATAGAGAGGGCAAACCAAGAGGAGCTGGGCAACATCATGGTTGATAATAACACGACACTCGGCCACTCAGCCACCGGTTTCAAATTATAAATCACGTGACCAAGTCGAAGTGTTTTCGCTACCTCAAGGAACAATGCCAATACCAGCAGCAATAGTCTATTATGTATAATTATTTTTGACAACCATATGACGATCCCAACCATTACGATTGACATTCCAACTCTTCACCTCCTTGTCAGAGTGCATGACAATAGAGCCACGAACACCAGTGAAATGAAGATTAAAGTGAGTAAAGCGATGAGAAGGGAAAATCAAAATATCCCCCTCCTGTATCTCCAAAACCAGACCAGCCTCGTACAAGACAAGCTCCCCCCCCTCGTAGGTACCAAAGGGGATGACAACACAAATGGTATTGTCATTGGCATCAACATGAGCGTCAGTGCACACCCGGATGTTGAGAACAAAGCCAGGGAAAGGGTACGTCGCAGGCATGTGGTTGAGGGGCAGAATTTCGCAAAAAACGCGAAGTTGATCGAATGCATCTGGAAGGTGTTTCTGGAGGATATCGCAGACAATTTTACAGATGCCCTCGAGAATGTCCGTAATAGATTGAAACTGCTCGGGGTTGTCCTTGATGGCTTTAGCCAGATACGTTGCTCGCTGATTGTGGTTGCTGTGGCCGTTACCATCCCTGTACAGAAAATGGGGATGAACATTATCCGGAGACTCATCACCCTGACAGCAAATATCGATTAGCGGACGAGACACCAGTAAAATAAAATAAATCACAACCCTCTCAGCAAATCGATTATACGTGTCGAAATGAATACTATCGTATGAATAACCACACTTATTCGAATGGCATGGTTTAGAGCTGGAAGGGTCAGCATGCTCTAGTATAGTTCGTAGCTTCGTCATTGAATCTCTGATGATGTCAGACGCCTCGCTGAACACCAAGCCCATGAACGCGTTGGTGCTATCGCGTAAATTGACTGTTGAGCTGAATACTTATCAGTTTTACACAAACCGGAACAGAACAAACGAGACGCACCCTTCGAATATCGAATGGGGAATTCTGATATAGGAGTCCTGTTTGCGCTTGCCACCCTCATGCGCACTTTCGAGCTGGGATTAAGATTGAGCACCAATTTCAACAACAACAGCGAGATACTCAACAAGCTGTTTCAAATGGTCGACTGAGGCAGCAGGAGCAGCACTTTCTGCCTTGGTTCGCTCAATCTTGGTCCAGGCTTTGCGTTGCTTGGGTTGGATTTTCGGACTTGGATTATCTGATAATATCAAAGGAGTGACGATCAATATGGCTTCGCGAAGTTCTGCAAGAACTGAGTTGGATGGGGAAAGGCTTTCAAAGGAATAGGACATAGATCAATCGGGCAATGCAAGCACAGAAGACCACCCTTCAGATCTGCGAGGTAGCACAAACAGGCTGACAGAAATCATTAGCTCATGGGAGTACCGGTTTAATGGGCTAGTATGTTAAATTACTTAGTCTGAAATCCATCGCAAAGGGCATCCATAGATTCCACGTCGAAGAAGTCTATACGACACTCTGGTTGATCCCTGGAAACATCAGCGAATATATTGTACTGAAGGATTGATCGGAGAGGAACAAAATTTCGTAGACGTCTGATCTGGGGTACAATGGTGTCCCCCATGAGGGCCGTAAGAGGGGCGGATAAAGCGGAATCTGTTTTCGGAGTCAGAAAAAATCACAACCAGTGCAGGTTTATCATATGAGAACGTACGTTCCGGGTTGCGTAAAGCAAAGGTTAAAGAATCTACGAGGAGGTTGGTGGTGACACCACGATAAAGTACGCGTGTCTTTAAACCAAGAGCTGCTAGGATAAGCAATATATAAAAAGTTCCTGTGGCAGGCTCAGCGTCAGATATGATACGGTTGCCACTAAATACTCACCTCTGGCGGCCAGGTGGATGAGTCTAGAACCCATGCTGTACCAATTCCACAGCGACTTTGTCTTGACATGATAAATCGAGGCGATAGAGACAATGGACGGAGTTGGTATAACACCCGGGACCGGAGTGATTTCCCTTTAAATCATTATCAAAACAGTTCTGTTCAATATAAAGAACACTCACCTCTGCAGATGAAAAGCCAATCTAATTAACAGCATCATATGCCGAAAATCCGTGACCATCTGCGTTAAATCTTCTCGGGAGCATGCAGCAATAATAGATCCCAGATCGAGCAAGTAGTCGGCTGTAGGTTTGCATGTTTCTGGGTGGATGAGGTGTTGCGTCAGATCGGTCAGAGACTGGAGGCCATCATTTGAAATGACGCGACAAAGCTCGATGAGCAGGCCGTCCGTCCCTGTGTGAAGTTCTGGGGGGGATCCATCGGTTAGCCAACGCGGAGGAGGGTCCTTCTTCGATCTCTTTTTTTTTTTTAATTTTAGACCCCTTCTTCCCGGACCGCTTTCTCTTCCGCCCCGAGATTTCGCTCTCGCTCTCAGTGCTATCGTCGC
>WNFP01005017.1_pt1 | contig 10641 bp, 14 predicted proteins | sample 5400201 | NCBI WGS metagenome assembly WNFP01 (sample SAMN13153355, study PRJNA577476) | soil metagenome | isolation source: 115 cm saprolite under Madrone tree | place: USA:California | collected 2016-06-14
CGCACACCGAAAGCGAATACCGTCAGCTCGTCGGATTGCTCGACATAGCGGCATTCGGCATTTGATCGCGCCGCAGAGTTGCAAAGCTACCGGTTCCCGAACATTCGGCGAGTAAACTCGTTGGCAAATTTGCTTTCAGAATCATGTTGCTTGACGAGATCCAGGAACTTTACAAAATGATGCTGATGCAATCTCAACAGATCCTCTTTGGTAAAAGTTTCATTGAACTTTCCTGGATGAGGCCTGGCGTCGACTTCTCTCATTAACTTTTCTGCTTCAGCAAAGTACTTTTCGAAGCCAGTCGAATCGTCGGCTAACAGATCGAGCCAGGTCGAGCGACGTTCGCGTCCTGGTCCAATCAGCGTCCGGTCGTGGCCTCCCGGGGTGAAGCGAACTTCAAAAAGCGTATAGGGCAGCTTTTCTTTGTCATACATCCTTTCGTAGAGACCTTTGAAGCGTTCGCAGACCTCGACTGTTCTTTCATAAGACACGGCGAATTCCAACTCCTGGTGCAGGTGATAGATCGTTCGATTGAAAGCCTTGTAGCTTTCCATCACCAGATCCGTTCCCCGCTTGATCCGAGTCAGTCCATTGGACCATTTACGGAGTTGGCCCGAATAAGCGATCAGGTTTCCAATCCACGCCGCTCCCAGAGCGTCGATCGAAATATCAATGAACTCTCGCAGCGGCCCCAAAAATGATTTCTTCGCAGAGGTCGGGTTCCAGGTATTGATCTGACACCGGTCCGTGAAAGGAAACAGGTAGAGGCTCAGGTGAACGTTCTTGTTTATCAGGTCAGCCAGATTCTCTTTGACGTAGGACCAGGTCGACAGTTCAACCTTCTGTTCGACATTGAAACGTGCAACGGCCTGTACCGTCACTTCCGAGATAATTCCGACTGCGCCGATGCCTCCGATCGCGGCTTTGAATAGATCGTCTTCGGGCCGTAATTCATAGACATCGCCCTTGCCGTCAATGAGCTTGATGCTGGTCACCTCATCGCTGACAAAGCCCCAATCCCGACCCGTACCATGCACGTCAGTCGCGATAATACCCCCGATGCTCTGGGCGTCGTGCGACGGCAGGTTCTCAAACGCAAGACCTACGGCAAGAAGCAATTTGGAAGCATCTCGCACTCGCGTGCCGCCTTTGAGCACGATTCTGTTCCCCGGCTCCCTTCGAATCATGCCGCTGTAGCGATCGAGTGAAATCAAAGTATTGTCGGCTACGACTCCTTGATTGAACGAGTGCGCGGCGCCGAAAGTCCTCATGCCTGTCGAAGTCTTAATGAGACTAACTAATTCGTTTTCTGTGGTGGGTTGCACAAACCGCCTGGGTCGATAGCCAAATCGTTTGAGCCAGTTACGAAAATAGCCGTGCCGCACACGGCCTTCGAGCCAGAGAAAGTTTCCGAGTGTCGCGGCATAGATGATGATGTTGAGGGTCGTAGTCAACCCGCAGTAGAGGTAGCCTCGGGTTTTCATCGCTGTTCACTTCCTTCTGTTGCGTATTTACTGCGTAAGTCCAGGGAGCGCGGGCATCCCTGTCCGCCTGAGCGCGCAAGCGCGAAACGCGTTCCCGAAATTGCAATAGCGAAACTAGGACGAGCGTCCTGCGCACGCTGTGCGGGCAGGATGCCCGCGCTCCGCTCACTTCACTCATCGGCCAAATCCCGGCGAGAAACCGGCTCTACCGCTCCGCGTACGGATTAATTCACCACCGCGATCTGATACTGCTCCAACTTCCCGTCCGGCATCTCGTAAGTCCAGGCCCGCAGACTCTTCTGCGGAAATTTGATCAGGTACACGCGCAGAGTCATCCCGCCGCGTAGACCCTGAGAAACCTGATCGAACTGTTGCGGCTTGCCCAAAGGTCCGAGGCCGCTGGCGAAGTCCTTCAACGCCTCTGCGCTGAAATAGCTGTTGGCATTGTCGGTGAAGAGCGAACGATCGATCGTTCCGTGCTGAAGGCCTTCGAAGATTTTCTTTGCCTGCTCAAGTTTCGCCGGCGTCTGTGGATCATTGGTCGCAAACAACAGAGGAGCGATCCCATTGGCGATTGCTCCGGACGCGCTGGCGGCATCCTGATTGGTGAGTACGACGACTGCCGCGCGGTCATCCGGAAAAACTGTGTTCTGAGCGGTGAAGCCCGACACCTCGCCGCCGTGTGATAGCGCGCGATGTCCCGCCTGTGAATTGACGTCGACGCCCAAACCGTAGTGCGTGCTCAAACCATTCTTGAGTAACACGTCAGTGCCAAACTCGCGATAAGACATCGGCTTCATTAACGTCTGATCCATGATCGAGATGTCCCACTTCGCCAGGTCAGCCGCCGGCATGGCCAGCTCTCCGGCGGCAAACAACCAACCTCTGCCCTCTTTCGGCGCCGGTCGCAAAGGTCCCAGCGCGTAACGCAGATAGCCGGTTGGATCTGTGTCGCCGAGTTTTGCCTGATCGCTATCGCTGACGCCGGTCATTCCCAGCGGCGTGAATACCCTCTCTTGCAGAAACCTCAACAGAGGCATGCGCGCGACTTTTTCAATGATCACGCCGGCGATGACGTAGTTGGTATTGCTGTATTGCCACTTCGTTCCCGGATCGAAATCCAGAGGCTTGCGCGCCCAAATCTCCAGAATTTTTTGCGCAGTGACCGGCTGTAACATCATCGGCATCACATAATCCTGTGGCCAATAGTCCTGATAACCCGAGGTGTGCGAAAGTAGTTGCCGAATAGTCACCTCATTGGCCCGCGTCAGATTCGGAATATACTTCGCGACCTTGTCGTCGAGCGAAAGCTTGCGCTGCTCTTGCAAAAGCAGCATCGCCGTGGCCGTGAACTGTTTGCTGATCGAGCCAATGCTGTAGCGCATCTGTGGCGTGGCCGGCATTCGTGGATCAAGCCGCGCATCGCCATAAGCTTTCGTATAGACGATCTGTCCATCCTTTACGATGGCGACAGAAGCACTCGGCACTCCGGTCTTTGACAGAGTGTCGGTAGCAACTTTGTCGATCTTTTCGATCAGATCAGCTGAGAGCTGAGTCTGCGCGATCGCGTTGAAAGCTGCGAAAACCAGAATGGCGATGAGCGCGAAACTATTCAGGAGTAAACGGTATTGGCGCACAGAGTTCTCCTTAAGTTAAAAATGGCGACCTTCGAACGGCGTCGCCATTGTATACACACTTAGATCAACTCAATAAACTCGTCAACCGTCAAACCCGCCTGCCGGATGATGGCCCGCAAGGTACCGCGATCAAGTTCTTTATGATTCGGGACCGTAGTTTGGGAAGGTGGTGACTTTCGCACCACCGTGACTACCGCGCTGCCGGTAAACAACGAATCCGATTTTGCCGAGCGCCTTGACGCATTCTGCGCCAGAGACGACCGGCAGCTTGCTCATGCCGCGACCTCAACGAGTTCGACGTGATCGTCAGGAACAGGTTCGCCACGCTCGCGCAGAACATCTTCATGAAGAGCAATAGCCTCGCGAACGTTCACCAGAGCTTCTTCGCGGTCTTTGCCCTGGCTAACGCAGCCGGGGAGACTGGGCACTTCCGCGACTACATAGCCGTCTTCGCCGGGATATAGGAGAACTTGTCTGGTCATGATGAGATTCTACTCGTGAAGATCATCCTTCGACAAGATCGACGCGGCTCGCCCACTACCTTCTTGATTCCCTTTTAATTGCGGCGATCATTTCCCTTTTTTGCTTCCCGCAACTTGCGCGGCTCGTAGTACGGCTTGCCATTCAGCTTCTGCACTTCTTTGCGAAAGTTCGTCCCGTAGTCTCGGTCGGCATCCGATAGAGCCCAGGCCTGGCGTTTGTAGTTCCAGTTGTCGGGATCGAGGCGCTGCGCTTCCTTGAAGTGAGGAATCGCGTCGACGCCTTTTCCCTGCTGATAAAGATATTCACCGAGAGCGAACTCGGCGTCAGCGCGAGCGCGATCGTCGCTGTGCGGTTTCAGGCGCGCCTTCAATTCAGTTTCGTTGACCGCATAAATACTCTGCGCGCCGTTGGCCACCCAATCGCGAATTGCGTCGATGTACGCCGCTGAATCCATGTTCGTGAATGACTTGAAACGATCGTCGATAAACGCAACTTCGTTTGGCCGCACGATCCGACCCTGCTCATCTATCCACACGGCGGTAGGCACATTCACCATGCCGTACCTCTGCGTGACAATTTGTCTTTCGTCGATGAGCGCGGTGTATTCCGGCTTGGCCGCTTTAATGCAGGGTCCGGCATCTTTCACGCCGCCCGTGTCCTGCGCCACCGAGATAATTTCGAAATTCCGGCTTCTGAGTTCTTTGTAAAGAGTCTGCCAGCCTGGCAGATCAAAGCGGCAGCCTCACCAAGAGGCCCAGGTAACCAAGAGGACTTTCTTCCCGCGAAAGTCAGACAGCGAGTGCAGCTGGCCGTTCAGATCAGGCAGCGTGAAATTCGGCGCTGACAGCGAGGTGAGATAACCGTTCTGTTCCGCGGCCCGAGCGCCAAAATACCAGACACCGTTTTTCTGATCCATGACGCAAGGCTGTTTGATCAGCCGCGCGAACTCACTCAGATTGAACCAGGTGGTGCCGCCTTTCTTGGCCACGAATTCCGCCTTGCGGTTCTTTGGCAAGGGAAAACAGAGTTCGTCGCGACAAACTCCCTGCGGCTTGACCACGAATCTCGTCGCACGAGTCAGATCGCTAAGGGTGATCCAGAGATCGCTCGATGCTTCGGGAGCTACGGAGACTTCGGTGGCGACTCCGTCATAGATGACGATGCGGGTGTTTTGAATCGAGGCCCGCACGTCGAAGGCGGCGAACCCGATAATAATCGCCAGGATGCACAGAACTTTCATAAGCCAGCTCCTTTTCAGTTTTAGCTTTCAGAGATGACCGTCAAACCGTCAACGCCAACGAAGTGATTCTTGTTATGCGTGATTAGCGGCACGCCGAGGTTGAGAGCAGTTGCGGCGATCCAGGCATCCGCAGCCGAAATCGGTCGACCGTTACGACGAGCGCTATCCATTGCTTCTGCCCAGCGCAAGGACAATGTATCCGACGAACGGTCAACGGCGTAGTCTTGTAAATGCGATTCCAGATGCCGGCGCCGTCGCTCACCCCAATCAGCAGCAATCGCCCAGCGCAGTAATTCCGCTTGCGTCTGAAAACTGATTACCAGAAGGTTTCCGAGAATATGAGGTTGGTAGAGTCTCGCTTCGTCGCGACCTTTGTAGAGATATGACCAGACATCCGTATCAATGACGCGGATCGCCATTATTAAATGCTCCGTGTCGACGGTCGGTCGCGATCCTCGCGAACCTGACGCAAGAACTCGTCAACATCAAAGTCTGCGGTCATCTCTGGGTCGCCCGCTAAGTCTTCAAGTGAGGTGATTGGTTTGACGCCCTGCGTTTCGGCGCGGCGCAATAGCTCAGCGCGCGCTTCCGCTATTTCGCGCTCGCGATCTGCATCAATCGGTAATTCGGTAATACTCGTTGCCATAATAAACCTTAGATGCTTGCCATAGAAATCGTTAAGCGGTAATGTGCTCGGCCATTAGTTCACCTACCGCCACGCGCAAATCTCTTTCAAGGCGCTCAAGATACTCGCTTCGACTCTCCTTGAGGCAAAATGGGCCTTTGACAATTCGCTCTACGCCTGTGCCCCACCGACGCAACCTTGTATCGAGTCGGGAGCCGTGCTCATCATAGAGCCACTCGCCCGTTCGATAAGTCAGAGCCATAGCAATCGAAGGTTCCTTAAACTCGATACCCAATTCGCGACCGATTTTTGCCATGATGTCATCGACTGACTGGCCATGCGTTACCTGAGTCCACATACTTAAAAACTCCTTCTTGAATCATCGGCACAAGTTTACCACAAGGTCTGTTTTCCTTATGGGAGATCTCATAGCACCTCGTACCTATCTCTTCAACACCGGCAATACAACTCGCGACGAATACGCCGCCGAGTGATAGACGCGCTCGGTTGCCTTCTGAAAATCGGTGTCGGTGCCCAGCTTATAGTTCGCCATAAACTTTTGCGGGTTGCGCGCGACCAGCGGAAACCAGGTGCTCTGGATTTGCACCATGATGCGGTGGCCTTTCTTGAAGGTGTGCATAATGCCGGGCATCACATAAGAGATCTTTGTTGGGATGTTGGGACGCAGTGGCTCGGGCTTTTCAAAGCTCTTGCGGAAGCGCGCGGGGAATGGCTCGCCACGTAAAAGCATTTCGTAACCTCCGGGCGCGAATACACACGACGCAGAACTGTCCGGCGGCTTCACTCTTTCAGGCTGGCCGTTGGGCAGCTTATTCCCGGTCTCGGGATATTGATAATCGTCGGGAAAGACATCGATCAACTTGACCACAAAATCCGAATCCGTGCCGCTTGAGGAAATGAAGAGTTCCGGCTTGATGCTGCCGGCAACAGTTAGATCGTCAGTCAGCGGCTCAGTTTGATAAACCAGCACGTCCGGTCGCGCCGCGGCGAACCTTTGATCCTCAGTCATGAAATCGCGGGGATAGTTGAGCGTGATCTTCTGTGTGTAAGGAACCGGGTTCATCGGATCGCTGACGTACTCATCGTAGGGTGGCGCTATACCAGCCGCCGTTCTCACGAGCGTTGGAGTTCCTTTCGACGAAGGCTCTTCGAATCCGAGCCGGCCGCCAACTCTTAGATACAATGGTGTGGCAATAGCCAACGCTGGATCCCAACTGCCCAGACTCGTCCACTGATTCGCCCCAGTATCAAACACGTTCACTTCTTTGATCTGAGAGATGTCGCCCTTGTCTTTCAAAAAGTGATTGAAGAAGGGCAGCTCGAAATGCTCGCGATAGTAAACGCCGGTCTTGCCGCCAAAGTACGCCGTGCCCAACCAGTCGCCGTCCGATCGCGCCCAACCGCCGTGAAACCATGGGCCCATCACCAGTACGTTGAATATGCCGGGATTCTGACGCTCGATGTTTTGATAAACGCCCAGCGCGCCAAACAGATCTTCATTATCGTACCAGCCTCCAACCGTCATCACCGCGGCATGAATATTCTTTAAGTTCGGAAACACATTTCGTTCTTTCCAAAACTGATCATAGTTGGGGTGCTGCATCATCTGGTCCCAGAACTTCATCCGCAGGCCCAACTTTTGCTGATAAAGATCGCCGGATCTTCTGAGGCCTCCCATTTCCAAATAAAATTTGTAGCCGTCCTGCGTGCCCCACGGAAAAGGCTTTACATAGTCATTGCTTCCGGTCGGTACCGGGCGCTGCTGGCCAAAGTAAGCGAAGAAATCGTAGTTCTGAGCCAGAAACAGGGCGCCGTTGTGATGCATGTCGTCGCCATGAAACCAGTCAGAGACCGGCGCCTGCGGAGAGATAGCTTTGACGGCCGGGTGACCGTCGATGCCGGCCATCGAGGTGTAAAACCCGGGATACGAAATTCCCCACACTCCAACACGGCCGTTGTTGTTCGGCACGTTCTTGATCAACCAATCGACCGTGTCATATGTGTCGCTGGTTTCGTCAATCTGGTTTCCCTTCTTATTTGGAATGTAGGGTCGCACGTCTTCATATTCGCCCTCGCTCATGTAGCGCCCGCGCACGTCCTGATAGACAAAGATGTAGCCTTCGCGCGCAAACAAATCATCCGGCCCCAGCGAGGTGCGAAATTTGTCTACTCCGTAAGGCGCCACGCTATAACACGTCCGATCAAACATCATCGGATATTTTTGCTTAGCGTCTTTAGGTTCATAGATCTGGGTGAACAGTTTGACGCCGTCACGCATCGGGATCGTTACTTCGCGTTTTATGTAGTGACTCTTGATATAGTCAGCCAGTTCGCGCTGTGCCGTTTGGCCAGGGCCCTGAGCAAACGAAGAAAGACTGGACAACAGAAGAAAAAGGACAGCGGTTGAGAGATTCAAGATTCCACTTGGTTTCATGGGGCCTCCGACGTGACGATTTAGTTTTCTTAAGCAACGCTCAGCTGCCAATCAGATGCTCAACTAACTCCTCGGTCATAACATAACGAGCGACATTGTTGTACTTGGTGTTCTTCACGAATCCGCGGTTTTCCAGAATTTTGACTTTGTCCTCAAGTTCTGGATGATCATCGAAGTAATATACCAACGTATTCCCTCGATGATTGTAGATCCAACTTCTTTCCAGCAAGATGAATTCCCGACCGAGTGGATTATCGGCTAAGTCGGCTCTCATTTCCGCCACAAGATTCGGCATTAGCATCTCGACTCTTGCTAATGAGTCAGATTTAGAGACGGATTGAGTGTCGGCTCCGTGAATGAAATTCTCAGGTTCGGGCTTCACTTGTCCGAAGACGAGCGGGCGGATCTTGTCCCAGAAAAACCAAATTGCGGCAATGCCGCCCAAGATGGTAGCGATGACAAGAACCGCATTCAGTTTGTGATTCATTCCTCAGGAATGGGTTGGTGTTTGGATCAGCGCTTTCTGAGCTTCAGCAGGCACGTCGATGATCACAAAGAGTTCGGCAGGGTACAGATAATCTTCGCCCGTTTCATCTACAACTCGGATGTAGTTGCTTCTCGCGGCTGACTCATCCGGAAGGACCTGATAGATGGTCCTCACTTTCAGATCATCTGGATAGGCTGAGTTATTGACGCAAACTGCGAAACGCGGCTGTGAGCTTTCGGTGTCCATGGCTTCAATCCAAATAGCGTTTGATTTTCATCCTTACTTTACCAATCCCGTGGGCTTCGTACCAATGCACTTCAGCAAGACGTATCGTACCACCACGGATACGCACGTTGGCAATCCCTTTTCGCTTTCGCCAACATCCATGTCCAAAACGGACTCGCAAATCTCGCAGCTCTCGAATCGAGGGACCAATTGCGATCGTCTCAGCCTCGGTAATTTCTCCGAACAGTTCGAAGTCAATATCCATGGGGTGCCCCGGATGTAATCATCATTTTCGCAAACCCGCAAAGGTGGAGTTATACCTGGATCTGCGACCGAAGAGTGCTGGAGAGTAAGAGCCGCTGAGGTTTACCGCTTCGTTCTAAAGGAGTGAGCAATGCTAAAAGTTGAAGATATGGCGCCCGCGGAAATGAATGCCTGGCCGCAGCGAGCTTTGCCTCATAAAAGACATTATGGAGCGATATTTGAGGCAACCGGCGTTTTGCATCTTCAATAAATTCAGGGCTACAAATAGTCCTTATGAAGAAAAAAGCGTCCTTAACCAGACAACATAGAAAGCCGTCGGTTTCGTAATCAACAATTTCCTCAGCTCGCACTGGTACGTTGCGTTGAGACAATTGAAACGGATTAGCGGAAGCGCTCTCGCACCTGACGTTCAAACACGTGCCTTTGACGAAAAATAAAGGATAGGAACTAGGACTAGTTCGATTAAGAGAAGGATGACGAGGAGCCAAGTAGTCAGCGAAAGGTTGGCGATTTGACTTGTGAAGAAGTTTTGACTGGTTCTAACTCCAATTTCAATTGAGCCCAGCTTGAGGGCAACTGCAAAAACAATCAAAACCGCAATTAGTGCGGAAAGTATTTTCAACATTAGAATCTTCATAAGCGCGGCGTTTTACCTAAAACGACATCCCAGGAATGGGCACTTGTCGACTCCTTCATAGTCCGAAGGTTACACTCCTACGTCCTGGAAAAGTTTCACTTCGAGGGTCCGGGCTACTGCGACAGGCAGCAGTTGAGAGAGACGATCTTTTCTTATTACTCCCTGACCGCCGACGGCTATAATCTGATCGTGGGTAAGTGAGTGTGTCGCCGTCACCAGGAGGATCGGAGTGTCAGGATCAAAAGCTCTGATTAGCACGCACAATTCCAAGCCGTTTCCGTCCGGCAGATGATAATCAACGAGTATTACGTCGAACTTCTCCGTTGCGGCCTGGCGAAGTCCTCCGGTTTTACTATGCTCTGCGATAACGTCGTATTCTTCGAGAATAGAGGAAACCAAATCACACGTATCTTCGTGATCATCAATGCATAGCAGACGCTTTCTTGCAGACATCGCCCGGAAGACCTTTCAAGATTAATTGGGGGAAGTCAAAACCAGCGGGGGAACCGAAGAAAAATTATTTTAAGACAATATCTTTAATCCGGCAATCCGGCAAATGCCTTCAGTCTTCGAAAAGATGCTCAACCACGTCATGGGCCATCGCCCGAGTGCACCGCAGGGACTTATGAAACCGAACAAATACCAAACAAATAACCGGGAACGAAGGGATGCGGCGGTGTCAGAAGCCCGATCGTGAGGGAGGGCCGCACTCACAACGCTTGTGCTCATGAACCGCGTTCCTTTCGAACGCCGATAGCGAGTGTTGCCCTTGCTTACGCGCGGGCTTCTGACACGGACCACCTGGAACTGAAAGACCCATGAAGATTCTCAACCACCTAAACATGATTCTGTTGACATTACTTCTGAGCGCGATGCTGTTGGGTGCTCAGCCGAAATCCAGAGAGATGAAGATACTCTTTCCCGTCGAGAAGGATGACAAGTGGGGCTTTATCGATCGCACGGGTAGGATCGTCGTCCCGCTTCAATTCGATAGCGCCAATGATTTCCATGAAGGCCTCGGCCTGGTGACGGCAAAAGGAAAGAAAATTTTCATCGATGCGGGCGGTCGCGTGATCATCACGCCGCAGTTCGATATCGTCAATA
>WNFP01011394.1_pt1 | contig 10638 bp, 11 predicted proteins | sample 5400201 | NCBI WGS metagenome assembly WNFP01 (sample SAMN13153355, study PRJNA577476) | soil metagenome | isolation source: 115 cm saprolite under Madrone tree | place: USA:California | collected 2016-06-14
TCGAGCTGCCATGAGGTAACTCCCGGATGGTCGGTAAACCTTCCCTTATCCCGTTACGGAAGAGCTGCCCGTGATTCGCTCCGAATTCCCTCGATGTACGATTGAAAACGACTAGCTGACTTGGCAGCCACTAGTTAAAACTCAGGTTTCTGGGCTCTCCGAGCATTCGGGTCAATGGAAGAGATGTCGCCGAAGAGACGCGGAGGACGCAGAGTTTTGCTTTGAGTTGCCGGTTGTATCCAGGATCGAAGGAAGTCGGTCTTCCGCCTGCGGAACTGATTCATCGAGCAGTGATCGAAGCACGGCAAGGGAAAACAGGATGAAGCAAGGGATGGGTGTGTCCGCTTCCGTGATGGCGATCCTGAGCTCGGTGGCAACCATCAGTTGTTGTCTGCCGCTCGGATTTGCTGCGGCTCTCGGAGCCGGTGCGGCAAGCGCGTTTTTTACGACACTGCGTCCATGGCTCTTGGGTCTGTCCGTTGTGCTGCTGGCCTTGGGATTCTGGCAGCAGCATCGCGCCAAGCAGTGTTCGATCCGTGGCCGTGTGATCGGGAATGTGCTCCTATGGACGGCCCTTGTTGTGGTTGTGGGGATGATTCTGTTTCCGCAGGAAATCGCAGCATTCATCGCAGACAGGTTTTCCGGCAGATGAAACGAAAATGGCTTATCGGGGCTGGGGTGTGTGCAGTTCTCGTGCTGCTGACGGCCGCATACCTGTGGGGTCCGGGCTCGGCGCCCCGCGGCCAAGAGCCGGTTGTTACACTCTCGGAAGGAAATTTTGGGGAATTCGAGAGGGTGTTCGATGCCGAAACCGACGTACCGCGCCTCGTCCTGCTGCTATCTCCGACTTGACCGACTTGTCTGCGGGGGGCCTCCGCAGCTCAGCAACTGTTGGCACGGCACACCGGCCGAAAGGTGAGGGTGCTCGTCGTATGGGAGCCGATCCTCGCGACGGACTGGCGGCCGCCGACTGGCAGCACGCTCGGACGAATCCCGGGTGGCCGGGTGCGCCAATTTTGGGATCCAAAGCACGTCGTATCCTCGGAATTGAAGGACCGCGCGAGTCGAACTGCACCAATGCCGAAGCCGGATTGCTGCGTTCAAAAAGGCTTCTACTGGGACGAAGCGATTCTGTATCCTGCCGGCGTACGCTGGAAAGATGTCCCTACTTCTGTGTTCTGGAATGGTCCAGTTGTGAAGGTCATTCCCTCGCTTGAAGGCGAACTACTCGAATTGCCTTGAGGATATTCGGGCGCTTGATTTGGGCCCTGCCGGAAGAACCGATAGCCGCTTGTGGTGCTTTCTCATCGTTCCGGAGTGTGGAATCTTCGGTCCTCTGCCGAATGGCGTTCCAAAAATTCAAGCCAACAGAAGCGTAGACTGATGCTTATGGCAACGGTCGATACACTGGGGCGCCCGGCTGCGGTGCTGCGCGGGCGCAGGCTTGAATATTTCACAATTGCGTGGATCACCCTCGAAGGCTTGGTCGCCGTCGTTGCCGGAATTGTTGCGGGAAGCATTTCCTTAGTGGGATTCGGAATCGACAGTTTCATCGAAGTGACTTCAGGTTCGGTCTTGCTCTGGAGGATGTCTGTTGATTGGGATGCGCATCGCCGGCCGAGAAACGAAAAGCTGGCGTTGCGAATTGTCGGTGCGTGTTTTCTCGTGCTCGCCGCCTACATCGCATACGATTCGATTTCGGACTTATGGTCGATGCGAGCGCCTGAACACAGCATTGCGGGAATCGTTCTGGCCTGTGCGTCTCTGGTCGTCATGCCAATACTTTCGCGGGCCAAGCGAAAAGTGGGCCATGCTCTGGGCAGCGCCGCCGTGCGCGCGGACGCTAAACAAACGGAATTCTGCACCTACCTGTCCGCCATCCTGCTCCTGGGCTTGTTGCTGAACGCGTTCTTTGGCTTGTGGTGGGCCGATCCGTTGGCGGCTCTGATCATGGTTCCGATCATCACAAAAGAAGGAATCGAAGGATTGCAAGGAAAGGCATGCAACGATTGCTGCGGCTGACATCAATGCAATTCCGGATGTTGCCGGACAGCTTCAGCTTTCAAGATGAAACTTCCCTCCGTCACAACTTCCTCCTGCATACGTAGTCCTTCAAGCACGGAATAATAGCCGTCCGCTGCGGGACCAAGCCGGACCTGACGCAACGAGTAGCTTGCCTCACTATTCTTGACAGGAAGAAATACAAATTGCCGTTCACCGATGGACTGCACCGCGGATTCAGGCACAATGGGCCCGGACGGTCCGGGAACGGTAAATTCCACATCGACGTACATTTCAATGCGTAGAGTCTCGCCGGGATTCGCGACTTCGATACGCGCTTGTGCCGTGCGTGTTGCAGGGTCCACCTGCGGTTGAATGTAAGTGACGCGGCCCTTCCAGTTGCGGCCGAGGTAAGCGGGAGCGGTGATGTTGGCCTGCGAGCCGACGCGGACAGCGGCAAAGTCTTTCTCGTTGACGCTCGCCATAATCCAAAGCGTCGAGAGGTCGGCAACCGTGAAGAGTTCCTGCGCTGCGTTCACAACCAAACCGAGATTGGCGGTGCGCGTAAGGACAACGCCATCGATCGGCGCGGGCACAACCAGATTGGGATTGATTTGTTCGGCTTGCTTGATCGCCGCAATCTGACGGTCACTGGCTCCGAGCAGCTTTAGTTTTTCGAGGGCCGCGCGCACATGCGATTCGTGCGCGGCGTGCGTCGCCGCGACTTCTTCCTCTTCCTGTTGACTAGCCGCACCGAGTTTGAGCAGATTCTGCGTGCGCTCCAGTTTCTTGTGTTCGGCGTCAAGCTCCGCGAGATAGGAAACGTATTGTGTTTCGGCTTCGGCAAGCTCACTGCTGAAGATGATGGCCAGGGGTTGTCCGCGTTTGACGTGATCGCCAAGCACCACGGGAACTTCTTTCACGACGCCGCCTACGAGCGGTGTTACGTGAACCTCGCGGTATTCGTTGGCTTTCACGATTCCAGGAACGCGGAGTTTGGCGGCGGTGACGCCGTTTGCAATACGCACAGTGCGAATCTGCGCCTTCTTCAGATCGTCGGCGGCGAGATCGATTTGCAGTTCGGTCGAGGCGGCGGACCCTTCGGTGGGGGAGGAAGCCGCTGGCATTGCCATCGCGCCCATCGATGCCATGGAATCAGGCGGGGCTGGTGCCTGCTTGGGGGAACGCTTGGCGACAAACCAGACTCCGGCGATGAGGAAGCCGAGCACAAACACGGCAAGAGCAATCCGCTTCCACCAAGGGGATTTGTGTTCACCGGTATTCTGCGTATCTATGGTTTGCATGCTGTTTCTCCTTTAGGGCAGGTTCGTGCCCACGGCGCGTTCGAGCGCGATACGTGACACATAAGAGTCGAGCAAGACGTCGGTATATCCGGTCTCGATATCAATGAAGCGGCGCTGTTCGGCAATGACTTCAAGCAGGGGAATGCGGCCATAGCCATAAGTCTGTCGAACCACGTCTAGATTCCGCGCGGCTTGATCGCGGACTCCCTTTCGATAGACAGCCACGCGCTCCTGGGCCGCTTGGTAGCGAACAAGGTTTTGCGTAACGTCATGGCGAAGTGTGAGATCCGCAGCGCTGACTTGGTTGTGTGCCGCGGCGACATCGGCTTTTGCGGCGGCGATTGCGCCCTGGTTACGATTGAAGAGGGGCAGAGTCCAGCGCACACCGAATACGGCGTAGTTGAAGGTCTGACGAATCGGTTGCAGGTTTCCTGCCGGATCAAGCGCCGAAAACGAGAATCCGCTGTTGGGACGCTCGTAGCTGGCGGAGAACGTCGCGTCCGTCTTCGCCTCCGCTTGTTGCTGGCGGACAGAAGCGGCGGCCATGGCTTCATTCGCCCGTTGCGCGGCCAAGTCCGGTCGATGATCGGTTGCAAGTTGCAGGAGTTGGCCCTTGTCGAGCGAAAACGCAGGTTGCTCTAGATTTCCCCTGAGGTGCAGGTTCTCCTCAGGCTGCATTCCCACCGCTTCCTTGAGTGCGAGCATGGCGATTTCGGCTTTCGCCTGATAGTCGATGTGCAGGCTCTCGATGCGGCTCGTTTCGACACGCACTTCCTCGGCGTCTAGCGAAGGAACAGCTCCTTCACGGACGCGGTCATCCATGAGTTTGAGAAACTGCCGATTTGTCTCGAGGAGCTGTTCGACAAAACCGGCGTTGCGCACCGCCGCGAGAGTCTCGGCAAAACGCAGACGGACTTCGCCCGTCAGCAATCGTTCCTTATCGGCGGTTGTGGCTCGGGTCTCGGTCAGCTTTTGCTCCGCTACTTCGGTGCGGCGCGCGCGCCGGCCAAAGAGTTCGAGCGGAATTTCAGTGCCGACGCTGAAGCGGCTGTCATCCCCGCCGACTTCCTTGAGTCCTCCGAAGGAAAGTGAGGGATTTGCGCGGAGCCGCGCTTGCGCGACGGAACCTTTTGCGGAGTCGATCGCCTGCCGTTCGGCGGCGAGAGCGGGATTGTTCGCCAACGCACGCGTGACGAGTTCGGATTCGGTGACGCCGTTTTGAGCGTCGAGAAAAGGATTCGGGGGAGGCGAGTTTGCCGTTTGGGCGCGAAGTGGTTCGGAGCAAACCACCAGCGCGATGAGTGCGACTAGCAAGGAGTGCAACCGGATGTTTTTCCGCATGTGCGTTACCTCACGTTGCTGTTGAACGCGGTGCTTCCTTGTCCGGATGGACCATTCCACGAGATGGTGAAATGCCACGATCCACTCATGGCGAAGTTTGATTTCACGCGATACGTTCCGGTCTCTCCGGTAGGTGTGATCTCGGAATCGCCGGACATCGGCGCCATGCTGGGCATGGACATGCTGGAGCCGAGCTGCACGGTTCCGACATCGATCGGTTGCCCCTTGGCGTCGCGGAACTGGACAGCGAATTGGTTCTGTCCCTGCTTGAGATCCCCCGTGCTGTTCAGCAGCACGATGCTGACGTTGCCAACGGCGTGTGTCGCGACTTCCTTTAGATTTACCGTACTCGTTGATTTCGCCCCGCAACCGGTGAGGCTGAGAACGAAAAGGAACATCATCAAAACAACCGACGACTTCTTCATGGGTCTATCTCCTTGGAGTGAGTTCTAAAATCACGAAATTGTTTCCGTTGAATCCGTTTGGGCAAATACTCTCTGACTGCGCCGAAGCTCTCGTTCCCGAAGCCACAGAAAAAGAATGGGTGTCACGATCAGAACGTGTGCGAGAGAACTGAGCATTCCGCCGAGAACGGGTGTCGCGAGCGGACGGATGACTTCGGAGCCGACACGGGCGCTCCAGAAGATTGGCAAGAGGCCGGCTACGACGGTCGAAACTGTCATCAACTTGGGACGCAGCCGAAGCAGGGCCCCTTCCATAACCGCTTCTCGCAAGAGCGCAATCGTGAGCATGCCGTGCTCTTTTACTTTTCTTGCCGCTGCTTCTTCGAGGTAAATCACCATGACTACGGTCGTTTGCACGGCGGTGCCAAAGAGCGCGATGAAGCCCACCCAGACCGCGACGGAAAAGTTGTAGTTGAGGAACCACAACAGGTACAGGCCGCCCGAGAGTGCGAAGGGCACGGCGAGTAAAACGTGCGCGGCTTCACTGAACGAGCGATAGGTCAAAAACAAAAGGATGTAGATGACCCCGATAGCGACCGGCAAAACGATCTCCAGGCGTTTCTTAGCGCGCACTTCGTTTTCGAACTGGCCACTCCAGTTGTAGTAGTAGCCGGAAGGCATTTTGATTTTGTCGTGGATGGCCTTTTCCGCGTCGGCGATGACGCTGCCGGGGTCGCGGCCGCGGGCGTTGAGGAGGACGGAAACTTCGAGCAAACCGTTCTCACTGTTGATCATGGCCGGCCCGGAAACCTGCCGAATGTCCGCCACCTGACCAAGAGGGACTTGCGCTCCGCCCGAGCCCGTTACCAGGACATTCGCGATTTCATTCGGGTCGCGCCGGAATTCCGGCGCGTAGCGTACGCGGACGGGAAAGCGCCGCCGTCCTTCGATGGTAGTTGTGATGTTGTTTTCGCCGATGGCGGTTTCGATCACGTCCTGGACGGCGCCGACATCGATGCCGTAACGGGCGGCGGCCTCGCGGTTTGCCCGGATATCGAGATAAAGCGCGCCGGTCACCTGTTCCGAATAGACATCGCTCGCGCCTTTCACGGTTCGCACCACGTCGGCGATTTCGCGTGCCTTTCCTTCGAGCACCGTCAGATCGGAGCCAAAGACTTTGACGCCGATCTCGGAGCGGATGCCGGTCGTGAGCATTTCGATGCGGTTGATGATGGGTTGTGTCCAGATATTGGCGACGCCGGGCAGCGAAACGGCGCGATCCATTTCGCTTTTGAGCTTCGGGAGTGTCATGCCAGGCCGCCACTGGTCGCGTGGTTTCAAATGCACGATGGTCTCGGTCATGTTGAGACCTGCCGGATCGGTCGAGGTGTCGGCACGCGCGACTTTGGCCACGACATAGGCTACTTCGGGAAAACGGCTCAGCACTTCGTCCTGCCGCTTCGCGTACTCCGTGTTTTGCGCAAGGGAGATGCTGGCGTCAGCGATGGGCATGAACATGATGTCGCCTTCGTTGAGCGGCGGCATGAATTCGCTGCCGATTCCGGCGGCCAGCATGACGGCTCCCGCGAAAAATGCCAGCGCGAGGCCGAGCGTAATGCGCCGGTGATCAAGCGCCCAGGACAGCGCGGGGCGATACAGGCGCTGCAGAAAACGCATCACCGGATTCTGATCTTCCGAGTGAAACTTCCCGCGCAAAAGCAGGGTGCAAAGAATCGGGGTGAGTGTGAGCGCGATAGCCGTGGCGCTGGCCATGGCGAAGGTCTTTGCGAATGCTAGCGGATGGAAGAGTTTCCCTTCCTGTCCGGTCAGCGCGAAGACGGGCACGAAGGCCAGAACGATGATGGCCATCGAGAAAAATGTGGGACGGCCCACAAGCTTCGTCGCGCGCATAATGACTTCCATGACCTTTCCGCGATCGCGTGTATCGATTCCTTCGAGATGCCGAAAAGCGTTCTCCGTGACCACGATGCCGGCATCGACGAGGACACCGATGGCGATGGCGATGCCTGCAAGGGACATGACGTTCGAAGTCACGTGCGTGTAATGCATAGAAAGAAACAATATGTACGCCTGCCGGAAGTCCAGGTTCAATCTCTCGGATTTTCTCCTTCACGCGGTCGATGACTTCTTTGGTGTTCTCTCCGGTCCGGGCCACGATCACTCCGCCGACCGCTTCGGAACTGTTTTTCACGAGGGACGCAGTGCGAAACGCGTCGCCGATGTGCACGGTGCCGAGGTCTTTCACGTACACCGGTGTGCCGTTGTGGGAGGCGACGACGATATTGCGAATGTCGTCGAGACTGCCGATGAGGCCGAGGCCGCGCACGATGGACCAGGAACCGTTTTGTGAGACGACGTTTCCTCCAACGTTGGAATTGCTGGCGATGACGGCGCGGACGATTGTGCCGAGCGGCAGTCCGTAGCTGCGGAGACGGTTGGGATCAATATCGATTTGATATTGCTGCACCGTGCCGCCGATGCTGGCTACCTCCGCAACACCGGGCACGGAATTCAGCTGATAGCGAACGAACCAATCCTGCAGGGATCGGAGATCGCGCAAGCTGAGTCCACCGCCCTCGACGGTGTACCAGAAAACATGCCCGACGCCGGTTGCGTCCGGCCCGAGCGTGGGAACAACCCCAGACGGAAGTTGCTTGGTGACGAGATTCAATCGTTCGAGAACCCGGGTGCGCGCGAAGTAGAGGTCCACGTTGTCCTCGAAGATCACGAAGATCATGGAAAAGCCGAACGCTGAGGAAGAGCGCACCACCTTGACGCCCGGCAACCCTTGCAGATTGACGGTCAGCGGATAGGTGACCTGGTCTTCGACTTCCTGAGGACTTCGCCCCGACCAGTCGGTAAAAACAATCACCTGGTTGTCGCTTAAATCGGGAAGGGCATCGATAGGCGCGCGCAGCATCGCCCACAAGCCCCAGCCGGCGATCCCCATCCAAAGCGCGACGACGAGAAAGCGATTGCGCAGCGAAAGTTCGATGAGTCGGTCGATCATGTGCAGCTTCCAACGCAGACCGAGCCGCGACCCTGCTGTTCAAAATATCTACGGACGAATGCACACATCTTTGCCTCCGAATCGACAAGCTGAGGAGAGACACCAGGAGACACAGCTCAGGAGAGAACTTCAGAAGCGGATCAGATTAGGAGGGAGGAGTAGAGCGTGTATAACTCGGGAGGCGAATGCTGCGGAGCCTCGAACTCCAAACGAGAAACTTCGGCAAACGCAGAGGTTTGCGGTGACGCGAGAATGTCCGTGACAACCAAGACAGGCGCATCGAGAGTCGTGTGCGAGACGGGCAGGATATTCGGGGACTGAGCGGAAACCATCCCTTTACAGCAATCGTGAGTTTGGTTCGACGGATCGCAGGGCATGGAGCCACAGCACTGCATGCTCTGCTGGTCCTGCGTCATTGCGGACATGCAGTCCACAAATTGCAAGCCCAACAAAGCAACAATCGACACGACTATGAAAAGGCCCTTGCGCATTGTTCTAATCCGACTCTAAGGGGATTAGACGCAAGAGTCAATGAAAGGAAACAGCGCTCTAAATGGGGGCCAAACTGGGGTCAAACTTGCCCGTTTTCGGGGGCCAATTCCAGGGTTAAACGGTGCAGAATCAACGTTTGTGTGAAAATTAACAGACAAATGGCGCCGATTCGGTCCTCTGCCGAACGCTCGATGTTTTCTACGACGGTCTAGAGAACCGTTGGCTTGAGTCGATGCCAAGTGAGCAGATCACTTCCTACAAGCGGACTTAAGGTTTCTGATCTCTATGGCCGAATATCCCTCGTCTGGGTTAGCTGGGTCGCGGGTTGAACTGGGAACAGAGCGCGAAAGTTTTCTCCAGGTGCTCGATAAAAATCCGAACTTTGGTGGACAGCCTACGGCTGGCAGGCCGAACGGCGAGGATTGGCACTGTTCGCTCAAAGGCAGTTAGAAGACGGATGACGGTCCCTTCTCTGAGTTCCGCGGCGAAGAGCCATGCTGGCGCCTGAGCAATCCCCAGATGTTCAAGGACACCCATCCGCATCTGTTCAATATCGCTGGTTCGAAAGACTCCAGTGGGGATAACACGCTTCGCGTCTTGTCCGGAGCCAAAGCTCCACGGTTGTGCGGAGCCACGCTCGACAAAGACGACCGATCGAAAGCGATGGAGTTCTCCCGGCGATTCCGGTGCACCAAAGCGCGTGAGGTATTGAGGAGTGGCGACGAGAATGGTCATCGTCTGCGCGAATCTTCGCGCAACGAGAGTCGAGTCTGGAAGATCACCTGAGTGGATAGCTAAATCGAAGCCGTCTTCGATGATCGTTGTCGGGCTCTCTGATGCCCCCATCTCAACTGACATATCGGGGTAAGCAGCAAAAAAAGCAGGCAGCTTTGACACCATGTGGAGACGGGCAAACGTGGGAGCAACGGTCACACGAATGAGGCCTTTCGGTGCAGTTTGGCCTCGACCGATTCGTGAAGTCGCGTTTTCAAAGTCGTCGAGAATGTGCAAAGCAGACTCGTAGAAGTCGCGACCTGCCTCAGTAAGTGCAACGGAGCGAGAGGTGCGGTGAATGAGTTCGGTGCCGACCTCATCTTCAAGGGCGGAGATCTGTTTGCTGACAGCGGGTTGACCAATCCCGCGTTCCTTTGCGACAGCGGAGAAGCTCCCTTTTTCAACTACTCGGACGAACATCTGCATTGCATCGAATTTGTCCACAGCAGCCTCCATATTCCTCTATGGAATGGATTCTAAGCGAGGTCTCTGCGTTATGCATTCCTGTTGGGAATAGCTGGCATTCTCCAGAGTGCTAAATCTGCTTGCAGTAATCACACATCAGATAGGAGGTCTAAGGACTGCGAGCGAGATAACAGTGAGTTGAGTCAGTTGAGCAGTGAATCGCTCGCAGAAAATTATAGGAGGTCACATGTCTAAGTTAACCGAAAAAGTGGCACTCGTTACCGGTGGTTCGCGGGGCATTGGCGCAGCGATCGCGAAACGTCTGGCTGCGGATGGAGCGAGCGTGGCCATCACGTACGCGAAGGACGCCAGCGCGGCTTCAGCCGTGGTCAAAGCGATTGAACGTGATGGCGGAAAGGCGATCGCAATTCAGGCGGACGCCACTGATGCCAAAGCCGTCGAAGCCGCGGTCGAAAAGGCGTTTGCAACCTTCGGTCGACTGGATGTGCTGGTGAACAACGCCGGCACGGCCATTCCGAAACCGTTTGAGGAGGCGACGCTGGAAGAGATGGATCGCGTGATTGCCATCAATGTCCGTGGTGTATTCGTCGCGACGCAGGCCGCGCTGAAGCACATGAAGAGCGGCGGTCGCGTCATCATGATCGGTTCGGCCGTGGGTGAGCGTGTCGCGGCGCCCGGGCTTGTGCCATACGCGGGCACCAAAGGAGCCGTGAAGATGTTCACTCAGGCGCTGGCCAGAGAGGTCGGGAGCCGGGGCATCACGGTCAACAACGTGCAGCCCGGTCCGATCGATACGGAATTGAATCCCGCCTCGGGTGATTGGGCGGTGCCGCAGAAGGCCGCCACAGCGCTTGATCGTTACGGG